>Ga0209166_10000056_pt1 | contig 153519 bp, 122 predicted proteins | sample Coa_R1_3_FD_187151 | JGI IMG/M metagenome (GOLD analysis project Ga0209166, IMG submission 187151) | Surface soil microbial communities from Centralia Pennsylvania, which are recovering from an underground coalmine fire - Coalmine... | ecosystem: Environmental > Terrestrial > Soil >... | reverse complement strand
CGGCCAGCACGGCGCCGGCGGCGGTGTTCTGGCGGCCGCGGCGGATGTCGCGCGCCGTCATGCCCTTGTCGACCGAGGCGCTCTGCTGGAAGAACAGCATCCAGGGCGTCACCGTGGCGCCGATGTTGGACACCATCAGCATCAGGAACATGGCCGGCGCCGCATCGGGCAGCGGGCTCCAGGTGGCGACCGACATCGCGACATCGCCCGCCGACGGATGGGCGAACCAGGCGACGCCGATAAAGGTGGCGTTGAACACGGCCAGACCGGCGCACAGGCGCTCCCACCGCGAATAGCGGCTGCCCCAGGAACCGGCGGCGACCAGGGCGATGGCCGACAGCACGGCGCCCCAGGCGGGCACGCCGAAGAAACCCATGCCGATGCGGATGGCGATCACCTCGGTGACCAGGGTGACGAGGTTGGTCAGCACCAGATCGCCGACCGAGATCCAGCCCCACCATTTGCCGAAGCGCTGGAACACCAGCTCGCCATAGCCGCGCCCCGTCACCGCGCCCAGGCGCATCGCCATTTCCTGCACCACGTAAGCCGCGGCGAAGGTCAGCAGGATGAAGGGAAGGAAGAAACCGAGGCCGTAGCTCGCGCCCGATGTCGCATAGGACAGCATCGACGGGCCGTCATTCTCGCCCAGCATCGCCAGCACGCCAGGACCGACCAGAATCTCGGCGGCGGCGGCAAGACGGCTGAACGCGCCTCTCCGGCTGGCGGGACGCTCAACGGAGATTTGAGTTTCGGCGTAGGCCGAGACGGGCTGCTGCAACATGGGCTGACCTCTCTATCCAAGACCGTTAAGGGCGGGCGCGGTTCCCCGGTGTCCCCACCGGGGAACCGCGCCGCACCGCTTAGCCCTTCATCTTCGCGAGCGTCGAGGAAGGAACCCCGGCGAAGTTGTTCGACACCAGATAGGACGGGCTGGCCTTGACCCACTGGTCGAGGTCGATCTCCTCGAACTTGCCGTTATCCCAGGTCTGGATGATTTCCAGATCCTCGGTGCCGACATTCTTGATGGCATGGCCGAAGCCCTGCGGAATGTAGGCGACGTCGCCCGGATTGAACTCGGCCACCTTGCCGCGCCCGCCCGAGCCGAACAGGGCGACCTGGCCCTTGCCCTTGAGGTAGTAGTGCCATTCATTGGCGTTGACGTTCCAATGCAGCTTGCGCATCTGGCCGGGCTTGAGGACCATCAGGCCGCCCGACATGGTCTTCTGCGCCGGGAACTCGTCGACCGTGGCCAGGCGGAAGGTGCCGCCGTCGAAATCGCGGTTGGCGCGGTTGTCCTTGAGCAGCTGGAACTTGTGGGTCGATTCCTTCGGCCACGGCGCTTCGAGCGCGTCCGAGGTCTTGATGATCGGGCCGGACTGGATGTAGGTCTCGCCCTTCGGGAAGGCGTCGAACACGTCCTTGGGCAGGCCGAAATTCATCGCCAGCATCTCCTTGGGCGTCACGTCGACCCAGTCGGTGATCGAGAAGGTGCCGTGCTCGGAGAAGGCGCCATTGTCGAACGACAGGATGAAGTGGCAGGGCTTGTCGCCGATGGTCTGGATCGAGTGGCCATGGCCCTTGGCGAAGTACCACAGATCGCCCGGACCGAAATTGTTGATTTCCGAAGCGCCCGACGGTTCGATCACCATGGTCTGGCAGTGGCCGTCGATGACGAACGCCCATTCGGCGGCGATCGCGTGCCAGTGCAGTTCGCGCGAGGCGCCCGGGTTCAGGTACATATGAACGCCGGCGATGCCCTTCGAGATCGGGAATTGATGGACCGTCGCTTCCTTGGCCCACCCGCCGCTGGTCACTTTCGGCTTGTTGCCGTCGAGCGAGAACCTGAAGTCGGGCATCTCGGCCACATCCTTCGGGTCGTGATAGGCGACCTTGTCGCCGCCCTGAATCGGCTGGACCTGACGGCCGAAGCCGCCCTCGCCCGCCTTGGACATGTATTTATCCTGCGCCTCGGCCACGCTCCGGAACGTCACCATTCCCGAAGCGCCGATCGCCGCCGCGCTGCCGATAAAACCGCGTCTAGTGGTCAACATCTTTTATCCTCCGCAACCCCAGTTGTTTTTGGTAATATCTGCCGCTGGCGAGTAGGCAATACTCTTCCGCAACCGGAAAATATTGCTATTTTTCCAGTTTAATGCTGCCAATGACCAGATCACCACTAACAATCACGGTACGGTTTGCTGCGCTGCACTCTAAAGTAATTACAATCATTACGTTCGGAAATGTCCGCTATGTTTGACCTCGATCTACTGAGAACATTTCTGGCAGTGGTGGAAAACCGGCATTTTACTGCCGCAGGCCGATCTTTAGGCTTGAGTCAATCGACCATTAGCCAACACATCCGCCGCCTCGAACTCGCCGCCGGCCGCAAATTGCTGGCGCGCGACACCCATACGGTGACCCTGACCGCCGATGGCGGGCTGATGGCGCGCTTCGCCAAGGACATCGTCGAGGCCAATCAGCGGGCCTGCGATTATTTCAGCGAGCATGTCACCCGCGATCGGGTGCGTTTCGGCGTGTCGGAAGATCTGGTGCTGACCGGCCTGCCCCGCATCCTGAGCGATTTCCTGTCGGCCAACCCGCTGCTGTCGATCGAACTCAGCGTCGGGCTGACCGACAGCCTCTACAACAAGCTGGACAGCGGAAAGCTGGATCTGGTGTTCGCCAAGCGGCGCCAGTCGGACGACCGCGGCCAGGTGATCTGGCGCGAAAGGCTGGCCTGGCTGTCCAACCGCGATTTCCGCCTGGAATCGGACATGCCGGCGCCGCTGGTGCTGTATCAGGCCTCCAGCATCACCGGGTCATTGGCGATCGAGGCCCTGAACCGGGCCGGTCGTCCGTGGTATGTGGCCTGCAGTTCGGAAACGCTGAGCGGCCTGCGCGCCGCGACGCTGGCGGGCTCGGGCGTTACAGCCCAATCGCGCCTTCTGTTGCGCCAAGGCGATCTGGTGGAGCCACCCGAAGCGGCCAGCCTGCCGCAATTAGGCGAAGTGGAATTCGTCGTGCTGGGCCGCAGCGCCCGCTTGCAAGGCGCCACCGCCGCCCTGGCCGAGGTGGTCACCCACCGGGGGCCGGAATTGTGGGCGGCGACGGCGGCGCCGGCGGTAACGGCGGTGGCTTAATACCGCCAGCTGGCTAGATCCGCGCCCTGCGGCGCGGTGGCGTCGATGCGTTTGAGGATCTTGTCCAGATACATCTGGAAGTAATGCAAGCGGGTATAGGCGTTCGGCATGTTGTGGTCGCCGTTCCAGCAATGCTCGTCCTTGTCGCCGTAATCGACCTCGCCGCCATAGGCGGGGTTCTTCAGCGATTTCAGCGTCTCTTCGCCCAGATAGACCGCGTCGTTGAGGAAGTAATTGTCGCCGCGGCCGACATAGATGTGCAGCTTGCCCGCCACCTTCGGCCCCAGCGTCGGCCAATCGCGGCGCAGGATGGCCATCAGGTCATAATGTTCTTTCCAGTAAGCCGCCACGTCGTGGTCGATCTTGCCGGTCAGCTTGTCGAAGATCGGCGCCGGATAGCCGTCCTTGCCGACCGGGCCGTAGACCGCCTGCCAGATGTCGTATTGCTCGCCCGAACGGCCATGATCGCCCAACGCCGCCTCATAGCGGTTATTGCCGCGCTGGGTGCCCAGCACTTCGCCCAGATAATTGCGATAGGCCGGCCGCTCGATGGTCAGATGGGCGCCCTTGACCTCATAGGCGTTGTCGTCGTCATAGAGGTTGATCAGCGTATAAGCGCGGAAATCGATGGGGTCCGGGCAGGCCGCGAAGGCGCCGTTATACTCGTCCGGATAGAAGATCTGCGACGCCAGCGACTCCCAGCCGCCGGTCGAGCCGCCATAGGTGAAGCGCGCCCAGCCCTGTCCGATGCCGCGGAACTGCTTCTCGATGGCCGGAATCAGCTCCTTGTTGATGGCGTCGCCATAGGGCCCGAGATTGGCCGAATTCACCCCGTAGGAATCGTCGTAATAGGCATTGGCGTGCTCGGTCTCGATCACGATGAAGCGCGGATATTTGGCCGAGATCCATTGCTGGTAATTCTTGTACGCCTCCTCCTGGACGATCTTGTTGTAACCGGCCAGATGGAAGCGCTCGGAATAGTCCGGCTTCAGCTCGGGATCGGGCGGCGTTTCGCGGAAATCACCGAAATCGCGCTCGAAATGGTTCTGCGCGACGATAACCGGATAATGCGCCTCGGGATGCTGGTCGAAGCCCTCGGGCACCAGCACGTGAGCGCCAATGAAGACCGGGCGGCCCCAGAATTTGGTCAGCAGCTCGCTCTGGATGCGGACATGCTTGACGTATTTTGTGTCGGGGATCGGCGGCAACGGCGCGATCTCCTGGTCGAGCGAGAGCTTGACGGTTCCGCCCTTGGCCGGGTCGATATGCACCTTGACCGGCTTCGAATAGAAATTGCCCGGCGCGATGTTCCAATGCTGCCCCTCGCCACGGTCCGGCGCCAGCTTGATGGTGACGCCGTCGGCGCGGTGGAAGGTCTCGTAGCGGTTCAGCAGGCCCTGGACGAAATAATCGCCGGCCGGCAGCTTCGAGATGTCGTCGACCGGCCAGCCGATCGCCTTGGCGTCGATGGTGGCGGCTTGGCCCGGCGCCAGATGATCGACGGTGACGCCGAACACGATCTGCGAGTCGGGCTGAATGCTGATCTGGTTGCGCGGCTCGTCCGAAGGATCGGTCGACAGCATCACCAGCATACGTCCGTCCTGGGCATCGGCGCTGCGCGCAGCGGGAAAAGACAGCTCGAACTGGAAGGGCGCGGGCTTAGGCGCCTTAGCCGCGAAAGCCTGCGGGGAAAATCCGACTGCCCCGACCAATAAAGCGACCAGCCCTGCCTTCATTGCATCCCCCTAAACACGTTTGCGACAGTGTGCGGGCGTGCTAATCAGTCAGCAAGAACAAGTTTTACAGGGAAAATACATGCGCGTCCTTCCGCCTCCCGGCCAGATTCTCGGCCATCCCAAGGGTTTGTTTCTCTTATTCGGCACCGAGATGTGGGAGCGGTTCAGCTATTACGGCATGCGGGCGCTGCTGGTCCTGACCCTGGTCGCGGCGGTGGACGATTCCAATCCCGGTTTCGGCATGTCGAAATCGGACGCGCTGCATCTCTATGGCTGGTTCACCGGCATGGTGTGGTTCTCGCCGATCCTGGGCGGCTGGCTGGCCGACAATCTGATCGGACAGCGCCGCGCCGTGCAGATCGGCTGCCTGGTGATCGCCGCCGGCCAGTTCATCCTGTCCGCCGCGGTGCCGGGCAACCTGCCGCTGTTCTATACCGGGCTGGTCGTTCTGGTCCTCGGCAACGGCTTCTTCAAGGCCAACATTTCGACCATGGTGGGGGCACTCTACGAACAGGGCGATGCGCGGCGTGACGGCGCCTTCACCATTTTCTACATGGGCATCAATATCGGCTCGTTCATCGCCCCCCTGATCTGTTCCACCTTGGGCGAGAATCCGGCCTATGGCTGGCGCTACGGCTACATGGCGGCGGGGATCGCCATGCTGCTGGCCTTCCTCCTGCAGACCTTCCTCGGCCGCGCCATGCTGGGCGAGATCGGCGTGCAGCCCAGCGTCAAACTGGCCCTGGCGACCACCGGTGGCGTCAAAAAACCGCTGACCAAAGAGGAATTCGACCGCCTGCGCGTGATCCTGACCGTCTTCATCTTCTGCGTGCTGTTCTGGGGCGCCTATGAGCAGCAGGGCGGCCTGATGAACCTCTATGCCCAGGAGAAAATCGACCGCATGCTGGGCAGTTTCGAGATTCCGGCCGGCTGGTTCCAGTCGGTGAACCCCTTCTTCATCGTCACCCTCGGCCCGGTCTTCGCCGCCTTGTGGGAATGGCTCGGCGCGCGGCGCAAGAATCCGCCCAGCCCGGTGAAGATGTATTACGGACTGTTCCTGACCGGCCTGGGCTTCCTGCTGATGGTCGGCGCCACTTATGAGCAGTCGGGCGGCGGTAAGGCCAATATGGCTTGGCTGATCCTGGCGCTGATGTTCCACACCATGGGCGAGCTGTGCATCTCGCCGGTCGGGCTTTCGATGACCACCAAGCTAGCACCGCTGCGCCTCGCCTCGCTGATCATGGGCGTGTGGTTCCTGACCAATTTCGGCGGCAACATCATGGCCGGCTATGTCGGCGCGCTGGCCGAGAACCAGGGCGACGCCGCGGTGTTCGGCGGGCTGGCCGGCTCGCTGTTCGTATTCGCCGCCATCCTGTGGGCGATATCCGGCAAGCTGGTGCGCTGGATGCACGGCGCCGAAGACATCGCCGAACTGTCGTAATCGTCATCTCGACGCCGGTGGCGGGTGGTGCCATGATCGTGGCTCCACCCGTTTCAGCGAGGGGAACTGCCGCGTGCGTGGACTAGTCGCGACCATCACAGCCCTGCTTGCCGGGCCGGTCCTTGCCGCGGACACGGTCACCTGGCTGACCAGCGACCTGCCGCCGCAATATATCGCCGAGGGCGAGCTGTCCGGCATGGGGATAAAAGACCAGCAATTGCGGCTGATCGCGGCCCAGTTCCCCGACTTGCAGCACCACACCATGCGGGCCAGCATCAGCCGCCTGTGGTATCAGATCCAGCATGAGGACGGCATGTGCGGCATCGGCGTGCTGCGCAATACAGAGCGCGAGAAATTCGCCGCCTTCACCCGGCGCCCGATCCTGGTGCCGGGCTTTCGCCTGATCATCCGCGAAGACGACCGCCCCGCCTTCGTACCGTTCGAGGACGAGCATGGCGAGGTCGACCTTGCCGCCCTGCGGCAAAGCCGCAAGCTGGCGGCCGGGTATGTCGCCGATCGCGTCTATCCGCCGGCGATGGCCGCCTATATCGACAGTCCCGAGCGGCGTTCCCCGATCGAGAAATCGGTCGACAATGAGCGGCTGTTCCAATTACTGCGCTCGAAGCGCGTCGATTTCGTGTTCGGCCTCGGCTACGAATCGGCCTATTACAGCTGGAAATTCGGCGGGACGATGCATCTGGCCGATCTGCCGGTCAAGGACACGCCCCGCACGGTCAACGGCTATACCGCCTGCTCGAACCAACCGGCCGGACGCGCCATGATCGCACGCCTCGACGCGCTGCAGAGTGACGAGACCCTGTGGCGGCAATGGCTGGAACCGCTGCGGCGTTGGCTCGAGCCGCCCGATTTCGCCGCCGCCCTGGCGGCCCAGCCATGACGCCGCGCATGGTCCTGTTCGCTGCCGCCATCCTGCTGTCGCGCACCGCCGCCTCGGATCACTGGCCCAGATGAAAGCGATGGCCTGGATCATTCTGGCGCTCTTCGCGACGGCGGCTGCCGCCGAAGACGTGCTATGGATCTTGCCGGAATTCCCGCCCGCCTTCATAAACGGCCCGTTCCGGGCCGGTCAGGGCTATGGCGACCGTCAGCTCGATTTCCTGACCGACCGCCTGCCGCAATTCAAGCACATCAGGGTCGGCGCGACAGGCACCCGGCTCTGGCACGAGATCGGACGCCGCGACGGCATCTGCACCCTGGCGGCGGCCCGCCTGCCCGACCGTGAAAAGATCGCGGTCTTCTCGGCCCGTTCCTTCCACGGCGCCTCGAATCAGATCATCGTGCGGACCGACCGGTTGAGCGATTTTCAGCCCTATCTCGATAAATCGGGTGCGCTGGACCTGCCCCTGCTCGCCGCCGAAAACAGATTGCGCGGCGCCTATACCGAGACCTTCAGCTACGGCACCGTCATCGATGCCTTCGTCCGCGACCCCGGCCGCAAGACCCCGCTGCAGAAGGTTCAGCATCTCAGAATGCCGCTGTCCCTGCTCGATAAGGGGCGGGTCGACTTCGTGTTCGGCTATTACATGGAGATGAGCTATTACCGGCAGCTCGACCGGCTGGGCGATAACTTCACGGCCCTGCCGATCATCCCGGAAATGGCGCCGCTGGGCGGGCACATCGCCTGCTCGAACGGGCCGCTGGGCCGCGAAGTAATCGCGGCCATCGACGCCCTTCTGGCATCGAACGAGGCCATGCTGGCCTATGTCGAACCGCTGCGCGACTGGTATAGCCCGGCGGATTTCGAAGCGGCCCGCAAAGCCGCCCAATCCGCCGGGAACTAAACAACCCTTACCCCTTGGTCGACGCGTAGTCGCCGATGACACGCGACAGCACATCGAGCGGCATGGCGCCCGCCGACAGGCCGGCATGGTGGAAGTCCTTGATGTCGAACTTGCCGCCCAGCTTGGCCTGAGCCTCGCCGCGCAGACGCACCCAGGTGGCGTGGCCAATCTTGTAGCTGCAGGCCTGGCCCGGCCAGGTGCAATAGCGGTCGGTCTCGCGCGTCATCGCCGATTCCGCATCACCCAAAAGATCAACCATGTAGGCTACTGCCTTCTCACGGCTCCATTTTTTGGCATGCATGCCGGTATCGATGACCAGACGTCCGGCCCGGAACATCATCTCCTTCATATAGCCGATGCGGCCGAGCGGATCGTTCTCATAGACGCCCATTTCGTCGGCCAGCTGCTCGGCATAGAGCGCCCAGCCCTCGCCATAGCCCGAGAAGAACATGTTGGCGCGGTATCTGGGCAGGCCGGGCACTTCCTGGGCCAGCCCGACCTGCATGTGATGGCCGGGCATGCCCTCGTGGTATAGCGTCGAAGGCAGCGCCCATTTCGGCCATTCATGAGTGTCCTTGAGATTGAAATAGATGGTGGCCGGGCGCGAACCATCCAGCGCGGCGCTCTGGTAATAGGCCAGCGGCGCGCCGTCCTCGATCATCTTCGGCACGCGGTTGACCACCGCCTTGGCCTTGGGCAGCTCGTGGAAGAAGTTCGGCAGGCGGGCCACCACGTTGTCGAGGCGGGCCTGCAGATCGGCGATCAGCTGCTCGCGGCCGGGATCGTCGTTGGCGTACATGTTGGCGTCGGTATAGAGGCCCTTGATGCGGGCGCCGACGCTGCCCTTGGTCAGCCCCTGACCCTTGAGGATGGCGTCGATCTTGCCGGTCAGGTCGGCGGCGTGGTCGAGGCCCATCTTGTGGATCTCGTCCGGCGTCATCTTGGTCGTGGTGTTGACCTGCAGATACTCGGCATACCAGTCGGCGCCATCCTTGATGTGCCAGACGCCGGCATCGTGCTTCGCCTTGGCGCGCGCCGCCTTGAGGGCCCCCCATTGCTTCTCGAAGGCCGGCGAAATCTTCTCGTTGTAGATCTTGCGGGCGGCATCGAGCTTTTCCTGGGTCAGATCCTTGGCGCGGCGATGCAGCGAGGTCAGCAGCACCGAGGAATCGCTGTCGGTTTCCAGCTTTTCGAGCTGGGTCAGGGTCGTATCGAGGATGAAATCGGGCGGCACGACCCCGCGTGAGACATCGCGGTTGAGCGCCTCGGTATCCTCGTTGAGCGCGGTGGCGAAAGCCTCCATGCGCGCCAGATAGCTGTCGATGTCAGCCGCATTGTCGAGCTTGTGCTTGGTATCGAGGAAGGTCGGCACCGCCTGGTACGAGCCGGTCAGCTGGCTGACCACATAGGGCGAGCGGTCCCATGGAGAGCCGAAATCGAAGCGCTTGTTCACCCTGTCCCGCTGCTCCAGCACATAGGCCACGCAGTCGTAATTGACCGCCTCGACGCCGGACAAAGACGCCCGGTCGATCTGCTTGAGGCGCTTGAGCTGGTCGGCGGTGGCGGCCTTCGACGCCGCGACGCCGGCCGGGGAATGGTCGGTCAGTTTGCCGCGCAGATCGGCCAGGTCGCCCTTGTCGAGACCCAGAATGGTGGCGCGCTCGGGGCTGCGCTTCAGGTCCTCGGTGAAGAACTGGTCGAGCAGCGCGGACAGCGGACTGGACGCCGCCTCATCCGCCTTCACCGCGAGCGGAAGACCGGCCGCCGCAAGGGCCAGGCCGGACGTGGCCAACGTCATGTTCTGGATGAAGTCACGACGGGTAAGCATATGTTTTTCCTCCCATTGTTATTTTATCAATGCGGCAGGACGGTCACCTCCCGGTCATAGGTCAGGCCGCAGGGATCGATGTGATAGCCGCGCACCCAGGGCTTCACCAGATAAGGCTGGGCGCGGGCATAAAGCGGGATCACCGGATTGTCGTGCACCAGCAGTTCCTCGGCGTCCTGCAGCAAGCCGGCGCGACGGTAATCGTCGGCGGTGCGCTCGGCCTCGGCGATCAGCTTGTCGTAAGCCGGATTGGCATAGCCGCTGTCGTTTTCAGCGGCACCGCTGGTGAACAGGTCGAGGAAGGTGGTGGGATCGGGATAGTCCGCCGCCCAGGCATACCAGAACACCTGCAGGTCGGGCGCCTTCTTGTGGCGGTGTTCGACCAGCGTGTTGAAATCCTCGGCGACGATCGAGGTCTTCACTCCCAGTGCCGCCTGCCACATGCCGGCCACGGCGATGGCGATCTTGCGGGTGTTGTCGCTGGCCAGGATGCGCAATTCGATCTGCAGCGGCTTGTCGGGACCGTAACCCGCCGCGCGGTAAAGCTCCTGCGCCGAGGCGATCTTGTCGGCCATCGGCAGCCAGGCCCAATCGGCCGACTGGTCGATATAGCCGGGCAGCCCGACCGAGGGCACCACCGAATATTCCACCGGCGCGCCGGTCTTGACCGTCTTGTCGACCAGCGCCTGGCGGTCGATCACCATCGACAGGGCCTGGCGCAGCCGCGGTTCTTTCGACAAGGGCGCGCGGGTCATGTTGAAGGCCAGGTAATCCATGGTCAGGCTGGGCTCCGAGCGCAACTCGGACGTCATGTTCTGACGGATCAGGTCGACCTGCTGGCTGGGCACGAAATAGGTAACGTCCAGTTCGCCGGCCCGGTACCGGTTGAATTCGTCGGTCTCGGACTCGATCGGCTGGAACACCACCTTGTCGAGATGGACCTGCGGCGCATCATGGAATTTCGGGTTCTTGACCAGCACGATGCGCGAATGGGGCGTCCAGTCCTGCAGCACGAACGGACCGTTCGACACCAGCTTGCCCGGCTGGGTGAAGTCGGCACCGTATTTTTCCACCGATGCCCGTTTCAGAGGCAGAAATTTGGGATGCGACATCGCCGCCACCCAATAGGGGGTCGGGCGGACCAGGGTGAAGCGGAGGGTCGCGGCATCGACCGCCTCGACGCCGAGCTGGCTGGTATCCTTGATTTTGCCCTCGCTGATCTCTTCCGCGTTCTTGATCGGAAAAGCCAGAAAGGTCGAAGCCGACTGGCTGGCCGGATCGACCACGCGCCGGATGCCGTAGACGAAATCGTCGGCGGTCAGCGGCGAACCGTCGGACCATTGCAGGCCGGGCCGCAGATGGAAGGTATAGACCAGCCCGTCGGACGAAACCTGCCAGCTTTGCGCCGCCGCGGGCACCGGGCGGTCCGAAGTGTCGAGGGTCACCAGCCCTTCGAACAGGTCGTTCATGATGCGGCTGGCGGGCACCGATTCCACCTTGGCGGGATCGAGCGACTCAGGCTCGGAGCCATTGCCACGGCGCAACACCGCCTCACCCGCCAAGGCCGGCGGAGCCAGGGCAGCCGCCAGCGACGCCGCCATCCATGCGACGCCCAACAGCCCGGCCAAACCACGCAAACGCATCTGAAATCGGCCCCCGAGCTGATGCCCTAATGCCAAGGGGGTATTAAATCAGCGCGGCGAAACTTGCGCAACCCGCTCACCGGCAACGTTTTCGGCGGACCGCATGGCTAATATGCAAAAATGCAACAGTGCGCAGAAAATAGCCCATATCGCCACTTTCCCCATGTTGCGGAATTGTTAATCCTGCTGTTACCATCTGCCTAACTTTGCGGCGATGGGGACCAATCCGGCGTTGCACAAGGACCTAAAAGTGGAAGCGGACGGGGCTCGCGACTTAGGTCGTGGGGCTTGTGACGTTTCTGGCATCAACGGACTTTCTAGGGGAGTCACTATGACTAATTTTCTTGGGGAAGCGCATGGCTCGACGTCTGTTCGAGCGCGTGCGTTGAAGGGCGTGGCGCTTTCCGCCGTGACCCTGGCGATGGTCGCGCCGGGTTTCGCGCAGGCGCAGCAGGAAGTTCAGGAAGTCACCATCACCGGTTCGCGCATTAAGGCGCCGAACCTCACTGCCGACAGCCCGGTTCAGGGCGTTTCGCAGGAAGAAATCAAGCAGGCCAACGTTCAGGCGGTCGAAAGCCTGCTGAACAACCTGCCGGCCGTTTCCGCTGACTTCACTGCGCAGCAGAGCAGCCTGTTGGGCTCGACCACCGCCAGCGTCAATCTGCGCGGCCTGGGCGCGACCCGTAACCTGGTCCTGATCGACGGCCGCCGCATCGGCCCCGGCGATCCGTCCAGCATCAGCGGCGCCGCTGCCGATCTGAACTTCATCCCCACCCCGCTGGTCAAGAGCGTCGAAGTGCTGACCGGTGGCGCCGCCGCCGTGTACGGTTCGGACGCCATCGCCGGCGTCGTCAACTTCCACCTGATCCGTGACTTCCAGGGCGCCCAGGTCGATTTCAGCTTCTCGGCCGCCCAGCACTCGAACGGCAACGAGACCGCTCGTGGCGCGTACACCACCACCAACGCGCTGCTGCCGGGCTATGTGACCCCGACCCCGCCGAACAATGTGTTCGACGGCTTCATCCGTGAGAGCAGCGGCATCGTCGGCGCCAACTCGCCGGACGGCAAGGGCAACGTCACCCTGTATGCCGATTACCGCTCGACCACGCCGGTGCAGTCCAATCAGCGCGACTGGGAAGCCTGCCCGCTGTACGTGACCACCAACAGCGCGAACAACAAGGCCGCCAAGTATTGCGCCGGTTCGTCGACCACGACCTACGGCAAGTTCCAGCTGAAGAGCGTCGCCGGCGTCACCAACGGCGCCTATGGCAACGTGATCAACAATCCGAACGGCACCGCGACCTTCTCGCCGTTCACCAACGCCGCCCTGTTCAACTTCTCGTCGACCTCGTTCCTGCAGCGCCAGGACGACCGTGCCGCCCTCGGCGGTTATGGTCACTACGAGATCAATGAGCATGCCGATCTGTACGCCGAAATGATGTACATGAACGACAGCTCCGAGCAGCAGGACGGTGCCGGTGGTCTGTTCCTGAACGGCGTCGCCGGCGTTCAGACCTCGCTGACCATCCCTTGCACCAACCCCTATATCGGCCACACCGCCAACGGCAACCTGCCGTCCCAGTACGCCGCCCTGGGCTGCGCCAATCCCGGCGTGACCACCGCGACCGTCCTGTATCCGGGTCTGCGCTTCACCCTGCCGCGCCAGGACACCATCACCCACGACGATTACCGTGCGGTGGCCGGCGTTCGCGGCGACATCGACGGCAACTGGACCTATGACGTTTCGGCGTCGCATTGGCAGTCGAACTACACCCTGCGCGATCAGAACTGGGCGCTGCTGCCGCTGGTCAACCAGGCCCTGCAGAACGGCACCCTGAACATCTTCCAGAATGGCGGCGATACTGTTGCTCAGCAGCAGGGCGTGTCGGGCACCTCGCTCGAAACCGGCAACAACAAGGAAGACGACGTTCAGATCAACCTGACGGGCGACCTCGGCCCGTACGGCGGCAAGAGCCCGTTCGCTTCCAGCCCGGTGGCTCTGGCCGGCGGTCTCGAATATCGCCACACCACCCTGCTCTTCACCCCGGACAACGATGCCCAGCAGGGCTACGTGCTCGGCGGTTCGGGCAAGGTTCCGGCGATCTCGGGCGGCGAGCAGGTCAAGGAAGAGTACGGCGAAATCCGCGCTCCGATCGTCCAGGACAAGCCCTTCGTGCAGGCCTTGGACCTGAACCTGGCGTTCCGTCACTCGGACTACACCGTCGACAATTCCTCGTCGGCCTTCTCGACCAACACCTACAAGATCAACGCCGACTACGCGCCGATCGACGACCTCCGCTTCCGCGGCGGTTACAACCGTGCGGCCCGCGCGCCGAACGTGTACGAACTGTTCCAGGGCAATGTGTACGGCAATGACGCCGGCTACGTCGATCCTTGCGCCGGTTCGTCGCCGACCCTGTCGCAGGCCATCTGCACCAATCCGGCTTTGGGCAAGGCGGGTGTCACCGCCGCGCAGTACAAGTCGGGAATCCTGCAGTGCTCGGCCAACCAGTGCAACAACTACACCGGCGGCAACGTCGCTCTGAAGCCTGAAGAAGCCGACACCTGGACCTGGGGCGTCAACGTGACCCCGAGCTTCCTGCCCGGTTTCAACGCCTCGATCGATTACTGGGACATCAAGGTCGCCAACTTCATCAGCACCTTGGCTGGCTCGACCATCGTTCAGGGCTGCTATGCTGGCCAGACCTACTACTGCCAGTTCATCCAGCGCGACCCGGTCACCGGCGCTCTGGTGGGCAACGGCCGCGTGATCGAGACCAACCAGAACCTGGACTCGCTGCACAACACCGGTATCGACGTCGACGTCGAATACACCAAGAAGATCGCCGATCTGGGCCTGGGCATCACCGACGATTTCGGTGCCCTGTCGTTCCACCTGACCGGCACCTACAACATCGAAGCGAACACGCAGTCCCTCGATGCCAACTCGACCATCCGTTGCGCTGGTCTGTATGGTTCGACCTGCGGCAATCCGCTCCCCTACTGGCGCCACCAGGCCCGTCTGACCTGGCTGACCCCGTGGAATGCGGACTTCTCGGTCAATTGGCGCTACATCGGCGGCTCGAAGCTCGACGCCACCGATCCGTCCAACCCCGCTTACGGCAATGCCAACATCGGCGACTCCAAGATCGCCAACGGCATCGACAACACGATCAATGCGTACAGCTACATCGATCTGTCGGCCAGCTACAAGCTGTGGGACAAGTACACGTTCCGCGTCGGCGTGAACAACCTGATGGACAAGGACCCGCCGGTGCTGGACGCCCAGTATTCGGTTCCGGGTAACTTCATCGGTGAAAACGGCAACACCTTCACGATGTACGACGTGATGGGCCGTGTGATCTATATGAGCTTCTCTGCGAAGTGGTAAGCTTGTACTGATCATAGTGACTCTACTGGGGCGGGCCTTTTGGTCCGCCCCTTTTTCTTTGCTGCTGTTTATTTCCACGCCGCTCCCGCCGGCATCCCTGCTTTCGATAGCGAAGATTTCGGTTTCGCGTAAAATCGGGAAACCATGCAGCAAGCTCCATCGCCCGCCTCGCAAGACGCGCTCCGCCTCAATTCACAGGCCCTCCAGGCCATCGCCAACCGCCGTCCGGCCGAGGCCAGCCAGATGCTGCGCAGCGCGATCGAGCTCGATCCGATGCTGCTGCCGGCCCGCCTCAATCTGGCGACGGCGCAGCGCATGGAAGGCGACATGATGGGGGCGCTGGCCACGGTCGACGATGCGCTGCGCATCGAACCTCTGGCCTTTCGCGCGCTGCTGATGCGCGCCTCGCTGCTGGAAGCGATGGGGCATCGCCGGGCCGCCGCCATCGCCTATGGCAATGCGCTGACCCAGACCCCGGACGAACAATATCTCGACGACAATACCCGGCGCGCCATCGCCCATGCCGGCGATTTCCGCACCCGCAATTTCACCGAGATGGAGGATTTCCTGGTCCGCCATGCCGGAACGCCGGGCGGCTCCACCAGCGCCGAAGCGCGGCGCATGAGCGGCTTTGCCGATCATCTGCTCGGCAAAAGACAGCGTTACCGCTCCGAGCCGACCCATTTCTTCTATCCCGGCCTGCCCTCGATCGAGTTCTACGACCGCGACCAGTTCGCCTGGCTGCCCGAAGTCGAGGCCGCCACCGACGACATCCGGGCGGAACTGATCGCCGTGCTCGACGACGAAATCGCCGCCGCCGAGCTCGAACCCTATATGCAGCGCCCGGACACCGAGCCGCTGGAACAATGGACCGAACTCAACAAGTCACTGAAATGGTCGGCCTATCATTTCGCCATCTATGGGTGGCATTTCACCGAACATCGCCAGCGCTGTCCCAAGACCGCCGCCCTGCTCGACCGCATGCCGCAGCCCGACATCCAGAACCGCTGTCCGGCCTCGCTCTATTCGATCCTCGAGCCGCACACCCATATTCCCGCCCATAACGGCGTCGCCAATTTCCGGCTGCTGTGCCATTTGCCGCTGATCCTGCCGGGCAATTGCCGCTTCCGCGTCGGTTCCTCGATCCGCGAATGGAAGATGGGCGAAGCCATGGTGTTCGACGATTCCATCGAGCACGAGGCCTGGAACGACAGCGACCAGCGCCGCGCCGTCTTCATCTTCGATATCTGGCATCCGATGCTGAGCGCCGACGAACGCGACTATATCCGCCGTTCCCTGACGGCGATGGATGCCTTCAACGCCCAGGGGTGATCAGCGCTTCCTTTACCTGAGCGGCGACGCCGCTCCAGTCGCCGGGCCGATCCTGGCGGAACAGGCGCATCGAGGGATACCACGGCGTGTCCGTCCGCCCGGCCAGCCAGCGCCAGTCCGAGGCATATTCGATCAGCGTCCAGACCGGGACATTTAGCGCCCCGGCCAGATGGCAGACCGAGGTGTCGACCGCGATCACCAGATCGAGACCGGCCATCGCCGCCGCCGTATCGGCAAAATCCGTGAAAGCCCGCCCCGCATCGATGAACCGCGATCTGTCATGGGATTTGGGGAATTCGGCCCAGCTGAAGTCCTTTTGCAGACTGACGATCTCGATGTCCGGCATATCCAGCATATCGAGGAACCAGGCCAGGCTGAGCGACCTTTGGCGGTCGCGCAGATGATTGGGATTGCCGCGCCAGGCGATGCCGATCCTCCGCCCTTTGCCGGCCGTCCGATCGGCTGAGAGATAGGGGCAATCGCCGGGAATGCTGGCCAGATCGGTCTTGAAGATCCGCGGCAGGCTGAGCAGCGAACAGCGGAAATCATAAGGCGGAATCTCGCTGCCCACCGCGATGATCCGCTCGACGCCGGGCAGACCGCTCATCAGGCGGACCAGCGATTCCTGAACCTCGACGGTCACCGTCAATCCGCGATCCGCGGCCATTCTGGCATAGCGGACGAACTGAATCGTATCGCCGAGGCCCTCTTCCGCATAAAGAAACAGCCGCTGTCCGGCGGCCGCCTCTCCCTGCCATTCCGGACCGGAAAAACTGCGCGTGCGCCCGGCCCGGCGGGAAATCGCCGTGCGCCATTCGAATTCGTCCCAGCCCTCGGCGAAATCGCCGCGGGTCAGCAGCGCCATGGCCAGATTGTGGTGCGCGTCGGCCAGATCGGGGCGCAACCGAATGCAGTTCCGGTAAGCCTCGATCGCCAGATCGAGTTTTCCCTGCTCCCGATAGGCATTGCCCAGATTGAGAAGCGCCAGGATGTGCTTCGAATCGATCGACAACACCCGGCGATAGGCCGCGACCGCCTCGTCGAAGCGGTTCCGGCTGCGCAGCGAGATGCCGAAACTGTTGAGCAGCCCCGCATCTCCGGGCTGGATGACGAGCCCGCGCCGCAAGGCTTGCAGCGCCTCGTCCCGCCGGCCGAGCTCCTGCAGCGCCATGCCCAAGCCGTTATGGATCTCCGGCGCCGCCACGCCGCGCGCCACCAGCCAGAGATAAGCTTTGGCCGCGGCGTCCAGCCGGCCGAGATAATGCAGCGCCTGAGCGAGATTGCTGCGCGCGCCGAGATGCGCGCTGTCGCGCTGAAGGACGGCGCGATAAAGCTTCTCCGCCTCCTCCACCGCACCAGCCTGATGGCGCGCGACCGCCTGGGCGAACAAATCGCCGATATCGGGGCCGCGGCCGGTTTTCAATGCCCGGACAGCCCCGTCATCAGCGGCGCGATCTGCTCGGCGCTCGGACGCCAGCGTCCGACCGAGCTGGAATAGAGCGGCTTGGTGACCTGACGCGCGCTGGCCGTGCGGATGAGGCGCTTGGTCTTGTGGAACTGCAGGACCGAGTCGTTCCACTCGAGACCGCAGAATTCGAGCAGCTTGCGCGTCTCGCCTTCCTGGTCCGCCACCAGCTTCTCGTAATCGAGATCGTAGAACGAGCCGGCCGGCAGCACGGTCCGCCAATGCTCCATCAGCTCGTCATAGGTGCGCCAATAGCGGCCGATTTCATCGAGCTTGTAGGAATAGGGCAGATCGGCGTTGAACAGCTTCGAATAGATCGACAGGCAGGTATCGACCGCATTGCGGCGCGTATGGATGATGCGCGCACCCGGCAGGGCGCAATGGATCAGCCCGACCAGACGGTAATTCTCCGGCAGCTTGTCGACGATGCGCTTCGCCTCCGGCGCCTTGGCGCGCAGGCCTTCGACGTAGGATTTGCCGAACGCGCGCATGTCCTCGGCCGTCATCGAGGCGACGAATTCCGGGAAATACGGGCCCTCATCCGGTCCCAGAGCGCGGGCCAGCAGCGGCAGGTTGGGCAGCTCGCCGGCGCCGAAAGCATCGGGATGGCTGGCCAGGATCTGCTCGACCAGGGTACTGCCCGAGCGCGGCATGCCGAGGACGAAGATGGGCAGCCGCGACGGATCGCCGGTGCCGCCCAGGCGGGAGATCACATCCGGCGTGAAGGCATCCTTCACGCGCCGCACGCCGCGCAGATAGGCCTCTTCGTTATACTCCGATACGGCGCGCTTCAGGGCGTTGCCGGCCTGCTGATGCTGGAACGATTTTTCGCGTTCGCCGATATCCTCATAAGCCTTGGCCAGGGCGAAATGCACATGCATCCGGTCGTTCTCGCCGAGCATTTGCTCCTTGCCGGCCAGATCCTCGAGGGCGGCCAAGCGCCAATCGTCACGGCCATAGGTATTGCCGACCGCCAGGCTGTAATGGAATTCGCCGTCATAGGGCGACAGCCGCACGGCGCGCTCCAGCGTGCCCGTCATGGCCTCGTCCTGGTTCATTTCCTTCAGCACGATGCCGAGATTGGACAGAATGAACGGATCGTCGGGGCTCAGCACCACCGAATTGCGGAAGCTCCGCAGCGCCGCATCGCTCTCGCCCTCTTCGCGCAGCATGATGGCGAGGTTGGTATGGGCGTCGGACAGATCGGGCTGGCAGCGCAGAGCATAGCGGAAGGTGCCGATCGCGTCGCGGTTATAGCCGGTGCGCAGCTGGGTGACGCCGAGGCGGAAATAGCCGTCGGTGATATTCGGGGCGCCGGCGACGGCGGCCTTGAAAAACGGCATGGCCTCCTCCACCCGGTCGAGCTCGAGCAGGGTCAGCCCCAACTCGAAAGCGCTGTCGACCGCCTGCGGCGCGACCTGAAGCGCGTTGCGGTAACAGATCGCGGCGTCTTCGAGACGGCCCGCTCCGCGCAGGATGTTGCCCAGATTGTGATGATATTCGCGCTGCGTGCCGTCCAGCTCGATGGCCCGCGCCAGCAGCTGCACCGCGGCGTCCGCATGGCCGCCTTCCAGCACCACCGCGGCCCACAGATTGAAGATGTCGGCATTGCCCGGCTCGGCTTCGGCCATGCGGCGGCACAGCTCGTCGGCCTGCTGCAGACGGTTGGCCTGGAAATGGCCGATGGCCTCGCTCATCCATTGGGCGATGCGGCCCGAACCCAACTGATTGGAGACGTAGATATCGGTCATGGAACTCACTCAGCGATTCAAGGATTTAGCGCCGGCCGGCGCGATATCGAAGGCGACGGTCAGACGCTGCTGATCGCCCGAGGTCGGCAGCGTGCCGTGCCACATATAACTGGGGAACAACACCAGCAGGCCGGGACGCGGCCGCACGGCCTTTTCCCACGGCAGCGACGGGCCGACCGGGCGGCTATATTCGCCGAACTTGATCCAGCCCGGCTTGGCCTCTTCGTCGGCCAGGCAATCCGGCGTGTCGACATAATAGACGCCGCTGATCCAGCCCTTGGGGTGGATGTGGTCGGTATGGAACCCGCCGCCGCGCAGGCGCACCGACCACGAGCCGGACCACTCCATCGCCGAGCCCTTGCGGCCGGCGAACGGATGGTTCGGCTGGTCGGGAAGCCCGTCGATGAAGCTGCGCGCCGCCGCCATCACCTGTTCGCCCAAGGCCACAACGGTCTGGTCGAGGTTGGGACGAGTGAACAGATCCTCGTGGGTCTGGGTGCCGTTGCGCAGGGTCTGATAGATCGGTTCGTGCTGCGCATGGTGCAGCGCGTCCAGCGCGTCGGCCAGCGCCTGGTGATAGGCGCCGAGATCGGCGTGCCCGGCGGGAACCGGCAGCTCGACCTGATGCACGAAGCGCTCGTAATCATAGATCTGATGCGCTTCGTCATCCCGCCCCATCAGGCGCAGCGCGGTCGCCATATAGGCCGCGGCATGCTGGTCATAGGGATCGAGCGCGGCGATGCGGCAGGCCGCGTCGAAGGCCTCGGCCGGCTGATTGGCCAGCAGCGCCGCCTCGGTCAGCTTGCGCAGCAGATCATGCTCTTCCGGCATATGCTGCAATCCGGCCTTCGCAATGGCCATGGCTTCGTCCGGGCGCATCTGGCCGAGACGCAGCGCCGTCCACAGACGGTACTGGCCGGGCGTATTGGGACGCAGTCGGGCCGCTTCCTTGAGGTCGGCCTCGGCCTCGTCATAGCGCGAGAAGACCATCAGGCCCTCGGCTGCCATCTCGTGGATGTCGGGATCGCCGGGAATGGCCTGGCGGGCGAAATCGTAGGATTTTCCCACATCGGCGCCGCGCCCCATCTGCCACAGCACGTTGTTGACGTTCTCATGGGCGAAATTGCTGCGCGGATTGAGGCTGATCGCCTTGAGGTAATGATTGACCGCCTCGTTGAAGCGCCCCAGCCCGACCAGCGTGTTGGCGATATTGAGGAACACCTCGGGCCGGTCGGCCATGCTGGTGATCAGCCCCATCATCAGCGGCAGCGCCTCTTCGTAGCGCATCTGCGAGCTGAGCAGCATGCCCAGATTGTTCGAGAAGAACGGATTGCCCGGCTGCTTGGCCAAAGCGGCGCGCAGAATGCGTTCGGCGCCGGCATTGTCGCCCTTATAGGTGTGCCAGTCGGCCCAGGCGGCCACCGCGCCGACCGCGTCGGGCGCCAGGCCGATTGCCTTCTTCAGCGGCTTCTCGGCTTCCGGCCAGCGCTTCAGCGCCATCAGCAGCTCGCCCTGCTGCACCAGCGCATCGACATAATCGGGCTTGAGGCGCGCCGCCTCGGCGTAACAGGCCAGCGCTTCGTCCAATGCCAGACGGCCCTTCAGCAGATTGCCGAGATTGTGATGCACGTGGGCCTGCTTGCCATCGGCGGCCAGCGATTTACGCATCCAGGCTTCGGCGGATTTCAGATCGCCCTTGCCCTTGGCGATCAGCCCCAGCAGCTGCATCGCGTCGGCGTTGGTCGGCTCGGTGGTCAGCGCCTGTTCGAGCAATTGTTCGGCCAAAGCGACATTGCCGGTGCGATGGGCGGTGATGGCGGCCGAAACAAGAGCCTGGGCATCTTGGCGGCGGTTCGGCTGGGCCGCGTTACTGTTCTGTGTCATGGGCGGAAGAGTAGCAAATCCGAAGGGGTGAGCGAGGGAAATTTCAGGCCGATTCGTTGAACCGGTCGCGGGCGATGATGGTGCGGCGGATGAAGTCGCGCTCGGCCTCTTCGAGGTCCGGATGCCAGACGTCGAAGATCAGCACGGTGCGGATCTGATCGCTGTTGTTCCACGCCTCATGTTCGATCGTGTCGTCGAAAATCAGCGTCTCGCCGACCTGCCAGGACCGCACCTCGTTGCCCACGCGGAACAGGCAGTTGGGCGGCACCACCAGCGGCAGGTGGCAGATCAGCCGGAAATTGGAAAAGCCGGTGTGGGGCGGAATATGCGTCTTGGGCCGCAGGATCGAGAAAAGCGCGGCCGGCGAGCGGTGCGCGATTTCCGGCTGCGGCAATTTATCCAGCGCCGCCGCGGTTTTCGGGCATTTGGCGCGGTGCGCCTCGACCAGCTGGCCGTGCTGGGCGAAATGATAGGCGGACCAGCTCAGCGAATTATTGAGCTCGGCCCACATTTCCAGCGGCTCGGTGTCGGGCAGCTGGGCATAGGGCTCGATGTCGGCGCTGGCGGCTTCGTCGGCGAACAGGCCGGCCAGCTCGCCCTGGATGTCGAAGGTCGCCGCCTCCAGCGCCTCGGTCCAGGCGAAATCCTTGCGGTCGAAGAACTCCACCGGCGCCAGGCCGGGATAATAGAAATTGGACGGCGCCGGCTGGAAGATATGCCGCTTGCCCGACACATGGCCGATGAATCCGTTCATGCGGCGCGCCGCGGCGCTGGAGCCTTTGGCATCCGAGGCCAGCTCGCGGCGCAGATGGTCCTCCATCTCGTCGCGGTGCCGGGCGATCACCGCGCGGGCGTGAGCGACCGCGCGCTCGGTGGCGGCGTCGGTGATATCCTCGGGCAGCATCTGGGTCACGGCGACGATATAGGCATAGGCGGCGTGCTTGGTCTTGCCCATCGCCTCATACAGCGATCCGCGCATCAGCAGCGCCGGGAAATAGAGCTGGTCGATCTCGCGCGCCTTGTCGACCGCCTTCATGGCGGCGGCCAAATCGCCCTGCGCCCTTTTCACCGCCGCCAGATTCATCCAGGCCGGCAGCGAGCTTGTATCGAGCAGCAGCGCCTCGGACAGCAGTCTTTCCGCCTCGTCCAGCCGGCGAGCCGACATGGCGCGCATAGCTTCGCGATTGAGACGAACCGAATCCTCTGAAACCGACATAATGCTGCTGCCCCACAGTCCCGCTTGCGACCATAGCAAATCCGAAATGCGACGCCAGTGTCCCGTTCGCGAAGTTCGAAATTTTTGGGTCAAACGACATTCGAACTTCGCGATCGATCAGGACACTAGCTCATTCGTTCCTGAGAATGCGCCCCGGCTCGCGCGAACCGGCGGCGAAGGACAAAGCGGTCACAGTCATCAGGGCGATCGCCGTCACCGCCCCGGCCGCCGCGATGAAGGGCAGCGGGGTGATGGCGATGCGGTCTTCGAACTGCACCAGCCATTGCGACAGTGTCCAGTAAGCGATCGGCGCCGCCAGCAGATTGGCCAGCAGGACCGGGCGCAGGAAGCGCCGGACCAGCAGCCGCACCACGGTGCCGCGCGTCGCCCCCAGCACTTTGCGGATGGCCAGCTCCAGCATCCGCCGCGACGCACCGAACGCCGCCATGCCGTAAAGGCCGAGACAGCCGATCAGCGCCGATCCCGCCGCCGCCACACCGAACAGGCGCGAGCGGACGCGGTCGGGCGCATAATATTTCTCGAGACTGTCTTGGGCCGAGGCCAGCTCCAGCGGAACGTCGGGCGCCACGGAATGCCAGGCCAAAGCCAGACGGGCGCGGATTTCGGCCTCGGAAACGCCCTCATAGCGCACCGCCATGACATGACGCTCGGCGGCCGGGGCGACATAGTAATAGACGCCCTCCTGCTCCTCCTTGGGCGAGCCGAACCGAAGGTCGCCGACCACGCCGACCACCTCCAGGGGCTTTCCATAGAGATCGAGCGCCCTTCCGACCGCCTGTTCGGGACTCTCGAAGCCGAGCGCTTTCGCCATCTTCGCATTGAGCACGACATGAAGCGGAGCACCACCCGACGGGGTGCCATCGGCGGGCAAGGCGGGGTCCAGAAAGCGGCCGGCCAGCAGCGACGCGCCATAGGCTGCGAAAAAATCGGCGTCGATGGCGGCCCGCAATCCCGCCACTTTGATCCCTGCCCGCTCGGGAACGGTCAGTACCGCATGGCTGAACCCGTCCTCCTCGCCCGGCCAGGTCTCGGCCGAACCGACCGAGGCGACTCCCGGCGTATGCCGCATGGCCGCCCATACCTGGCGCAGCAAAGCCGGAGTCATGGCGGCATCGCGCGTCGATTTCGTCACCAGCAGGCCGTCGCGGCGGAAGCCGAGATCGGTCGTTTTCAGATGGTCGATCTGGGCGAAGAAGCCCCAGGTCAGGATGAAGAACACGGCGACCACGGTGAATTGCAGCATCACCAGCGCCTCACGCACCCACAGGCCCAGCCGCCCGCCGGTCGGAAAGCGGCTGGAGGCCAGCACCTGCGCGGGCTGGAAGCGGGACAGGACGAAGGCCGGATAGAGCCCGGACAGCAGCCCGAGCAGCACCACCGCCCCCATCATGCTGAGAAAGAATACCCCGTCCGCGCCATAAGCCAGCGACAGGGACAGCCCGGCCGCCTGGTTGAGCAGCGGCAAAGCCATCTCCACCAGCGACAAGCCGCCGATCCAGGCCAGCAGCGAGGTCAGCATGGCTTCGAGCAGGAATTGCCCGGCCAATGTGCCGCGTGTCCCGCCCAGGGTACGGCGCACCGCCACTTCCCGCGCCCGCATGCCGGCGAGCGCCGTGGCGAGGTTGACGTGGTTGATCGCCGCCACCACCAGCCCCAGCAGCGCGACCAGCCCGAGGGTGTAGAGCGCGCTCCGGCTGCGCGGATCATTAAGATGCATCGCCGTCAGCGGGATCAGCCGGTCGGTGAACAAGGTGTGCATCGGCTCGCCATTGTCCCGCTTGCCGAGATGGCGATCGGTCATATCGTCGAACGAGGCATCCAGCCGATCCGCCGCTTGCTTATCGGGAAGACGCACCCAGGTGCGCATGGGCAGCACGCCCAACTCGTCCCAGCGCGGATGCGCCGCGAAGGTCTGCGGCGTCAGCAGGCGGACGATACCGAAGTCGAAATCGCTGTTGCGCGGCACGTCGGCGAGAATGCCCGCCACCACATAGGACACGCTGCCCTCGCCATCAGCCAGGCGGATGCTGGCTCCCACCCCTTGGCCATGGGGCAGATATTTGCGCGCCATGCTTTCGCTGAGCAGCACGCGTCCCGGCTCCGACAGAGACGCCTTGTCGCCGGCCACCAGCGGCAGCTCGAAAATCCGGAAGAAGGCCGGATCGACCAAGGTTTCGCGCTCACGCGTGAAGGTCTCGCCCTTCCTGATGTCGGCGTCTTCCTGCCACAGCCTGGCCCCGATCACGTCGGGATAGTCCTCGTTCAAGGTATCCAGCAGCGCGGTCGGCGAATGATCCGTGAAGGCGGCCGGCTTGCCCGGCATGGTGAAGCGGATGCGCACCTCATAGATCTGGTCGGCATTGGGTATCCACCGCTCATAGCTGGTCTCGAAGCGGATATAGAGGCTCAGGCAGACGAACACCGCCACGCCGAAACTCAGCCCCAGCAGATCGAGCGCGGCATAAAGAGGATGCCGGGTCGTGACACGATAGAAGGTCAGAAAAACGTTACCCAGCATCCCCATGCTCCCCCTCGTTGTTGCTATTCGCTGCGCAGCGCCCGGCCCGGCGCCGAATTGGCCGCGTTCCAGGCCAGCATCCCGACGGTGGCCGCCGCCACCAGGATGGCGGTGCCGCCGCCGACCAGGAACGGCACCGCGGTGATGCCGATATGGTCGTTGAACTGGATCAGCCATTTGCTCAGCACGAGATAAGCGACCGGCACCGCCACCAGATTGGCGATCAGCACGGGGCGCAGGAACGAGCCGACCAGCAGCGAAATCAGCATCCTGCGGGACGCGCCCAGCACCTTGCGCACCGCCACTTCGAGCATCCGGCGCGAGGCGGTGAAGGCGGCCATGCCGTATAGACCGATGCAGCCGACCAGCGCGGCGACCACGGCGCCGGCGCTGAACAGGTTCGAGCGGTTGCGGTCGGGCTTGTAATATTGGTCGAGATTTTCGTCGGCCGAGACCAGCTTCGCCGGCACGTCGGGCACAGCCTGGCGCCAGGCGTCGGTCAGGCGGCGGCGCATTTCGGGCTCGGCGACGCCGTCATAGCGGATCGCCACGATCTGGTTATTCTTCAGCTCGCGATGAAAGTAATAGAACATCGGCAACGTCTCGTCCTTGGGCGAGCGGAAGTTCAGATCCTCGATCACGCCGACGATCTGCAGCGCCCGCTTCCCCTGCCTGAGGGTCTTGCCGAGCGCCTCCTCCGGCGTCCTGAAACCGATGGATTGCATGGCCTTGCGCCCGATCACGATCGTTTCGGAAGAGTCCTCCGCGACCGGAGTCTCGTCGCCATGCGCCTCGTCGAGGAAGCGGCCGACGACCAGCCGGGCGCCATAGGTTGCGAAAAAGTCCGGCCCGACAGCGGCGTAGGTCAGGTTGGTTTCGGCCCCGGTGTCGCCCGGCAGCTTGATATTGCCGCCGCTGGTGTAGCTCTCGTCGCCCGGCGCGTAATTGCTGACGCTCGCCAGCGAAACGCCCGGCACCTGGCGGAACGCCGTGATCACGCTCTGCACCGAAGCCAGGGTCATCGCCGGATCGTCGGCGCGCACGATCATCAGGCCCGAACGCTGAAAGCCGAGATCGGCGCTCTTCATATGGTCGATCTGCCGCTCGAACCCCCAGGTCAACACGAAGAAGGCGATCACCACGGCGAACTGCACCACCACCAGCGCCTCGCGCACCCGCATGCCGAAGCGCCCGCCCGAGGGAGACCGGCTCGACGCCAGCACCTGGGCCGGCTGGAACCCCGACAGCACCATGGCCGGATAGATCCCCGCCAGCAGCCCCAGCACCAGCACGCCACCGGTCAGCAGCGCCAGGAACCCGGCCTGATGGCGGTAATCGAGGCTGAGGCCCAGCCCTCCCGTGGCATTGATGATCGGCAGGCTCAGCTCGACGATCGACAGGCCGGCGATCAGGGCCGCCAGGGTCATCAGCAGCGCTTCGCCGAGGAATTGCAGGCGCAGATCGCCGCGCGTCGCGCCCAGAGTGCGGCGCACCGCCACCTCGCGGGCCCGCATGCCGGCCCGCGCCGTCGACAGATTGATGAAATTGATGGCGGCGACGAAGAAGGACAGCAGCCCGACCAGAGCCAGCGTCACCACCGCGGCGGCGCTCTGCTTGTCGCGCAGATGAAGATTGCGCAGCTTGAGCAGATGCAGGCTCTCCGACGTGTGATAAGGGACGCCGTTCCGCGCCTCCGAAGCGCCCTTGCGATCGACGAAATCGTCCAGGCCGGCCTGGAAATGATCGGCCTCGGCCTGGGTGTCGAACCGCACGAAGGTCAGCAACGACGCCGAACCCCAATGCATCCAATAGTCATTCATCAGCTTGTGGGATTCCGGGGTCAGCAGCCGCACGAAGTCGAAATTGCGGTCGGTGTTGCGCGGTATGTCGCGCAGCACGGCCGAGACCGTGTAATTCAGCGCCCCCTCATCGTCCGACAGGCGCAGGGTTTCGCCGACCACGTCGACGCGGCCGAAATATTTGCGGGCCATCGATTCGGTCAGCATGATGCGGCCCGGTTCGAGGGCGCCTTGCTTGCTGCCGGCCGCCAGCGGCAGATCGAACAGCTTGAAGAAGTCGGGATCGACCAGCTGTTCCTTCTCCTGCACCACGTCGGAGCCGAGATGAACGGTGGCGTTGAACTCAAGGATGCGGGTTCCGACCAGATCCGGATAATCCTCGTGCATCTGGTCCAGCATGCCGCCCATGCTGGTCGTGCTCTGCTGCGCGGGGCGTCCCGGCAGGGTCCACAATATGCCGACGTCATAGATCTTGTCGGCGTTCGGCACCCAGCTCTCGAAGCTGGTCTCGAAATGGGCATAGAGGCTGAGGGTGACGAACACCGCGATGCCGAAGGAGAGACCCAGCAGGTTGAGCCCGGCATAGAGCGGATGGCGAACGGTGACCCGATAAAAGGTCAGCAGCGTATTCTTGATCATGATGCCCTCATGCCGGTACGCGGTTGACCGACAGCACCATGCGGCCATCGAGGATGTTGACCACGCGGCTGGCCTGATCGGCCTGGCTCTGCGAGTGGGTCACCATGATGACCGTGACGCCGCCGGCATTGAGGCTTTTGAGGATTTCCATGACCTGATGGCCGTTCTCGCTGTCGAGATTGCCGGTCGGTTCGTCGGCCAGCAGCAAAGACGGCGCGCCGACGATGGCGCGGGCGATGGCGGCGCGCTGCTGCTGGCCGCCCGACAGCTGGTGCGGGTAATGACGGGCGCGGTGCGCGATGCCGACCTGGTCCATCGCCTCTTCGACCATGGCTTTGCGTGAGCCGCTGAGATTCTTGCGATAGAGCAGCCCCAGCTCGATATTTTCGCGGATAGTCAGATCGTCGACCAGATTGAAGCTCTGGAAGATGAAGCCGAGATGATTGGCGCGGTGTTCTGCCAGGCCGGCTTCGCTCATCGTCGCCAGATCGGCGCCCTCGAACATGTAGGCGCCGGTGGTCGGGCGGTCGATGGTGCCGAGGATGTTGAGCAGCGTCGATTTGCCGCAGCCCGACGGCCCCATGATGGCGACGAATTCGCCGCGGTTGATGCTGAGATTGACGTCGAGCAGCGCGGTCGTTTCGATCTCGTCGGAGCGATAGAGGCGCGAGATATGCTTCAGGGCGATCATTCGCGGTTTCCTTTATTCAGGGTCAGATGGAGAGCGTCCGTATGGTCGAGGCGGGTTGCGGTCAGCACCTGCTCGCCGGCGGAAAGACCGCTCAGGATTTCGATGGAATCGGGATTACGCCGGCCGATGCTCACCTCGCGGCGGTCGGCATGTTTGCCGTCGGCGGCCAGCACGAAGATGAAATTGCCGCCGGTCTCGCGCAGCCAGGCGCCGTTCGGCACCAGCAGCGCTTCGGCGGTGTCGCCCAGGGACAGTTTGACGTCCATGGTCTGGCCGGGCTGAAGTCCGGACGGCGCGGCGCCGATGAAGTCCAGCTCGACCATCACGCGGCCTTCGCTCACCTGCTGATAGATCTTGCTGAGCTTCAGGGGATAGGGCTTGCCGGCGATGGCGGCTTCCGCCTTCAGGCCGGTGCGCAGGCGGGCGGCGAAGAATTCGTCGACCAGGGCTTTGAGCTTGAAGGCATCGCCGCTGTCGATCTCGCCCAGCGGATCGCCTTCCTTGACCGCCTGGCCGGGCTTCAGGGTGAAGCCGCTCAACCGCCCCGCCGCCGGAGCGGAAACCAACAATGCATCAAGGCCTTGACCGAGTTCTTTCAGATTACGCTTAAGCTCGTCGGCACTGCCTTGAATCTGGCGTTTCTGGGCGGCCAGGGCCGGTTCCTCGGCGGATTGGTTGGCACGCAATTGCTCCAGCTTGGCATGCTGATAGGTGACCTCATCGGCATAGGGCTTGATGTAGGCGTCGTTGACGATGCCGTCGCGATGCAACTCCTCGCGTTTCTCCAGCTCCAGTTCCGCCTTGTGCAGGGCATAGGCGGTGTCGTCGATCTGGGTCCGCGTGTCGGCTTCCGACTTGGTGAGATTGATCAGCAGGGTGTTGGCTTCCGACAGCCGCACCGACACTTCGGCCTGCTTGCTGGTGACGCCGACCTTTAAATCCGGATTGGCCAAGGTGGCCAGCTTGGCGCCCGCCGCCACCGTCTCGCCGTCGCTGGCCGAGATGCTCTCGACCCGCCCCGCCGCCTGGGCTGTGATCAGATAGGTCTCCATCGGCATCACTTCACCGCGCAAAGCGAGAAAATCCTGGAACGGGCCGCGCTTGACCGCGCCTATATCGACGGAAGAAGCCTGCACCTCGACCGTGCCCGACGCCGGCAGGGTCGCGGCGAGAAGGCCGATGGCGACGACCGCCACCGCGGCCCCCGCCCCCAGCAGCACCTTGCGGCGCTTCCAAGCGGGGCGGGTGATACGGCGATCCATCGATGTGAAACTGGTGCTGTCCGGCATGATGCCACCTTGATTGCGATGGCTTCAGTATAGGGAGGTTGCGGAAATATGACTAACTAGCTGTTTTTATTATGTTTAATGCGATTTTTCGGGATTTTCCTTGACCATACCGAGCGCGAAAGTGTTCATTTTCGAACATGTCAGACGCACCCGAAGCCCCTCCGCTCGACCTGCTGTTCGTCGATGACGACCAGGACATCCTGACCGCCGCCGAGCTGCTGCTGGAACGGCATGGCATGAACCTCAGCAAGGCTTCCACCCCCGCCGAGGCGGATGCTCTGCTGGCCGAAAAGACGTTCGACGCGATCCTGCTCGATCTCAATTTCCAGCGCGGCGACATCACCGGCGAGGCTGGACTATCCTTCCTCGAAGCCCATCTGCAGCGCGACCCGCGCGCCGTCGTGGTGGTGATCACCGGCCATAGCGGCCTGGCCATCGCGGTCAAGGCGATGCGCATGGGCGCCGCCGATTTCGTCATGAAGCCCTGGCACAATGAGCGGCTGATCGCGACCATCCGCTCCGCCATCGCCTCGCCCCGCCCCACTCTGCCGCCGCCCGAACCGGTCGACCTCAATCTGGAACGCTCGGAGAAGACGCTGATCAGCCAGGCGCTCAACCGCCACGCCCACAACATCTCGCTGGCGGCCAAGGATTTGGGCCTGACCCGCGCCGCGCTGTACCGGCGCATGGAAAAGCATGGTCTTTGACGCCAAATCGGCGGCGCTGCAGGCCGCGGCCCTGATCCTCGCCGTCGCGGCCTTCGCCGCGCTCGGCAAAGGGCTGCCGGCCACCACCCTGCTCTGTCTGCTGTCTTCGCTGCTGTCCGCCAGCCTGGTGCTGAGCCGGCGCCAGGCGCGCACAGTGGCGGCAAACGAAACCGGCATCCCGCCGCGCGTCGACCGCCAGCGCCTGCTCGCCTTGCTCGACCTCGCCCCGACACCATTGGTGCTGCGCGACGGCGTGCGGGGTTTCATGGCGGTGAACCGGGCCGCGCGAGAGCTGTTCCGCACCAACGATTCCATCTCGGATACGACCATTCTGGCCGCCGCCTTCGAGCGCCCGGCCGGTGATCGCCAGATCGTGCTCGACGGCATCACCTACAGCCTGTCGCTCAGCGATATCGAGGATGGCGGCACGACCAGCCAGCGCCTGGGCGTGCTGACCAATATCTCGGCCGAACGGCGCGCCGCCGAGGCCGCGGCGATGCGCGATCTGTTCCAGGTGGTCAATCACGAGCTGATGAACAGCCTGACCCCGATCACCTCGCTGTCGCAGACCGCCGCCGATCTGCTGGCCGATGCCGGCGACGAGAACCGCGAACGGGCGCGCACGGCGATCAGTCGCGTCGCCGAACGGTCGAGCCAATTGCTGCATTTCGCCGAGAATTACCGCGCGCTCGCCAAATTGCCGCCGCCGATCCCGGCGCCGCTCAATCCGCGCCCGTGGCTGGACGGCATCGCCGAGATGACCCGTGCCCGCTTTCCCACGATCGAGCTGCGCGCCGAGCTGGATGACCTGCCGGTCTCGGTAAAGATCGATGGCGAACAGATGAGCCAGGCGCTGCTGAACCTGCTGTCCAATGCCTGCGAGGCGTCGCAGGGATTAGTGCGCTTGTCGGCGGTCAAAACCGGCGATCATTGCCAGATCGCCATCGAGGATAACGGCCCCGGCGTGCCGCCCGATCTGCAGGAGAGGATTTTCCTGCCCTTCTTCACCACCAAACCGACCGGCAGCGGTATCGGCCTGCCGCTGGCCCGGCAAATCCTGGCCGGACATGGGGCCGAACTGCACCTCGACCGGTCCCCCGATCTCGGTGGAGCGCGGTTCGGTTTCCGACTGTAATTTACGGCGCCAGCAGCTGGCGCAGGGGATTGAGCGGACCGATCGGCATCGGCGTCTGGGCGACCGCACCATTGAAGTGGGAAGCGGCGCCGTCTCCGGCGCCGCTTACTTTACTTCTTCTGAGCCGCTTCGACGATCAGAGCGGCAACCTCGTCCGGATGGGACAGCAGAGAGACGTGGCTGGCCTGCAGCGTGATCGTCTTCTTGGCCTGCATGCGCTGGGCGAAGAACTGCTCGGCCTGGGGCGGGATCATCTGATCCTGGGCCGAAACGGCGTAGTAGCTCGGCTTGTCGTGCCAGGCCGCCTTGACGGCGGGGGTTCCGAACGAAACGCTGTTGATCGGCACCTGGTGGGCCAGCGCGGCCTTGGCCTCGGCGGCGGGCAGGTCACCGGCGAACACCGTCGGGAACGCCGCGGCGTCGACCGACAGGAAGCCCTTATCATCCGGATGCACCGCCTGGATGCCCGGGGTGGGCGGACCGCCGGCGGACAGAGCCTGCAGCGTCTCGCCCTTTTCCGGGGCGAAGGCGGCGACATAGACCAGCGAGCTGACCTTGGGGTCCGCACCGGCTTCGCCGATCACCACGCCGCCCCAGGAGTGGCCAACCAGGACCACCGGGCCGGTCTGCTTGGCGATCACCGCCTCGGTCGCGGCGACGTCGTCGGCCAGGGAGGTCAGCGGATTGGCGACCTCGGAGACGTTGTAACCCTTCTTGCGAAGGATCTGGGCGACCTTGTCCCAGCTGGTCGCATCGGCGAAAGCGCCATGAACCAGAACGATATTGCGGACCGCCGGGGTGGTCTCGGCGAACGAGACGGCGGGAGCCATGCCGAGCAATCCGCCGGCCAGCATAAGAACACGCGACAACTTCATGATCGTACTCCTGATGACTATGTTCGGATCGGCTGCCGTCGGATATTCTGTCAAATCCAGCAGGCTTCAGATCCTTCGTTGTGTGAGAGGGACTGTGCCGATTTGAGCGAGAACTCACCATGGCAAGCCCGCCAGATGATTTGACCGATCGTCCAGATCCGAATGCCGAGACCGGTGATGCGGCCGATTTCCTGTCGATCATGCTGTCGCGCATGCGCCTCGCCGGGGAACAGGTGACGACGAAGCGGATCGCCGCCGGCGAGGACCCGGCCCTCGCCTCGCATACCGCCTCGCTGCTGTTCGTCCGGGAGGGAGCGCTGCGTATCGGCGGGGAAGAAAGCGTCGCTGCCGGCGATTTGCTGCTGCTGCCCCACGGCGCCGAAGCGGCCCCGCGGTTGACCGCGGAGAGTGCGGCCGAATTGCTGATCTGCCGCTTTCGCTTCGAGCCAGGTCAATTGCCGGGGATGGTCTCGGCCCTGCCCGCTTTGATCCATGTCGAGCGCGAGGAGGCCGGAGCATGGCTGGAAGGCATCAGCCACTTCCTGCATCTCGAAACGGCCGACCCGCAGCCGGGTGCCTCGCTGATGATGGCCCGGCTGACCGATCTGCTGCTGATCCGCACCTTGCGGACCTGGGTTCATCGCGGGGGAGCCGCCGGATGGCTCGGGGGATTGGCCGATGCGCGCATCGCGCGGTCGCTCAAGGCGATCCATCAGGAACCCTTCCGGCATTGGAACCTGGCCGAGCTGTCGCAGCTGGCCGGCATGTCGCGGTCGAACTATTGCGCCCGCTTTCAGGATTTGATCGGCGAGAGCCCGTCGCGCTACCGCAACCGCCTCCGTTTGGCGGAAGCGCGGGTTCTGCTGCAAGGCGGGCAAGGGCGGGTCGGGGAAATCGCGCTGAAGGTCGGATATGAATCCGAGGCCTCTTTCAGCCGCGCCTATAAGAGCGAGTTCGGCCTGTCGCCGATCACCGATCTTCCGCGCTAACCCGCCTGGTTGAAGCGGTCGACCACCGACACCGAACGGGTGATCAGTTCCTTCTCGTCTTCGCTGAGATAGGGATGCCAGATGTCGAAGATCAGCACCGTGCGCACGCGGTCGCTGTCGTTCCAGGCTTCGTGCTCGATGCTGTCGTCGAACACCCAGGCCTCGCCCATCTTCCATTCCCGCGTGACATTGCCGACCCGCAGGCGGCAATCGCCCGGCAGGACCAGCGGCAGATGGCAGATCAGGCGGAAATTGGCGACACCGCTGTGCGGCGGGATATGGGTTTTCGGCTTCAGGATCGAGAACAAGGCCGAGGGCGAGCGCGTCGCCAGCACCGGCTGCGGCATGCGGTCGAGCACGCCGGCCGTGACCGGGCACTTCCGCCGGTGCGACTCGATCAGCTCGCCCTGCGTCGCGAAGTGATAGGCCGACCAGTTGGGCGAGAAATTCACCTCGCGCCAATAGTCCGCGCTCTTCGGGTCGGAGAATTGGGCATAGGGCTGGATGTCGGCCGATTGCGCCTGGTCGGCGAAGACGGCGGCCAGCTCTTCCTGGATGCCCGGGGTCGCCGCTTCCAACTCGGGGAACCAGGGGAAATCGTCGCGGTCGTAGAATTCGATCGAGGGCAGGCCCGGATAGTAGAAATTGGCCGGGCTGGAATGGAAGGTCTTGCGCTTGCCCATCAGATGGTCGACGAAATGGGCCATGCGGCGCGCCGGGGCGCTGGTTCCGCTGACCTTGGGGATCGCGACCTCCTCGATGAAATAGGCCTCCATCTCGCGCCGGTACTTGGCCAGGAACTCGCGGCCATGGGCGACGGCGCGTGCCGTCGCCGGATCGGCGGCATCCTCGGGGCGCATCTGCACGAACGCCGCGCCGTAGGATAAGGCGGCCTGACGCAGCGCGCCGGTCGCTTCCTGCAACGAAGCCAGCATCAGCAAAGTCGGGAAGTAGTTCGGCTGGATCTTCTTGGCGGACTCGACCGCGGCCAGGGCGCCGGCCAGGTCACCCTCGGCACGGCGCACGGCGGCCAAATTCATCCAGGCCGGAACCAGCCCGGCATCCTGTGCCAGGGCCTCTTCCAACAGGCGGCGCGCCTCGGGAAGCTGCCGGCTTCCCATGGCGCGCACGGCCTCGCGGTTGAGACGGGCGGCGGTCTCGCTGACGTTCTCTGGCGCGTTCACCGTCAATGGTCGCGGCGGCCGAGCGTGGGCTCGCGGCGCGCACCGCCGGCCTCGGAGCGGGGCTCGAAGGAAGGTTCGCGGCGGCCGGGCGGCGGCAGGCCGGGTTCGCCCATGCCGCTGGCGCGGTGCGAAATCAGGCGGAACAGCATCCAGGCCACCAGCAGGATCACGCCGACGCGGCCGGCATAGCCGATCAGCACGCCGTCCTCGTCGCCCATCATCGGCCCGCCATAGAGCCTGGCGCCGAGATCGCTGCCGACCAGGCCGGCGACGATGCCGCTGATGAAGGGATGGTCGGGCAGGAAACCGGTCGGCGGCGGGCCCATCGGCGCGCGCATCATCGGGGCGGAACCGCTCATCGTGCCGCCGGCAGGGCTGCCGGTGTCGGTCGCGGCATTGCCGATATCCGGATGAATCACCGCGCTGTTCGGCGCCGCCAAAGGCATTGGCGGCTCGGCATCGACCTTGGGGCCGGTCGGCGCCGCCAAGGGCGCCGCCGGCTCGCGCGACTGGACCGGCGCCCCCGGATCGCGCTGAGGCTGTCCCAGGCTGCCGATGGTGTTGCTCTGCTCCGGCGGCGGATAGGTCGGCTTCTTCTTGGGCGGATCGGCCAAAGCGGCGGTGCCGGCCAGGGTCAGGGCGATAAGGGCGATGAAAGAGGTGACTTTGATCCGCACGTCGAAAATTCCCGGTTTTATGCTGGGTGAGAGGCTACCTAATCAGACGGCTACACTTCAACCGTTCTGCGCAGCGAAAATAGAAACAAAATAAGAACAAAACTTCCCTTTTTGCCTCGCGATCCCCTATGATGGGGTGGTGAACTACGCTCCGCTGCCCTTGTTCGCCGACAAATCGGCTGACGATCCCGGGCTGTTCCATCCCGCCGTGGCGGGATGGTTCGCGCGGACCTTCGGCGCGCCTACGCCGGCCCAGGCCGATGCCTGGCCGAAGATCAAGGCTGGAAAGCACACTCTGATCGCCGCCCCGACCGGCTCGGGCAAAACTTTGGCCGCCTTCATGGCCGCCATCGACGATCTGGTGCGCCAGGGCGTGCGCGGCACGCTGACCGATGCGGTGCAGGTGGTCTACGTCTCGCCGCTGAAGGCGCTTTCCAACGACATCCACCGCAATCTCGAAGCGCCGCTGGCCGGCATTTCCGAGGAATTGCGCCGGCGCGGCCATGTCGAGGTGGAAATCCGTTCCTGGGTGCGCACCGGCGACACCCCGACGTCGGAGCGCGACAGGATGCGCCGGCGGCCGCCGCACATCCTGGTCACCACGCCGGAATCGCTCTATGTGCTGCTCGGTTCGGACTCGGGCCGGCAGATGCTGTCGACCACCCGCTCGGTGATCATCGACGAAATCCACGCCATGGCGCCCAACAAGCGTGGCGTCCATCTCGCCTTGTCGCTGGAGAGACTGGCGGCCCTGTGCGGCGACACGCTGCTGCGCATCGGCCTGTCGGCGACCCAGAACCCGATCAGCGAAGTGGCGAATTTCCTGGTCGGCGCCGATGCGGAGGCCAAGCCAGCCGCGGATGTCGCCATCATCGATACCGGCCATCAGCGTAAACGCGACCTCGGCATCGAAATCCCCGGCTCGCCGCTCGAAGCGGTGATGTCGGGCGAAACCTGGACCGAGGTCTATGACCGTCTGTCCGCGCTGATCGAAGCGCACAAGACCACTCTGGTCTTCGTCAATACGCGGCGGATGGCGGAGCGGGTCGCCCGCGAACTGACCGAGCGTCTGGGCACCGAAGCCGTCACCGCCCATCACGGCAGCATGGCCAAGGAACACCGTCTGACCGCCGAACAGCGGCTGAAGCGCGGCGAATTGCGCGCCCTGGTCGCCACGGCCTCGCTGGAACTCGGCATCGATATCGGCGATGTCGATCTGGTCTGCCAGCTCGGCTCGCCCCGCTCGATCGCCAGCTTCCTGCAGCGGGTCGGACGCTCGGGCCATAGGGTCGGCGGTACGCCGAAGGGGCGGCTGTTCCCCCTCTCCCGCGACGATCTGGTCGAATGCACGGCGCTGCTCGACAGCGTACGCCGTGGCGAGCTCGACCGGCTGACCATTCCGGAAAACGCTCTCGACGTGCTGTCGCAGCAGATCGTCGCCGAGGCGGCCGCCAAAGATTGGAGCGAGGACGAGCTGTTCGAGCGCTTTCGCCGCGCCTGGCCTTATCGCGCCCTGGAGCGCGCCGAATACGACAAAGTGCTGAAGATGCTGGGCGAAGGCTTCGCCACCCGCAACGGACGGCGCGGCGCCCTGATCCATCACGACACCATCAACAAGGTGCTGCGCGGCCGGCGCGGCGCGCGAACCACGGCGCTGACCTCGGGCGGCACCATCCCCGACACCGCCGATTATCAGGTGCTGCTCGAGCCGGACAACCATGTCATCGGCACGGTGAACGAGGATTTCGCCATCGAGAGCATGTCCGGCGACGTGTTCCAGCTCGGCAATCTGTCCTATCGCATCCTGCGCGTCGAGCGCGGCACCTTGCGCGTCGAGGACGCCCAGGGCCAGCCGCCGACCATCCCCTTCTGGATCGGCGAGGCGCCGGGACGGACCGACGAGCTCTCGCTGTCCGTCTCACGCCTGCGCGGCGAGATCGCGGACAATATCGCCGAAGCGCAGACCCTGCTGACCGGAGAGATCGGCATCGGCGCGGCGCCCGCCCGCCAATTGACCGAGTATCTGGCGGGAGCCGCGAACGCGTTCGGCTGCCTGCCGACCCAGGGCTGCATCGTGCTGGAGCGTTTTTTTGACGAAGCCGGCGGCATGCAGCTGGTCATTCATTCGCCCTATGGCAGCCGGATCAACCGCGCCTGGGGTCTGGCGCTGCGCAAGCGTTTCTGCCGCAAATTCAACTTCGAACTTCAGGCGGCGGCGACCGAGGACAATATCGTCCTATCGCTGACCACCGCGCATTCCTTCGACCTGCCGGAAGTGGCGCGTTATCTGTATTCCAACAATGTCCGCGACGTGCTGATCCAGGCCATGCTCGACGCGCCGATGTTCATCACGCGCTGGCGCTGGGTGGCGGGCGTGTCGCTGGCCCTGCCCCGTTTTCGCGCCGGCAAGAAGGTGGCGCCGCAGCTCATGCGGATGCTGGCCGAGGATCTGATCGCCGCCGTCTTCCCCGACCAGATCGCCTGCGCCGAAAATCTGGTGGGTGAACGCGAAGTGCCCGACCATCCGCTGACCAACCAGGCCATTTCCGATGCCCTGCACGAGGCGATGGATATCGAAGGGCTGGAACGTCTTCTCAAACGCATCGAGGCCGGCGAGGTCAAAATCGTCGCCTGCGACCTGACCGAACCCTCCCCGCTGGCAATGGAAGTGTTGTCGGCGCGTCCCTATGCCTTCCTCGACGATGCGCCGCTGGAGGAACGCCGCACCCAGGCGGTGATGGGCCGGCGCTGGCAGGACCCGGACAGCGCATCGGACCTCGGCAAGCTCGATCCCGAAGCCATCGCCCGGGTGCGCGGCGAAGCCTGGCCCGACCCGATCGATGCCGAGGAACTGCACGATTCGCTGCTGTGGATGGCCTTCCTGACCGAGGACGAAGTCACAGCGGTTTCCGAATGGACGGGATGGTTGGAGGCGCTCGGCCGCGATCGGCGCGTGGTTCATCTGCAAGACCGCCGCCTGTGGGTTCCCGCCGAACGCGCCGCGGAGTTCCAGTCCCTCGACGAATCGCTGGCCGACATCCTGCGCGGGCGGCTGGAAGGCCTCGGCCCGGTTACGCCGTCGCAGCTGGCGGCGCCGCTCGATCTCTCGGAAAGCGATGTCGCCGGCGCCCTGCTCGCCCTGGAAGCCGATGGCAGCGTCATGCGCGGACGCTTCGAAGCCGGCGTGAATGAGGAGCAATGGTGCGACCGCCGGCTGCTGGCGCGTATCCACCAATATACCATCCGCCGCCTGCGCGCCGAGATCGACCCGGTGCCGGCCCGCGATTACCTGCGCTTCCTGTTCGCCTGGCAGCATGTCGCCGAGGATACCCGCCTCGAAGGACCGGATGCCCTGCCGGTCGCCCTGGCCGGGCTGGAGGGTTTCGAGGCGCCGGCCCGGGCCTGGGAAACCGAGATCCTGCCGGCGCGGGTCAAGGATTACGAGCCCGACTGGCTGGATGCCCAATGCCAGGCCGGCAAGGTCGCCTGGGCGCGCCTGACCGTGCCGCCGCCGGCACCAGGAAAAGCACGTCCCGCCACGCCGGTGCGTGCCACGCCGATCGCCCTGCTCGACCGCCGCCATGTGCCGCTGTGGATGGCGCTGGTGCCCGCCGCCGAGTCCGCCGAACCGGGACCGCAGGCCAAATCGGTGCTCGATTGCCTGAAACAGGAAGGCGCCCTGTTCTTCGACGAACTGACCGGCGGTGCCCACCTGCTGCGTTCTCAGGCCGAGGAAGCGCTGGGAGAACTGGTCGCGTTGGGCGTAGTGACCTCGGATTCCTTCGCCGGACTGCGCGCTTTGCTGGTGCCGTCGAATCAGCGCAAGCCGATGGCCGGCGCCCGGCGCCGCGGCCGGGTACTGGATTTCGACATCGAGAGCGGCGGGCGCTGGTCGCTGATCCGCCGCCCTCGCCGGGACGGCGCCGAATTGAGTCATGACGCTGCCGTCGAACAGGCGGCGCGGACGCTGCTGCGCCGCTATGGCGTGGTGTTCTGGCGCATGCTGGCGCGCGAATCCGGCTGGCTGCCGCCCTGGCGCGATCTGCTGCGGGTCTACCGGCGGATGGAAGCCCGCGGCGAAATCCGCGGCGGGCGCTTCGTCGCCGGTTTCGCCGGCGAGCAATATGCCCTGCCCGAAGCGGTGAGCGCCCTGCGCGACATCCGACGCAAGCGTGATGACGAGCAATGGGTGTCGCTGTCGGCGGCCGATCCGCTCAATCTGGCCGGCATCCTCACCCCCGGCGCCAAACTGGCCGGGCTGACCGCCAACCGGCTGCTCTATCGCGGCGGCATCCCGGTCGCGGCGCTGTCGGGCGGCAAGGTGGAATTCTTCGAAACCCTCAGCCCAGCCGACAAGGCGGAAGCGGAGAAACGGCTGATCAGGTCCTCCGCGCGCGGATGCATGATCGCGCTAGTGTCCCGATAGCGAAGTTCGTGCGATCGGGATCACGGCCTTTCGAACTTCGCTATCGATCAGGACACTAGCTTTATCAATCATCTAGTGTGGCTTAAAGATTTTTAAATTCCTAAAATCGCTGATATCGAAGTCGTAGGAATTTAAGAATCGCCACACTAGCCTGACTATTTCAGTAACCACACATAGAATATCGCCACTAAAGCAGTCCCGACCATCACTGTAATTACTTTGGGATCTTTGAAGAAATCCGGCTTGTCCGCGCCGGCCCCGCTTTTTCTGGCGGATTCCAGCAGCAAAACGCATCGCACGGCGGCCTGGCGGATTTCGCCGGTCTGCTGTTTTCCGGAAGCGCTCTTGGGCAATCGGCCGGTGATGGCCTCGGCCTGAGCCGTCAGCGAGGCCAAGAGTTCCCGGTTCTCCGGCTGGCCCAGCATCTTCACCAAGGCGGCGTGAACGGACGATGCAAGCTCTTCGCCGCTGTTACTTCCCCTCACGCGCTTGACGGCGCGTTTAAAGCTCCGCTCATTCATGGCCCGTCCCCCCCGAATGACAGCGCTAAGGCATCCGGGATTCTGCTACCGAATGCTCAAATATGGATAGAAATTTCTTTCGATATACTGTCCGGCCAGGCCGAGACGCCGGAAGCGGAACGGGGATCGGTGACTACTCCGGCATAGAACGCCTCAAACCTCGGTATAAAGACGCTGGAAGCAAACCCTTCGCTGTGCAACCTTTGCTGCACATGCTTTGGAGGGGATGTCATGGCGGATGCATGGGGTGGTATGTCGGCTTCCTTCGGAATAAGCGTACCAACGGTTTACGGCCCGATGCTGGTCAATCGCTTCGACATCAATCAGACCAATTCCCTGATCAAAACCGCACGGGCGATCGACCACGAGGAAATCGCCATCCTGGCGCAGCTGCAGGAATTGTTCCCCGAGGGACGTGTCTTCGTCGATGTCGGCGCCAATTTCGGCACCTACACCCTTGGCCTGGCGCGCGGCGTCGGGCCGAACGGCAAGGTCTACAGCTTCGAGGCGCAGCGCATCCTGTTCTACATGCTGGCCGGAACCGTCGCGATGAACGGGCTGACCAACGTGTATTGCCACAACTACGCGATCGGCAAGGAACGCTCGAAGCTGGAGATCCCGCAGTTCGACTACAACAGGCCGCTCAATTTCGGCAGCGTCGAATTCGGCGGCCGGCAGCGGGAACGGCTGGAACAGGAGCCGCAGCATTCGGCCGAGCATGTCGAATATGTCGAGATGGTCACACTCGACAGCTTCGCCTTCCCCCGGATCGACATCCTGAAGATCGATGTCGAAGGCATGGAGGCCGATGTGCTGGAAGGCGCCGCCGAGACCCTGCGGCGCTGCCGCCCGATCCTCTATGTCGAACACGCCAAGTCGGACCTGCAGCTGCTGACCCGGATCATCGCCGGCTTCGATTACGACATCCATCCGATCCAACGCATGAACATATTATGCGTTCCGGCGGAGCGGCGGCATCAAGTCACGGTGACCTGAGGGCGGCCGAATGCGGTGCCGCCGGGATGGCAATCGCCCGTGCGCGCTGGTACGCTTTAGAAAGATGTGCTTCTGGGGGCGCGCCGTGACACCGCTTCGGCCAATAATTCTCCTGGCTATTTCGCTCGTGATGGCACCGATGGCCGAGGCAAACGACTCCGGCATGTATCTCTGCCGCTCGGCTGTTCTCGCCACCCGCTTGTGGCGGGATATCAGCGAGGCCCATGCGAAGGGCGCCGACATCAGCGACGATCTGATCGAAAAATTGGCAAAAAGATATGGTTGCCACTATGCGCCGTCTTACGCGCTGAAGCCCATTCAAACCATGGGCGGCGATGAACTTCTGCTGACCGACGGCGTTCAAAAAGGGTGGGCGAACCAGCGTCTCTACGACCTGTATGTTTCTGTCGGGTCTCCGTGACGTAGAGCGCGCGGTCTAGGTCCTAGATTTCCTGCACCTCGACCACGCCCGGCAGGTTGCGCAAGGTGCCGATCATGTTGGGCGACAGGGCATAGCCGCCGGACAGCCAGGCCTCGACCTCGCGTTCCTCGCTCTGGGCGACCAGGGCGATGCGCCCCCTGCCCTTGGCTTCCTTCGACACCAGTTCCTTGAGCGTCGGCAGAGGCGACGGGTCCTTGATGACGATCTTGAGGCCCGCCGCCGCCTTGGCCGCCGCTTCATCCAGGCTTTCGATCACCTGGCCGGTCAGGCGCAGCTGTTCCTCGTCGAGGCGGGCTTCCACCGTGATCAGCAGCGGCGTGTTGACCTGCAGCAAGTCGCGCGAGGCGGCCAGCACTTCCGAGAAGATCATCACCTCGAACAGGCCGGTGGCATCAGAGATGGTCAGGAAAGCGAATTTCGAGCCGCGGCTGGAGATGCGTTCCTGCTTGGCGTTGAGCAGGCCGGCCAGCTTGACGCGGCTCTTGCCGCCGCCCGCCAGATGCTTGGGCAGCTCGGCGATGGTCAGCACGCCGATGCGCTTCATGCTCTTGGCGAAGGCGTCGAGCGGATGGGCCGACAGGAAGAAGCCGATCGCCTCGAACTCGTTCTGCAGCTTCTCCATCGGCGGCCATTCGATCCGGTTCGGGATCACCAGGGTCGGCGTGCCGCCCGCCATGCCGCCGAACAGGCTCTCCTGCCCTGTCTCGCGTTCCGAAGCCGACGAGGCCGCCTCGCGCATCACCGTCTCGATGCCGTCGAACAATTTGGCGCGGTTGGATTCCATCGTATCGAAGGCGCCGGCGCGGACCAGATTTTCCATCTGGCGCTTATTGATCGCCTTGGCGTCGACGCGCTTGGCGAAGTCGGCCATCGATTTGAACGGACCGTTCTTCTTGCGCTCGGCCACCAGGCCTTCCATCGCCGCGGCGCCGACATTCTTCAAGGCCGCCAGGGCATAGCGCACCGCCAGCCCGTCGGAGGTCTGCTCGACCCAGAAATCCGGCCCCGATTTGTTGATGTCGGGCGGCAGCAGCTTGATCTTCATCCGGTCCAGATCCTGGCGGAAGATGTTCAGCTTGTCGGTATTGTGCATATCGTAGGTCATCGACGCGGCCAGGAATTCGACCGGGTAATTGGCCTTGAGATACGCCGTCTGATACGACACCAGGGCATAGGCGGCGGCGTGCGACTTGTTGAAGCCGTAGCCGGCGAACTTGTTCACCTGGTCGAAGATTTCCGACGCCTTGGTCTCGGGGACACCCCTCGCCACCGCGCCGTCGACGAACAATTTGCGCTGGGCGTCCATCTCCGCCTGGATCTTCTTACCCATGGCGCGGCGCAGCAGATCGGCGCCGCCGAGCGAATAGCCCGACAGCTCCTGGGCGATCTGCATCACCTGCTCCTGGTAGATCATGATCCCGTGGGTCTCTTTGAGAATCCACTCCAGGCGCGGATGCATGTAATCCGCCTCTTCCTCGCCATGCTTGACGGCGATGTAGTGCGGGATGTTGTCCATCGGACCGGGCCGGTACAGCGCCACGATCGCGATGATGTCCTCGAATCTGTCGGCGCGCATCTTGCGCACCGTGTCGCGCATGCCGGTACTTTCCAGCTGGAACACGCCGACCGTCTCGCCGCGCGCCAGCATCTGGAAGGTCTTCTCGTCATCCAGCGGGATGGCCGCCAGGTCGATCTCCTTGCCGGTGGTGCGCTTGACGTTCTCGACGGCGCGATAAAGCACAGTCAACGTCTTCAGGCCGAGGAAGTCGAACTTCACCAGGCCGGCGGCTTCGACCCATTTCATGTTGAACTGGGTGACCGGCATGTCGGAACGCGGGTCTCGATAGATCGGCACCAGCTCGTCGAGCGGGCGGTCGCCGATCACCACGCCGGCGGCATGGGTCGAAGCGTGGCGGTAAAGCCCTTCCAGCTTCATGCCCATATCGAGCAGATGGGCGACCTGTTCGTCGCTCTTCTGCAGCTCCTTCAGCAAAGGTTCGCGCTCGATGGCGTCCTTCAGGCTGATCGGATCGGCGGGATTGTTCGGAACGAGCTTGGTCAGGCGGTCGACCTGGCCATAGGGCATCTGCAGGACGCGGCCGACATCGCGCAGCACAGCGCGGGCCTGCAGCTTACCGAAGGTGATGATCTGGGCGACCTGATCGTGGCCATAGCGCTTCTGCACATAGCGGATCACCTGTTCGCGCTTGTCCTGGCAGAAATCGATATCGAAGTCAGGCATCGAGACGCGTTCCGGATTGAGGAAGCGTTCGAACAGCAGGCCGAAGCGAAGCGGATCGAGATCGGTGATGGTCAGCGCCCAGGCCACCGCGGAACCGGCGCCCGAGCCGCGGCCCGGCCCGACCGGCACGCCATGCGCCTTACCCCATTGGATGAAGTCCGACACGATCAGGAAATAGCCGGGGAATCCCATCTGGATGATGATGCCCAGCTCGTACTCCACCCGCTCGCGGTAAGGCTTGGCGGCGGTTTCGCGCTCTTCGGCGGACATTCCCTCGGTGAAGACATGCTTTTCGAGGCGCAGCTCCAGACCTTCGAGGGTCATCTGGCGCAGCACGTCCGCCTCGGTCTTGTCCTCCATGCGGAAGGGCGGAAGGATCGGCTTGCGCTTCTTGACCATGTAGGCACAGCGCTGGGCGATCACCAGCGTATTATCCGCCGCTTCCGGAATGTCGGCGAACAAAGCGCGCATCTCGGCCGCGCTCTTGAAGCGGTGTTCCGGCGTCAGGCGGCGGCGGTCGTCCTGCGACACATAGGCGCCGGCGGCGATGCAGATCAGCGCGTCATGGGCCTGATACATGCCTTCGTCGGAGAAAAAGGGCTCATTGGTGGCGACCAGCGGCAAATCATGCTTGTAGGCGAGATCGATCAGGCCCGGTTCGATGCGGTCCTCGATCTCCAGCCCATGGCGCTGCAACTCGACATAGAGCTTGCCGGGAAAGGCAGCAGCCAGGCGCAGCAGCGTCGCTTCGGCCTTCGGCGCATGGCCCTCGCCCAGCATGCGCCCGACCGCGCCGTGAATGCCGCCGGTCAGCGCAATCAGGTCGGACGACCAGCGCTCGACATCCTCCATGGAAACCTGGGGCGTTTCTGGCGCCTCGGTTTCCATGAAGGCCTTCGAGACCAGCTTCATCAGATTGAGATAGCCGGCTTCGTTCTGCGCCAGCAGTACCAGCTGGTCCGGCTCGGGCATCTTTTCGACGCCGCCGAAACCTCGGCTCTGCTCGGCTTCGCGCCGCACCGCCAGCTGCACGCCGATGATCGGCTGGATACCGGCCTCGGAACAGGCGGAGGAGAATTCCAGCGCGCCGAACAGGTTTCCGGTGTCGGTGATGCCCACCGCGGGCATCTGTTCGGCCTGGCAGGTCTTGACCAGCTGCTTGATGCGGATCGCCCCTTCGGCAAGCGAATAGGCGGTGTGGAGGCGGAGATGGACGAAATCGGCGTGCGGCATAACCCAAGTCTAATCGAACGAGCGGTCGGGACAAGCGCTTTGCAAGACGCATCCCGTCGGCTACTCTACCACCATTAGTAGATCGCATCGGGAAAATCGGGGATGAGCGACGAAATCTTGCAGGAACCCAAGGAGCGCCACCCAAAGCTGCGCGTTACGGAAATCGCCGGGCGCAGCTATTCCTATGTCTGGGAAAATCGCTCGCTGCTGGCCGTGCCGCTGATCTTCGTGTTCGCCATCCAGTTCATCTTCGCCCTGTTCGCGCCGTCCAACGGAGGGCCGAAGCCCGGCCTGAGCGACCTGCCGCTGATCATGGGCCTGTCGGTCGCCAGCATCATCTGCCTGATGGCCTTCGCCGTCGGCGTTCACCGCACCGTGCTGCTGCAGGATGTCCGGACCGGCTTCGCTTTTCTGCGCTGGGACGCCAATTTTCGGCGCTATGCCAGGACCTGGCTGACGGTTTTCGTGATGACCCTCGTCGTCGTGACGATCGCCATCCTGGCCATGACCATCGCCGTGAAGACCGGCGCCGGGAAACCGAATGCGACGATAGGGGTGGTCATCATCGCCCTGGCGATCCCCATGGCCGTGCTGCTGCCGCGCCTTTCCCTGGCATTTCCCGCCGCAGCGGTGGGCGAACTCGAACCGATCCGCCATTCCTGGCGCGTCACCAAGGGCAGCGTCCTGCGGCTGCTCGCGGCGTTCATCCTCGCCACCCTGCCCTTCCTGTTCTTCGGCTTCCTGCTGGCGATCCCGACCTTCTTCGCCGCGCTCATGATCAAGCTGGTGCCGAATGTGGCGCTGGCGATGAAGTCGCTGGGCTATGCCTTCATGGCGGTCAATGCCGCGCTCAAGGCGCTGTCGACCGCGATCCTGACGGTTACGCTGTCGCTGAGCTACGATGCCCTGGCAAGGCAGCCAGGGTCTCCAGAATAGAATCGGCGCCGAGGTCTCTGGCCTCGATCTCGCCATAGCCGCTGTCGACCACCACCACCGCCATGCCGGCGGCGCGGGCGGCGGCGACGTCGGGCAGGCTGTCGCCCACCATCAGCGTTTGCGCCGGTTCGGCACCCAGACGGCGCGCCGCTTCGATCAGGATGGCCGGGTCGGGCTTGCGCGGCAGGCCCGACGTTCCGCCGATCACTTCGCGGAAATAGGGCAGCAGACCGAGGCCTTCGAGAACCTCGCGCGCCGCGTCGTCGGGCTTGTTGGTGCAGATGGCCAGGGGAATGCCCCGGTCCTTGAAATGATCGAGCGCGGCGAAGGCGCCTTCCACCGGCACGGTCAGGCGGGTGCTGCGCGGCGTGTAGATGTCCATGAAGCGCTCGGCGCGCTCGGCGGCACCCGTCGTCTCCTTGAAGGCTTTTTCCATCAGGCGGACGACGCCCTCGCCGACCATTCTCTTCACCGCCGCCAGCGGATAGGGATCGCGCCCCTCCGATACCAGCAATTCGTTCAACGCCTCGGCGATATCGGCCACCGAATCCACCAGGGTTCCGTCGAGATCGAACAGAACCGCGCGATACGTCATGAAGATTCGTCCTTGATGAAGACACGGCTGGCCAGGATGTCCGGCGCCTCGATAGTGATGATATCGCTTGCCGAGAGAGGCCGGTCAAGGTCGGCGACCAGCCGGTTGGCCTGGCGCAACCGCGCCCGGTCCAGCGCGTTGCGCACCGAGCGGGCATTGGAGAAGTGCGGCTGGGTCTTGCGCAAAGCGAGATATTGGGCAAAAGCGTCGCGCGCCGAAGCGCTGAACTTATAGCTTTGATTTTCCAGCATGATTTCCGCGATCTTGAGCAGCTCTTCCTCGCCATAGTCGGGGAAATCGACATGATGGGCGATGCGCGAGCGGAAGCCCGGATTGCTGGTGAAGAAGGTCTCCATGCGGTCGCCATAGCCGGCCAGGATCACCACCAGATCGTCGCGCTGGTTCTCCATGATCTGCAGCAGGATCTCGATGGCTTCCTGGCCGTAATCGCGCTCGTTCTCGGGGCGGTAGAGGTAATAGGCTTCGTCGATGAACAGCACGCCGCCCATGGCGCGCTTGATCACCTCCTTGGTCTTGGGCGCGGTATGGCCGATATATTGCCCGACCAGATCGTCGCGGGTCACCGCCACCAGATGGCCGCGCCGCACGAAACCCAGGCGATGCAGGATGTCCGCCATGCGCAGCGCCACCGTGGTCTTGCCGGTGCCGGGATTGCCGGTGAAGGACATATGCAGGGTCGGCGTCCCGCCGGACAGCTCCAGCTGTTTCCTCACCCGCTCTATCAGCAGCAGCGAGGCGATCTCGCGGATGCGCGATTTGACCGGCGCCAGCCCGACCAGTTCGCGGTCGAGCTTTTCCAGCACCTCGCCGATCCCGGCGCTCTCGAACTCCGCGCGGAGGTCGATGGCGCCGGCGGGCTGTTTGAGGGCCGCCTCACCCATAGCGCTGGCCTTCCGGCAGCTGGGCCGAATAGGCCTTGGTGGTGTAGCGGATGCGGCGGCCTTCCATCTCCTGGCGTTCCAGGGCGAAGCCGTTTTCCTCGGCCGGGCGGTTGACGATGAAGGAGATCTTCACCGACTCCCAGCCATGGCTCGAATCGAAGGCCGAGATGCGGATATAGCGGTCGCCATAGGCCTTGCGGCACGAGGTCAGCTCGGCCAGCACCCCCGCCGCGTCCTTGAGATCGAACATCGGCAGGCCCCACAGCTCCCAATAGGTGTTGCGGGGATGCGGATCGTCGGTGAACTCGATGTTCACGCCATAGCCGCGGTCGAGGCAGTACTGGACCTGGGTTCTGATCTCGTCGTCGGTCAGATCGGGCAGGAAAGAATAGCAGCCTTGGGTAATGCGCATGATGGTCCTCCTCACACGGAAACGGTCGCCGTGGGCACGAAATCGGGGGTGTCGGTCGAGGTGTAGTTGAAGGTGACGTCCTTCCAGACATCCAAAGCCTGCTTCAGCGGGGTGCAGTGGCGCGCCGCCTCGGCCAGGATCTCCGGCCCTTCATTGACGAAGTCGCGGCCGGAATTGCGGGCGAACACCATGGCTTCGAGGGCGACGCGGTTGGCGGTGGCGCCCGCCTGGATACCCATCGGATGCCCGATCGTGCCGCCGCCGAACTGCAGCACCACGTCGTCGCCCAAAAGATCGAGCAGCTGGTGCATCTGGCCGGCATGGATGCCGCCCGACGCCACCGGCATCAGCTTGTTGAGCGAGGCCCAATGCTGGTCGAAGAAGATGCCGTGTTCGAGGCAGGTCGGGTTGTAATCCTCGCGGCAGACGTCGTAATAGCCGCGCGTGGTGTTGGGATCGCCCTCCAGCTTGCCGACCACCGTGCCGGCATGGATATGGTCGACGCCGGCCAGGCGCATCCATTTGGCGATGACGCGGAACGACACGCCGTGGGTCTTCTGGCGGGTGTAGGTCGAATGGCCGGCCCGGTGCAGATGCAGGATCATGTCGTTCTTGCGCGCCCATTTGGCCATCGACTGGATCGCGGTATAGCCGATCACCAGATCGATCATGACGATCACCGAGCCCAGCGATTTGGCGAATTCGGCCCGCTCATACATGTCTTCCATGGTGGCGGCGGTGACGTTGAGATAGGTGCCTTTGATCTCACCGGTCGCCGCCTGGGCGCGGTTGACCGCCTCCATGCAATAGAGGAACCGGTCGCGCCAATGCATGAAGGGCTGAGAATTGATGTTCTCGTCATCCTTGGTGAAGTCGAGCCCGCCTTTCAGCGCCTCATAGACCACACGCCCGTAATTGCGCCCGGACAGACCGAGCTTGGGCTTCACCGTCGCGCCCAGCAGCGGGCGGCCGAACTGGTTCAGGCGCTCGCGCTCGACCACGATGCCGGTGGCCGGGCCCTGGAAGGTCTTCACATAGGCGACCGGGAACCGCATGTCCTCCAGCCGCAGAGCCTTCAGAGGCTTGAAGCCGAACACATTGCCGATGATCGAGGCCGACAGATTGGCGATCGAGCCGGGCTCGAACAGATCGAGGTCATAGGCGATATAGGCGAAATACTGCCCCGGCGCGTTGGGCACCGGATCGACCCGGTAGCATTTGGCGCGGTATTTCTCGCAGGCGGTCAAACGATCGGTCCACACCACCGTCCAGGTCGCGGTCGAGCTTTCACCGGCCACCGCCGCCGAGGCCTCGACCGGATCGACGCCGTCCTGCGGGGTGACGCGGAACAGGACGATGATGTCGGTATCCTTCGGCTCGTAGTCGGGCTGCCAGTACCCCATCTTGCGGTATTCCATCACCCCGGCCTTGTAGCGGTCCTTGGGATTGATCGGGTCGATCTTGGTCATGATTTTTCTCCTTAGGCGGCAATGCGGGGACGGTAGCGGCGGGCCATTTCGGCCAGCGGAAGGACGGTGATCTTCGATGCGTTGCCGGCCGTGCCGAAGCGCTCGAAACGGTCGCGGCACAGATCCCGCAGCGACTCCATCGCCGGCTTCAGAAATTTGCGCGGATCGAACTCCGCCGGGCTGACCTTGGCGACGCGGCGGATTTCCGCGGCCATGGCCAGGCGGCAATCGGTGTCGATATTGACCTTGCGCACCCCATGCTTGATGCCGCGCTCGATCTCGGCCAGCGGCACGCCCCAGGTCTGCGGCATCTGCCCGCCCGCCTGGTTGAACTGATCCTGCAATTCCTGCGGCACCGACGAGGAGCCGTGCATGACGAGGTGGATGTCGGGCAGACGGCGATGGATTTCCTCGACCACACTCATGGCCAGGATCTCGCCGTCGGGCTGACGGGTGAATTTATAGGCGCCGTGCGAGGTGCCCATCGCGATGGCCAGGGCGTCGACCTCGGTGCGGGTAACGAAATCGACGGCCTGGTCCGGATCGGTCAGCAGCTGGGAATGGTCGAGCTTGCCCTCGAAACCGTGCCCATCCTCCTTCTCGCCCTCGCCGGTCTCCAGCGAGCCGAGCACGCCCAGTTCCCCTTCGACCGAAACGCCGACCGCATGGGCCATGCGCGTCACCCGCGCCGTGATGTCGAGATTGTAGTCGTAGGTCGCCGGAGTCTTGGCGTCGGCCAGCAGCGAGCCATCCATCATCACGGAGGTAAATCCATGCTGGATCGCCGACAGGCAGGTGGTCTCGTCATTGCCGTGATCCTGGTGGATGCACAGCGGAATGGCAGGATACATGGCTTCCAGCGCGTCGAAGATGCGGGCCAACATCAGGTCGCCGGCATAAGAGCGCGCGCCACGGCTGGCCTGCAGGATCACCGGCGCGTCCACCGCCGCGGCCGCTTCGAGGATCGCCAGCGCCTGTTCCATATTGTTGATGTTGAAGGCCGGCACGCCATAGCCCCGTTCGGCGGCGTGGTCGAGCAATTGTCTGAGGGTGATTCTGGCCATGATGCGATCTCCTAGCGTTGCGTCGCCGCGCGGGCGGCTTGCACCACCGCCGCGACGGTGATGCCGAATTTCTCGTAGAGGGTTTCCGCCGGGGCGGAGGCGCCAAAGCCGGTCATGCCGATGAAGGCGCCGACCCAGCGCGGCCAGCTTCCCGCCACCGCCGCCTCGATGCCGATCCTGGGCGCGGTGCCCAGCACGGCGGCGCGATAGGCTTCCGGCTGTTCGGCGAACAATTCGAAGCAGGGCGCCGAAACCACGGCGGCGGCGATCCCCTCCTCCGCCAGCTGATCGGCGGCGGACAGGACCAGCGACACCTCGGAACCGGTAGCGATCAACGTCACCTCGCGCCGCCGTTTCGCTTCGCGCAGCACATAGGCGCCGCGCGCGGTCAGGTTCTCGCCGCAATCGCCGCGCACGGCGGGCAGCGCCTGGCGGGTCAGGCACAGCACCGAGGGGCGGGTTTGCTGCGTCAGCGCGCAATCCCAGGCTTCCGCCGTCTCGATGGCGTCGGCCGGACGGAACACCAGCAGATTGGGGATCAGGCGTAACGCGGGAATCTGCTCGACCGGCTGGTGGGTCGGGCCGTCCTCGCCGAGACCGATGGAATCGTGGGTCATCACATGGATCGCCCGCACGCCCATCAGCGCGGCCAGACGGATCGCCGGACGCGAATAGTCCGAGAAGGCCAGGAAGGTGCCGCCATAGGGAATCCAGCCGCCATGCAGCGCCAGCCCGTTCATCGCCGCCGCCATGCCATGCTCGCGGATGCCGTAATGCAGGTAATTGCCGCCGAAATCTCCGGGACGCACGGATACCGAGCTTTTCACGGCGGTCAGGTTGGAATGGGTCAGATCCGCCGAACCGCCGATCAGGCGCGGCAGCGCGGGCAGGATCGCTTCGAGCACCTTCTGCGAGGATTGGCGGGTCGCCAGCTTCGGCTTCTCCGCCGAAAAGCGGGCCAGCAGCCCCTTCATGGCGGCGCGGTACGCGTCGCCCAGATGCGTCGCGTGAAAATCGGCGAAGGCGTCGCGCAGATCGGGATGGGAATCCTCCAACCGCTCGTTCCAGGCGCGCCGCTCCTCCGCCCCGGCGGCGCCGATGGCGCGCCAGGCGGACAGGATCGATTTCGGCACCTCGAAGGCGGGATGATCCCAGCCCAGAGCTTCCCGCGTCGCCGCCAGTTCCGCCTCGCCCAGCGGCGCGCCATGCGCCTTTTCCGACCCCTGGCGGTTGGGCGCGCCATAGCCGATCACGGTGCGGCAGGCGATCAGCGAGGGCGACACGGTCTCGCGCTCCGCCTCGATCGCCTGGGTCAGCGCCACCGGATCGTGCCCATCCACCCGGCGCACCGACCAGCCGGACGCCTTGAAGCGCGCCAATTGGTCGTCCGAGCAGGACAGCTGCGTATCGCCATCGATCGAGATGTGGTTGTCGTCCCACAGGACGATCAGCTTGCCGAGCCGCAGATGGCCGGCCAGCGACACCGCTTCGTGGCTGATTCCCTCCATCAGGCAGCCGTCACCGGCGATGACATAGGTGTAGTGATCGACCAGTTCGGGCCCGAAGCGCGCGGCGGACAGCTTTTCCGCCAGCGCCATGCCGACCGCCGTGGCGATGCCCTGGCCGAGCGGACCGGTGGTGGTCTCGACCCCCGGCGTATGGCCGTATTCCGGATGGCCCGGCGTCTTCGAGCCCCATTGGCGGAACGACTTCAGATCGTCGATCGACAGATCGCCGCCGGTCAGATACAGCAGCGCATAGAGCAGCATCGAGCCATGTCCCGCCGACAGCACGAAGCGGTCGCGGTCGGGCCAGGCCGGATCGGCGGCGTCGAACTTCAGGAAGCGGCCGAACAGCACGGTGGCGGCGTCGGCCATGCCCATCGGCATGCCGGGATGGCCGGATTTGGCCTTTTCGACGGAATCGGCGGCCAGAAAGCGGATCGCATTGGCGAGGTCGCTATGGGTGACTTGGGCTTCGATCTTCATGACGTTCTCCCTCGCTCTCAGGCGCGCCGCTTGCGGTCGATCAGTTGCAGGATCATCGGGGTCAGGATCAGCTGCATGGCCAGATCCAGCTTGCCGCCCGGAATGACGATGGAATTGGCGCGCGACAGGAAGCTGCCCTCCAGCATGGTGCGCAGGTACGCGAAGTCGATGCCGCGCGGATTGCGGAAGCGAATCACCACCATCGATTCGTCGGCGGTCGGTATCCAGCGGGCGATGAACGGGTTCGAGGTGTCGACCGTCGGCACGCGCTGGAAATTGATGTCGGTCTGGGTGAATTGCGGGCAGATGTAATGCACGTAATCGGGCATGCGGCGCAGGATGGTGTCGGTCACCGCCTCGGTCGAATAGCCCCGCGCGCTGCGGTCGCGGTGCAGCTTCTGTATCCATTCGAGATTGATCACCGGCACCACGCCGATCTTGAGATCGGCCCATTTGGCGACATTGACCTTGTCCGTCACCACCGCGCCGTGCAGCCCTTCATAGAACAGCAGGTCGGTGCCGTCCGGCAGCATGCTCCAATCGGTGAAGCGGCCGGGATCGGCGCCGTGCAGCTCGGCCTCGGCCGCGTCGTGGACATAGTGCCGGGTGCGGCCGGCGCCCTTCTCCGAGTAGGACCGGAAGGTTTCCTCCAGCTCCTCCAGCAGATTCGTTTCGGGACTGAAATGGCTGATATGCTTGTTGCCGCTTTTGGCGCCCACCGCCATCAGCTCGCGCATCTCGTAGCGGTCATAGCGGTGGAAAGCGTCACCCTCGATATAGGCGGCCTCGATCTTCTCGCGGCGGAAGATCTGGGCGAAGGTGTTCTTCACCGACGTGGTGCCCGCCCCGGATGAGCCGGTGATCGAGATGATGGGATGGTGAACGCTCATCACGCATTCCCCGTGCCCAGCATCAGGCCGCGCTGTCCGAACAGCGGCGGCGCCTCGGTGCGCGGCTCGGGGAAGCAATGCAGGCGCTCGACCCGCTCGACCTCGTCCGCCGCGCCGAAGATCAGCGGCACGCGCTGGTGCAGGGTTTCGGCCTCGACCTCCAGGATGCGCTCGCGCCCGGTGCTGGCGCGCCCGCCGGCCTGCTCCATCAGCAGGGCGATGGGCGCGCCCTCATAGATCAGGCGCAGACGGCCGCTGCCATAGCCGGGGCGGCGGTCGGCGGGATAGAGATAGATGCCGCCGCGCACCAGGATGCGGAAAGCGTCGGCGACCAGGCAGGCCGGCCAGCGCATGTTGAAGTCGCGCCCCCGCACGCCGTCGGCGCCTTCGCGGCAATCGTCGATATAAGCGCGCACCGGATGGCCCCAATGGCGCTGGTTCGACGCGTTGATGGCGAATTCGGGGTTGCCCTGCGGGATGCGCACGCCGCTGCGGGTCAGCACGAAATGGCCCAGGCGGCGGTCCAGCGTGAAGACGTCGACCCCGGCGCCCAGGGTCAGCACCAGCGAGGTCTGCGGGCCATAGACGGCGAAACCGGCCGCCTTCTGGTCCAGCCCGTTGCCGCCGAACGAGCGCAGCTCCGGCAGACCGGGACATCCGGTCGGACGCACCGAGAAGATGGTCCCGATCGACAGGTTGGTATCGATGTTCGAGGACCCGTCGACCGGATCGATGGCCACCGATAGCGGCGCCTTGGCATCGATCACCGTAATCTCTTCGGATTCTTCCGAGGCGATCTCGGCGACCGGCGCTCCTGCCAGGGTGGCCATGACCTTATTGTGACCGAACAGATCGAGGGCCTTTTGCACGTCGCCGTCGCTGTTCGTGCCGGTAATGTCGCCCATGCGGCCGGCCAATGTTCCGAGCGCGATGCGCTGGCCGATCTCGGTCACGGCCTGGGCTATCGCGAACAGGGTGTCGCACAGGGAAGCCGAGGCCGGCTCTGCCTTGCGGACGGCGGAAAGATAGTCGTCGAAGGAAATCGGGTCCGTCATGGTTGCCTCCTCGCCCTGTTTTTTAGTGGCTTGCAAGTCAGCTTGACGGAACGATCTGGATAAGGAAAATTTATAAAACTTTGATCATGCCAAAGAAAAACTTTGGAAAAGAGGAACTATGGCTGATCCGATCCGTCAGATCTCGATGCGCCAGATGCGGGCGCTGGCTGCCGTCGCGCACAGCCGCAACGTCACCGAAGCCGCCAGCCGGCTCGGCCTGACGCAGCCCGCCGTCACGCTTCAGCTGAAAAATCTGGAAGACATCGCCGGCCTGCCGATCCTGCAGAGAACGCCGGATGGCATGGTTCCGACGCAAGCCGGCAGCGCCCTGCTCCGGCTGCATGACCGCGTCGAAGCGGCCCTGGCCGATTGCTCCAATGCGCTCGACATGATGAAGGGTCTGACCGGCGGGCGCGTGTCGATCGGCGCGGTCAGCACGGCCAAATATTTCGCGCCCTTCGTGATCGCCGAATTCTCCCATCTGCATCCGGCCATCGAACTAAAGTTGACCATCGGCAATCGCGAGGAAGTGCTGCAGGGCCTGCGCGACTATTCCCTCGACCTCGTCATCAGCGGCCGCCCGCCCGCCGACCTCGATCTCGACAAAAGGCTGATCGGCAACCACCCGCATGTGGTGATCGGCCCGAAGAACCATCCGCTGGCCAATCAGGAGCATGTCGATCTGCGCCGGCTGGCCAACGAGACCTTCATCATCCGCGAACCAGGCTCCGGCACCCGCATGCTGATGGAGCACCTGTTCCAGGAAACCGGCCTCAATCCGCGCATCGGCATGGAGATCAGCAGCAACGAGACCATCAAGCAGGCGGTGATGGCCGGGCTGGGCGTCTCGTTCATCTCGGCCCACACGGTGGCCGGCGAGGTCGAAGACGGACGCCTCGCCGTTCTGCATGTCGAAGGATTGCCGCTGGTGCGCCAATGGTATGTGGTGCGCCGCGCCGACAAGGCGCTGCTGCCGCCGGCGGAAGCGCTGATGGATTTTCTGGCGGCGGAGGCGGCGCGGTTTCTGCCGGTGGTGCCGGGTTAGGCTGGCGGCGGCCGAGACCCGGCCTATATCGATGGCAGGTTCAGCCACGAAGAGACCGCCATGGAGCATTGGAAGCTTGCCGCCTTGGCGCTTTTCTCGCTGACGCTGCTCATGATTTGCATGATTCTGCTGGTCAGGCTCGCCAAGACGAACCGGACCTTTTCGGCCGCGGCTCTTGCCGTGGCCGTGCTGTTCATGCCGATCCCCGATCCGCCGCCTCAATTCGAAATGGAAGAATCCGACTCGGGCGAGGACGACCAGGGAGACCCTCCCGATCTTGGCGTGTAGAATAGCGCCATGACCGGAAAGACTATGCACGCCACCCTGTTCGTTTTCCGCTGTACGGGCGCCGCGACCGGCGCTTTGGCGCTGGCGTCCGCTGTCGGGATGGAACATCCGGTCTGGTCGGCCATGTCGGCGCTGATCGTCTCGCAGGAGCAGCTGGACGCGACCAAATCCTCGGTGATCAGCCGTATCTTGGGTACGGTGATCGGCATCGGCACGGCGTGCGGCGTCAATTTCCTGATCGCCCGGTTCGGCGCGTCGCTCTATGTGCAGGTCGCCATCGCGGTGCTGGTTTGCGCGATTCTGGTCCACCGTTTCCCGCAAATCCGGGTCAGCCTGTGGACCTGTACCCTGATCCTCGCCTCCTCCGCCGCGACCTCGGTCACCACGGTCGGCCTCTATCGCGGCGAGGAAGTCATTCTCGGCACGGTGATCGGCGGCTTGTTCCATGCCGCGTCGGAAGCGATACTGCATGTGTTGAAGAAAGAGGAAGAGGTTCCGGCCGAAGCGCCGCCTCTGGAGTGACGTTCCACACGGGATAGGGGGGTATCCATGCGTAGGACTGGCCTTTTCCATTTCTCCGCCCTTTCGGTTTTCCTGCTGCTGGCCGGCTGCGCCAACACAGCGCCGCCCGCACCGTCCGCGACATCGCAAAATGCCTGTCCGGCCACCGGAACGCAGATGTGCCTCCGCCCCCTGCTCGCCCCCAACTGGCTGAGCTGGCCGCCGGGAGACGGGTCACAGGGCGAAACCAGCGAGATCACCCTCGCCTCCGGCACCCTGATCGACCGTTTCGGCGGCGATGGCGGCGCCTTCTTCAGCCCGAAAGGAATCCCCTACGGCCAGCGGGCGCTGCCCTATATCTGCGACCTGCGCGCTTATCGGATTTTCCGGGTCGAAAAGAGCTTCACCGTCACCAGCGGCACCATCAAGCCCTGGTTCGGCGAACCCGGTCTCGGCACGCAATATCACGCCAAGCAGAGCGTCGCCGATCTGTTGAAAGCGGGCAATATCGTGGAGGTTCCGATACAGCCGGCCGATTCACCCTGCTGATCCCTTAGGGCCGCTGACAGCCGCCCGCCACGCCTCCGCCATATCCCGGCAACGCCGCTCCTGCTGTTCGATCGTCGTGGCCATGCCGGCATCGCCGGACAGACAGGCAGCAGTCGCCATGCCGGTCAGACGGCGCAGTTCGGCCAGCAACTGCCCGGCCAGGTCGCTGCCGACCCGCCGTCCGCGCCCCTGCAGCAGCAGGCGGCGCAATGAAACCTCGGCGGCGGTGCTGGCCATGCCGGCTTCGCGCCGTCCGCTGTCGGTGGCGGCTCCGCTGGCTCGGATAGAGCGGACGATATCCTCGGCATAACCGAGATTGGCCTGGATGGCGGCCTCGACGGCGGTGATGAAGGGTTCGAGATGCGGATCGGGCCACAGCAGCATGGTGCCGGCCATGGCGAAGACGGCGCCGATCAGATTGTCGTAGACGCGCGCCTCGGCCACCACGGCGGCGCCGGTGCTGGGCGTCAGCAATTCGGTGACCAGCACGAACAGCGCGGTCAGGCAGGTGACGAACAGCGAATAATTGACCGAGCGCACCGCGATGGTGATGGCGGCGATGGGGAAGATGGCGATCAGCAGCAGATCCGGCGACGGCAGCCCGGCATAGATCAGCGCCGCGGCCACGCCGCCGACCGACGATCCGACGATGCGTTCCACCATGCGCGGGAGGGTCGCCGCCATTTCCGGCTGCATCACCACCACCACCGCGACCGTCGCCCAATAGCCATAAGGCAGATGCAGCGTCAGGGTCACCATCCGCACCAGGGCGACCGTCACCGCGACCCGCAGCGCATGGCGCAGCACCGGGCGGAACGTCCGGTCGCTGGGAGCCGGCGCGCCTTTGATCCCGGCGGGCGCGGCGCCTCTTTCGAAATCGGCGAAGGCCGCGGTCCATTGCCCGGCGACGCGCTGTTCCAGCCCGTCCTCGCCCTCGTGCTTTTCCGTCAGCCAATCGCCTACCGGACGCAGGCACGACCAGTCGGGAACCGGAAGCAGCACTTGGCGCTCGATCTCGGCCAGGGCGCCCTGCACCACCGACAGCATCTCGCTGCGCCATTCCGCCGCGACGCGCCCGGCGCTGCGGTCATGATCGAGGGCGACCAGCCCGGCGAAAATCCGGTCGGCGCATTCGAGGGCGGATTGCAGCCAGGCGCGGGCGTCGCGGTCGTTGCGTCCGGCGACGGTGCGGTCCAGCACGGCACGCGCGCGTTCGATGGAATCGCGCACCGCGGCGCGCTGGCGGGCCTGAACCGGCTCGCTGCCGTCGCGGCCATGGAAATGGCTGGCGGCTTCGTCGGCATAAAAAGCCAGCTCGCGATAGACGGCGCTGACCGCGCGGCGGGCGGATGCATAGGGATGGATGCGCCAGATCGCGCACAGGAGGATGGCGAACAGGCTGCCGGTCAGGAAAATGCCGGCCAGAGTCGCCGCCTGCAGGGGAGCGCGCGGGAAATCGATCGCCACCACGGCGACCACCGTGGACAGCACGCCGACCTGATTGGCGACGCTTCTCGACAGGCGTATGGCGCCGCACGCCAGCACGCCCGCGAACAGCAGAAGCGCCGAGCCCCAAAGTCCCAGACCGCCGCACAAGGACATCAGCCCGGCCATCAGCGATCCCATCCCGGCGAACCGCGCAAGGGTGAGGAACCGCTCCTTCCCCGATCCGCCCGGATCGGCCAGGCAGGTCCAGAACGCGCCGAACGCCGCCCAGCCCAGGATCGGCTGATCGAGGGCGAAACTGGCGGCGACCATCACGCTGACGGCAATGGCCGCGCGCAAACCTTCGATCAGGCCCAGCTGCTCGGGGCGCAGGGTGATCGACCAGGTCTCGAGACGGCGGGCGGCGCCGTAGAACGCGGCGCGCATTTTTCCGGACAAAGAAGGCATTGCTTATTTAAGCAGCTTCTCGATTTCCCTGGCCAGAGCCTCGACTTCGGCGGCGGCGGTGCCTTTCGGCTGGGTCTCGGCGACGCCCTTGCCTTCCATCATCGACGTGCCGAAGGCGCTGCGGTTGCCGAAGGTCGAGGCGGCCAGCGGCAGGCCGGCCGCTTCGATCTTCTCGCGGATGGCGTCGCCCAGCTTGCCGCGCGGCGGCAGGCGGTTGAGGATCAGCAGGCTTCTGGTCTTTTCCTTGGAGGCCATGTCGAGGGTCGGCTTGGTCGCCCACCAATCCATCGGGCTGGGCTGCACCGGCACCAGGATCAAATCGGCGGCGCGCACCGCGACCCGGGCGTCGGTTTCGGCGTGGGGCGGCGTGTCGACGATGATGAAATCGTTCTCGGCCTTCAGCCGGTCGATCTCGGACGACAATTTCCAGCCCGACAAATCGGCGGCGAAGGGCGAGCCCGAGATCCCGGATTCGCTGCGCAGCGCGTGCCAAGCCTTCATCGAACCCTGCGGATCGACGTCGAGCAAAGTCACCTTGCGGCGCTGCGACGCCCACCAGACGCCAAGCTGAACGGCGATGGTCGTCTTGCCGGCTCCGCCCTTCTGCTGCGCCACCGCCAGGATCTTCGCCGCCATGTCGACCTCGCCTTTGTTGCATTGCACAAGGAACCCTGAACCCATGCCGCGGCTTTTTCAAGAGGAGGCGCATCCGGCGGTTATTTTGCAGCGCAGCACTTTTATTGCGGCGCACACCGACCGATTACTGTTGGAGCCCAGGTTTTCGTGGGTTAGCCTCAAAGAAAAAACGATGACAGATGGAGGCGTCACCCATGCGTGAAAAGCAAGAATCGATCATCATTTTCAAGGCGGCCTGCGTCGCCGGCCTGGCGGTTTCCGCCCTGATCACGGCTGGCGGGGTCTTCCTTGACCTCGTAACCCCTCTTTATGACGCCGGAGCCGAAAGCCTCCTGCCCGGCGCCGCGTCGCTGGCTCTCAAGGGATTGCCGGCCTGGATCGCGCTGTTCGCGTTCTACGGCCATGTGTCGCACTTCCTGCTGAAGCAGAGCGGCCAGACGCGGGAAATCCACTACATCCTGGCGGCGATGGTCTCGCTCTATTCGCTGTTCGTGGCGACCTCGTTCCTGGTCGGCCCCGGCGACGGCCCGATGCTGGCTTTGGCCGGCGGATTGCCGGTCAGCCTGGTGCTGGCTTTCCCGCTCGGCATGAGCTTCCGCCGCCTGGTGGTGCAGCAGCCGTCCCACGCCTACGCCCGCTATGAAAGCGTCGGCCGGTCCTACTTCGCCGGCTTCAACCACTGACCCAGCTGATCGGAGAGGGAGCCCGCGAGGCTCCCGAACCGCTCTAACCCCAGTCCGGTCATATCGATATCGGTCGGACGTCCGCACACGATATCGGCGACCGCCTTGCCGGCCCCGCACGACATGGTCCAGCCCAGCGTGCCGTGGCCGGTATTGAGGAAGAAATTGGGGATATGCGTCGCGCCCAGCACCGGCACCGAATCCGGCGTGACCGGACGCAGCCCGGCCCACAGCTCGGCCTTGGCGAAATCCGCCCCACCCGGGAACAATTCGCGCGCCCGCTCGACCACATTGCGGCTGCGTACCGGCGCCATCGTCAGGTCCCAGCCCGCCAGCTCCGCCGTGCCCGCCGCCCGCAGCCGGTTGCCCAGGCGGCTATAGACCATCTTATATTCTTCGTCGATCAGGCTGACGGTCGGGGCCTGGGCCTCGTCGGCGATCGGGATCGTCGCCGAATAGCCCTTGGCCGGATAGACCGGCAGATTGACGCCGACCTGCCGTGCCAGCAGCGGGCTCCAGCTGCCCGCCGCCAGCACATAGGCGTCGGCGCGCAGGCGGCCCTGGCTGGTGGCGACACCGGAAACGCGGCCCTTGTCCCATTCCAGATTGAGAATCCGGCAATCATGGCGAAACACCACGCCTCTCGCCGCCGCCTCGGCGGCCAGGGCTTGCGTGAATTTGAAAGCGTCACCGGATTCGTCGTCGGGCGTGTAGATGCCGCCCAGCAAGGAAGAGCCCATCGAGGCCAGGGCCGGCTCGATCTCCAGCACCTCGGCGGCGGTCAGACGGCGGCGCGCCAGACCCAGGCGCGTGGTCGCCTCGATGCCGGCGCTGGCGAGGTCGAATTCGCGGGAATCGCGGAAGAAATGCAGGATGCCCTTGCCGAGCTGGTCGTAATCCAGCTCGACCTCGCGCCGCAACGCCTGCAGGCAGCTGCGCGAATAAAGGGCGACGCGGACGATGCGGTCGGTATTGGCGCGGGCGGCCGGATGGTTGCAGTTCAGCAGGAAACGGGCCACCCAGCGCCATAGATAAGGATCGGCGCGGCGCCAGCGCAGCAGCAGCGGCGCGTCCTCGCGGCCCAGCCAGCCGACCACCTTGCGCAGGGTCGCCGGATTGGCCCAGGGCTCGTTGTGCGACGCCGAGATCTGGCCGCCATTGGCGAAGCTGGTTTCGAGACCGGCTTCGGCCTGGCGGTCGACCACTTCGACCTCGACACCGGACTTGGCGAGATACCAGGCCGTCGTCACGCCGACCACGCCGGCACCCAGAACCAGAACTTTCAAGACCGATCTCCCATAATCAGGAAACTGTATAGCGCGCCGTTGAGCGAAAGGCCAAGGGCGGTTAGTTTGTGCGACGCGGCAACTGCGAGGTGCGAAGATGAGCGGCGATGGCTTTGAAATCTTGGAGAAAACCTCCCCTCACCAAGGCTATTTCCGTGTCGACCGCTATGTACTGCGATTCCGCCGCTTCGACGGCGAATGGTCGCCCGCCATATCCCGCGAAATCTTCGAACGCGGTCACGCGGTCGGGCTGCTGCTTTACGATCCGGTCACCGATCAGGTCGGCCTGATCGAGCAGTTCCGCCCCGGTGCCCTGGCGGCCGGCTGGCACCCCTGGCTGATCGAGCTGCCCGCCGGCATCATCGACGAGGGCGAAAGCCCGGAAAATGTCGCGATCCGCGAGGCGAAGGAAGAGACCGGCCTCGACATCGGCGACCCCATATTGATCCGCCGCTATCTGGCCACACCGGGCGGCAGTTCGGAAAGCATGCAGATCTTCGCCGCCCGCATCGACGCCTCGAAACTCAAGGGCGTGCATGGCCTCGAGGACGAGGCCGAAGATATCCGCGTCTTCCCGCTGGCCGCCGAAGAGGCCTTTAAATGGGTCGAGTCCGGGCGCATCTGCAACGCCATGACCATCATCGGCTTGGAATGGCTGGCGCGAAACCGCGATGGCTTGCGGGCCCGGTGGTCGGGAATTAGTGTCTGAAAATCATCGTTAAGAGCGAAATCATGGTCGATATTCGCAGCGGCTTCGTCGAGTCCATCGGCAACACCCCGCTGATCCTTTTGAAAAAAGCCTCGGAACTGACCGGCTGCCGTATTCTCGGCAAGGCGGAGTTCCTCAATCCCGGCGGCTCGGTCAAGGACCGCGCGGCGCTCGGCATCATCCAGGATGCCGAGGAAAAGGGCCTTTTGCGCCCCGGCGGCGTCATCGTCGAGGGCACCGCGGGGAATACCGGCATCGGCCTGGCGCTGGTCGGCAATGCGCGCGGCTATCGCACCGTGATCGTGATGCCCGAGACGCAGAGCCAGGAAAAGCGGGACATGCTGCGCCTGTGCGGCGCCGAACTGCATCTGGCGCCCGGCGTTCCCTATGCGGATCAGCGCAATTACGTGCACCAGTCGCGTCGCCTGGCCGAAGAGCTGGCGGCGAAGGAGCCGAACGGCGCGATCTGGGCCAACCAGTTCGACAATGTCGCCAACCGCCTGGCCCATTACCGCACCACCGGCCCGGAAATCTGGAACCAGACCGAGGGCGAGATCCACGGCTTCGTCAGCGCCATCGGTTCGGGCGGCACCCTGGCCGGCGTCGGCATGGCGCTGAAGGAGCGCAATCCGAACATCCGCATCGCCCTGGCCGATCCGATGGGTTCGGCGATGTATGGCTGGGTGGTGAACCGCGAGCTGAAATCCGAGGGCACCTCGATCACCGAGGGCATCGGCCAGGGTCGCGTCACCGCCAATGTCGAGGGCGCGCCGATCGACGAGGCTTACCGCGTCACCGACGAGGAAGCCCTGCATGTGGTGTTCGACCTGCTGTCCGAAGAAGGTCTGTGCGTCGGCGGGTCGAGCGGCATCAATGTCGCCGGCGCCATCAAGCTGGCCAGGACCCTGGGGCCCGGCCACACCATCGTCACGCTCCTGTGCGATGGCGGCGCGCGTTATCAGAGCAAACTCTTCAATCCGGTGTTCCTGCGCGAGCGGAACCTGCCGGTGCCTGGATGGATGTCATGACGAAGCTATCGCCTGCGGATTCCCTGGTCAGCACCCAATGGCTGGCCGATCATCTCGACGCGCCGGACGTACGCGTGGTCGAAGCGACCTGGTTCATGCCCGCGACAGGTAAGAAGGGCCGCGAGGAATACGACGCCGGCCATATTCCGGGCGCGGTGTTCTTCGATCTCGACGACATCGCCGACGACGAAAATCCCCTGCCCCACATGCTGCCGAGCCCGGTCAAATTCGCCAGCAAAGTCCGCAAGCTGGGCCTGGGCAACGGCAACCGCATCGTCATCTATGACCGCACCGGCGGCAGCAGCGCCGCCGCCCGCGTCTGGTGGATGTTCCGCGTCTTCGGCCATGGCGAAGTGTCGCTGCTGGATGGCGGCATGACCAAATGGCTGGCCGAACACCGTCCGATCGAGGACCAGCCGCCGGTAACCCGCGAGCGCCATTTCCTGCCGCGGATCGACCAGACCCTGGTGCGCGACAAGGAGCATATGCTGGCCAATATCGACAGCAAGCGCGAACAGGTGATCGACGCCCGCAGCGCCGGCCGCTTCAAGGGCGAGGAACCCGAGCCCTGGCCGCACCGCAAGGTCGGGCACATTCCGGGCAGCCTCAATCTGCCCTGGCCGGAACTGGTCGATCCCGAGGCCAAGACCTTCCTGCCGATCGAGACCATCCGCGCCAAATTCGAGAAAGCCGGCATCACCGGGGACAAGCCGGTCGTGGCCAGCTGCGGCTCGGGCGTCACCGCCGCCATGCTGACCTTCGGGCTTTACCTGACCGGGCGCGACGACGTCGCCATCTATGACGGCTCCTGGGCGGAATGGGGCCTGGCCGAGGACACGCCGGCGGAGAAATAATTATTTCACCACGAAGGGCACGAAGGACACAAAGAGGTACACAAAGGAAAGAAGATGGCTATCTTCGTGTTCCCTTCGTGATCTTTGCGACCTTTGTGGTGAAATAATATTTCATGAGCGCCGATAAGCCCCTCAAGCCCGACACCATCCTCACCCACGCCGGCAGCCATCCCGACCTGAACCACGGCGCGGTCAATCCGCCGGTCTATCGTGTCTCGACAGTGGTGTTTCCCTCGGTCGCGGCGATGAAGGAAGGCGAGAAGCATCCCTTCGACCATATGCGCTATGGCCGCCAGGGCACGCCGACCACCTTCGCCTTCGAGGAAGCGGTCACGGCCCTTGATGGCGGCGCCGGCGCCATCGCGACCTGTTCGGGACAGGCGGCGATCACCACCACGCTGAGCGGTCTGTTGCGCGCCGGCGACCATGCGCTGATCGCCGATTCGGCCTATAACCCGACGCGCCGCTTCTGTTCCGACTATCTGGCCCAGTGCGGCATCGAGATCGACTATTACGATCCGCTGATCGGTGCCGGGATCGCCGCGCTGATCAAGCCCAATACCAAAATCGTCTATACCGAATCCCCCGGCTCTTTGACCTTCGAGATCCAGGACATTCCGGCTATCGCCGCCGCCGCGCACGAGAAGGGCGCGCTGGTGGTGATCGACAATACCTGGGCGACCGGCCTGTTCTTCGACGCCTTCAAACATGGGGCGGATATTTCGGTGCAGGCCGCCACCAAATTCCTGTCCGGCCATTCCGACGCCATGCTGGGCGTGATCTCCTGCAAGGACAGGCAGGTATGGAACCGCCTCAAGGGCTTCACCACCTTCTCCGGCATGGCGGCCGGCAGCGAGGAGCTCTATCTCGGCCTGCGCGGCATGCGCACCCTTGCCGTCCGCCTGCGCCAGCATCAGCAATCGGGCTTAACGGTCGCACGCTGGCTGCAGGAGCGGCCGGAAGTGGCGCGGGTCATCCATCCCGCTCTGCCGGGCTGTCCCGGCCATGAGATCTGGAAGCGCGATTTCACCGGCGCCTGCGGCCTGTTCGCGGTCGAGCTGAAGCCCTGCCCGCAGGAAGCCGTGCATGCCATGGTCGACAGCCTGGCCCATTTCGGCCTCGGCTTTTCCTGGGGCGGCTATGAGAGCCTGATCCTGGCCACCAGCGGAGCGATCAACCGCACCGCCACCAACTGGCAGCCGGCCGGACCGACCCTGCGCCTGCATATCGGTCTAGAAGATCCGGAAGACCTGATCGCCGACCTGGCGCGAGGGTTCGCTCACCTTGGGGCGGCGCTGGGCCGATAACGCCTCGGCGACGAAATCGACGAAGACCCGCGTCCTTGGCAGCAGGTAGGGACGGCCGACGAAGCTGACGCACAGCTCCAGCCGGTCGTCGAGGAACCCGGCCAGGCATTCCACCAGGCGCCCGGCCTCGAGATCCTCCTCGATGTCCCACAGGGCCTTCTGGCCGATGCCGCGGCCGTTGAGCAGCCATTCATGCATCACTTCGCCGCTGTTGGTGGCCAGCGATCCGGCGACGCGCAATTCGCGCGGCCCTTTCTCGTCGATGAAATGCCAGGTCTCGATCACCTCGCGGCCGCGCAATTTGCGGATGCAATTATGCTTCAGCAGATCGTCCGGCGTCCGCGGCACGCCGAATTGTTCGAGATAGGCCGGAGAGGCGCAGATCACCCGGCGGCTGATCAGCAGGCGGCGCATCACCAGATCGGGGTCCGACGGGGGACCGACGGTCAACGCAACATCCAAGTCTTCAACAGCAAGATCATTGCGAAAATCGGAAAGAAGCAGCTGAATATCGATATCGGGATAGCGCTCGACGAAGCGCCCGACCAGCGGCGCGATCAGGCGGCGGCCGATCTGCAGCGGCGCGCAGACCCGCAGCGTGCCGCGCGGTTCCTTGCCCTTGGTGGCGGCTTCGGCCTCGGCCTCCTCGATGTCGGCCAGGATCTTCAGGGCGCGCTGGTGCAGCAGGCTGCCTTCCTCGGTCAAAACGAAGCGGCGCGACCCGCGCGATACCAGCATCACCCCAAGGCGCTGCTCCATCGCCGCCAGGCGTCGGCTCATCACTGGCGGCGAGCTTTGCAGGCGCCGCGCGGCTTCGGACAGGCTGCCCGCCGCCACCATCTGCACGAGGAGTCTGAGATCGCTGATTTCGTCGGCCATGACGCCCTTCCATCTTTCCGGAAACTGGAAAGATGGTATGCAAAATTACATCTGTAAATAAATTCCCAAAATCCCCATTTCTCATCGGTCATTTTTTGAACACTTGCTGAGACTGGCCGTATGTGGATCGTCAAAGTCGCGCTTGAGCGCCCTTACACTTTCATCGTGATGGCGTTCGCGCTGATGTTGATGGGCGTCCTCACCATCATCCGGACGCCGATCGACATCTTTCCCCAAATCAATATTCCGGTGGTCAGCGTGGTGTGGCAGTACACCAACCTGCCCGCCGACGAGATGGGCAACCGCATCACCGGCCAGTTCGAGCGCGCCCTCACCACCACCGTCAACGACATCGAGCATATCGAATCGAATTCGTTCACCGGCACCGGCGTGGTCAAGATCTTCTTCCAGCCGTCGGTGAACGTCGATCTGGCGGTGGCGCAGGTCACGGCGATCTCGCAGACCTTCCTGAAGTTCCTGCCGACCGGCACCACGCCGCCGCTCGTGCTCAGCTACAACGCCTCGACGGTACCGGTTATCCAGCTGGCGCTGTCCTCCCAAAAGCTGTCGGAACAGGAAGAGTTCGATCTGGCCAACACGCTGATCCGAACCCAGATGGCCACCGTGCAGGGCGCCGGCATTCCGTTCCCCTATGGCGGCAAGCAGCGCCAGATCCAGGTCGACCTCGACCAGGCGGCGATGCAGGCCAAGAGCGTCTCGCCCAACGACATCAACAACGCCATCGCCGCGCAGAACCTGATCCTGCCGGCCGGCACCGAGAAGATCGGCGACATCGAATATAACGTCAAACTGAACGCCAGCACGCCGGTCGTCGATGAGCTGAACGACCTGCCGATCAAGAAGCTGAACGGCAGCACCCTGTTCGTGCGCGACGTCGCCCATGTCCGCGACGGTTTCGGCCCGCAATCCAACATGGTGCGCCTGGACGGCAACCGCGCCGTGCTGATGGTGATCCAGAAGACCGGCAACGCCTCGACGCTCGACATCATTCAGAAGGTGAAGGACCGCCTGCCAGGCCTGAAGGACGTGCTGCCCGAAGGCCTCAACATGACGGCGCTGGCCGACCAGTCGGTGTTCGTCGAGGCCGCCGTGCAGGGCGTGATCAAGGAAGGCATCATCGCCGCCGCGCTGACCGGCCTGATGATCCTGCTGTTCCTGGGCTCGTGGCGCTCGACCCTGATCATCACCATCTCGATCCCGCTGTCGGTGCTGGCGTCGATCATCGCGCTCTCCGCCATCGGCCAGACCATCAACATCATGACCCTGGGCGGCCTGGCGCTTGCCGTCGGCATTCTGGTCGACGACGCGACGGTGGCTATCGAGAATATCAATACCCATCTCGAAGGCGGCAAGGACGTCGAAACGGCCATCCTCGACGGCGCCCAGCAGATCGCCGTGCCGGCGCTGGTTTCGACCCTCTGCATCTGCATCGTGTTCGTGCCGATGTTCTTCCTGAGCGGCGTGGCGAAATATCTGTTCGTCTCGCTGGCCGAAGCCGTGGTGTTCGCCATGCTGGCGTCCTATGTGCTGTCGCGCACCCTGATCCCGACCCTGGCCAAATACTGGCTGAAGGCGCACGACCCGCACGCCCACCACAGGCCGACGAACAATCCGCTGGTGAAGTTCCAGCGCGGCTTCGAGGTGCGGTTCTCGAAGCTCCGCAAGCGCTATCGCCACTTCCTGGCTGGCGCCCTGCTGAAGCAGAAGACCTTCGCGTTCGGGTTCCTCGCCCTGACCCTGGCCTCGCTGCTGCTGTTCCCGTTCCTCGGACGCGATTTCTTCCCGTCGGTCGATGGCGGCCAGATCAAGATGCATATCCGCGGTCCGGTCGGCACCCGCCTGGAGGAAACCGCCCGCCAGGCCGACGAAATCGAAGCCTATATCCGCTCGATCATCCCGGCGGAGGAGACCGACAGCATCGCCGACAATATCGGCCTGCCGATCTCGGGCATCAATCTGGCCTATGGCAATTCCGGTCCGATCGGCCCGTCGGACGCCGACGTGCTGATCGCCCTCAAGGAAGGCCATCATCCGACCGCCGGCTATGTGAAGGAACTGCGCGAAAAACTGCCGGCGCAATTCCCCACCATCAGCTTCGCCTTCCTGCCGGCCGACATCGTCAGCCAGATCCTGAATTTCGGCCTGCCCTCGCCGATCGACATCCAGGTGACCGGCGTCAACGAAGCCAATGACCGCATCGTCGTGTCCAAGCTGTTCGAAAAGCTGCGCGCGGTGCCCGGCCTGGTCGATCTGCGCATCCAGCAATCGAACAATTACCCCGAGCTGCGCCTGAACGTCGATCGCGCCCAGGCCCAGGATATCGGCCTGACCCAGCGCGACGTCGCCAACAATCTGCTGATCTCGCTGTCGGGCAGCTTCCAGGCGACTCCGTCCTTCTGGCTGTCGCCCAAGAACGGCGTGCAATACAACGTGGTGACCCAGACGCCGCAATATCAGCTCGACTCGATCGACAGCCTGCTCAACATTCCGATCACCGCGGCCGACCCGACCGTGCGCCCGCATCTGCTGGCCTCGCTGGCCCAGGTCACCCGCGGCACCGGTGTCGCGGTCGCCAGCCACTACAACGTGCAGCCGCTGATCGACCTTTACGGCACCTCTCAGGACCGCGACCTGGGTGCCATCGCCGCCGACATCGACCGCATCGTGGCCGATGTGAAGAAGGACATGCCCAAGGGCGTGACCATCACCGTGCGCGGCCAGATCCAGACCATGACCACGTCGTTCACCGGCCTGTTCGGCGGCCTCGTGTTCGCCATCGTGCTGGTCTATCTGCTGATGGTGATCAACTTCCAGTCCTGGGTCGATCCGTTCATCATCATCACCGCCCTGCCCGGCGCGCTGGCCGGCATCTGCTGGATGCTGTTCATCACCGGCACCCATCTGTCGGTGCCCGCCTTGACCGGCGCCATCATGTGCATGGGCGTCGCCACCGCGAACGCGATCCTTGTGGTAAGCTACGCCCGCGAACGGCTGGATCACGGCCGCAAGCCGATGATCGCCGCGCTCGAAGCCGGCATCGCCCGCTTCCGCCCGGTGATGATGACCGCTTTGGCCATGGTGATCGGCATGGTGCCGATGGCGCTCGGCTTCGGCGAAGGCGGCGAGCAGAACGCTCCGCTCGGCCGCGCCGTGATCGGCGGCCTGCTGCTGGCCACGCTCGCCACCCTGTTCTTCGTTCCTACCGTTTTCACCCTCGTGCATGGCCGATTGGCCCGAAAGGATCACTGATGTCCGCCGCCCCGAACCGCAAACAGCGCCGCCAGCCTCCGCGCGTGCAGGTGGCGCTGGGTCTCACCGTCCTGGCCGCCGTCGCCGGCTGGGGAATCTTCACCCGCTGGGGCAACGAAACCGCCCTGGCCGCCAAGGCGCAGGACTCCCAGACCCCGACCGTGCAGCTGACGATCGCCGCGGCCGGCCCGGTCTCCGAGGAAATCGTGCTGCCCGGCACCGTGCAGCCCTTCATCGAGGCGCCGATCTATGCGCGCACCAACGGCTATGTGAAGGAGTGGTACACCGACATCGGCACTCCGGTCCGCAAAGGCCAGATCCTCGCTTTGCTCGACACGCCGGAAGTCGACCAGCAGCTGCACCAGGCCGAAGCCGATTACGCCACTGCCCAAGCCAACGACACGCTGGCGCAAAGCACTGCCAAGCGTTGGGCCGTTCTGCTGGCCACCGACTCGGTCTCCAAGCAGGAGAATGACGAGAAGCAGGCCGACGCCGCCGCCAAGCATGCGCTGCTGGCGTCGTCCAAGGCCAATCTCGATCGCCTGCGCGAACTGGAGGGTTTCAAGCGGGTGATCGCGCCGTTCGACGGCGTGGTGACCGCCCGCCAGACCGATATCGGCGCCCTGATCAATTCGGGCGCCGCGCAGGGCGCCTCGCTGTTCCGCGTCACCGACAATAACAGGCTGCGCATCTATGTGCAGGTGCCGGAAGCCTATACGCCGATGATCCGCAAGGGCACCAAGACGCAGCTCGGCATCGCCGAACTGCCGGGCAAGAATTTCGAGGCCGAGGTGACCCGCACCGCCGAGGCGATGGATAGCAACACCCGCACCCTGCAGGTCGAGATCCAGTACAACAACGAAAAGCACGACATCCTGCCGGGCGGCTATGCCCAGGTGCATTTCCGCCTGCCGATCGCCGAAGGCAAGCCGCGCCTGCCGGTCAGCGCGCTGATCTTCCGCGCGGAGGGACTGCAGGTCGCCCGCGTCGACGAACAGAACCGCGCCCATCTGGTGAAGGTTTCGATGGGCCGCGATTTCGGCAAGGAAGTGGAAATCGCTTCCGGAATCGCCGCCGGCGACCGCATTATCGCCAGCCCGCCGGACTCCCTCAATGATGGAGACCCGGTCCGCATCGCCGAGAAGAAAGACGCCAAGCCGGCCGCCGACAGCAAGGATAAGAAGTGATGAAACTGCGCCGTCTCGCTCCCGCCCTGTCGCTGACCGCCCTGGTCGCGGGATGCAATTTCGCCCCCGATTACACCACGCCGCCCTCCGCCCAGGCGCCCGCTTTCAAGGAGGCGGACGGCTGGCAGGCGGTGCAGCCCGCCGACGCGGCGCCGCGCGGCGATTGGTGGACGCGCTTCGGCGATTCGCGGCTGAACGATCTGGAAGACCGCCTCGACAAATCCAGCCCGACGCTGGCGCAGGCGCTGGCCGCCCATGACCAGGCCCTGGCCGCCGCCGGCATCACCGAGGCCGCGCAGGTGCCGAATGTCAGCTACAATGCCGGCGCCGAGCGTTTCCAGCATTCCAAGAACAACGCGCTGAAAACCAGCCCGAACCTCTATAACGATTTCTACGGCCAGCTCGGCCTGTCGTGGGAGATCGATCTGTGGGGCCGGGTGCGCAATCTGGTCGCCGGCGCGCGCGACCGCGCCCAGGCCAGCGAAGCCGATCTGGCCTCGGTCAAGCTGTCGCTCGAATCCGACCTCGCTGCCGATTATCTGTCGCTGCAGGGTTTCGACGCGCTGCAGGAACTGCTCGACCGCACCGTCAAGGACGACGAGGAAGCCCTCGCCTACACCACGCGGCGCCATGACGGCGGCGTCGCCGCGCAGGTAGACGTGGATCAGGCCGAGGCGCAGCTGGCCAGCTCCAGGACTCAGGACACCGACAACAAACTTCTGCGCGCCCAGCTGGAGCACGCCATCGCCATCCTGGTCGGCGAGGCCCCGGCCAATTTCAGCCTGCCGCCCAAGATCCTCGCCGGCACGCCGCCGACGGTCGCCGCGGCGCTGCCCTCGACCCTGCTGGAGCGCCGGCCCGACATCGCCGCCGCCGAGCGCCGCGTCGCAGCCGCCAATGCCGATGTCGGCGTGGCCCGCGCCGGCTATTTCCCGGTGTTCGACCTGGCCTCGTTCATCGGCCTCGATTCGTCGCGCACCAACAATCTGCTGCGCGCGCCGTCGAAGACCTGGGCCTTCGGCGCCACCGCCGCCGGCCCGCTGTTCGATGACGGCCGTACCGACAGCCAGGTCGATCAGGCCCGCGCCGTGTTCCAGCAATCGGTCGCCGCCTATCAGCAGGCGGTGCTGGGCGCCTATCGCGACGTCGAGGACAATCTGGTCGCGCTGCACCGCCTCGAGGAAGAGGCGGGCAGCTCGGACCAGGCCGTCAACGCCGCCAAGCGCGCCTACGACCAGGCCGAGACCCGCTACAAGGGCGGCATCGCCACCTATCTGGAAGTGATCACCGCGCAGAACGTCTATCTGCAGACCCAGAGCACCGCCATCGACATCCGCACCCGCCGGATGACCGCTTCGGTGCGCCTGATCCAGGCCCTGGGCGGCGGCTGGGACGGATTGGCGCAGACGGCGTCGAATTAAAATCCCGCGAGGGCCAGTCCCCACAGGACGAGCATAGCGCCGGCCGCCTGGCTGAAACGCCAACGCGCCGGCGCTATTTTTTCGCCCAGCACGATCAGCGTGAGAATCGCCATCCACAGCAGATTCATCGCGCCGGTCACGAACATCACCGCCATCAGGGCCCAGCAGCAGCCGACGCAATAGCCGCCGTGCCGCCACCCCAGTCTCAGCGCCCCGGCCCTGCCGTCGCGCCATTCGGCGAGAAAGAACGCCAGCGGCGTGCGGCATTTGGTCAGGCAGGCATCCTTGAACGATGTGAATTGGAACGCGCCCGCCGTCAGAAGAATGGCGGCGCTCAGCACGATGCTGGCGCTTCGCAGCATCGGCGTCAGCAGCATCGCGCGGGAAAGCGCCACCTGGCCGACGGCCGCGGCGGCGGAATAGCCGATCCAGGCCATCGAATAGCCCGCGCCGTAATAGAGCGCATGAGCCTGCGAATTCCGCCGGCGCGACAGACCGACGAACATCGCCGCCGCCGGCAGCTCGCTCGGCAGCATCATCGCCACCATCATGACGCTCCACATGATGAAGCCGCTGAGAAGCTGTTCGGACGCTCCCGGCGCCGCCGCCGGTTGGATCATATGGGTCATGCCGACATTCATGCGGACGAGGTAGAGCCAACAGAGCGCGGTCACCGCGGCGAAGCCGCCCAGCGTGAAGAGCCGGCTATGCGCCATAGGCGAATTCGGACATGTAGCCGTTCCGGCCCGAGAGCTTCCAATCCAGGCCGAAGTCGAGGAAGGTGAAATGCGTCGACCGCGCCACGGTCGCGGGCTTGCCCGGCGCGATACAGAGCGGATGACCGCTGATCGTTATCACCTCTCCCCCCTGTCCCTCGATTGCTTCGATTTCGGCGTCGGCGATGCCGGGAATGGTCAGGCTGGCATGCTTGCCGTCGCCCTGATAGCGCATCGGCACTTTCCGGCTGCCGAGCATCTGATCGACGAAGGACACCAGCACGGCTGGATGACCGCCCGCCTGACCCGAGAAGATGATCCGCAGCGCCTCGCCCTGGGCATCGCTGGCGGCCTCGTCGAAATAGGCGGCGGCCTTCCATTTGGTGCTGACCATATTGCCGGGCGCATGCACCGCCATGGCGACATTGAGGCCGTCGAGGACCACCTCGCCATAACGGCCGCGATCGATATGCCAGGCGACCACCGCGGTGCAGTCGCCCTCGGTCGGCGGGCTGAGGAACACGCACGGACAGGCGGCGGCGCAATTGCAGGTCTCGAAATAGGTCCCCGACAAACTCCATTGGGTCATGGCGCGGTCTCCCTGGCTCGCCGCCACCCTACGGCCCGCCTGTCACTTCGTATTGGAAAAATGCGACACGGCGCCGGCGAGATCGAGCAGGCCGGAAAAGCGGATGGTCGGCGAGATCCGGACGCGGGGGAGCAATGTCTCGGGGGTCATACCGTACAATTCGATAAAATCATGGATCATATGGCTTTGATCGTAATAGCCGACGGCATAGGCCACGTCGGCCCATCCCGCCAGACGTTGCCGCGATATGACCGCTTGACGCAGCCGCAGGATGCGCGACACCGTCTTGGGCGTCGCGCCGACATGATCGACGAAACGGCGTTCGAGGGTCCTTTTACTCAAATCGAGGCTTCCGGCCAGCTCGCCGATGCGGCGGTTCCCCCCGGATGCCACCAGCTGGCCATAAGCCCAGCGGACGAGAATATCCTCTCGCGCCGGACTGAACACCGACAGCAAATAGCGCTCGATATAGGCGACGCGATCTTCCGCCGCCGCCATCCGGCTCAGATCGTCCTCGATCCGCTCGATGGCGTATCTGGGGAAAAGGTCCCGGCAATCGACACGCTTTTCGGCGCATTCCTTGACCATGCCCGGGCGAAAGACACTCAGTCCCCACGGCGTCAGACGCGCCGACACGCCGGAGATGGTGCCCCTGCCCCCCAGATCGTTGCGGAAGCTCTGAAATCCCGCCACTCCGCTGCGGATCTCGTAGGTGGCGGCTTTATGGGCGGTCACCAGCGGATCTTTGTAGAGAAAGCAAAGATAGGTCGCGGTATCGGGCAGGATGGAGAGAGCGACGTTCTCGTCGCCGGTGAGATCCTCGTAGTCCCAATAGGCGTCGATATAGGGCGCCAGCAGCGGACAGGGCCGGAAAACTCTGAGAGTCATGTCATCATCCAATCCGGATGTGCGCGATCTCAGTGTGATCCCGACGAAGTCGGAGCTCCAATGCTACTTTCGGCCAAAAGAACCCGCTGGGCGGACCGCCATCGCACGAAGATCAAGGCCGTAGAAGCGCGAGGTTCTACGGCCTTTCTTTCAGCTTATTTGTAATACCCGACCCCGCAGCCGGTCGTACCGACCCGCCCGACATAGGTTTCCTTCGGCACCGAAGGCTCGGTCGTGCCGGGCTTCGGCCAATTGTAAGCCACGGTCGTGATCTCGCCTTCCTTCACGGAATTGGCGGCATCGAAGACTTTCTGCCCCAGGGGAGAACCATCTTTTTCCTTGAGGAGCCGATTATCGGTTCCAATCAAGGCCTGGTTGACGTTCACCAGGAATAGGCCCGTGTTGGTATTGAAACAGAAAACATAAAGGTCGCGGTCGCGATAAGGACCGTCGGCCTTGGCGAAATCGACCAGCGCCGTCTTTTCGTTCATTTTCAATGCGCCAAGAGCTTTCTCCTCCATCGCTTTCGCTTCGGAGGCGCTGCCGGTGGCGGCTTTTTCCGCCAGGGCGCTACCCGCAACAAGGATACTCACCGCAGCGGCAAGACTGCGAATCCAGAGCACATGTCTCATGTCGCTCCCCCTCATCTTGGAAATCCAGGCCGGACAGTCCCCACTGCCGACCGGCGCGCACTGTAGCGGAAAATCACTCAACTCGTAAGTGCCGAGGCGACGGCGACACAATCCTTTAAGCTGAGCCCCGAAACCCCCATTTTATGCGTTACGGCGTTTTGCAACTCTGCCAAACTCACACAGTACAGAGGCCAACATAGATTGCATTTTAGGTTAATTTTGAGACGAACCGATAGATTTGCACTGAACACATCACCCGCCCGTCGCGGCAGAAACAACTTTTCCTCCAAAGGTTCTTTGTAATGACAAATATTTACAATATTTCCGGTCAAACCGGTACGGATAGCGTCGAAATCAATAATGAAAATCAAATTGTATTTGAAACAACGACCCAGCAATCAACTACGGCCCCCACATCGAGCTCTCTCTATTTCTGGCAAAATGGAACAACGACAAGCATCGGATCGGCGGCAGGCATCGCTTCGTACGCCTTGAACGACTCAGGCGTCGTGGCCGCCAACTGGCCCAGCTATGCGTACTATTTGGCGCCGAAAACAGATACGGCCATTACCTGGCAAAATGGCGTCACCACCAATCTCGGCACGTTTCAGGGGTTCTATCCTGAACCTGTCGGCATTGACGACAACGGCGCGATCTATGGAAATTCAACGTCGATTTCGAGCGGCGCGCTCAGCGGCAGGCCACAGGATTTTCTCTTCCAGAATGGCGTGCTGTCGCAGTTGCCGGCCGACGTCACGCCGCCGAACTTTACCGAGGCGGTTCCCTTTACCGTAATGGCCGTCAATCGCAACGGCGATGTTCTGGGATGGATCTCGACCACGCTGAACACCGGCCCCACCGCCAGTGCGACAAACCCTTGGGTCAGCTATAGCTACATTCTGCGAAACGGCACCGCGACGCCGTTAAACATCGCAGTCGCCCAGGGGCAGTTCATCTTTCCGACGGCAATCAACAATTCCGACCAGGTCGTTGGCGAGGAGCAAGGCCAATCGACCACCTATGGGTTTGGCACCGCGTTTTTCTGGCAGAACGGCGTAAAAACCTATCTTCCCGCATTGCAATCCGGGGACACCGTGAACAGTGCCCTCGCCATCAACGATTCCGGGTTGGTGGTGGGCTTTTCCGGCGCGTCGCTTGCGTCCGAAAGGGCTGTCGTCTGGAAAAACGGTGCCGTTACAGATTTGAATAGCTTGTTGCCGGCGAATTCAGGATGGGAGCTGTATCGGGCGACAGGAATCAACGATAGCGGACAAATTGTAGGGGTGGGCAGCTTCAACGGCTCCCAGCAAGCTTTCGAGCTCACCCTGCCCAACCTCACCGTTTCGGCGGCTACGGCCGTCTCTCAGCTCACTGCGGGAACCGTTTTTACGCCCGTGGATGTCAGCGATAGCGCGGCAAATATCCTGACCAATCTGGGCGCTCTCCAGTCATTGGCCTCATCCAATCTGCTGGACTCCATCGCCTTGACCGACGCCGCCCCCCCCACGATCTCCTTGCCGGCAGCAACGCTCGTCTCGGATAAAGCGGCGCTGGCGAAAATCTCGGGTACCTTTACGCTTCAGGTCGCAGATACGGCATCCGCCGTCTCTGCCAATCTCGACACTCTCAGCACATTGGTAAAGTCAGGCGGCTTGAGCTCGATCGTGCTGACCGACACCGGCATCCCCACGATGACGATCAATGCCAGCCAGCTCACCACCGATGCGGGGGCGCTGAAGGCCATCAGCGGCACCTACAGCCTGATCGAGACCGCGCCATCCGCCAGCGCCACCATCGCGGGATCGAGTGGGGCACTGGGCAACACCCTTGTTCTCTCCGGAAATGCCGATCAGTACACGATCACCCCATCGGGCGACGGCCAGCACTTCACCGTGAGCGGAAACGGCATTACCGATCAGCTGAGCGATATACAGGCGCTCCAGTTCGCCGATCACACCCTGATCGTGGCCCAGACCCCGGGGGCGGCGAATCTACCAACCACCGGCAATATCACCGAACTGTATGGCGCTGCCTTCGGCCGACAGCCCGACGTCGCCGGTCTCTCTTATTACCAGCAGCAATTGGCCGCCAATCCGACCCTTTCGCTGACGACCCTCGCACAGGAGTTCCTGGCGTCGCCGGAATACCAGAACAATACGGCCCACGCCTACGCTCAGACTGCCGATGGAGATGCCCGGTTCGTAACCGATCTCTACAACAACTTGCTGCATCGGGCGCCGGAGGCAGGGGCGACGGCCTGGTATGAGGCGAATGTGATTGCCCCGGTAGTACAAGGACTAACGCCCGGTACTCAGGCCTACACCGCAGCGTTGGCCCAGGCTCACGCCACCGTCGTGACGGATTTCAGCCAGTCCGGGGAATTCCTGGGGAATGTGCAGGTGACGGCTCAAAATCAGGCCAGCGCCCAACATTGGCTCGTGCTGATTTAGTGACTTCGGCTTAAGTCAAAGCCCTCTGGCGCATACCGCCAGAGGGCTTTCGCCTTATTCCCTGACGATCTTGCCGTTCGCCATCACCAGCTTGGGATGCTCGGTGACGGTGATGTCCTTGGTCGGATCGCCGGGCAGAGCCACGATATCGGCGCGCTTGCCGGAATCGAGGGTGCCGGAATCGGCACTGACACCCAGCAGATCGGCGGCGTTGACGGTGGCGGCCTGCAGGGCCTGGACCGGGGTGAAGCCGGCCGAGGTCATCAGGCTGAATTCCTTGGCGCCCTGGCCGTGCGGCTCGACGGCGGCATCGGTGCCGAATGCCACCTTGGTGCCGGCCTTGACCGCCCACGAGAACATCTTCTGGCTCTGTGCCGCGGCGGCGCGCGCCTTGGCGGCGATGGCCGGCGGATATTCGTCGGCATGGCCGCCGACCCAATAGGTGGCGAACAAAGTCGGCACCAGATAGACGCCCTTCTCCTTCATCAGCTTCAGCGTATCTTCCTGTAGGAAGGTGCCGTGCTCGATGCTGTCGACGCCGGCCTTGATCGCCATCTTGGCGGCGAGGTCGCCGTGGCAGTGGGCCGCCACCTTGCGCTTCCAGGCATGCGCCTCGGAGACGATGGCGTTCATCTCTTCCTGGGTCAGCTGCGGCACGTCGACCGGGTCGGCCAGCGACAGCACGCCGCCCGAAGGCATGAATTTGATGACGTCGGCGCCATATTTCATCTGATAGCGAACGGCGGCGCGGCATTCCTCGGGGCCGTTGCAGACGCCCTTGATCGGCGTCGCCTGGGCCAGGATGTCGGGACGGATCGGGTCCTGGTCGGCATGGCCGCCCGTCGAGCCGATGGCGTAATTGGCGACCAGCATGCGCGGCCCTTCGACCGCGCCGGACTTGATGGCGTTGCGCAGGCCCAGCGAAATGTAATCGCTGTCGCCGAGATCGCGCACGGTGGTGAAGCCGGCCTCGACCATCGCCTTGGTATAGGCGGTCGCGCGCAGCGCCAGCTCGGGCGGATGCTGCATCAGATTGTCGAAGAAGCCCTTGTACCAGTCGCCATTATCCTGGCCCGACATATGCACATGGGAGTCGATGAAGCCGGGGGTCAGCGTGGCGTCGCCGAGGTCGATCACCTTGGCGCCGTCGGGCAGCTTGGCAGTGGGACCGGAGGCGAGAATCTTGTCGCCCTGCACCACCACCACGCCCGGCGAGACGATCTTGCCGGCGGCGGCGTCGAACATGCGCGCCGCCTTGAGCACGGTCACCGGCGCCGGAGCATCGGCCGCCAAAGCCTGAACCGACACACTACCCATCAGCAGCGCGGCCAGAGCCACACGGCGCACAGACTTGAACCCGATCATGGAACCCCCTCTCTACGGTTATCTATAAGACTTGCCCAACTCCACATAATGCCTGGCCGACACCGGGAAGAAAGCCAGTTCCTCCTCGCTCAGCGGACGCATCATCTTGGCCGGATTGCCGGCCCACAATTCACCTTTCTTGACCACCTTGCCCGGCGGCACCAGCGCGCCGGCGGCGACCATGGCGCCGCTTTCGACGCGGGCGCCGTCCATCACGATGGCGCCCATGCCGACGAAGCAGCCATCCTCCAGCACGCAGGCATGCAGCACCGCCGCATGGCCGATGGTGATGTCGCTGCCGATATAGGTGCCGAACTTGTTGCGGGTGCAGTGGACGATGGTGCCGTCCTGGATGTTGGTGCGGGCGCCGACGCGGATCTCGTTGACGTCGCCGCGCATCACGCAGCCGAACCAGACCGAGCTGTCGGGGCCGATCTCGACATCCCCGGTGATCACCGCGTTCTGGGCGATGAAGGCGCTGTCGTCGATCCGCGGCACGATATTCTTATAAGGCAGGATGATGCCGGACATTCCGCACTTCCTCTTACTTCAAGGCGTTGAGCAGCAGATAGGCGGCGATGTCGGCGTTCTTGGCCTTGATTACCTTGGGGGCCTCGCCCTCCAGCGCCTTCTTGACCATCAGGTGGTTCTCGACATTCTCGATCTTCACCTTGTACAGGCCCTGAAAGCCGCGCAGCCGCGGATAGAGATTGGGGTCGACCCGCTTTTCCTTGGCCGCCAGCTTGTCCTGCAGCGCCTGGGCGTCGGCTTCGGCCACCTCCTCTTTCTTGACGAGGGTCCAATCCTCGCCGTTGCAGGGCTTGCCGGCCAGGAAGGCGGCGGCAGCATCGGCATCGTCGGCGACGGAGAGCAGGAAGATGTTCTTGCCCAGGCCGACATCGGCGCCCCAGGCCGCCACCTGCTTGCTATGAGCGATAAAAACGACAGGCATTCTTGAGGTTCCCGGTTTGATCAGCTGACGGCGACGCGATTGCGCCCGTCCCGCTTGGCGGTATAAAGGGCGCTGTCGGCACGCACCAGCAGATTGTCGAGGGTCTCGGCGGCGCCCGCCAGGATGGCGATTCCGACGCTGGTGGTGATCCTGAGCAGCGATCCGTCCTCGAGCGGAAATTCCAGCGCCTCGACCGCGGCGCGCAGGCGCTCGGCGGTGTGGGCGGCGGCGGTTTCGTCGGATTCGGGCAGCATCACGGCGAATTCCTCGCCGCCCAGGCGGCCGAGCAGGTCGACCGAGCGCAGATTGCCCTCCAGCACGCGGGTGAAGGCCTTCAGCACCTCGTCGCCCACCGCATGGCCATGGGTGTCGTTGACCCGCTTGAAATGGTCGACGTCGATCATCAGCAAGGCCAGCTGATGATTGAAGCGGCGGCAGCGTTCCAATTCGCGGCTGGCCATGGCGGTGAACCAGCGGCGGTTGGCGACGCCGGTCAGCTCGTCGATGCTGGCCAGGCGGCGCAGTTCGGCCTGGGCGGCACGCGCCTGGCGGTGCGCGTCTTCGATCTCGGACAGCGCCGTCGCGATGCGTTCGACCGAACGGTAGAACAGATCGATCTCGCCGATAGCGGACGGCGGAAGCTTGACCGGGGTCGTCTCCTCGCGGTCCAGCGCCGCGGTGGTCAGCAGGATCGGCTTCAACAATAACTGATGCACCAGCACCCCGCCGCAGACCAGGGCCAGCGCCAGGATCACGTAAGACACCCCGACCATCATCTCGACATGGCTGGCCGCGCCGTCGAAATCCTGGGCGCGCCGCGTGCCCATGTCGCCGGCACTGACGAACAGGCTTTCCGAGCGGGCATCGAGGGCGGTGAAGGTGTCGCGCCATTCGAGACGGGCGCGGCGCTCGGCCTCGTCGGCGGCGGCGCGCTGGCCGGCGGCGCGCAGGGCGTCGCCCTCGTCGCGCGCCTTGGCGAGATTGGCGACGATTTCGGCGGCATGATGCGCCAAGGCGGCGGTCTCGGGGTCGCTCTGCAGGGCCGGATGATTGACCAGATAGGAGAACACCACCACCGTGTCCTGGCGCACCCGCGATTCGCCGGATTCCAGAACGGCGGTGCCGTACTGCTTGAGGCGTTCGATATTGACCACCGCGCGCTGTCGCTCGAGCATTCCGGGCAGCAGGGCGGTGCGGGTGTCGCCGGCCAGGCGGCGGATCGTCCCCGCTTCGTGCAGCAGCGCCCAGGCGCCGAGAGCGAAAACCACGGCCAGCAAAACCGACGCGGCCAAAGTCACCCGTCCCAGCCGCCAGCGATACGTCTTTTGCCCCGCCAAATTCCCTCCGGATCTCTTCAGGCGGGCGAGTATACAGCGAAGCGGGCGGGTGGCAAATCGGCCCGGAATGCCGTTCCAGGGCTGCACGCGCCGCAGTTGCATGATGCGGCGCAGGTCTATATTCTGTCGCGCGCGGCGGGAGAATTTGCGGAGGGGCAAACGGCGCTGCACAGGAACAGCGCATTCAGGGGGACCCTATGGCACTGTTGCCACCGGCCGAAAGGCCAGGTGGGGCGTCGGAGTTATCTCCGTTGCCTGGCGCGGTCGCCCTGCTTCTTTTAGGAGAAGCGGGACTGGCGGGTGCTGCCTTGCCGCTGCTGCTGATGCATCTCGGCCCGCTGCCGCTGCATTTCGTCTGGTCCCTGCTGTTCCCGATGATGGCCTCGCTGGCCTTCGGCGCCATGGGCGGCTTGCTGTCGGCCCTGGCCGGACCGGTGCTGATTCCCTTCCTGCTGTGGCCCGGCCAGGGATGGGCGTCGGCCTTGTTCAGCCTGTGCTGCCTGATCTGGTCGGGATGGATCGGCCTGTGCGCCGAGCGCCGCGCCGATAGGCCGCGCTGGTGGAACCACCCCGTCGTCGCGGCCGCGCCGCCGATCCTGCTGACCCTGGCCATCTATCTGCTGGTGTTCCCCATCGCGCTGGAGCTGGGCGACACGCCCAGCGCGCCGCTGCAGGAAGCCGCCACCACCGGCGTCGCGCTCAAGGCGGTCGCCAACTTCACCTTCGCCCTGCTCGGCGCCCGGTCGCTGCTGAAATTGTCGCGCGTGCGCCGCCTGCTCGGCCTGCAGACCCCGGCCAGCTATCGCTATAACGGCTGGGTGCTGGCCGCCACCACCGGCATCGCGCTGTCGCTGGCGGCGATGATCGTCACCCTGGATACCCTGCTGATCGAGTCGCCCCACCTGACCGGCGGTGGTTTGCCGCAGACCATTTTCCTGGTGGTCATGTCGATCACCCTGCTGGCCGGCGGGCTGATCTGCTGCCGCTTCATCGAGCAGCAGACCGCGGCGGCCGATCAGTTGCGCCAGATCGAACAGACCCTGCGCCGCAGCGAACAGCGCTTCGATCTGGCGATGCGCGGTTCGAATGACGGGCTGATCGATTGGAGCCCCAAGGAAAAGCGCATCTTCGTGTCGCCGGCCTGGACCGCGATGCTGGGCTATGCCGAACGCGAGATCAAAGTCGGCCCGCGCACCTGGGTCCGCCTGCTGCACCCGGAAGACCGCCACGCCGCCGTCGCCGCCCTCGGCAAGGCCTTGCGCGGCAAGGTCGAGCGTTTCGAAACCGAATACCGGCTGGCGCACAGGAATGGCGGCTACCGGAATGTCGAGGCCCGCGCCATGATCCTGCGCGACGAGGCCGGCCATCCCGACCGGGTGATCGGCACCCATCGCGACATCACCGAATGGGTCCAGGCCGGCCAGCGCCAGAAACAGGCCGAGGCGGTGTTCAACACGACCCTGGAGGGTCTGGTGGTGACCGACACCGACGGCGCCATCCTGGCGGTCAATCCGGCCTTCCTGGCGCTCACCGGCCATGACGAGGCGGCGGCGATCGGCAAGACGCTGGCGCTGCTCGATTCCGCCCCCGACTCACCCACCGCCTTCGCCGCGATCCGCACGATGCTCGACGGCACCGACCATTGGCAGGGCTCTGTTTGGGTGCGCCGCGCCGACGGCGAGACGGTGCCGCAATGGCTGACCATCAGCGTGGTGCGCGACCAGCATGGCCGCCCGCTCAATTATGTCGGCGTCTATACCGACATCACCGCCATCCGCGACCATGCCGCCCAGCTGGAGCATCTGGCCCACCACGACCCGCTGACCGGCCTGCCCAACCGCCTGCAGCTCAAATCGCGCCTGGCCCATGCCATCGAGACGGTGCGACGCCGCAACGGCGTCGGTGCCGTGCTGTTCATCGATCTCGACCGTTTCAAGCCGATCAACGACACGCTTGGCCACCGCTATGGCGACGAATTGCTGCAGCAGGTGGTGCAGCGCCTGCGCCATCGCCTGCGGGAAAGCGATACGCTGGCGCGTCTGGGCGGCGATGAATTCATTGCCGTACTGGACGAGCTGGCGACGCACGAGGATGCCGCCCTGGTCGCCGCCAGCCTGATCGAGCAGGCCGCCCTGCCCTTCCTGCTGTCGAACGGCCACCATGCCGAAATCGGCTGTTCGATCGGTATCGCCTTGTTCCCCGAGGACGGCTCCGACACCGACGAGGTGCTGCACAATGCCGACCTCGCTCTTTATCAGGCCAAGGAAACCGGACGCGGCCGCTATTGCTTCTACAACCGCGACCACACCGTCCAGTCGATGCGGCGCCAGAACAGCAATATCGCCCTGTCCGAGGCGATCGACAGCGGCGGCCTGGAACTCTATTTCCAGCCGGTGGTGTCGCTGCTCGACGGGTCGGTCCAGGGCACCGAGGCGCTGCTGCGCTGGCGGGCCGACAATGGCACGGTGCTGACCCCCGACAAATTCATGCCGATGGCCGAAAACACAGCTCTGATGACCCGCCTGGGCGACTGGGTGCTGAAGGAAGCCTGCCGCATCATGAAGGGCTGGGTCGATGAAGGCCTGCCGATCGGCAAAGCCATCACCATCAATCTGTCGTCGAACCAGTTCAAGATCCCCGACCTGCCCAGCCGCATCGGCGCGGCGCTGCGGGAGAGCGGACTCGAAGCGCATCACCTCGAACTCGACATCACCGAGGCGGCCATGATGCCGCGCGGCGACGACCCGCTGTCGCGGCTGCACGCTCTGAAATCGCTGGGGCTGCGCCTGGCGCTGGACGATTTCGGCACCGGCTATTCCTCCTTCTCCCGCCTGGGCGAATATCCGGTCGACAAGATCAAGGTCGACCGCAAATTCGTGCAGGAGATGAGCGAGGGCGGCGGCACCGCCCAAGCGATCGTCGCCATGGCCAAGCTGCTGCAGATTCCGGTGCAGGCCGAGGGCGTCGAGACCGAATCCCAGCGCGAGGCGCTGGTGCGTTCGCAATGCGACGCCGGCCAGGGCTATCTGTTCTCACGCCCGATGCCGCAGGCCGAATTCCGCAGCTGGATCGACAGCCGGAAGATTCACTGACGCTTGCGCCAGACCTCTCTCAACGCGCGATCGAGATCGCGGGCGAAGCGGTCCGTATCGGCCAGGGGAGAGTTCAACATCCGGTCGCGCAGGCTCCGGCGCCATTCCGTCAAGGCTGCCGGATCGCGGGCCAAGGCGGCGTTCAGCTCGACATAATGATCTGCGTTTCGGGCAACCCATTGCTGCAGCCCGATGGTGCTGAGATAGCCGAGGGAATGGCGGCTGGCGAAACTGTCCGACGGCAGGGTCACCACCGGCAGCCCCATCCACAGCGCTTCCAGCGTCGTGCGGCCGCCGCTATAGGGAAACGGATCGAGCGCCAGATCGGCACGCTGCATCCAGGCTAAATGGTCGGCGATGGAGCTGTTGCCGACCAGGGTGATCCGATCCGCGCCGATACCCTCGGCGGCGAAAGCGTTCAGGAAACGCAGCCGCGTCGCCGCGCAATCCAGGCCGAGCGCCTTCATGACCAGGCGGCTGTCCGGCAGGTCCCGCATCAGGCGGCCCCAAGCGGCGATCACCCGCGAATTGATCTTCTTCAGCGCGTTGAACGAGCCGAAGGTGACATATCCCAGCCTCACGCCGGGCGGCTCGCCGAGTTCCGGCGCCTCGGCGGGCGGCTCGAAGCTGACATAGCTGTCGGGCAGCCGGATCACCGTCTCCGAGTAGAAGATCTCGGCGCCTTCCGGCACCTGATGGCGGTCGGCCAGAATGTAATCCATCGCCGGCGCTCCCGTCGTCGAGGGATAGCCGACCCATGAGGCGATCTGGATCGGCGCGGGTTTGCGCGCCAAGGCCGTCATGCGATTACCGGCGCTGAAGCCGGACAGATCGATCAGAATGCCGATCCCGTCAGCGCGGATCTGGGCGTCGAGACGCGCATCGTCGAGCCCGGCGACCATCCGCCACTGCGCGGCGCATGCCTTGAAGCGGCCGGTCAGCCCATCCTCGCGCAGGGAATTGGAATAGAGCGTCAAATGATGGCCCAGACGCGCCAGACCTTCGAGGGCCGGGATGGTCAGGTTGCCCACCGCATGCTGGCGGAAATCCGCCGAGATCAGTCCGATCCGCAGGCTCTCGGGCATCGGCGCCGGATCGGCCGGGATCGCGATCGCGGCGCTCCAGCGCCGCGCATGGGTGAGAATTTCGTCGAGACGGGCGCCCGGCCGGTAAAGCGAGGCGCCGGCCAGATTCATCTCGGCCCTGGCCAGACCGGGCTCGAGGACCAACGCGGTCCGGTACGCGGCGGCGGCATCTTCCGCGCCGCCCTGCTCGAGCAGCGCATTGCCCAGATTGATGTGGATCGCCGCAAGCTGCGGCGCGCGGGACAGAGCCTGGTGAAAGGCCTCGACCGCCGCGCCGGGCTCGCCGCGATATTGGTGAGCGGAGCCGAGATTGCTCCAGGTGCCCGGATTGTCGGGTTGCAGGCAGAGCGAACGGCGCAGCGCGGCGACCGCTTCCTGCAGGCGTCCCTGTTCGAAGAAGCGCAGCCCGATATCGTTCCAGGCGCCGGACTGAGCCGGGTCATGGGAGAGAGCGGTAAGAAAAGGCGCAATTCTTGCGACGGCTTCCTTACCCATCCCCATGACCCGAACCGTCCTTCTCCGAACCTTACAGGCCGAGGTCGCTCAGCCCCGGATGATCGTCCGGACGGCGGCCCTGCGGCCAATGGAACTTGCGCTCGGATTCCTTGATCGGCAAGTCGTTGATGCAGGCGAAGCGATGCTTCATCAGGCCGTTTTCGTCGAATTCCCAGTTCTCGTTACCGTAGGAGCGGTACCACTGGCCGGAATCGTCGCGCCATTCATAGGCGAAGCGCACGGCGATGCGGTTCTCATGCCAAGCCCAGAGCTCCTTGATCAAGCGGTATTCGAGCTCCTTGACCCATTTGCGGGTCAGGAACTGGACGATCTGCTCGCGCCCGGTGACGAATTCGGCGCGGTTGCGCCATAGGCTGTCGGGCGTATAGGCCAGCGAAACCTTCACCGGATCGCGGCTGTTCCAGCCATCCTCGGCGGCACGCACCTTCTGGCGGGCGGTTTCGGCGGTAAAGGGCGGCAGCGGGGGGCGTTGTTCGGACATGGGAGAACTCCTACAGGTAGACAGGTCTGTATATTTCTTGACAGAGACAGGTCTGTCTGTCAAGCTGACTTCATCATGCAAGAGACAGTTTCCGCCAAGGACCGCATCCTTACCACCGCCCTGCGCCTGTTTTACCGCGACGGCATCCGCGCCACCGGAATCGACAAGATCATCGCCGAATCCGGCGTCGCCAAGATGTCGTTCTATCGGCACTTCCCGTCGAAGAACGACCTGATCCGCGCCTTCCTCGAAGCCCGCCACGAAATATGGATGGGGCAGTTCCGCGCCGCGGTCGAACGCCGCTTCGCCGAAGAAGGCTTCGCCGCGATCGCCCGCGCCTTGTCGGAATGGTTCGGCGAGCCGGATTTCCGCGGCTGCGCCTTCATCAATACGGTGGCCGAGACCGGCAGCGAATTTCCCCAGACCGTCCAGCACAAATGCGAGCTGGAACTGTATGTCACCGAGCTGGCCAAACGCCTGTCCCTGCCCGCGCCCGCCCAGGTCGCGGCCAAGGCGATGATCGTCATGGAGGGCGCCATCGTGCGGGCGCAGATGGGCCTGACCGACGGGCTTGAGGAAATGACAATGCAGCTGCTCACCGATTTGACGCGGTGTGGCAATTGAAATAAAGCGCGCAGCCTTTATTCTTGGGGGCATGTCTTACCCCGAGGGCGCCGCCCACATCCGCACCACCGCGCTGATCGTCGCCAGCGCCCTCTTCATGGAACAACTCGACGCCACGGTGCTGGCGACCGCCCTGCCCACCATGGCGGAGCATTTCGGCGTCTCGGCGATGCATATGAGCGTCGCCCTGACCAGCTACATGCTAAGCCTGGCGGTGTTCATCCCGGCCAGCGGCAAGATCGCCGACCGCTTCGGCACCCGCCCCGTCTTCTGCAGCGCCATCCTGGTCTTCACCGTCGGCTCAGCCCTGTGCGGCCAGGCGCACAGCCTGTCCTTTCTGGTCGGCGCGCGCCTGCTGCAGGGCCTCGGCGGCGCCATGATGGTGCCGGTCGGACGCCTGCTTCTGCTGCGCACCATTCCCAAGGAGGAGATGGTGGCGGCGATGAGCTGGTTCCTGGTGCCGGCCCTGCTCGGGCCGGTGGTCGGACCGCCGCTGGGCGGCCTGATCGTCACCCATCTGTCCTGGCAGTGGATCTTCTACATCAACCTGCCGATCGGCATTGCCGGCATGGCCCTGGTGCTGCGCTTCATCGACGACGTCACCGAATTGCGCCACGAGCCGTTCGACTGGCTGGGCCTGGGCATTTCCGGCGTGTCGCTGTCCTGCCTGATCTTCGGCCTGGAGATCGTCAGCCGCGGCGCCCTGCCCCTGCCCGACGCGATCGGCATCCTGGTGGTCGGGTTCGGCGCCGGCGGGCTTTATCTGTGGCACGCCAAGCATCATCCGGCGCCGATCATCGACGTTCAGCTGATGCGCGTTCCCACCTTCCGCCTGTCGGTGCTGGGGGGCGCGCTGACCCGCATTACCGGCGGCGCCATGCCGTTCCTGTTGCCGCTGATGATGCAGCTGGGCTTCGGGCTGTCGGCCGAGCAGAGCGGTTTCGTCACCTTCGCTTCGGCGGCCGGCTCTATGCTGATGAAGGCGTCCGCCACCCGCGTGCTGCGCCGCTTCGGCTATCGCCGCACTTTGGTTTGGAATGGCGCCGCCGCCTGCTTCTTCATCGCCCTGATCTCCGCTTTCCGCCCCAGCTGGCCGCTTCCTGCAATTTATGTGCTGCTGCTGCTCGGCGGATTCTTCCAATCGTTGCAGTTCACCGCGTACAATACGATCGCCTATGCCGATATCCCCCGGGAGAAGATGAGCGCCGCCACCGCCTTCTACAGCACCATGCAGCAGATGATGCTGTCGCTGGGGATCTGTGTCGCCGCCATGTCGCTCAACGGCTCGGTCGCGCTGTTCGGACGCGGCCAGCCGGAACTTCAGGATTTCTCGCTGGCGTTTCTCGTGGTGACGGCCATCTCGCTGATGGCGTCGCCGGTCAATTCCCTGCTGCCCGAAGATGCCGGAGACGATCTGGCCGGGCGGCGCGGTCAGGCGGTTCATTCTGGCATGCGGTGAGGACTGATGACGATCTCGGAGACCGGAAACAATTCCATCGATTCCCTGCTGGTCGGCTATTCCTGGTTGCCCGGCGCAACAGGAAGCAGCAGTACCGCGGTCACCACGATCACCTACAGCTTCCTGACCAGCAATGCCGAGAACATGTCCGGCTTCCAGGCAATGACGGCCGCCCAGGAACAAGGCGTCCAGACCGCGCTGCTGACCTGGGAAAATGTCGCCAACATCAGATTCGTGCAGGTGGCCGGCGGCGGGCAGATCCAGTTCGGCACCGCAGATCTCGGCACCTCGTCGAGCGCCCAGACCGATTGGCACTACAACAGCACCGAATTCACCAATAATTTCGTCTATCTCAACAATAACGGAAACTATACGAGCCCGACCACCTCGTCGTTCAATCTGGTCTTCACCCCGGGCAGCTACGGCCCGTCGGTTCTGATCCACGAGATCGGCCATTCGCTGGGGTTCAAACATCCCGGCGATTATGGCGGCTCGACCGGTCCCTATCTGCCGTCGACGACCGACAACCGCGATTACTCGGTGATGTCCTACAATAACGGGACCGCTTACAACGACTACTATTACCAGTTCGCCGGCGACGTCTACAGCGTCACACCGATGCTGTACGACATCCAGGCCATGCAATATCTGTACGGCGCCAATAAATCGTACAATTCCGGCAACACCACCTACAGCTTCACCACTTTCTCGGCGCCGCAGGCGATCTGGGACGGCGGCGGGGTCAATACGTTCGATTTCTCGGCCTGCGCCGGGGCGACGATCATCGATCTCAATGCCGGTAATTTCAGCTCGACCTATGTCGGCAGCCAGGGCGGCGCCGACAATGTCGCCATCGCCTATGGAACGACGATCCAGAACGCCATCGCCAGCGTGGGCGGCAGCACCATCTATTGCAACAGTTCCGCCGACACCATCACCGGCGGGGCTGGCAACGACACCGTCTATCTCAGCACCGGCACGGTCAGTTTCGACGGCAAGGGCGGCACCAACACGGTTGTCCTGACCGCCGCCGCCGACCTGTCCGGCGACAGTTTCAGCAACGTCCAGGCCCTCAACCTGGCCGGCTTTGACGCGACCCTGACCACCGAGCAATACACCCAGTTGAGCGGAACGCTGGAGAATGCCGGCGCCATCCATTTCGCCGACAAGGGCTCGGCCGCCCTCGCCAGCACGGTCACGACCTATTATCTGGCCACCGGCGACACGATCTCCGCCGCCGGCACGGGTGCCTGGGCAATCCATAGCGCCGGCACCACCGACACCCTCGTCCTGCCCGGTAATGCCGCCGACTATGTCATCACCGCCGGAGCCACCTTCACCGCCTTGCAGGACACCAAGACCGGCGCCGCGATCACGGTGGATCTGTATGGCGACGCGACGCTGCAATTCACCGACGCCAGCGTGGCGACCACCAGCACGGTGTTCTCCTTCATCGCGGCGCAGAACGAGACGCGCGCGGCGGCGAACATCGCCCCGTTCCATTACGGAGTCGGCAACCAGACCACCGACAATGTGATCGGCGAGCAATCGGCGTCGATGGGCAGCGGCTATAATGCGGTGATCCTGGCCGGAGACCCCAGTCAATATGGCGTCTCGGTCAACAGCGCGGGCACCCTCACTTTGTCCGACACAGCCGCCGGGAAGAGCTACACCATCACCGGCGACAGTTTCCTGATCTTCGACAATGGCGCATCGGGCAGCAACGCCGGCTTCCAGAACATCGATTTCATCCTGCAGGGCAACAACGCGCTGGTCGCCGCGCTCTACAATGCGGCGCTCGGGCGCCTGCCCGATCTGGCCGGACTGGAATATTACGGCGATTCCGTCGCCTCCGGTGCGCTATCCCTGCACCAGACCGCGGTCAATTTCCTCGCCTCGCCGGAATTCCAGACCCGCTTCTCGGCGGCGTCCAAGGCGGCCGACGATGGCGGACCGAACGACCAGGCCTTCATCAACCAGCTGTACCAGAACGTGCTGCACCGCACGCCGGCGGCGTCGGAGGCCGCCTATTACGCCGCCGACCTGCAGGGCACGACGCCGGGCGTCCCCCAGCTGGACCGAGCCCAATTGCTGATCAATTTCTCGGCGTCGCCGGAAAATCAGAAGGATATTTCGGGGTGGCTGATTTGACGACTTGCGGGAACACCGCCCTCAGAGCTTGGCTCGAAACTCGGACCAGTGCCGTAGATGCTAGCCCGGATTTCTCAAACCCTTGACGCTGGCACGGAGGAAAAAATGGCGACAGGTCAGACGCCGGAGGCAGCCAAGCCTGGCTGGCTTGGCAACAACGGCAACGCAGCCTGTCGCCATTTTTTCCCCGCCCCTTCGGGGTCGCGTTGCGGCGGACGCCCAGCTTCACACGGCATTAGCCAAGCCAGCCAGGCTTGGCGGCATGCCGTGTCTCGCTGGATCGTCTCCCCGCAACGCGATGCCAACGCCAAGGGTTTGAGAAATCCGGGCTAGGCGCGAGCAGCGCAAAACCGGAGCGTAGCAGCGCTACGTGAGGATCGAGGGCGGTGGCGAAGCCAGCCGACACAGCGTGGCGGCAGCCTGAGATGCCAAGCGAGACTTGCGAGCGCGGCGAGCAGCGCAGCAACGACGCAGATGCGGCGCTGGGGCGGGTTTCGGGTCAGGCTCTCAGAGGTTGGGCGCCGCCCCGGTGGAATCCCGGATCACCAGCGAGCAATACATCGCCGAAGGGCCGGATTCGCTGAGGCCGCGTTTGCGGATGCGGTCGATCAGCTGCATGGTCGCCTGGCGCGCCATTTCCTGCACCGGCTGGCGCACCGTGGTCAGCGAAGGCCAGACATGGCGCGACAACGGCGTGTCGTCGAAGCCGGCGACGGACAGCTGGCCCGGCACGTCGATTCCCATATCGTGGGCGATATGCAGCACGCCGGCAGCCATGTCGTCATTGGCGGCGAAGATGGCGGTCGGGCGGTCGGACAGCGACAACAGCTTGCGCCCCGCCTCCAACCCGGATTCGAACGAGAAATAGCCCTGCACGATCAAATCCTCGTCGATCGGCAGGCCGTGCTGGCGCATGGCGGTCAGATAGCCTTCATAGCGCCAATGGCCGGCGCCATGGTCGGGATGTCCCTTGATGATGCCGATGCGGCGGTGCCCCTGCTCGATCAGGTGCCCGATCAATTCGAAGGCGGCGCCGCGGTCGTCGACCGCGACATAGGGCCCGGGCCGCGCCACGTCGATCGGCGCGATGCGGGCATGCAACACGCCCCATTGCTCCAGCTTTTCGATCAGGCCGGCGGCGTCGCTCAGCGGCGGGCTGAGGATCAGGCCCGGCACACGGCTTTCGACGATGAGGTTGTTGATGGTGGCTTCGAGATTCTGGTCGTGGAAACCGCAGGGTTGCAGGATCAGGTGGAAGCCCTCGGCGTGGCAGCTTTCCAACGCGCCGCTCTGCAGATCGATCAGATAGCTGGGGCTGGGATTGTCGTAGAGCAGGGCGATGTTGTAGCCGTGCGTTCCGGCCAGATGACGCGCCGACGGATTGGGGCGGTAATTGAGTTCGGCGATGACCGCCAGGACGCGTTCCTTGGTGTCGGCGCGGACATTGGCCTCATGGTTGATCACCCGCGAGACCGTCTTGATGGACACACCGGCCTTTTCCGCTACTTCATGGATAGTGACCGATCCTGATCCGCCCTGCATGGCTGCTTGTGCCCTTTGTTTCGCCTTATTTACAGCGATTGACAACGTTATCTATACGCTATTGAAAATTTGTCTCTTCGCCAAGAGAACATTCCGTGCGAGACACATTTAGAGTTTTGAAATGGAGGCCCCGTTGTCCGAGAGAACGTTCGCCAGCGATAATTTCGCCCCGGCCCATCCGAAAGTCATGGAGGCCATCGTCGCCTGTAATTCGGGGCATGCCATGGCTTATGGCGGCGACGATCTCACCAAAAAGGCGCAGCAAGCCTTCAGCAAGCTGTTCGGACGCGATGTCGGCTGCCATTTCGTCTTCAACGGCACTGCAGCGAACCTGACCGCCCTGATGGCGTTTCAGAAGTCCTATGGTTCGGTGCTGTGCTCGGATGCCGCCCACATCGCCAATGACGAGAGCACCGCGCCCGAGCGCTTCCTCGGCATGCGCCTGTCGCCGATCGCCACCGAGCACGGCAAGATCTCGCCGGAAGGACTTCGCGCCGCCCTGGGCGGAGCCCATGGCGTGCATCATCCGGTGCCGGTCGCCCTGTCGCTGACCCAGCCGACCGAACTCGGCACCGTTTATACTCTGGACGAGCTGAAGACCCTGACCGCCATCGCCCATGAGCACGGCCTCGGCGTGCATATGGACGGCGCGCGCCTGGGCTGCGCCGTGGCGACCCTGGGCTGCACCGTCAAGGAGATGGTGGCCGACACCGGAATCGACATCCTCAGCTTCGGCGGAACCAAGCAGGGCATGATGTGCGGCGAAGCGGTGATCGTACTGAAACCGGGCCTCGCCGAGGAGTTTCCCTATTGGCAGAAGCACGCCATGCAGCTGGCCTCGAAGATGCGTTTCATCGCCGCCCAGTTCATCGCGCTGCTGGAGGACGATCTGTGGCTCGACAATGCCCGCCGCGCCAACGCCGCCGCCGCCGCACTGAAAAAGGCGGTCGAGCCCCTGCCCTTCGTCAAGATCGCCCATCCGGTCGAGGCCAATGCCCTGTTCGTCAGCCTGCCGCCGGCGCTGATCGAGCCGTTGCAGAACGAGACATTCTTCTGGCCGTGGGATCTGTCGAAAGGAATGGTGCGCTGGATGTGCGCCTTTGACAGCGATGTCGAAGATGTCGAACGCTTCGTCGCCACCCTGAAGCGCCTCGCGGAATCGGTACGCTGACAGCGAAATCGGTTGCAATTTTATGTAAGATGGCCTTCTTTTCCCACCGGGGAAAAAGATGGGATGCTGGGGGATACAAATCACCGCAAGGGTGACCCCGCCTGATCCTGATGGGGTAACCATCGCCGACAATGCATGATGCAGCACTCGACGCATTCGCGGATCGCTGGCTAGACGCCGACTTGTACCGGCTGCGCCGCGCCGCCCGGGACCTGTATGTACGCGCTCTGCGCGGCGGCATCTATTACGCCGCCGCCAGCGCCGTCTTCGTCATGACCATCGAGCCGGTGCGCGAGCTTCCCTGGTTCGCCTGGATTTCCCCGATCGCCTATCTGGTCCTGGCCCTGCTGCGTTATCTCAACAAGGTGCCGGAAGGCAGCACCGAGTCCGACGATTACCGCCGCTGGCGCTTCCGCCATTGGCTGGTGATCGATGCCGGCTGCGTGCTGTGGAGCGGCCATATGATCGCGGCCGGCCTGCTGTCGCAGGGCTATTCGGTGACGCTGACCGTCGGGCTGCTATGCTGCTTCGCCTATAATTCGGCGATCTGCCACGCCTTCGCGATGAACCGGCGCGCCGCCTATCTGGCGCTGACCCTGCTCAGCCTGCCGCCGATCATCGCTTTTGCCTTCTTCATCCATGACGGCCTGCCCATCGCCATCGGATTGGCGGTGCAGGGGTCCTACGCCATGGCCATGCTGGACCGCGCCAGCAAGGATTACGCGACCCAGATCAGCAACGAGCATGCGCTGCTGCTCAGCCGGGCCGAGACCGAGCGCCTGGTGCGCACCGACGTGCTGACCGGCCTGTCCAACCGGCGCGAATACGAGCATCGCTGGGAACAGGCCTGGCACATGGCGGCGCGCCAGGGCGGCGACCTGGCTCTGCTTGTCATCGACCTCGATTACTTCAAGCAGATCAACGACACCTACGGCCATGCGGCGGGCGATGCCTGCCTGCGCCATTTCGCGCAGATCCTGTCGCAGCAATTCCGCCGCGCCGGCGATCTGTGCGCCCGCATCGGCGGCGAGGAATTCGCGGTGATCCTGTCGGGCATCTCCGCCTTCGAGGCGGCCAAGCTGGGCCGCGATTTCAGCGACGCGCTGATAAAATCGCCCTGTCCCTATCGCGACCAGATCATCTCGATCACCGCCAGCATCGGCGCCGGCGCCGCCGATTGGGACCAGGACCCCGATCCGGCCGCCACCTTCGCCCGCATCGACCAGGCCTGCTACGAAGCCAAGAAGCAGGGACGCAGCAGGCTGGTGGCGGTTTGAGGAGCATGCGACTGCAAGCCCGGCGTCTGAGGGACCACAAAAATTGACCCCGACGCAGAAGAAGACGTTTGCCGCCTGCTTCGCGGGCTGGGCGCTGGATGGGTTCGACTTCCAGCTTTATCCGCTGATCATTCCCTCGCTGATTGCTCTGTGGCACATCGATTCCGGCACTGCCGGCGCGCTGGCCACCGTGACCTTGCTGATGTCGGCGGTGGGCGGCTGGCTGGCCGGGCAATTGGCGGATCGCATCGGACGGGTGCGCACGCTGCAGCTGACCGTCGCCTGGTTCTCGGTGTTCACCTGCCTGTGCGGGCTGTGCACCAATGTCGAGCAGCTGTTCGTCGCCCGCTCGCTGATGGGCCTGGGCTTCGGCGGCGAATGGACCGCCGGCTCGGTGCTGATCGCCGAAGTGGTCGAGGCGCGCTGGCGCGGCCGCGCGGTCGGGCTGGTGCAGAGCTCCTGGGCGCTGGGCTGGGCGGCGGCGGTGCTGGCCGGGACGGCGATTCTGACCGAACTGCCCGCCGACTGGAGCTGGCGCGTGCTGTTCCTGATCGGTCTGCTGCCGGCTCTGCTGCTGCTCTATATCCGCCGCAACGTCGCCGAGCCGGAAATCTTCCGCGGCCAGAAGGCGCGCGGCGCGCCGCTGTCGGCCATCTTCACCCCCTCTTTCCTGCGCACCACCATTCCCGCCGCGCTGCTGATGACCGGCATGCAGGGCGGCTATCACGCCATCACCAACTGGCTGCCGACTTACTTACGCACCACCAAGGGCATCTCGGTGCTGGGGTCGCGCGATTATTTGATGGTGGTGATCGCCGGCTCCTTCGCCGGCTATGTGGCGGGCGCCTTCCTGACCGACAGGATCGGGCGGCGCGGCCATCTGGTGATCTATTCGCTGTGCGGCCTGGCCGCCGTCTTCGCCTATACCCATCTCGACATCGGCAATGACGCGATGCTGTGGCTGGGTTTCCCGCTCGGCTTCTTCGCCAGCGGCATCTTCAGCAGCGCCGGCGCCTATCTCAGCGAGCTCTATCCCACCTCCGTGCGCGGCACCGGCCAGGGCTTCTGCTATAATTTCGGCCGCGGCGTCGGCGCACTGGTGCCATGGGTCATCGGCACCCTGTCGAAAAGCCTGGGCCTGGGCGAAGCGATCGGCATCTTCGCCGCGGGGTCCTATCTGCTGGTGTTTCTGTGCGTGGCGTTTTTGCCGGAAACGCGGGGCCGGGAACTGTCCGCCTAGCTACCCTCTCTGCACAGCCCTTTTCCGCTCTTTCTTCAGGGCGTACATCGACGCATCGGCAAGCTGGATGAGTTCGTCCATTTCCTTGGTGTCGTCGGGATAAATGGCAATGCCGATGCTCGTCGATATCTGAGCTTCCGCCCCGTCGAGATCGTACGGAGCCTCTATCACCCGGATGATCTTGTCGAACAGCATGGCCAGGGTACCCGGCTGGCAGTCCTCCAGGACGATCGTGAACTCGTCGCCCCCAAGACGGCACACCAGATCCCCTTCGCGCATGCACAGCAAAAGCCTCTGAGCCACCAATCGCAGCAGAATGTCCCCGCTGTGGTGACCAAGGGCGTCATTGACCGCCTTGAACCCATCGAGATCGAGAAACAACAAGGCCAGCTTCTGGTGCGCACGGTCGGACCGCGCCAGCGCCTTGCCCAGATAGTCATAGAGCATCGCGCGGTTGGGCAGTCCGGTGAGCGCATCGTGGCGCGCCATCTTGACCAGCTCCGCCTCGACCTGCTTACGCGCGCTGATGTCTTTGAAGAAGATTCCGACCTTGTTGCTGCCGGCGTCACCGACACGGAAGGCGAATACTTCGTAATACCGCTCCATCGCCACCGCCGCGTGCTCGAAGCGCACCTCCTCGCCGGTCCGCGCCACCCTTCCGTAGATCTCGAACCAATGCGCGTCATGGTCCGGCACCATTTCGCGCATCGTCTTCTCTTTCCATTGCAGAAGACCAGTTTGCGCGACGAAAGCGGGATTTGTGTCGATGAACCGGTAGTCGATCGGCTTCTCGTCTTCGTCGAACATCATTTCGACAACACAAAACCCCTGGTCGAGCAGTCTGACGAAGGTCCGATAGCCCTCGGCGCGGGTGAACGCGGCCCGAAGGGCGCCGGACGCCACGGATATGAAGCTGCCGAAAACAAGGAAGGCCAGAACACTCAATCTGTCGGCGAGACCGACAATAAGGGGATCGGCAAAAACCAACCGCCACAGATAGACGACCGTGACGGCGGCCAGCATCGTCGCGAACAATCCAACGACCATTCCGCCGTAGAGAGCGGCCAAGATCGATGCGGGGTAAAAGGTCAGCCACGCCAGATTGGAGCCCAGCGCTTTCAGCGGCCAGATGCGCAAAACCGCCGCGACGGCCACCAGGGCGAGCGCCACGGCATAGGGGACGCAATAACGCAGAAAGCCCCGATTCAGGTGCATGGCCCGCCTCCCCTCAAGAGCGGAAACCTGGTGTCCCGAATTTTTTTGCGCTGGTAAAATCGCCAGCGTCGAAATCGCGGGATTTTAGTGTGGCTACACTAGCATGTTTCCGGCCGGCGACGGTGGTTTAATCGTCTGCCCGTTAAGGCGGGTTTTATCTGTTGATCTTCGCTTCCTGCGGGAGACGCGGGAATGCGAATTGGCGGAGGCCTGAGGTCGCTCCAAGGACTTTGGGCAACACGGACGGACACGGACCTGGAGCGCCAAGATCGTGACGCACACTCAAGTTGCTTGTGCTGGCGGGGCATATATCCCCCATTGGCGCCATCACTCGCCCACGCACCCGTGCACCCTGTCCATCATCGTCCAGGATTCGAATGTTCGAAGATTGGTCGTTGTGTATATGCGGGTAGACGGATTGTCGGCAGGACAATTTTGGAAGGTTTTGACCAAACACATTAAGACCGGGTCGCCTGGACGCGATTGTTGAACGGCCTTTTCCTCAAAGTAGGAAACTTGATAGCCGCCATTTTTGAACCTGATCGCTGATCCTGTATCCGGAATGAACGGGCCATCTTTTCCATCTCGCAGCCTCCACTCAAGGTGATCGACCGTGGTCTTCGCACAGGTATATTCCTTGGTCGGTAGACTTTGGGCATTTGCCAGGGTCGATTCGGCCAGCACAAGCACAATGAGGGCGATTTCGGGGCGGCTGAAGCGCATGGAGAGTCTCTCGTTAGGCTGCTCCCGCCATTTTGACAGCTCGGCGATGAACTTCAACTGATCGCCGGCTCCGTCCGGCGGCCAGGATAAACCAGCCACCGGACGGCACTGACCGGTACTCAGAGGCCGGTATAATCCTTCTTACCCAGCTCGACGCCGCAATGACGCAGGATCGCGTAGGTCGTCGTCGCGTGGAAATGCACGTTGGGCAGCACGAAGTTCAGCAGGTAGTCGTCACCCTTGAAGTGGCGCTCGCCATTACCGGTCTTCAGCACGATGGCGCGGTCTTCGGCTCCGTCGAACAGCTCGGGCTTGATCGACTGGATGAAGTCGACGGTCTTGGCCAGGCGCGCGCGCAGTTCTTCGAAGCTGGTCTCGGTGTCGGCATAGCTCGGCACGTCGATTCCGGCCAGGCGCGCGGCGGCGCCCTTGGTCATGTCGGTGGCGATCTGAACCTGACGCACCAGCGGGAACATGTCGGGATAGAGACGGAATTGCAGCAAGGCCTCGGGCGCGATCTTGCGGGCGGTACAGTGCGCCTCGGCCTTATCCAGAATGGCGCTCAGATTGGACAAAATACGCACGAAAACCGGTGCGGAGGCCGAATAGATCGAAAATGACATGAGACCTTCTCCCAAATAATGCAGGCCGGATATATGCTCACGCACCGTGACGCCGGCAATGGGAGGAAAAGACCAAAATGAGTGAAGCCTTGATGATCAGGCCGCGCGAACATGATCTCGGCGATTTCGTCGTCCGGCGATTGCTGCCGGTGGCGGCGCGCCGCATGGTCGGCCCTTTCATCTTCTTCGATCATATGGGCCCCGCCGATTTCCCGCCCGGCCATGCCGTCGATGTGCGCCCGCATCCGCATATCGGCCTGGCCACCATCACCTTCCTGTTCGAAGGCCAGATCCTGCACCGCGATTCGGTGGGCAGCGAACAGACCATCGATCCCGGCGACCTCAATTGGATGATCGCCGGGTCCGGCATCGTCCATTCCGAACGCGTGACCGATCCCGTGCGCCGGAACGGCCAGAAGCTGCACGGGCTGCAATTGTGGATCGCCCTGCCCGCCGACCGCGAGGAAGGTCCGGCGGAATTCTTCCACCACCCCGCGTCCGAGCTGCCCAAGGGCGGCGAGCCGGGTGCGACCTGGACGCTGATCGCCGGCTCGGCCTTCGGCAGGACCTCGCCCGCCAAGACCTTCAGCCCGATGGCCTATCTGGAGATCAAGCTGGAAGCCGGCGCCTGCTTCGCCTTGCCCGAGGGCGTCCGGGAAAAGGCGGTCTATCTGGTCTCCGGCGATATCGAGATCGAGTGCCAGTCCATCGCGCCGGGCGAAATGGCGGCCTGGGCCGAAGGCGAGGATCTGGTGGTGATGGCGCGCGAGGAGTCGCATCTGGTGATGATCGGCGGCGAACCGCTGGCCGAGCCGCGCTACATCTATTGGAATTTCGTGTCCAGCAGCAAGGAACGGCTGGAACAGGCCAAGGAAGATTGGAAAGCGGGCAAGTTCCCGAAAGTTCCCGGCGACGACAAGGAGTTTATTCCCCTTCCAGACTAGAAACCGAAGCCTTTGATACCCATACAGTTTTAGGGAATAATCGCGACCCGGTCGCCGCACAGCAGGAGTAGAAAAATGTCCCAGGGCAACGACACTCTGAAAACCAAGCGCAGTCTGTCGGTCGGGGGTAAATCCTACGACTATTTCAGCCTGAAGGCGGCTGAGGACACCCTGGGCGATCTGTCGAAGTTGCCGCTCAGCCTGCGCGTGCTGCTGGAAAATCTGCTGCGCTCGGAAGATGACCGCAGCGTCACGGTCGACGACATCAAGGCGGTCGGCCAATGGCTGAAGGACCGCCACAGCGACCGCGAGATCGCCTTCCGCCCGACCCGCGTTCTGATGCAGGACTTCACCGGCGTTCCCGCCGTGGTCGATCTCGCCGCCATGCGCGACGCCATGGTGTCCTTAGGCGGCGATCCGCAGAAGATCAATCCGCTGACGCCGGTCGATCTGGTCATCGACCATTCGGTAATGGTCGATTTCTACGCCCGCCCCGACGCGCTGGCCAAAAACACCGAGCTGGAATTCGAGCGCAATGGCGAGCGCTATGCCTTCCTGCGCTGGGGCCAGACCGCCTTCAACAATTTCCGCGTGGTCCCGCCCGGCACCGGCATCTGCCATCAGGTGAATTGCGAATATCTGGCCAAAGTCGTGTGGGTGGACGAGAAATCCGGCACCGTCTATCCCGACAGCCTGGTCGGCACCGACAGCCACACCACCATGGTCAACGGCCTGTCCGTGCTGGGCTGGGGCGTCGGCGGCATCGAGGCCGAAGCCGTGATGCTGGGCCAGCCCATTTCGATGCTGATCCCCGAAGTGATCGGCTTCAAGCTGAGCGGCAAGCTGAAGGAAGGCATCACCGCCACCGATCTGGTGCTGACCGTCACCCAGATGCTGCGCAAGAAGGGCGTGGTCGGCAAATTCGTCGAATTCTTCGGTCCCGGCCTCGACAGCATGGCCCTGCCCGACCGCCTGACCATCGGCAATATGGCGCCGGAATATGGCGCCACCTGCGGCATCTTCCCGATCGACGCCGAGACCCTGCGCTATCTGTCCTTCACCGGCCGCTCGGCCGAGCATGTCCAGCTGGTCGAGGCCTATGCCAAGGCCCAGGGCATGTGGCGCGACGCGTCGAGCCCCGATCCGGTCTTCACCGACACGCTGGAACTGGACATGTCCACCGTCGAGCCGTCGCTGGCCGGCCCCAAGCGTCCGCAGGACCGCGTGCCGCTGGCCGGCGCCAAGGCCGGTTTCGCCGAATCCCTGCCCGGCCTCGCCACCACCCCGGCCGGCACCAAGGTCAAAGTGGCCGGCGCCGATTATCAGCTGACCCATGGCGACGTGGTGATCGCCGCCATCACCTCCTGCACCAACACCTCGAACCCCGCGGTGATGATCGCCGCCGGCCTGGTGGCCAAGAAGGCGGTGGAGAAAGGCCTGTCGCGCAAGCCCTGGGTCAAGACCTCGCTGGCGCCCGGCTCGCAGGTGGTCGAGGATTATCTCAAGAAGTCCGGCCTGCAGGAGCCCCTCGACAAGCTGGGCTTCAATCTGGCCGGCTTCGGCTGCACCACCTGCATCGGCAATGCCGGCCCGCTCGACCCGCCGATCGCCGAAGCGATCGACAATAACGGCCTGGCCGTCGCCTCCGTGCTGTCGGGCAACCGCAATTTCGAAGGCCGCATCAGCCCGCACGTCAAAGCAAACTACCTGGCCTCGCCGCCGCTGGTGGTCGCCTATGCCCTCGCCGGCTCGATGAATATCGACGTCTCCTCCGAACCGCTCGGCACCGGCTCGGACGGCAAGCCGGTCCTGCTCAAGGACATCTGGCCGACCAACGAGGAAATCCACGCCGCGGTCGGCAAATACATCTCGCATGAAATGTATAACCGCCGTTACGCCGACGTCTTCAAGGGCCCCGAGCAGTGGCAGGCGATCAAGCCCAGCGGCGGCAAGACCTACGCCTGGGACAGCCACTCGACCTACGTCAAGAACCCGCCTTATTTCCAGGGCATGAAGAAGGAAGCGCCCAAGACCTTCAACGACATCAAGGGCGCCCGTCCGCTGGCCATCCTGGGCGATTCGATCACCACCGACCATATCTCGCCGGCCGGCTCGATCAAGGCCGCCACGCCGGGCGGGCAATATCTGATGGAACACGGCGTCAAGAAGGAGGATTTCAACTCCTACGGCTCGCGCCGCGGCAATGACGCGGTAATGACGCGCGGCACCTTCGCCAATGTGCGCCTCAAGAACGAGATGGCGCCCGGCACCGAGGGCGGCGTCACCACCTATCAGCCGTCGGGCGAGCAGATGTTCATCTTCGACGCCTCGATGAAGTACCAAAAGGACGGCATTCCGCTGGTGGTGATCGGCGGCAAGGAATACGGCACCGGCTCGTCGCGCGACTGGGCGGCCAAGGGCACCTTCCTGCTGGGCGTCAAGGCGGTGATCGCCGAGAGCTTCGAGCGCATCCACCGCTCGAATCTGGTCGGCATGGGCGTGCTGCCGCTGCAATTCACCGGCGGCGCCGATCGCAAATCGCTGAAGCTGGACGGCACCGAGACCTTCGACATCGAGGGGCTGTCGGGCGATCTCAAGCCGCGCCAGCAGGTCCACCTGACCATCCACCGCAAGGACGGCACGGCGCAGAAAGTGGAACTGCTATGCCGGATCGATACGCTCGACGAACTCGACTATTTCCGCAATGGCGGCATTCTCCACTATGTGCTGAGAAGCCTGGTAGCCTAAGCGGAAACCTTGAGGTAATCTCCGCGGGACGGCCGGTGGGGCGGCCGTCCCGCTTCTTATTTTGGGTATTTTAAGGGTCCAGGGGTTGCCTCCGCAGACAGACGACCAGACGATTGCGCCGCCGCCCCAGGCGGAACCGGTTTCCGCGGCGATTCCCCCAGGCAATTTCGCGTTCCTGCCGGCGGCAGAGAAGCCGACCCAGGAAGGTCCCCAAGGTATTCGTTTCGACTTCAATATCGGCGCCCGGGTTTTCCTGCCCGACGGCCAATGGCGCACGCGCCTGTCCGACATCGAGACCGGAAACGTCCTGTTCGAGACCGACAGCAATTCGGTGACGATCAACAGCGCCAAGCGCTATTACGTGCCGATCCGCATCGAAGTCTGGAAAGACGGCGAGACCGTCTTCACCCATGATTACGACGCGCGCGATCGCGACGTGCTGGTCATCTTCCCGGCGGGCACCATCGGCGACCAGATGGCCTGGTTTCCCTATGCGGTGAAGTTCAAGGAAAAGCACGGCTGCAAGCTGACCATCGCCCTCGCCGCGACGCTGATCCCGCTCTACGAACCGGTCTATCCCGACATCGCCTTCGTCACCCACGACAAGGTCGAAGCCGAAAAGTTCTACGCGACCTATCGCCTGGGCCTGTTCTTCACCGACCAGGACAATGTCTGGCAGCCCTGCGACTTCCGCCAGGTCGGGCTGCACCGCACCGCCGGCCACATTCTTGGCGTCGATCCCTCGGAAGACCGCCCGAAAATGGCGCTGGCCGAAGGCGGCCGGCCGTTCGACGAGCCCTATGTCTGCATCGCCACGCAAAGCACCAGCCAGGCCAAATATTGGAACAATCCGAGCGGCTGGCGCGAGATCGTCGCCTTCCTGAAGGAGGCCGGCTACCGTGTTTTATGCATCGACAAGCAGCCGTCCTACGGACACGGGCTGGTGTGGAACCACATCCCCTATGGCGCCGAGGATTTCACCGGCGAATTGCCGCTGACCGAACGGGCGCGGCTGCTGGCTCATGCCGAATTCATGATCGGGCTGTCGTCGGGCCTGTCCTGGCTGGCCTGGTCGGTGGGAACGCCGGTGGTGCTGATCAGCGGCTTCACCCATCCCGACAATGAGTTCGCTACGCCGTTCCGGGTGATCAATTACCATGCCTGCAACAGCTGCTGGAACGATCCCCGCCACCAGTTCGACCACAAGGATTTCCTCTGGTGCCCGCGCCATGCAGGCACGCCGCGACAATTCGAATGCACCCGGCTGATAACCGTGCAACAAGTGAGGCGGGCCATCGAACGCATACCCGCCTTCGCCGACCGACCGCATAAAGGACCGTGAAGTATGTCTGTCACTTACTATTATGAAACCGCCAACGGCCTGACCGCCGGCGCCACCACGACCACCAGCGGCAGCGTCGTCGAGACCAATGAATTGCTGGTGGTGACCAGCGGTAGCACGATCAGCGCGCCTCAGCTGGTGGTCAGCGCGGTCGATCTGACCGGCAGCGGCACCGCGGCGGCCCAGCCTGCCGGCGTGGTCTATAATGGCGGCAGCATCACCGTCAGCGGCAACACCGAGACGCTGACCGGCGGCGCGGCGGTGGTCCAGTCGGGCGGCATTATCGTCTCGGGGGTCGCCAATGCCGGCGACGGCATCATCGTCGAGGGCGGCACGACCAGCGGCAGCATCGTCAGCGGCGGCTTCGAGGATGTCTATTCCGGCGGCGTCACCAGCAGCACCACCGTCAGCGGCGGCAGCCAGTCGGTCTATTCCGGCGGCGTGGCCAGCGCCAGCGTGATCTTCGGCAGCTCGACGCAGGAAATCCATTCCGGCGGCGTCGCCATCACCACCAGCGTCGACGGCCTGGGCGTCCAGGACGTGCTGGCGGGCGGCACCGCCAGCGGCAGCATCGTCTTCGCGGGCGGCACCCAGACCGTTCACGCGGGCGGCCAGGCGCTGTCCAACTCGGTGACCGGCACGGTCGACAATTACGGCTACGACGCGGGCGCGGTGGTCAGCAGCGGCGGCGTCGACAATGTCATGTCGGGCGGCTATTCGGTCACCACCATCGTGGTCAGCGGCGGCACCCAGGTGGTGCAGGCGGGCGGCAGCACCGCCTCGGTCATCGTTCAGGCCCTGGGCGTGCAGACCGTCGCCGCGGGCGGCGTGGCCCTCAACACCGAATTGTTCGGCGGCACCATCACCGTGCAGTCGGGCGGCGTCCTCACCCATCTGACCACCAGCCCCGATCCGGGCCTGCTGATCGTTTCGGGCGGCGGCGTGGCCAACGGCTCGATCTTCAATGGCGGCGAGGCCGAGGTCCTGACCGGCGGCGTCATCAGCGGCACGGTCATGATCAATGCCCAGGAACTGCTGCAGGGCGGCACCGCCATCGGCAGCGACATCCGCGCCGGCGGTTCCGAGGTCATCCTGTCCGGCGGTCTCGGCAACGGCACCACTCTGGAAGCCGGCGGCAGCGTCGTCGTCTATTCCGGCGGCACCATCGAGAACCTGCATGTCAACGGCGCCGGCACGGTCGCCTTGGCCACCGGCGCCAATGTGACCGGCGACATCGTCCTGTCCGGCAGCGGCGCGACGATCCAGCTGCTCGGCACGGTCCCGTCCGGTCTCAAGCTCGACGGCCTGGCGGCCGGCGACAAGATCGACCTGTTCAACGTCACCGGTGGCACCAGCGCCACCTATGCCAACAATGCCCTGACCGTGACCGACAAGGCCGGCGACGTGCTGGCGACCATTGCGCTCGGCACCATCCCCGGCGGCGTGTTCAGCGTCGGCCAGGATTCCGGCGGCGGCACGCTGATCACCGTCGAAGCCAATGTCCAGACCGCGGCCGCCGCGGTCGCCAGCCTCCAGGCGGGCAGCCTCTATACGCAGGTCACCGTCACCGACAGCGCCGCCGACGTCGCCGCCAATCTCAGCGGACTGGAAAGCATCGCCTCGTCCGGCAAGCTGGCCGCGATCACCCTGACCGACAGCGGCTATGCCAGCCTCTCCGTCACCGCCGCCCAGCTGTCCGCCGACGCCGCGGCGGTCAATGCGATCAGCGGCAATTTCGTTCTGACGGTCGACGCCACCACCGCCAGCAACGCCACCATCGCCGGCCTGGCCAACCACGCCACCGTGGTGGATTTCAGCGGCACCGCCAGCCAGTACACTGTCACCGCGGCGGGCGACGGCGTGAATGTCACCGTCAGCGGCGGCACGATCGGCACCGATCACATCAGCAATGCCACGATCCTGAAATTCAGCGATTTCAGCGAGATCCTGGCCTCGAGCACCCCGGTGTCGGGCGGGACGCTGAGCGCCGCCAACATCGCCGAGCTGTATGCCGCCGGCCTCGGCCGCGCGCCGGACGCCGCGGGCCTGTCCTATTACGAAAACGCCCTGAAGGCGGCGCCGGGCCTGACCGGCGCCAATGTCGCCGCCTGGTTCCTGGCCTCGCCGGAATACACCGCCGCGCACACTTACGCCCAGACCAGCGCGGGTGACGCCCAGTTCGTCAGCGATCTCTACACCAACATGCTGCACCGTTCGGGCACCACGGCGGAAGTCACCTATTACCAGACCATCATCAGCCACTTCACCACCGGCCTGACCGCCGGCACAGCCGCCTATACCGCGGCGGAACTGGCCGGCCATTCGGTGGTTCTGGCCGATTTCAGCGCCTCGGGAGAGTTCCTGGCCAATATCCAGATCACCGCGCAGCACGCCGCCAGCGCGCAGCACTGGCTCGTTCTGATCTAACAGGTCTCCGGGTTATGAAGGGCCGGCAGTGTTGAGCTGCCGGCCCTTCGTGCTATACCCTCGGAAGAACAGACAGGCGAGCAGGCTTACGTATGCGAGTGAATGAACCAGCCGCGGCCCCGGCTCAATCGGCAGCCCTGCGGCCGCTGGTGGTGGATATCGACGGCACGCTTGCCAAGACCGATCTGCTGGCCGAATCGTTCTTCGCCCTGCTGGCCGCCCGCCCGGTCTCGGCCTTGGCGGCCATCGCCATCCTGCGCAACGGCAAGGCGGCGCTGAAGCGGCATCTGGCCGAACAGGCGGGGCTGGATATCGCCTCGATCCCGCTGCATGAAGAACTCGTCGCCTTCCTGCGGGCCGAAAAGCAGCGCGGCCGCCCTCTCTACCTCGCCTCCGCCGCGGACCGCCGCTATGTCGAGGCCCTGGCCGAACGGCTGGGCCTGTTCGATGGCGTTTTCGGCTCGGACGGCGTACTCAATCTGAAAAGCCGCAACAAGGCCGATGTGCTGACCGAAGCGTTCGGCGACAAGGGCTTCGATTATGTCGGCAACGACCATGCCGATCTGGCGGTGTGGCGCGCCGCCGCCGAAGTCTATGTGGTGGACGCCCCCGCCGGCCTGGTCCGCAAGGTCAAAAAGGAATTTCCCGGCGCCACCGTGCTGGTACCGACCCGGCCGCGGCTGAAGGCCTATATCAAGGCGCTCAGACCGCACCAATGGCTGAAGAACCTGCTGATTTTCGTACCGCCGCTGGCCGCCCACCGCTTCGCGACGCAAGACCTGGTCAGCAGCATCGCCGCCTTCGTCATCTTCAGCCTGTGCGCGTCGAGCGTCTATCTGCTCAACGATCTGCTCGATCTGCGCAGCGACCGCGAACATCTGTCGAAGCGCAACCGCCCCTTCGCCGCCGGCGACGCCAGCCTGATCAAGGGCGCCATGCTGCTGGTGCTGACCCTGGCGGCGGCGGCCGGCGCCAGCCTGACCCTGCCCGGCCCGTTCATCGCCACGCTCGGCCTCTATTACGTCACCACGCTGGGCTATTCGACCTTGTTCAAGCGGGTCGCGGTGCTGGACGTGATCGTGCTGACCTGCCTCTACACCCTGCGCCTGCTGGCCGGCGGCGCCGCCGCGCAGGTGCCGCTGTCGCCCTGGCTGATTTCCTTTTCGATCTTCCTGTTTCTCTGCCTGGCGCTGATCAAGCGCTGCGCCGAATTGATCGACCGCCAGACACGCGGCAAGGGTGACCCGATCGGGCGCGGCTACCGCCTGACCGACATCCCGCAATTGCAGACTCTGGCGGCGTCCAGCGGCTATGTCGCGGCGATGGTGTTCGGCCTCTACATCACCCATCCCGACGTCGCCCTGCTCTACAGCCATGCCGACCGCCTGTGGGTGGTGCCGGTCGTGCTGCTCTATTGGATCAGCCGCGTCTCGATGCTGACCCATCGCGGCGAAATGCACGAAGATCCCGTCCTCTTCGCCGCCAAGGACCGCGTCAGCCTGGCCTGCTTGGGCCTGATCCTGCTGACCGCGGCGATCAGCCTCTGATGCTGTCCGGATGGGGCAACTACCCCCGCGTCGAAGCGCGGTTGCTGATGGCGCGCGGCCGCGATGAGGCGCGCGCGGCGGTCTCGTCCGAAGCCAGCCTGATCGCCCGCGGCAATGGCCGCTCTTACGGCGATGCGGCGCTCAACCCCAATGCGGTCCTGTCGATGCTGCGCAGCAGCCGCATGATCGCTTTCGACGAGGAAAGCGGCCGACTTACCTGCGAAGCCGGCGTGATGCTGGCCGATATCCTCGACGTGTTCGTGCCGCGCGGCTGGTTCGCGCCGGTGACGCCGGGCACCAAATTCGTCACGGTCGGCGGCATGATCGCCTCGGACGTGCATGGCAAGAACCATCACGGCGCGGGTTCCTTCACCGAGCATGTCGACAGCTTCGACCTGGCCCTGGCCGACGGGCAGGTGGTGACCTGTTCGCGCAGCGAAAATGCCGATCTGTTCGCCGCCACCTGCGGCGGGATGGGCCTGACCGGCACGATCGTCTCGGCCACCTTCCGGCTGATCCGCGTCGAGTCGCCCTATATCCGCCAGGAAACCCGCCAGGCCGCCAATCTGGCCGAGGCCATGGCGCTGCTCGATCAATCGGCGTCCTCGACTTATTCGGTGGCCTGGATCGATTGCCTGTCGACCGGCGCTCGGATGGGCCGTTCGGTGATCTTCTGTGGCGAGCATGCTCTGCCGCATGAGCTGCCTTCGCCGCCGCCCAAGGCCGATACGCGCACCGTGACCATGCCGTTCCACGCCCCGGCTATGCTGCTGAACCGCTGGAGCGTGTCGGCCTTCAACGAATTCTATTACCGGCGCAATCCGGCCGGCACCGCCATCATCCCCTATGGCCCCTATTTCTATCCGCTGGACGCCATCCTGGCGTGGAACCGCCTCTATGGGCGCGCCGGCTTCGTGCAATATCAGTGCGTACTGCCCAAGGCAGCCGCCGCCGAGGGCATGGCCACTTTACTGCGCCGCATCGCCGCATCGGGCAAGGGATCGTTCCTGGCGGTGTTGAAGCAGTTCGGCGCCACCAACCCGCACGGCATGCTGTCCTTCCCGATGGAGGGCTATACCCTGGCCCTCGATTTCGCCGTCGACCGCAAGACGCTGGCGCTGCTGGGCGAACTGGACGCCATCACCGGCGACCATGGCGGGCGCATTTACCTGGCCAAAGATGCCTGCAGCCGGCCCGATTTGCTGCGGCGGGGTTATCCCCGTCTCGACGAGTTCCTGGCGGTGCGGCATAAGGTCGACCCGGACAACAAATTCTCCTCTCTCCTGTCACAAAGGCTCGGTCTATGAGCAAATCCGTCCTCATCCTCGGCGCCGCTTCGGATATCGGCCTCGCCATCGCCCATGAATTCGCCCGCGAAAAAGCGGGCGTGATCCTGGCGGCCCGCGAGCCCGGGCGCCTGGAGGCTGACGCGGTCGACCTGCGGGTGCGCTACGGAACCGAAGTCACCGTGACCGAATTCGACATCCTGCGGACCGACCGTCATGACGCCTTCCTGGACGGCCTGCCCGCCCTGCCGGATGTGGTGGTGTGCGTCGTCGGATTGCTGACCGGCCAGGCCGAGCTGGTGATGCAAACCAATTTCAACGCCCCTGCCTTGATGCTCGAAGCCGTCGCCGCCCGCATGGAAGCGCGCGGCACCGGCAGCATCGTCGGCATCAGTTCGGTGGCCGGCGACCGCGGCCGCGCCAGCAATTACGTCTATGGCTCGGCCAAGGCCGGCTTCACCGCCTTCCTGTCCGGCCTGCGCAACCGCCTGGCCGCCAAGGGGGTGCAGGTGGTGACCGTCAAGCCGGGCTTCGTCCGCACCAAGATGACCGCCGGCATGAAGCTGCCCGGCCCGATCACCGCCGAGCCGAAGGAAGTCGGCGCCGCCGTGCTGGCCGCGGTCGAGCGCAAGCGCGACGTGATCTATGTGCGTCCGGTCTGGCGCCTGATCATGACCATCATCCGACTGATCCCCGAGACGATCTTCAAGCGCCTATCCCTGTAATGAAGGCCCGCTCGTCCCTGCTCATCGTCGCCGCGGCGGTCACGCTGCTCGCTTCGGTCATTCTGCTGGCCTCCGAGCCGAGGCTGTTCAGCCAGGACATCTATGTCAGCGGCGATGCCGCCGCCGACGAATTGCTGCTCGACAAGGGGCGGCACGAGCCCTTGCTGTACGGCCATTATTCGCGTTTCAACTTCAACCATCCCGGCCCGTTCTTCTTCGACGTCCGGCTGGTGGGCGAGCATATCGTCGGCAGCCTCTTCCCCGGCCCGTACAATGCCCATGCCGCCACGCTGATGGTGGTCAATGCCGCCTTCATCGGCGTCGCCGCCGCCACCGCCTTCGCCCTGGCCGGCGGCGGAATGGCGGGCTGGCTGGCCGCGCTCGGCATCGCCTCGGCCGTGATGTTCCAGTTCCACGACACCGTCCACGGGCCGACCAGCTCGTGGATGCCCGACGCTCTCTACATGCCCTATCTGACCTTCCTGCTGTCGCTGATGGCCATGGGGCGGGGCTCGCTGCTCGGGCTGATCGCCGCCACCTTCTGCGGCGGCGCGCTGGTGCATGGCTATGTGGTGATGCCGGCTTTCGTGGCGCCGCCCTTCGTGGCCGCGCTGGTCATCTGCCTGATCGTGCGCTGGCGGACCGGCAAGCCGATGCCCTGGGCGGCGCTGGCCGGATCGGCTGCGATCGTCCTCGCCTTCATCGCGCCGATCCTGGCCGATGCGCTGCTCCACCCGCCGGGCAATATCGGCCTGATCCTCGATTATATGAAGGAAAGTGCCGCCTTCCCGCGCGAGCCGAATCTGGATTCCGATGTGATCGACGGGCTGGTGGAGCATTGGAGCACCATCAAGCTGGTTCTGTGGGTTTTCCCGGCGCTGGCGCTGCTGTTCGATCTGCGGCATCCGCGCAAGCTGCTGGCCTGGATCTGGCCGCTGACCGTACTCACTCTGTCGACGGTGCTGTTCGCCGCCTATCTCAAGAAGGCGCCGCCGCCGCTTTACGACTTCATCGGCTATTTCCACGAATCGGTGCCGCTCGCCCTGATCGCCTGGGGCATGGTGCGTCTGGCTGCCTATGCCGCGCGCTGGAAGATAACCACGGCTGCCGCCCTTATCGCCTGCATCGCCGGTTCGGCGTTCGGCGGTGGACACGCCCTCTATCCCCAGGCCCGGGAAGTGCGCGACGTTACCTTCGCCATCCTGCAGCGCCAGCCCGAGGACATGGTCGTGCTGCGCATGGGAGAGTTTCATCGCTGGAGCCTGCTGACCGGCGTGATGTTCGATCTCGGCCGCTTCGGCATCGACAGCTGCACCACATCGCTCTTTCCCGGCATTCCCGAGCAGTCGGTCACCCAGCGCCATCTATGCCCGCACGATCACCCGGACAAACAGCATTACGTCCTGACAGCGCCCGGCGAATGCGGGCCGAATTGCCTGCTCAGCACCCCGATGGGCGATCTCGCGCCCGACGATGACGGACCGATCCCCGAGGGGCCGCGCCACATCCAGTTCGGAGACCCCAGGACGCGCAATCTGCTGGGCCCCGGCTGGTCGGTCACCGAACCCTGGGGATTGTGGAGCGACGGCGGCAAAGCCGAACTCCATCTCGACCCCGCCTTGCTCGGCAAAGGCGGCGGAACGCTGATGTTCGATATGAACTACTTCCTGGCCGGCCAGATCGTCGAAACGGACGTCCCCGTCTCGATCAACGGGTCGAAGCGCGCCGTCTGGCATTTCGACGCGACCAACAACCAGACCATCCGCCTGCTGGATATCCGGGCCGACGACCTGAAACCCGAGACCCTGGTCGTCCGCTTCGACGAACTCGGCAAGCAGACGCCGGCCATGGCCGGAGTCAGCGGCGATCAGCGGCACCTCGGCCTGGCGCTGCGATCTCTGGTCATCGTCAGGAAAAAAGCCGACTGACCTATCCCTCGTCGGGCTGGACAGCCCCCCTGAATTCGTCATAATCCTGCCTTCGACATAAAACGAACATCTGTTCGATTGGGTGGGGTGGGAAAGTTTTCATGAAGCGTGCAGCGCTGGTCGTCGTGGCGTCGATGCTCGCGGCCGCCTTCGCCCGGGCAGAGGAGCCGACGGTCAGGGTCGGCGCCATCGAGGACCTGACCGGTCCGACCGCCCGTTATGGCATCGCCATCAAGTCCGGCTTCGAGCTGGCCGCGGACGAGATCAACGCCCGCGGCGGCATCCTGGGCGGCCGCAAGATCGAATTCCTGGTCGAGGACGCCGCCGGCCAGAAGGACCAGGCGGTCAATTCCGCCAAGAAGCTGCTGGCGCGCGACCGCGTCGTGGCGCTGCTGGGCCCGACCCTCTCCAATGAAATGTTCGCCGCCGGCCCGGTCGCGGTCGAGCGCGAAATTCCCATCATCGGCACCTCGGTCACCGCCGCCGGCATCACCGACATGGGCAAGTGGGTGTTCCGCACCTCGCTGCCCGAGGGCGACGTGGTTCCCGAGGCGCTGCGCCAGACCTCGCTGGCCTATGGCGTCAAAAAAGTGGCGCTGATGTACGCCAATGACGACGCCTTCTCGAAATCGGGCTTCGACGTCTTCAAGAAGGCGGCGCAGGATGCCGGCCTCGAAATCGCCGACATCGAAAGCTTCTCGCAGAAGGACACCGACTTCTCGCCGCAGCTGACCAAGATCAAGGCGCTCGACGTCGACGCGCTGCTGGTCTCGGCGCTGGTCGAGCCGGCTTCGGGCGTGGTGCTGCAGGCCCGCCAGCTCGGCATGACCCTGCCGATCCTGGGCGGCAACGGCTTCAATTCGCCCAAGCTGGTCGAGATCGCCGGCCGCGCGGCCGAGGATGTGCTGGTCGGCAGCCCGTGGTTCGTCGAGAAGGACCAGCCCGAGAACATCGCCTTCGTCACCGCCTTCCGCGCCCGCTATCACCAGGACCCGGACCAGTTCGCCGCCCAGGCTTACGACACCATGTTCATCCTGGCCGAGGCGCTGAACCGCGCCGGCGGCACCGACGCCAACAAGCTGCACGATGCGCTGCTGGCCACCGAGCATGACGGCATCATGGGCCCGTTCCAATTCACCGAGCACCGCGATCCCGCCAGTGCCAAGGGTGTGGTGACGCTGGTGGTCAAGGATGGCCGCTTCCAGATCCTCAAGGAGGGCGGGCACGAACACAAGAAACTGGGTGCCGGCGCCCTGCTCGGCCAGCAGCTGGTCAATGCGCTGGTGCTGGGCTCGGTCTATGCCCTGTTCGCGCTGGGCTTCACGCTGGTGTTCGGCGTGGTGCGGGTGGTCAATCTGCTCTATGGCTTCTATTTCGCCTCGGGCGCCTTTATCGCCTTGTTCGCCGCCACTTTGCTGCATATCCCGCTGTGGATCGCGGCCCCGATCGGCGCGGCGGGAGCCGGCCTTGTCGCCGCCCTGCTCGACGGCGTGCTGCTGACCCCTCTGCGCGTCACCAAAGCGCCGGAATTGGCGGCATTGATCGTCACTCTGGGCGGCGTGCTGCTGTTCACGAATCTCATGAACCTGGCCTTCGGCACGGAAATCCGCCGCTTCCCGGCCGCCCTGCTCGACCAGCATTCCTTCAATCTGGCCGGTGTGACCATCACGCCGCTGCAGATCGTCATCGTGCTGGTGGCGCTGGTGATGGTCGGCGCGCTGTTCCTGTTCATCGAAAAGACCAAGCAGGGCGCCGCCCTGCGCGCCATCGCCGAAAACACAGACGTGGCCGCTTTGATGGGCGTCAATGTCGGCCGCGCCATGGCGCTGGTCTCGTTCGTCGCCGGCACGCTGGCGGGCGCCGCCGGCATCCTGATCGGCCTCAATTTCAACGCCGTGCATCCCTATATGGGCGAATCCATGATGCTGCGCGGCTTCGTGGTCATCATCGTCGGCGGTTTGGGCGACATCCGCGGCGCGCTGATCGCCGGCCTGGCGCTCGGTTTCGCCGAAGTGTTCACCGCCGGCTACCTGTCTTCCGACCTCAAGGAAGCGGTGACCTTCTCCATCCTGGTGCTGACCTTGTGGATACGGCCGTCCGGCCTGTTCGGCAAAGCGTCGGCGAAGAGGGCATAAGCCATGCTGGCGGCTCTGCACGATCTGCTATGGTCCTATCAGGACCTGTTCTACGGCCTGGGCGTCAACGCCATCCTGGGTCTGTCGATGTATGCCGTGGTGGCGCTGGGCCAATTGTCGCTCGGCCAGGCCGCCTTCATGGGCATCGGCGCCTATGTCGGCGCGGTCTTCACCGTCAAGCTGGGCCTGCCCTTCCCGATCACGCTGCTGGCTTCGATGATCGCCCCGGCCCTGGTCGCCGCCATCGTCGGCATTCCGACTCTGCGCCTGTCGGGCGTCTATCTCGCCATCGCCACCATCGGCCTGGGCGAGGTGCTGCGCGTCGTCTATCTCAACACCGATTATCTCGGCGGCGCGCTGGGCTTTTCCGGCATTCCGCAGAAGGTCGACGGCTGGACCATCTATGGCCTGCTGATCGTCATCCTGATCGCCTTCATCCTGATCATGCGCTCGCGCATCGGCCGCGCCTGCGAGGCGATCCGCGAGGATGAGGATGCCGCCCGGGTGATGGGCGTCAACGTGACCGCCTACAAGATGGTCGGGCTGATCCTGTCGGCGGCGCTGGCCGGTCTGGCCGGCGCGCTGAACGCCCACTTTTCCTCCTTCATCTCGCCGGCCGAATTCGGCTTCGAGAATGCGGTGGCGATCCTGTCCTATGCGGTTCTGGGCGGGGTCACCACGCCGTTCGGCCCTGTCGTCGGCGCCTTCCTGCTGACCGCCCTGCCCGAGCTGCTGCGCGAGCTGCACGGCCTGCGCGGCGTGTTCAACGGCCTGATCATCGTGCTGGTGATGATCTTCCTGCCCAAGGGGCTCTTAGGCTTCCGCGCCAAGAGGGTCGGATAATGGGCGTGCTTCTCCAGGCCGAGGGCATCGGCAAGAAATTCGGCGCCTTGGCTGCGGTCGATGGTGTCAGCTTCACCGTCGAAGAGGGTCACGTCCATTCGGTGATCGGGCCCAACGGCGCCGGCAAGACCACCCTGTTCAACATGATTTCCGGGCTGATCCACGCCAATTCCGGCGCGCTGACCTTCGGCGGCCAGACCATCACCACCATGCCGGCCTTCCGCCGCGCCGCCATCGGCATCAGCCGCACCTTCCAGAACATCCGGATCTTCCACGACATGTCGGTGGTTGAGAACGTGATGACCGGCATGACGCCGCATCTCAAGGCCAGCGTCTGGGAAGTTCTGTTCCGCCTTCCCGGCGCTCGCCGCGAAGAGCATGAGGCGCTGACCGAGGCGCAGCGCCTGCTCGACAAGGTCGGCATCGGCCATCTGGCGCAGTCGCGCGCCGCCGATCTGGCCTATGGCGACCAGCGCCGCCTGGAAATCGCCCGCGCCCTGGCGGCCAAGCCCAAGCTTCTCCTGCTCGACGAGCCGGCCGCCGGCATGAACCCGACCGAGACAGCCGGCCTGCTGACCCTGCTCAAGGAGCTGCGCGGCGGCGGTCTCACCATTCTGCTGGTGGAACATGACATGGGCTTCGTGATGGGGATTTCCGACCGGCTGACCGTGCTGAATTTCGGCCGCGTCATCGCCGATGGAAAGCCCGAGGATATCCGCCGTGACCCCAAGGTGATCGAGGCCTATCTCGGCGCCAAGATCGCGGCCAAGCTGGCGGCGGAGGGCGGGTTGTGAGCGAAGCTTTGCTCGATGTCTCGAACCTCTCGCTCGGCTATGGCAAGATCGCCGCGGTCAAGGAGATCTCGCTGTCGGTCAAGGAAGGCCAGGTGGTCTGCCTGATCGGCGCGAACGGCGCCGGCAAGACCACCACCTTGCGCGGTCTTTCCGGCCTGCTGGCGCCGCGTGGCGGGCATATCCGCTTCGCCGGCCAGGATATCGGCGGGCAGAAGCCGCACCGCATCGCCCGCGCCGGCCTGATCCATGTGCCGGAAGGCCGCCAGGTCTTCGCCGAGATGACCATCGCCGACAATCTCAAGATGGGCGGCTATATGGTGTCCGACCGCGCCGTAATGAAGCAGCGCCTCGAACATGTGCTCGACCTGTTCCCGCGCCTGCGCCAGCGCCTGCCGCAATTGGCCGGATCGCTGTCGGGCGGCGAACAGCAGATGCTCGCCATCGGCCGCGCGCTGATGGCCGAACCGCGCCTGCTGCTGCTCGACGAACCGAGCCTGGGCCTGGCGCCGCTGGTGGTCGAGGAGATCTTCGCCCTGATTGCCCGCCTCAAGGCCGACGGCAAGACCATCCTGGTGGTCGAGCAGAACGCGCAGATGGCGCTCGAAATCGCCGACCATGCCTATGTGCTGGAAAGCGGCAAGGTCAAGCTGTCGGGACCGGCCGCGACCGTCGCCGCCGATCCGATGGTGCTCGAAGCCTATCTCGGCGGACACTGACGTCCAGAAGGAAGGGCGATGCATCTCGATCTGAGAACGGTCTGCTTCGCCACCTTCACCATCCTGCTGGGCTTTGCCGCGACTCTGTTCGTGCTGTGGTCGGCGGACCGTAGACGCCGCGACGCCCTCGCCTTCGCCAAGGCGGTGACCAAGTGGTGCGCGCGCTAGATTCCAGTGATAAGCTGTAATCCTCGATCTTCGAGGACTACATGCTGCTTGATCTGAGAACCGTTTATTTTTCGTCGGCGACAGTTCTCATCGGTTTTACTGCCACGTTGCTGGTGCTCTGGTCGTCCGACCGCAGCCGGCGCGAGCTGCTTTCCTTTTCCGTGGCGCTCAGCCTGCTGGCCGCCGGATTTCTCTTCGGCCCGGCGCGCGACCTGCTGTCGGAGCCGGTCGCCCTGTTCGCGGGCAACACCAGCATCTCGCTCGGCCTGCTCGCCATCTGGCGCGGATGCCGCCACATCGCCGGCAAGAAGCCGCTGCCGGCCGTCGAGATAACCGCGCTTACCGTCCTGACCGCCCTGCTCTATCTGTTCACCTTCGTCCATCTCGACGCCAAGGCGCGCATCCTGACCGGCTCGCTGGTGGTCGTCGCCGTCTGCGGCATCGCTTTTCTGGACCTCTACAGCAACGCCGCTCTGCGCCGCTTCCGCTCCATCCGCCTGTTGCTGGGATGCCTGGGCGTCGCCTTCGCGCTGTTCCTGATCCGCTCCGCCGTGACGGTGAACCAGCCGCCGATCGCCGATTACATGCATCCGCCCGCTGCTGTGGTGGTCGGGCTGATCCTGACCCTGGCGATCTATATCTCGATGGCGCTGGGGGTCTGCTGGCTGACCTTCGAGCGCATGTCGCTGGAGCTGACCCTGCGCAATGCGGCGCTGGAGGAATCCCGTTTGGCCGAGCGCGAAGCCAACCGCGCCAAATCGGCCTTCCTGGCCAATATGAGTCATGAAATCCGCACCCCGATGAACGGCATCATCGGTTGCACCGAAGTGCTGCTCGACATGGCGCCGACGCCGGAGCAGCTGCCCTATCTGACCATGCTGCGCGACGCCGAGGGATTGCTGCTGGCCATCATCAACGACATTCTCGATTTCTCGAAGCTGGAGACGGCCAGCATCACGCTGGATTCGGCGCCGGTCGAGCTGGCCAAGGCGGTCGAAGGCACCGTCGCGCTGCTGCGCGGCCAGGCCGAGGAAAAGGGACTGCCCCTGACCACGACGCTCGACCCCGCCTTGCCGGCCTGGATGATGGGCGACCCGACCCGCCTGCGCCAGATCCTACTCAATCTGCTCGGCAACGCCGTCAAATTCACCCGCAAGGGCCGTGTCTCGGTCTCTGCCGAGCGGCTGGCCCGAACCGAGGGAGCGCTGATCCGCTTTGTCGTCAGCGATACCGGCATCGGTATCGCGGTCGATCGGCAGCACTTGCTGTTCCGCGACTTCTCGCAAGTCCACGAGACCACCTCGTTCGGCGGCACCGGCCTGGGCCTGGCGATCTGCAAGCGGCTGATCGAGGCGATGGGCGGCGAGATCGGCTTCGACAGCGAGGTCGGCCGCGGCAGCCGCTTCTGGTTCACCCTGCCCTTGACGGAACCGGAAGGTCCCGCCGCCGCGGCCACCGCCGAAACCGCGCCCGACGCCGCACCCGGCGCGCGCATCCTGGTGGCTGAGGATGTCCAGGTGAACCAGGTGATCATCGAACGGCTGCTCAGCCGCGCCGGCCACCATGTCACCCTGGTGGAAGACGGCGCCGCCGCCCTCGCCGCCGTGCAGGAACGTTCCTTCGATCTGGTGCTGATGGATATGCGGATGCCGGTGATGGACGGCGTTTCCGCCACCGAGGCGATCCGCCGCCTGTCCGGCCCCGAGCGCGACATTCCGATCGTCGGCCTGACCGCCAACGCCACGCCGGAAGACGCGGCGAGATGCCGTGAAGCGGGCATGAACGATTACCTGATCAAGCCGGTCGACCGCCCCACCTTGCTGCAGATGGTGGCGCGTTGGAGCGCCACCATCGAACAGCGGCTTAAAGAGCCTCGATGATCGCTTTGACCAGCGTCCAGCAATGGCCGACGGTCTCGATCTCGACATGCTCGCCCGGCGCGTGAGCGCCGCGGATGGTCGGGCCGAACGAGATGATGTCCATGCCGGGATATTTGGCGCCGATGATGCCGCATTCCAAACCGGCATGGATGATCTGGATCGCCGCTTTGCCGCCGAACTGCTTGGCATAGACCTCCTGGCACAGGGCCAGCAGCTTCGAGGACGGATTGGGCGTCCAGCCCGGATAGCCGCCGCTGCGCTCGACCTTGCAATGGGCCAGCAGGAACAGGCTTTCGATCTCGTCGGCCAGCATGGTGGTGCCGGAATCGCGCAGGCTGCGCACCATCAGATTGGCGGTAAACAGCCCGTCGGAGAGGCCCATCACGCCGACATTGTTCGAGGTTTCGACCACGCCCGGCGCGGCGCTGCTCATGCGCTTGGCGCCATGCGGCGCGGCGTTCAGCGCGAACAGCAGCAGAGTCTGGTCGGCATGGGAAATCACGCTGCCCGCCTCGGCCGGCGACAGGGTGACGGCGATCGGGCCCTTTTCCTGGTCCGACAGCTCGTCGGTGATCAGCGCCTGGAAATCGGCCAGGCGCTTGGCGATGCCGGCTTCTTGGGCCGGGTCGATGGCGATCTCGGCCCAGGCTTCGCGCGGCAGGGCGTTGCGCGCGGTGCCGCCGGCGAAGCTCTTCAGATGGATCAGGCCTTCTTGGGCCAGGGAGCGCAGCAGGCGGACCACCAGCTTGTTGGCGTTGCCGCGGCCGCGATGGATGTCGATGCCGGAATGGCCGCCGCGCAGGCCGTTGACGGTAATGCGGCGGAACACCCAGCCGGCCGGCGCGGCTTCCTGCTGGCATTCGCGCGAGACATTGACGTCGCAGCCGCCGGCGCAGCCGAGATAGAACTCGCCCCACTCCTCGGTGTCGATATTCAGCATGCGCGTCGCCTTGAGCACGCCCGAAGCGAGCCCGTTCGCGCCGCTCATGCCGGCTTCCTCATCGACGGTCAGCAGCACTTCGAGCGGCGGATGGCTGAGGGTCTCATCCTCGAGCGCCGCCAAAGCCAGCGCGACGCCGATGCCGTTGTCGGCGCCCAGGGTGGTGTTCTCGGCGATCAGCCAGCCATCCTTGATGACCGCGGTGATCGGGTCCTTGGTGAAATCGTGCTGGGTACCGGCATTGGCCTGGCACACCATGTCGAGATGGGCCTGCATGGCCAGCGCCGGGTGATTTTCCTTGCCGGGCGAGCCGGGCTTCCTGATCAGCAGATTGCCGGCCTGGTCGACCAGCGTCTCAAGGCCGCGTTCGACCGCCCAGTCGGCCAGCGTCTGGCGCAGGGCGCCCTCCTGCTTCGAGGGACGGGGAATGCTGCACAGAGTGGCGAAATGACGCCACACCAGGGAGGGCTCAAGATGCTGCATAATCATATATCCGGTGTAGGTGTTGGTCCATTGGGGAGCATTTGCGCGACAAGCTGGCATCTGGCGCGCGGCTTGGCAACAGCAAGGCGGAAATTTTTCCGCCCATCCCCGCCCGATGAATTACATCGCATTTTATCTAAATAGATTTTGTTACCCGACCATTATTCACCCTTAAATATTGACGGCACGAAATATTGCCTCGAGTATTTTCGCCGCACGAACAGTGTTACATCGCGATAATGCGGCGATTGTGGCCATTTTGTGACCCCCGTCACAGTCGGGGCCGCCCCTTAGGGGTTATGTGGTATGAGCTTTTAGGGGGTGTCCTTTGTCGGCAGCATCGCAAGTACCGGCGTTCGATCCGTTGGCGCAGATTGAAGGCGCGCTGAAGACCGACGTCATCGATATTCTGCGCGGCTGGTTCGACCGTCTGGCGGGCATGGACCGCAACACCGCGTACGAAGCGGTGATGAACGAACCCGAGATTCTTCACGACGCCTTCACGCTGCTGCGCCGCCAGCCGCAATTGTTCGCCGCCGCCATCGTAGACGAACAGGGCCACGCGGTCGAAGCGCGCGACGAACAGCGCCTGCGTTGCGGCGAGACCCTGGGCCACATCAAGACCCTGGTGCTGCGTGCCGCCGCGCGCCGCCACTTCCGCCGCAAGCTGGGCGGTCCGCGCACCGTCCTGGTCAAGCCCACCCATCAGCCCAATCCGATCCTGCGCGTGCTGGAGTCGGTCGGCCTGGTCCATCCGGCGCCGCCGCGCCGCCGCCGGATCAGCGGCAAGGGCGACAGTCTCTATCAGGCCATGCGCGACTATCTGGTGTTCGACTGGCAGGCGCGGCTGATTCCGCATTATGTCCAGTTCTCGCCCGACACCATCGCCGATCTGGGCGCCACCTTGCTCGACATCCGCGAACCCGCCGAGCTGCGCGCCCTGGCCGGCGACGAGAACCGCATCGCCCTGTCGCAGCGCCGCCGCCCGCTCTTCCTGGGCACCGCGCAGCAGCTGATCCGCCCGAGCACCGACGCCATCGATCCCGAATTGCTGTGGAAGCTGTGGGAACAGATGAGCCTGAGCCGCCTGTTCGCCCAGGCCGACGCCACCGAAGCCCGCAAGATCATCGCCGAGATCTCGGCCACATCGAAGATGGCCATCAACCTGCTGATCCCGATCCTGGGCGAGGATGTGCGCCGGTTCGTCACCTTCCTGTTCGTCGCCTACAAGAATCTCGGCCGCATCGATTACCGCAACGTCTTCTCGGACACCGGCGCCACCCAGTGGATGGCCAAGGTCTTCGCCGACCGCCTGTCGAAACTGCCCGGCCTGCCGCCGCCCGGCTTCGAAGAGATGTGCGAGGTGTTCAACCAGGTGATCGCCACGCCCGGCAAAGACGGAAACGAATAGGGCAAATGCAAGAACGGCGCTGACGGCACCGTTCTTTTTGCTTTAATCTCAATAGCCAAGGCATCTTTTCGGACGGTACGGTCCTCTTGGCATCCCCTTCGCTCATACGTCTCGGTTTCGGTCAGCACATCCCCAACGGCATCGCCGTCGGCGCCGGGGTCGGACTGGTCGGGCTCGTCCTCGGCCATTTCTACGGCTTCGAGGAAGGCATGGTGGCCGGCTCCGGCGCCATCTGCGTGTCTCTGGGAGACCTTCCCAGCCCGCTGTCCAGCAAGCTGAAGATCCTCCCGTTCTGCCTGGTTCTGGCCTGTCTGTCCTCGCTGGCCATCTCGCTGGCGGTCGGGCATGTGGTGCTGCAGGGCGTGCTGGTGGTGCTGATCAGCGCCGCCGCCGGCCTGCTGGTCGGCTATGGCCGCTGGGCCCTGGCGGCCAGCGTACTGACCATGCTGTCGGTGGTGTTCACCCTGGGCACGCCGATGAACAATCTGTCCGAGGCATTGTACCATCAGACCCTGTTCGCCGCCGGCGGCCTCCTCTACATGCTGATCGCGCTGCTGATCACCCATGCCACCGAGAGCAGCAACCGCCGCATCGCCGTCGCCGAATGCCTGCGCGAATTCAGCCTCTATCTGCGCGCCATCGCCAAGTTCTATGACGAGCGCTCGGACCTGGCTCAGGTCTACCGCGACGTGGTCGAGCAGCAGGCGGCCCTGGCCGACAATCTGCAGGCGGCCCGCCAGCAGGTGTTCCTCGGCCGCCGCGACGCCTCGATGAAGCGGCTGGCGGCGGCGATCGTGCTGCAGGTCGACGCGCTGGACACGGTGGTGTCGGCCCATGCCGATCTCGCCCCGCTGCGCCGCGGCGAGACCGGCCCGCTGCTGCCGGTCCTGGTGGCCAATCTGGTCACCGAGCTGGCCAACGACATGGAGAAATTGTCGGACCGCCTGCTGCGGTATCGGCGGGAACTGCATCTGCGTGACCGTTCGGACTCGATCGACCTGATCAGCGCCGAAGTGGCGCGGCTGACCCAGGACCCCACCATTGATCCCCGCGCCTTGCGCGCGGCACGGGCGACGCGGACCAAATTCACCTGGGTCACCGACCATCTGTCGCGCCTGCCCAAGGTGATGCAAACCGACAAGGGTGCCGAGGCCCTGCTGGAAGGCATCGATCTGGCGGCCTTCGTGCAGCCTCTGTCGCTGTCGCCCCGGCAATTGACGCGGCACCTCACCATGCACTCGCCGGTGGCCCGGCATGCGGTGCGGCTGGGCGCGGCGATGGGCGCCGGCTATCTGCTGATCAATCTGGTGCCGGGCCTCAGCCACGGCCATTGGATCTTGCTGACCATCGCGGTGATCCTGCGCGCGCAATACGCCGTCACCCGCCAGCGCCGCAACGACCGTGTCATCGGCAATCTGATCGGCTGCGTCCTGGCGGCCGGATTGCTGCGCACCGGCGTGCCCGAGCTGCAGCTTCTGGTAATTCCGGTGGCGATCGCGGTGGGACAGGCCTATGTGCGCCTCAATTATCTGGTGACCTCGGTGGCCGGCTGCGTATACGCGCTGCTGGCGCTGCACTTCCTCGACCCCGGCACCGCGTCGCCGATCGGCAGCCGGCTGATCGACACGGCGGTCGGCGCCACCATCGCCTTCTTGTTCGCCCGCCTGCTGCCGCGCTGGGAATATCAGGAGGCGCCCAAGCTGGTCGGGACGCTGATGAAGAGCTTCACCGCCTATATGGGCGACGCGCTGCGCATCGAGATCAGCGAGCAATCCTACCGCCTGAAGCGCAAGGCCATGCTGGAGAGCCTGGCCGCCATCACCGAATCCGCCACCCGCGTGGCGGGCGAACCGGAACATGCGCGCACGGCGATGCCCGGCGACCTCGGTGTCCTGCTGGCAGCCGCCTACAGCCTGGCGGCGCAGATCGTCGGCATCCGGGTGCTGCTGAAGAACCGCAAGGACGACATCAACCGGCTGTTCGCCGAACATCTGCTCGACAAGACCCGCGTCGCGGTGCTGGACCAGCTCGATCTCAGCCATGATTCCGACGACCTGCCCGATCTCGACGACCATGACGAATCCCATGTCGATGCCGAGAAGGCGCTGCGCATCCGCTGCCGCGAATTGTGCATCGACGCGGTCAAGCTGCATGAGGTGGCGGCCCGCTTCGCCGCCGAAGGAACGCCGCAAGAAACGCTGGACGGAAGCAAGATTTGATCGGAGACTCACCGCGAGGGGGGAAGCGGTGACTCGATTATTCCTGATCTGCGCAGTGATCGCGTCGTTCGCCGTCTCATCCGGTGCGGCGGAGACCATTCCCCTGTCGCTGGTGACCGACGACAATCACTTTCCCTATGCCTATCTCGACCAGGGCAAACCGGCCGGGCTTTACGTCAAGATCATCGAGACCATCACCGCGCGGATGCCGGGCTATTCGGTGCGCATCACCGCCCTGCCCTGGAAGCGAGCGCTGCATCTGACCGAAACCGGCGAAGCCTCGGGCATCTTCCCGCCCCATTACTTTCCGGCCGAGCGCCCTTATCTCGATCTCTATTCCGATCCGATCCTGTCCGAAACGCCGATCCTGCAATGCAATGACGCCACCCTCGCCGCGCATGGCATCGACCGGCGCAAGGCGGTGTGGCCGCGCGATTATACCGGCATCTCCGTCGCCACGGCGATGGGCACCCATATGGGCGGAGACCAGCTGCGGAAGATATTCGACGCCAATGGGGTCAAGCTGTTTCCCACCGCCGGCATCATCGAGAATCTGCGGGAGCTGGCCCGTGGCCGGGTCGATTGCCTGCTCAATGACCGGCTGACCGTGCGCGCGGCGACCACCTGGCTGCTGAAGACCGAGCCGAACCTGCCGATGACCACCCTCGCCGAGGCGGTATCCTTCCCGGTCGAGCAGAGCTATCTCGCCCTGAGCGGCCCCGCCGCCGCGCGCGAACATTTCCACCAGACCTTCCTGGCGGAGTTCAATGCGATACTGCGGCGGCTGCGCGAAAACGGCACGCTGGACCAGATCGTCGAGGACTATCTGAAGCAGCTGTCGAGCTAGAGCGGTTTGCGATCCCTTGGAATCGCATACTGCTCACGGCGCCGACTGGCGCCGCGCCGGTCGTCCGGCGGGAAGCGAAGCTGAACGCGTCGCGGACAATCGCTGAGCCGGAGGCGATGCGTCATATAGGACTCTAGACACTCTTGCGACCCAGTAAGGTCGCAAGAGTGTCTAGCAGATCCTTTAAACCGCCTGCAGCGCCGCCTTGACCTTCTCCGGCGTGAAGGGCACCGAGCGCAGCCGGGCCCCGGTCGCGTGGAAGATCGCGTTGCCGATGGCCGAGGGCACCAAAGCGGCGGTCGGCTCGCCGGCGCCCCAGGGCTTTTCGGCCGGGCGGTCGATCAAATCCATCACCACCTCGGGCACATCCGGGAAGGTGAGGATCGGATAGCTCGACCAGTCGGTGCTGGTCACCTTCGAGCGGTCGAAGGTGACCTCCTCCTTCAGTACGCGGCTGACCGTCTGGATCACATTGCCCTCGATCTGCGCCTTGACCCCGTCCGGATTGATCATCTGGCCGCAATCATGGACGACATAGAATTTCGGCACCTTGACCACGCCGGTCTTCTTATTGACCTCGACCTCGGCGACCACGCCGACATAGGTGCGCACCAGCTCGTACTTGATGTAGCTGATGCCGGTGCCGCGGACGACGTCACCGGTCTGGGCGGCGGGCGCGGTGCGTTTCTGCCATTTGGTCAGATGCTCCAGCCGGTCGAGCAGTTCCAGTCCGCGCGCGTCGGTCAGCAGCGAGCGGCGGAACTCCAGCGGATCGCGCCCGGCCGCCATCGCCATCTCGTCGAGGAAACTCTCATTGGCGAAACTGTTCTGCATGCGCCCGGGGCTGCGAATCCAGGCCGGGCGGAACGGCGTATGCTCCAGACGGTGGATGTTGGTCTGGATGTTCGGCATCGCATAGGGAATGGCCGAATCCTGGATGATGCCGCCGGGGCTGTCGGCCATCTCGCGCGGCAGATCGGCCAAAGCGGCGGCGACCAGCGGCACATTGCCGGCCGCGCCCTGCGGGATCATGAAGGTGCCACGCCAGGCGACGGGCTTGCCCTCGCCATCAAGCCCGCCCTCGAGATCGATCAGGGTCGGCGGGCCCTTGGGGTCCCAGCCATGCTCGTCCTCGCGCATCCACTGCACGCGGACCGGCTGGCCGACGGCCTTGGCCAGCAGCACCGCATCGGCGGCGGCATCCTCATGGCCATTGCGGCCATAGCAGCCCGACCCGTCGATATAGACGCAGCGCACCTGTTCGGGTGCCATTGCCAGCATGTTGGCGAGCTGCTTCCTGAGATTATGCGTCGCCTGCGAAGCGCTCCAGCAGGTCAGCGCCCCATCCTTGAACTCGGCCACCGCGCAGGACGGGCCGATCGAGCCATGGGTGTGCACGGCGAAATCATAGGTCGCCTTCAGCTTCTTGGGCGCGCCGGCCAGAGCGGCCTCGACGTCGCCCGCCTTGCTGGTGCTCTCCTCCTTGACCACCTTGGTGTTGCGCACCGAGTCCCACAGCTTGGCCTGCTCGGGCAGGCCCTGCCAGTCGGACCAGGTCGCCTTCAGCTGGCGCATGGCCTTGATGGCGCCCCATTCGGTCTTGGCAACCACGCCGAGGAAATTGCCCTGGCGCACCACCTTGACGATGCCGGGCACGTTGGCGACCGAGCTTTCATCGACCGATTGCAGGGTCGCGCCCATCGCCGGCGGACGCACGACGCGGCCATGCAGCATATCGGGCAGGCGGAAATCCTGCATATAGGTGAAGCGGCCGGTGACCTTGGCCGGAATGTCGAGGCGGCGGACCGATGTGCCGACCACATGGCGCTGTTCCGGCGGCTTGATCGGCGCGTTGGCGTCGAGCTTGAGCGAGAAGCTCTTGCCGCCGATCACGTCGCCGATACCGGCGCTCTTGCCGTTGGCGGCCTTGATCACGCCCTTGTCGATGGTCAGCTTGTCTGCCGGCGCGCCCAGCCTTTCCGAGGCCTGGGCCAGGATCGCATGACGGGCGGTCGCCGCCGCCTGGCGCATCTGCACGCCGCCATTCTGCACGCCCAAGCTGCCATAGGTGACGCCCTGGTCGGGGGTCAGCGCGGTGTCGCCCTCGATCACCGAAACATGCTCGAACGGCACGTCGAGTTCTTCCGCGACGATCTGGGTCATGGCGGTGCGCAGGCCGGTGCCGAGATCGACCTTGCCGGAATAGACTGTCACCATGCCCTTGCTGTCGATGGCCAGGAAGCTGTCGACCTCGGCCGGATCGACGCCGCGCTGCGCGACGCTCTGGGCGCGCGCCAGCTGACCAGCCAGCGAGAAGGAAACGACCAGCGCGCCGGCCTGCTTGAACAGGCCTCGGCGGGAGAGTTCGAAGTAAGTCATGATCCGCCCTCCCCTCAGACAGCCATGGCCGCGCGATGCACGGCGCGAACGATGCGCTGATGCGTGCCGCAGCGGCAGAGATTGTTGGCGAGCGCCTGGCGGATATCGTCCTCGGTCGGCTTCTTCTTTTTATCGAGGAAGGCCTTGGCCTGCATGATCATGCCATTGATGCAATAGCCGCACTGCACCGCCTGCTCCTCGATGAAAGCCTTCTGGATCGGGTGCGGATGCTCGGGCGAGCCGAGGCCTTCCAGCGTCACGACCTTCTTGCCGGACACGTCGGAGACCGGGGTGACGCAGGAGCGCACCGCTTCGCCGTCGATATGCACGGTACAGGCGCCGCACTGGCCCAGGCCGCAGCCGAAGCGCGGGCCGTGCAGATGCAGCTCGTCGCGCAGGGCGTAGAGCAAGGGCATGTCGGGGTCTTCACCGCTGATCTCGACGGTGTGCCCATTGACCGACAGGTGAATCGATTGACCCATGGCGTTCCTCCTCGTCCCCTCTCAGCGGGTTGGGCGGAATAGTACGCGCACATCCCGACGATTGCGATATGGCGCGATTGCTGTTTCTGCCTCGCCCTCGCCGCCGACACAAATGTGTAGCGTAATATTCTGACACTTTTTCACCTATTAGGTGTAGCTTGCATCGCCCTCTGCCTCATGCCCAGCCGAATCACCGACTGCCGCGAACCTCGCAGATCGCAGGAGATCGCCATGACCAGTACCCGATTCGTAGAATTCAAGGAGAGCCATAAGACCCTCGCCCCCGCCGCCACCCGCCTGCGTGCCAGCGACGATGACGAAATCATCGAAGTCAGCGTCTATCTGAAGCCGAAAACGCCGATCGATGCCGCCGCTCTGCCGGTCGATCCCACGGCCCGGCGGGCGAAAATGCACGAATTGCGCGCCGCCGCGCACGAGACCGACATTTCCGCCCTGCAGGAATTCGCCCGCGCCAACGATTTGCGGGTGACCTCGGTCGAAGCCGGACGGCGCCTCGTCAAGATTTCCGGCACCGCCGCCAGGCTCAAGGCTGCCTTCAAGATCGATCTCGGCCATTATTCGCATGGCGGCAAGGAGTTCCGCGCCTTCGAAGGCTCGATTCAGCTGCCCGACGATCTACTACCGTCGGTTGAATCAATTCTTGGCCTGGACACCCAGCCCATTGCCGATCCGCGCCTGGTCTCGGCGGCTGCCCTGGCGCCGCGCGCCATCACGGCCCATTGGCCCAACCAGATGGGCCAGCTCTACAATTTCCCGCCGGGACTCAATGGCGCCGCCCAGTGCATCGCCATCATCGAGCTGGGCGGCGGCTATAACACTGCCGATACCGCTTCGGCCTTCCAGCAGATGGGCCTGCCGGTGCCCACCGTGACCTGGGTCTCGGTGGATGGCGGGCAGAACCAGCCCGGCCAGCCGGCCGACGGCGAAGTCGCCCTCGACATCCAGGTGGCCGGCGGCGTCGCGCCGGGCTCCAAGATCGTCGTCTATTTCGCGCCGAACACCCTGCAGGGCTTCGCCGATGCCATTTCCCAGGCGGCGCATGACTCGGCCAACCATCCCAGCGTCATTTCGATCAGCTGGGGCACCGCCGAAGACAATTGGGCCGCCAGTGGCGTGCAGGCCATGCAGACCATGAACACCGCGATCCAGGATGCCGGCACCCTCGGCGTCAGCGTCTTCGTGGCGTCGGGCGACCATCTCGGCACCGACAACCTCGCCAACGGCAAGGCCAATGTCGACTTCCCCGCCGCCAGCCCCTATTCCATCGGCTGCGGCGGCACCACGATCGACACCAGCGGCAACACCATCACCAGCGAGGTGGTCTGGAACGACGGCGCCGACGGCTGGGGCACGGGCGGCGGCATCAGCGATTATGCCGGCGTGCCCGCCTATCAGTCCGGCCTGACTCTGCCCCCCAGCGTCAATGGCGGGCGGAAAGGGCGCGGCGTTCCCGACGTCGCCGCCTCGGCCTCGGCGGCCAGCGGCTATTACATCGTGCTCAACGGCGCCACCCAGACCATCGGCGGCACCAGCGGCGTCGCCCCGTTCTGGGCCGGCCTGACCGCCCTGGCCAACCAGGCGGCTTCGCCGCGCACCGCCGGGTTCTTTCTGCCCACGCTCTATGCCAATTCCTGGCCAATGCGTGAGATCACCAGCGGCAACAATAAGCCGGTGAACTCGAACCTGGGATATGCTGCCGGACCGGTCTGGAACGCCTGCACCGGCCTCGGCGTGCCGGATGGCGGCGCCGTCGTCAATCTGCTGGCCCGCCCCGCCCGTCCGCTCACCCGGCTGAGCGCGACCAGCTGGACGAACGATCCGCATATCCGGGTCTATTACCAGGGGCAGAACGGCCCGACCCTCGAACAATGCTGGGACGGCCGCTGGACGTCCGGCGCCACCCTGCCCGCCGCCATCGCCAGCAGCTCATTCTCGACGGTCTCGTGGCTGGATAGCGGCCAGATCCATATCCGCGTCTATTATCTCGACGGCAACAACGTCATCCAGGAACAATGCTGGGACGGCAATGGCTGGACCAAGGGCTCCACCCTGCCCGCCACCCGCGCCGGCAGCGCCCTGGCGTCGATCTGCTGGCTGGATGGCAACGGCCAGATCCATATCCGCGTCTATTACGAGGACGGCGGCAATGTGATCCGGGAGCAGTGCTGGGACGGCAGCAACGGCTGGACAACGGGCTCGACCCTGCCGACCACCCGCTCGGGCAGCGCCCTCGCGGCGATGGGCTGGCTGGATAACGGCCAGATCCATATCCGCGTCTATTATCAGGACGCTAACAATGCCATCCAGGAGCAGTGCTGGGACGGCAGCAACGGCTGGACCACGGGCTCGACCCTGCCGACCGCAGGCCAGGCAAGCGCCCTCGCCGCCATAGGCTGGCTGGACAGCGGACAGATCCATATCCGCGTCTATTACCAGGATGGCGGCAATGTGATCCAGGAGCAGTGCTGGGATGGCGGCAATGGCTGGACCAAGGGCTCGACCCTGCCGGCCGCGGTCTCCGGCACGTCCCTGGCCGCGGTCGACTGGTTCGACGGCAGCCAGATCCATCTGCGGGTCTATTACCAGGCCACGCCCAACCTGATCCGTGAAGCCACCTATGACGGAAACGGCTGGGGCACCGGCGCCGGCAACATCCCGGTCGCCTGATTTTACCACGACCCGCCGGGGCAGGCCGCCCCGGCGGGATTCGCCGGACAGGCATTATCGCTCTTCTCAAATGCCCGATTTCGGGAAACATTTTCCCGTTACGATTTTCGGGGGATGAACGAGTGAAGAAGACGATGGTGCGCGCGGCGATCCTGGCCGCTTTTTTCGGATCGGCCGCCGCCCATGCCGAAACGCCCCCCCACGCCGCGGCGCTCGATGCCGCCGCCGCGGGCCGCTTCGCCGATCTGGCGCTGACCTGCCTGCATCAGGAATATCCCAACCATGTCAGCCTGATGCTGAATTCCGAGGCCGACGCCAGGCCGCCACACCTGCTCTATCCCGCCTTTTATGGCTGTCTCGATTGGCATTCGGACGTGCACGGCCATTGGCTGCTGGTGCGTCTGCTGCGGCTCTATCCCGACGCGCCCTTCGCCGCCCAGGCCCGCGCCGAGATCGCCAAGAGCCTGACGCCCGAGACTATCGCCGCCGAGGTCGCCTATATGACCCAACCCGGCCGCGCTTCGTTCGAGCGTCCATACGGCCTCGGCTGGCTGTTGAAGCTGGCCGCCGAACTCCGCCAATGGAACGACCCGCAGGCCCGGGAATGGTCCGCCACCCTTGCCCCGCTGGAAACCGAGGTCGCGCGGCGCATCAAGGTCTGGGTGCCGAAGCTCAGCTATCCGATCCGCATCGGCGAGCACGCCCAGACCGCCTTCTCCTTCGGCCAGATCTGGGATTGGGCCGAGGTGACCCAGGACACCGAGATGAAGGAATTGCTGACCGGTGCGGCCAACCGTTTCTATTGGAACGACAAAGCCTGCCCGATCACTTACGAACCGAACGGAGAAGACTTCATCTCCCCATGCCTGGGCGAAGCCGACTTCATGCGCCGGGTGGTGGCGGACAAGAAGTCCTATGGCGAATGGCTGGGAACATTCCTGCCCAATATCCCCAAGGAGACCGGTAAAGACTGGCTGAAGCCCGGCATCGTCACCGACCGCTCCGACCCCAAGCTGGCCCATCTCGACGGCCTCAACCTCAGCCGCGCCTGGATGCTCAGGGGCATCGCGTCAGGGCTGGAGTCGAACGACAAGCGGGTGAAGGTGTTGGAGGAAACGTCGGACAAGCACCGCAACGAGGCTCTGCCCAATGTGACCGGCGAGCATTATGAGGGCGGGCACTGGCTGGGAACGTTCGCGGTGTATCTGGAGAGCAAGGCCGGCCTGAAGGAGTGAGTCCGATGGAAGCAGTCTGCAGGTGCGGCGAGACGACGATCGAGTTGACGGGAAAGCCGTTCGAAAGCGCGATCTGTTATTGCGAGAGCTGCCGCACCGCTGGACACGGGTTCGAACAAGACCGCGACGCTCCGCAGACCGTCAGGGCCGATGGCGGCGTGGAGTACTGCATCTATCGAAAGGATCGGGTGAAAATCGCCCGGGGCGGCCAGCATCTGCGTGACTATCGCCTGAAGCCGGACTCACCGACGCGCCGCGTCGTGGCGAGCTGCTGTAATTCACCGATGTTCGCGGACTATACCCCCGGCCATTGGCTGAGCCTTTATCGGGGCCGCTTGCCGGAACCGGCGCCCGAGCCGCGAGTCTGCGTCATGGCCAAGGACAGGCTCGAAGGCACCGAGCTGCCGAAAGACATCCCCGCTTACGATTCGTTCGCGCCCAGGCTCATGATCAAGCTGCTGGTCACCTGGGCGGCCATGGGATTCCGCCGGCCGAAAATCACTTTCTGACGAAGATCAGAGAGAGGTTGTTGGCCGGCATGGCGATGCGCTCGGCAAATCCGAGGCCATGCTGAGCAGCCAGGGCTGTAACGTCGTCCAGATGGCGAATCCCCCACGCTGGATTGCGCCTCTTGAGATCGAGATCGAAGGCCAGATTGCTGGGCGCCGTCTCGGCTCCGGACTCGATATAGGGGCCGTACAGGAACAGCATCCCGCCGGCCGGCAGAAGACGTCCGGCGCCGGCCATCAGCCCTTGAGCGGCGACCCAGGGCGAGATGTGGATCATGTTGATGTTGACGATCGCATCGGCCCGATCGACTGGCCAGGTGTCCGGACGGGACGCGTCCAGCATCAGGGGCGCAAGAAGATTGGGTAAGCCGGCATGCTCGCGCCAGGCCGCGATACTGGCAAGCGCTTCAGGATCGGGATCGGTCGGTTGCCATTGCAGGTTCGGCAGCGCCGCGGCGTTGTGCGTGGCGTGCTCGCCGGCTCCCGCCGCGATTTCCAGCACGATGCCGGTCGCCGGCAGGCGGGGCTCCAGCACCGCGAGGATGGGATCGCGGTTGCGGGCGGTCGAGGGGGAGGAGCGGGCTCCCGCGGGGATGAAATCGAGCATCGGGCTTATTTGAGCTGACTGTCCTTGCTGCCACGCCGGTTGATCATACTGTGCTGGACCTTGCGGTCCAGCTCCGACTGGCACGGCACGCAGGTCTGGACGCCGGGCAGCGCCTTGCGGCGCGCTTCGGGGATCGGCTCGCCGCATTCCTCGCAGAATTCGCTGCTCTCGCGGTTCGCGGGCATGCGCGCCCGCGCCCGCTGGACGCCGTCGGACACGGTGTCGTCGATCTGTTCTTGAACGGCTCCGTCATGAGCCCAACCGGTCGCCATGGCCTTCTCACCGATCGTGAAACCCTATAATGCCAGATAGGTCTGGCGGCGCTTATTCCAAGGGCACAGCCCGCATTCTCTTTTCACCATCCTGCCCGCTTGGCGCGCATCTTTCAGTTGAATGGCAATAAGGTTACCCTGGTCCGCGCCGGGTGGACATACCGGATGATGATCCTGGGAGATAAACGAGATGCGTAAGATCGTTCTGGCCAGCGCTTTCCTTATGGCGGCAAACCTGTCGAACGCGGCCGAATCACCCGATGTGATGGTGCCGGTGCATCAGTTTTTCGACAGCCTGAACAAGGGCGATATGGACGGGGCGATGAAGTCCTGCTCCTCGAACGCCGCGATCATCGATGAATTTTCGCCCTTCTTCTGGCAGGGGGCGACCGCCTGCAAAGACTGGTTCACCGATTTCCGCGCCTTCAGCAAAAAGAACAGCCTGACCTTCGAGAAGGTCACCCTTGGCAAAGCGACCCAATCGATGGTCGATGGCGACCACGCTTATGTCGTCGTCCCCGCCACCTTCGCCTTCAAGATCGGCAACAAGCATCAGGTCGAAAAAGGCTCGAAGGTCACCGCCGCCCTGACCAAAGGGGCCGATGGCTGGGCGGTCGCCAGTTGGACCTGGACGACCAAGTAGGGGCTTACGCGCGCCCTGCACAGGTTAGCGGCCGGCTTTCACGTCGTCTGACAGGGGCTCAGCCTCTTCCAGCTTGGACCGGTCCCGCAACGCCATGACATCGCCATACAGCGCGAATCCCAGGCGGCGATAGAACCCCTGAACCTCCTCGTCGGCGACCAGCATGATCCGCCAGACCGGCAAGCGCGACAGAAGCCGCCGCATCAGGGCCTTTCCCAGCCCCCTGCCCTGCCAGTCCGGGTGGACCGCGACGTCGTAGATGAATGCGTGATATTCGCCATCGGTGATGGCGCGGCAGACTCCGACCAGCCGGCCCTCGTCATAAGCGAGGCAGACCCGCCCGCTATTTTCGAAAGCGCGGCGCTGCTTGGGCCCCCTGCGATGGTCGAGTTTGGCCGAGACGAACAGGGCCTCGAGCTCCGTCCAATCGAGCCCCTTGCAGGACTCGCGGAACTCGATGTTCCCGATCACTTGGTCTTCATCACCCAGACGCCGTCCCAATTATCCCCCGGATGGTGTTCCTTGAGATAATTGCAGCGGTCGATATAGAGCTTGGTCGCCAGATCGTTGGGGTTGAGCGCCAGGCCTTCGCCGAAGGCCTTGATGGCCTGGTCGAACTGGGTGTCGCGGTAGGATTTCAGGCCGTATTGGAAGGCCTGCAGCACGCCCATCATGTTGGGGAAGGTCTCGTCGGTGTGGTAGTCCACCACCTCGTAGATCGCCACCGGCTTGGTCTTGCCCTTCACCACCACCCGGTCGACTTCGCGCGAGCGGTAGGTCGATTTGAGCTTTCTGACCGTGTTCTCGCTGACCAGGATGTGCGCGCCATATTCCTTGCAGGCGCTTTCCAGGCGGGCGGCGAGGTTCACGCCGTCGCCGATCACCGTGTAATCCTGGCGCTTGGGCGAGCCGATATTGCCGGAAACCACCGTGTCGGTGTTGAGGCCGATGCCGATGTCGATCGGGCGCTTGCCGTCGGCGATGCGCCGCGCGTTGAAGCCATGCAGCTCGCGCATCATCGAAACCGCCGTGCGCAGCGCGCGGTCCTCGTCGTCCTCGTGCTTCTTGGCGGTGCCGAACACCGCCATGATGGCGTCGCCGATGAACTTGTCGAGCATGCCGCCCTGGTCGGTAATGCAATCGACCATCAGGGTGAAATATTCGTTCAGCAGACTGATGATGCCCTGCGGACCGAGCTCTTCCGACAGGGTGGTGAAGCTGCGTACGTCGGAGAACAGCACGGTCGCCTCGACCGACTGGCCGCCGAGAACCTCGGTGCCCGAGGCCAGCAGCTGGTCGGCCAGGGTCGGGTCCATATAGCGGGCCATGGTGGCCTTCATGCGCTTTTCCGAGCTGATGTCCTCGATCATCACCATCGAGCCCAGAATCTTGTCGTCGCCGCCGCCCGAGCGCAGCGGCAGAACCGAAACATTGGCCGACAGACGCTCGCCCGCCACATGCAGCGGGGCATCCATCAGCACCTCGTCCTCGCCGCTTTCCTGAACGGTGGTAACCTTTTCAATCAGCCACGCATTATCGCCGGCGAAGAAGTCGGCGGCCGGCTTGTCGATGATGTCCTTCTGCGCCACCTGCAGAATCTTGAGGCCCGCGGCGTTGCAGGTGACGATCTTGCCGTCGCCCGACAGCGTGATCACGCCGTTGCTCATCGATTCCAGGATCGACTCGTTGTAGTTCTTGATGGCTTGGACGTCGTCGAACAGCTTGGCGTTTTCGATGCCGATCGAGATCTGCGAGGTGAACGCCTTGAGGCGTGCCTCGTCATTGTCGTTGAACGACCCGCCGCGCTTGTTCAGCACCTGGGTCACGCCGATCACCGCGCCGGCCTTGTTGCTGACCGGCACGCACAGGATCGAGCGGGTGAAGAAGCCGCTTCGCTTGTCGAAGGCCGGATTGAAGCGCAGATCGGCATAGGCATAGGGAATATTGATGGTCTGGCCGGAGGTGAACACCGCGCCGGCGATGCCCATATGGTTGGGCAGGCGGATGGTCGAGCTGCCCAGGCCCTGGCCGACGAAGGAATAGAGCTCGTTGGTCTTGGGGTCGTTGATGAACAGGGTGCAGCGCTCGGCATCGAGCATGCGGGTGATCGCCGCCATGATCTTCTGCAGCAGCGGCCCCAATTGCAGCTCGGAGCTGATCTCGGAGACCACCGAGAGAAAATCCAGTTCCTGCTTGCGCGACTTCTCGATCACTTCGATGGTCGAGAGATGGGTCAGCGAGATGGCGCTCTGCGCGATCACCGCCTCGACGATGGCCAGATCGTCGGGGGTGAACTGGCCGTCGATCTTGTTGAGCAGCTGGGCGACGCCGATCACCTTGCCCTTCTTGGTGCGCAACGGCGCGCACAGGATGGTGCGGGTGCGATAGCCGGTCTGCTTGTCGGTCGAGGCGTCGAAGCGCTTGTCCGCATAGGCGTCGGGAACGACGGCGCCCTCGTTTCTCGTGAAGACGTCGCCGGCGACGCCGGCCGAGTCGAGGATGCGGATCTCACGCGCGAAACGGCCCTCGATGCGGGCATAGAGTTCGTTGGTGGCGGGGTCGTGCAGGAACACCGAGCCGCGCTCGCAGCCGATCAGCGACGTGCAGATGTCGCGCATGATCTTCAGCGCGCCGCCCAGCCCGTCGCTGACAGCGAGCTTGTTCGAGACGTCGAGCAGCGTCTCGGAAAGCTTGGCGGCGCTGATCTTGCGCCGCGGTGCGGGCGCGCCCCTACCGTCCGGCATGTTGACGTTCCAATTCGGTTCTCAGTTCCTGAATGATGCTCTGCAAATGGGCGATCTCGCGCTTGTCTGCCGACCGCGCCTCCTCCACTTCGCGGGTTTTGGCGGCGCGGACCTCTTCCAGCTCGTCGCGCAGGGCCTGAACGGTCTGGCGCAACTGGATCATCTCGGCATTGGCCGTCGAAACCGCCTCGGCTTTGCGGGTCTGCTCGCCCGCCTTGTTCATTTCCATTTCGTCGCGCAGCGCCTGTATCGTGGCATGGAGCTGCTGGATTTCGGCATTGGCGGCAGAAACGGCCTGCTGCTTGCGCTGGGCCTCGCCGGCGCGGGTCGCCTCCAGCTCGTCGCGCAGCGCATTGACGGTGCCCTTGACCTGCTTGCTCTCGTCATTGGCGGCGGCGACGGCACGGGAGACGCGTTCTTCGACGCCGATGCGGGCGGCCTCCAGCGCGTCGCGCAGGGATTGAACGGTTTCGCGCAGATGCTGGGCCTCGCCCTGGGCCACCGTCAGGCGTCCCTGCAGCTCGGCATATCCGGCCTGCCAAAACTCATCCGCCGATGTCGCCGATGACGTCGACATTCCCTCTCCCTCTCCAGAACTTCTCTATCCTATCATTACTGGCAAAGTATGAAAGGATGGTTCCATGAGCAAACCCCGTCTCGTCGTCGCCCCCGGCCTGCCCAAAGCGGTGTTCGAGAGCCTGCCCGAACGGTTCGACCCAATCGGCGGCGATCGCAATATGACCGTCGACGAGGCGCTATCTCAAGTTGAGAGACATCAGGCCGAAGCCCTGCTGGTCAGCCATCGCCACAAGATGACCGCCGACGCGATCGCCCGCCTGCCCGCGCGCGTCAAAGTGCTGGCCACCGTCACCGTCGGCTATGATCATATCGACGTTCCGGCCGCCAAGGCCAAGGGATTGACCGTCACCAATACGCCGGACGTGCTGACCGATTGTACAGCCGACATGGCGATGCTGCTGATGCTGGCCGCCTGCCGCCGCGCTGCGGAGGCGGAACAACTTATGCGCAAGGGCTGGCGCCAGAGCTTCGGCATGGGCGAGTTCCTCGGGCTGCAGGTTACCGGCAAGCGTCTGGGCATCTTCGGCATGGGCCGCATCGGTCAGGCGATGGCTCAGCGCGCCCGCGGATTTAATATGCAGATCCTCTATTCCAATCGCTCGCGGCTGAAACCCGACTTGGAAGCCGGCGCCCAATACTTCGCGGATTTGAAAGAAATGCTGCCTCATTGCGACATTCTTGCTATCCACGCGCCGGCCAGCGCCGCCACCGAGAAGGTGATCAACGCCGAAACCTTGGCCCTGCTGCCCAAGGGCGCCGTGCTGGTCAACACCGCGCGCGGCTCGCTGGTCGACGAGGATGCGCTGCTGGACGCGCTGAAATCAGGCCATCTGTTCGCCGCCGGGCTCGACGTGTTCCGCTCGGAGCCCGATTACGATACCCGCTTCGCCGACCTGCCCAATGTGTTCCTGACGCCCCATATCGGCAGCGCGACGGTCGAGACCCGCAATGCGATGGGTTTCAGGGCGCTCGACAATGTCGCTGCGGTCTGTTCCGGCGCTGGCGCCATCGATCCGGTGTAAACGACCGTGACGGCTCCTCCCATCGATCCCGCCGAACTCGACCGCCTGCTGGCGCGCGGCTATTTCGGCCGCACACGGCTGGCGGCGATATCGGCGCTGGCCCCGCTCGGGGTGATGGCCTGGCCCGCTTTGGCGGCGGGACGCTGGGCCGCCGCCGCCGGCTGGCTGGCCGCGATGGCGGCGATCCTGGCGGTGCGGTCGGCGCTCGGCAATGCCGCGGTATCTGGCGCGCTCGACAAGCGCGGACTCGAACCTTTGCTGCGGGTCGAAACGGCGATGGCGCTGCTGCAGGGCGTGGGTTGGGGTACCGCCCTATTCCTGTTCGACGAAGGCAGGCTGACACCCGACTTCTATCTGCGACTGATGGTGGTCGCGATCAGCGTGTCTTTCGTCCTGTCCTCCTCGACCGCCTTTCTGCGCATCCCGCTGATCGCGATGATCAGCGTCACCAGCGGGGTGCTGGCCTATCTCGACACACACGACTATATCGAGCCGCGCGGACTGCTGGTGGCCGGCACCCTGGTCGAATCCGCCGTGATCGCCGGCCTCGCTTTTTCGCTCAACCGCCGCGAGCGCGCCGCCGCGCGCGACCATCTGTCGGTAATCGCGCTGAGCAGGCTATTGGAGAAAAGCTCGCGCACCGACGAGCTAACCGGGATCGCCAACCGCCGCGGCATCCTGGAAGCCCTGTCGGCCGAGCTGGCCGTCACCGGCCGCCACACCCTGCCGCTGGCGGTGCTGATGGCCGATATCGATCATTTCAAGGCGATCAACGACACCCATGGGCATGCCGCCGGCGACCAGGCCCTGCGCACCGTCTCCCTCGCCCTAAGCGGGGCGCTGCGCGAGGAGGACAGCGTCGGCCGTCTGGGCGGCGAGGAATTCCTGGTGCTGCTGCCGATGCTGGAAGGCGACGCCGCCCGAGCCGCCGCCGAGAGGCTGCGCCGCCAGGTCGAGCAATGCGGGAGCGGCATTCCCCTGTCGATCTCGATCGGCGTCGGCTGCCGCCGCCAGGGCGACAGCGTCGATAGCCTGCTGGCGCGCGCCGACGCTGCGCTGTACGCCGCCAAGGGTGCGGGCCGCAACCGCGTCGCGATGGAGCTGCCAGGCTAGCCCGGCGGCCAGGGCCAGGCAGGTCACCGCGGTATATTGATAGCGCGGAATATTAAGGGAAATGGCCGGATAGACCGCCATCGACCACAATCCGGGCGACAGCACCAGCAACCTGTTCCAGCACTGGCCGCGCGCCGACCGCCATAGCAGCCAGAGCAGCAGCGGCAGGCCCAGCACGATGAATTCGTCGAACCACAGGCCGCGATAGAACAGCACCGGCATGGTCGCCAGATAATCTCGCCACTCGCCGAGGATTCGGCGGATCACCACCGTTTTGACCTGAGCTTCGGCGGCGGTGCGGTCGGCGCCCTGCGCCATGAGATCGGCGACGATGCGGCCCGGCTGGGTCAGTTGGCCTTCCAGATAGAAACCATCCGCCGCATCCCAATCATGGCGCCGCCAGGACTCCGGCGGCAGCGCCCGGCGCGCCAGCCCGGCGCCCGGCCCGCGCAGCCACCACAGCCAGGCGGCGCGGTGCTCCTCCGGCGTCATGCGGTCGAACACTTCGCGCGTGCTGAGCGCCAGCCCGTCACGGCCGTCGCCGGCGACGCCGAACCACGCGATGTTGCGCTCCATCCAGCCGAGATTGGCGCCCAGCAGCGGCAGAGCGATGCAGAGGGCCGCAAGACGCTGCCCGCGAAAGGCCAGGACCGCCGACAGCAGCATGCCGAACGGCAGAAACACGATCTTGGTCAGGCTGAGCGCCGCCGCCGCCAATCCCGCGCCGGCCCAGCGCCGCCGCGCCAGCAGAAGAGTCAGCGCGGCGCACAGGAAGACCGCCAGGTAATCGGACAGGACGTATTTCAGATCCTTGTACATATGCAGATTGGCCGAGACATAGAGGCAGCCGAGCATCGCCGCGCCTCCGCCCTGGCCGAGGGCGAGCAGGGCCAGTCCGGTCATCAGCGCCGCTCCGCCCAGCAGCAGGGCGTTGACGACCACCAGGGTGCGATAGCCGGCTCGGCAGCTTTCGGCGGGTTCGGCGCACTCTTCCAGGCTGCGCGCCAAGGGCGGCGACAGCTGGGCGGCCGCGGCGATCAGCAGCGGATAAAGCGGCTCCCGCCCCGGCCGGCGGTCCATCCCCGGCCCGGCCGGCGTGGCGGCATAGGTTCCGGCAAGATGCAGCGACCGCGCATAGCCCAGATAATCGAGAGAATCCGATACCGGCAGCGGCACAGGCAAAAAGAGAGCGGCGGCCAGCGGCGGCACGAAAGCCGCCACCGCCAGGAAAAGTCGAAACGAGCGCAAGAGAGCCCCAGTCAGCGGAGTTTCCAGTACCACGTCTCGCACCTGCAGCGACTTGCGGGTCTTTGCGGGCAAATTTCCTTGAGCTATCGTTTAACAGGACCATTTGGGGGATCACCGCATGCGCAAAGCTGTTCTGTTGGCCGCCGTCCTATTGTCCGGCGCCGCTTCGGCCAAGGACGTTGCCGACACGCTTTATTGGAACGGCCCGATCTATACGGCGGACGATGCGAAACCCAAGGTCGAAGCGGTCGCCGTGGCCAATGGGCGCGTCCTGTTCGCCGGATCGCGCAAGGACGCGGAAAAGCTCAAGGGCAAACAGACCAAGCTGGTCGACCTCAAGGGCGCTGCCATGTATCCCGGCTTCACCGACGCACACGTCCATCTGCGCGAAGTGGGCGAGCGCGAACTGACCCTCAATCTCGACAGCGCCGCCTCGCTGGCGGCAGTTATGCAGGCGGTCAAGGCCCGCGCCGCCGCGGAACCCGGCTCCGGCCTGCTGTTCGGACGCGGCTGGATCGAAACCCACTGGCCCGAGGCCCGCTTCCCCACCCGCCAGGACATCGACGCGGTGGTCGCCGACCGCCCGGTGATCCTCGAACGCGCCGACGGCCATGCGGTGGTGGCCAATTCCAAGGCGCTGGCCCTGGCCGGCATCGACCGCAACACGCCGGTGCCCGAGGGCGGCTTCATCAACAAGGACGCGGCGGGCGAGCCCAACGGCATGATCGTCGACAACGCTTTGCCGCTGATCGAGAAGCTTATCCCCACCCCGGACGAAGCCTATCGGGCCAAGGCCTTCAAGGCCGCGTTCGACTATGAAACCAGCCATGGCTGGACCGGCGTGCATTATATGAGCGTGCCGTGGGACGATGTGGTGATGCTGGAAAATTTCGCCCGCAAGGGTGAAGCGCCGCTGCGCGTCTACAATGCGGTCGAGCCGGAATATTTTCCCAATCTGAAGCATGACGGGCCGCACATCGCCTCGGACGGGCGGATCATCACCCGCGCGGTGAAGTTCTATATGGACGGCGCGCTGGGCTCGCGCGGCGCCGCGCTGCTGGCCAAATACAGCGACGCCGATACCGACGGCCTGGTGCGTATGAAGAAGGAAGAGGTCCTGCCGGTCTGGATCGACGCCCTGAAGCGCGGCATCCAGATCACCACCCATGCGATCGGCGACAGGGGCAACCGGCTGGTGCTCGACTGGTATCAGGAGGCGTTCGCCGCCGTGCCCGAGAAGGACCGCCTGACCCAGCCGCCGCGCTGGCGCGTCGAACACGCCCAGATCGTCGCGCCGGAGGATATTCCGCGCTTCGCCCAGCTGGGCGTGATCCCCTCGATGCAGCCCAGCCACGCCATCGGCGATCTCGATTTCGCCGGGAAACGTCTTGGTGACGCCCGCCTGAAGGAAGGCTACGCCTGGGCCGACCTGATCAAGGCCGGCTCGATCATTCCGGGCGGCTCGGACGCGCCGGTGGAAAAGGGCGATCCGCGCATCGAATTCTACGCCGCCGTTTCCCGCAAGGCGCTCGACGGCCATTCCGGCCCCGGCTGGCATCCCGAGGAAGCCGTCGACCGCGCCACCGCGCTGAAGATGTTCACCGTCTGGCCGGCCTATGCCTCGTTCCGCGAAAAGGAACTGGGCGCCATCAAGCCCGGCATGCGGGCCGATTTCACCGTGTTCTCCAAGGATCTGATGACCGTGCCCGAGCCTGAGATCCTTCAGGCCCAGGCGCTTTTGACGGTGCTGGACGGCAAGGAGGCCTTTCACGCGCCCAATTGGTAAATAACCAGGAGGATCTTGATGAGCCGTTTTCTGATTGAACGCCGCGGTCTGATGATGATGACCGCGGCGGCGGGTCTGACTGCCGCCATGCCGCGCCGTTTGTGGGCCGCCGACCCGATTTCCTTCGGCGGAGACCTGTCTGCGGTCAAGGCCGCCGTCGAAAAGCAGCAGCCCGAAGCCATCAAGCGCCTGCAGGACTGGATCGCCCTGCCCTCCATCGCCGCCGAGAACCGCAACATGCAGGAAGGCGCCCAGCGTATGGCCGACCTGCTGAAGGAGGCCGGTTTCCAGACCGCCACCATCATGCCGACCGATGGCCAGCCCGGCGTGTTCGCCACGCTGGATGCCGGCGCCAAGCGCACCGTCGGCATGTATTTCATGTATGACGTGAAGCAGTTCGATCCGTCGGAATGGAGCTCGCCGCCGCTGGAAGGCCGCATCGTCGACAAGGCACCGTTCGGCAAGGTGATGATCGGCCGCGGCGCCATCAATCAGAAGGGCCCCGAGGCGACCTTCCTGGCCGCGCTGCACGCGCTCAAGGCCGCCGGCAAGAAATCGCCGGTCAATATCGTGCTGGTAGCCGAGGGCGAGGAAGAAATCGGTTCACCGCATTTCGGCCAGGTGGTGCATAAGCCCGAAGTACTGAAGGCGCTGTCGAAGTGCCACGAGGTGTTCATGCCGTTCGCCTCGCAATCGCCGCAGGGCAGCGTCGAGGTCTATCTCGGCGCCAAGGGCCTGATCGAAGTGGAACTCACCTCCTCGACCGAGAAATGGGGCAAGGGCTCGAAGGACGACATCCATTCCAGCTACAAGGCCGCCCTCGACAGCGCGGTGTGGCATCTGGTCAAGGCGCTCAACACGCTGGTGTCCGAGGATGGCAACGATCCGGCCATCGATGGCTGGTACGAGCATGTGAAGCCGCTGACCGACCGCCAGAAGCAGCTGATCGCCGAGAAAGTCGCCAGCAGCAAGGAAGAGGACGTGAAAAAGCTGATGGGCGTGCAGCACTGGGTGCGCGACCTCGATTACCGCGCCGCCCTCGAACGCCTGGCCCAGGAACCGACGGTCAATATCGAGGGCATGATCTCGGGCTATACCGGTCCGGGCGGCAAGACCATCCTGCCGTCGAAAGCCACCGCCAAGCTCGATTTCCGCCTGGTGCCCGACCAGACCGCCAAGGATGCCGAGGCCAAGCTCAGGGCCCATCTGGCCAAACGCGGCTTCGGCGACATCGACGTCAAGGTGAGCGGCGGCTATGACCCGACCCAGACCGACGAGAATTCCTCGCTGATCAAGGCGTCGGTGGCGACCTACAAGGAGGAAGGCATGGCGGTTTCGCTGGCGCCGCGCCTGGGCGGCTCCTGGCCGGGCTACATCTTCACGGGCGCGCCGGTCAGCCTGCCCGCCGGCCATTTCGGCACCGGCCATGGCAGCCGCGCCCATGCGCCGGACGAATATTACGTGATCGAAAGCAGCAATCCGAAGGTGCAAGGCATGGCCGACGCCACCCTGTCCTACATCAAACACCTCTACGCCCTGGCCTCGGTTTGAGCCTGCTGTCCTCGTTCCGGCGGAAGATCGCGCTCGCGGTCTTCCTGCCGGGCCTGGCCCTCGCCGCCAATGGCGACGGGCCATCGACCGCCCAGCCCAATGTGCTGATCCCGACCGAGAGGCTGGCGATGCCCGGCCTGGATCGCGAACGCGGGTTGCGCATCTATGTGCCGCCGGATTATTCAGCCCATCCGGAGCGCCGCTATCCGGTCATCTATATGCATGACGGCCAGAATCTGTTCGACGCCAAGACCTCCTACGCCGGGGAATGGGGCGTGGATGAGACGCTCAACGAGCTGGCGAAGACCGACCATTTCGAAGCGATCGTCGTCGGTATCGACAATAGCGACAAGCGCATGAGCGAGCTCAATCCCTTTCCGGGGCCGGAGCTGAAGGTGGCGGAAGGGCCGGAATACACCCGCTTCATCGTCGAGGTGGTGAAGCCCTATATCGACCGCACTTACCGCACCCTGCCCGACCGCGACCATACGGCGATGATCGGCTCATCCCTGGGCGGGCTGATCACCCATTACGCGCTGCTGGCCTATCCCGAGGTGTTTTCCAAATATGGGGTGTTCTCGCCGTCCTACTGGGCTTCGCCGGAGCTGGTGTCCCGGGCGGAAAAGACCCCGGTGCCGGCCGGCACCAGGATCTATCTGTTCGTGGGCCATCTGGAAGGGCCCGTCATGGAAGACCCGGCGAAGAAGATGTTCGACACCCTGGCCGCCGAGGCGGCGCCGGGCAGCGTGACCTATCACGTCGGTCCGCAGGCCAAGCACCATGAGAGTTCCTGGAGCCCTGAATTCCGCACCGCGGTGAGATGGCTGTTCGAGGGAAAGTGACTATTTGCTGATCGTCTGCAAAGCCGGCCCCCCCGAATAGGAGAAGTAGAGCTTGTCCTGACTGTTGGCGATCAGCACATGGTGCGCCAGCAGGAAGTCCACACCGAGCACCGCGTCGAAATCGAAATACTCGACGCCCAGGCGCGAACCGACCTCCGGCCGCGTCTTGGGCGTCGGGGTGATGCGGAAGCGGGCCGGCTTGATGGTTTCCTGGTCGAGCTGAAGACTGCCGAAATTGGCTACGGTCTGGCGTGTGACCGGGTTGTAAGGGGACTCCAGCGTTCCGCCGAAATGAATATCCGCGCTGGGGCGGTTGCGGGTTCCCAGGCCGTAGGTAAGCGCGGTCAGGGACAGCAGGTCGGTTGCCTGCATGTCGGGATGCCAGACGTCTGCGGCGATTTCGGCGCCGAGCGCCCCAGCGGCCAACGCGGCGCGGCGCGTCAGAGTCGAAAAGGGCGAACCGCTGTCGAGGATCGTGGTCAGCTCGTGGCCGTTCAGCTCGGTCGTGAAGCGCGACTGGTAATTGCTGGTGTGGGTATCCAGCACATTGTAGCCGTCGGTCCAGTAAGCGAGGCTGAGGCCGTCGCACCCCGAGCTGCGCAGCAGGCCGATCTCGCGCTTGGCCAGATCCACTTCGACGTCGAATTGACGCCAGAAATCATTGCCCAGCACCGCGACCACGTCGGGGGCGCCGAAGCTGTCGCGCTCTCCGAACATCGCGAACAAGGCATGATGGATCGCATGGCCGTCGAGATCGAACTCCGGGGCAATCGCGGCTCCCACGGTCTTATGCTCCGAATAGAACCGCGGCGCGCCGGAGCCGAAATCGAGGAGCGAAAGACCCAGGCGCTTGGCCGTCGGGCCCATCACCACGCTGGCCGGAAAACTCGTATCGAACAGGAACTTCACGGTCTCCCCGCCGAGTTTTCCGGGGATCAGGATCTGGTTCCCCTCCACCACGACATGCAGCGTGACGGCGCGGGTAACCTCGCATTTGGCTTCGGCGCGGCCGCAGGCCAGCGCCGTAGCGCACAACAGGAACGATGCCATCTTCCGCAGGATCATGTCGGATACCTTCTGTCGTTACAGGAGAAGAACGTGCTTTCCCTCGTTACAGGCGTGCGGGGGAAGCTCCATCTTTGTGCCGAAACCGGCCATTGCCGCGGCGAGAAACATCGCCACCAGCAGGATCTGGGTCAGAGACATGGGTACCTCCCTCGTATGGAGAGGAAGCCCCGCGGCCGCCTAGGGGGAGCTGCCGCGGGGCCTGCGCGCCCAGCGCTCTACTGGGCGCTTCTCGCGCTCACCGACTGAAGGGCGGGTCCGCCGGTGTGCGAGAAGTACATCTTCATCTGGCTGTTCGAGATCATCACACGGTGCGCCAGCAGGAAGTCGACGCCCAGCAGGACGTCATAGGTGAAATATTGCTGGCCCAGGCGCGAGCCGACCTCGTTGGTCAGACGCGGCGTCGGCACTACCCGCAGGCGGGCCGGCGCGATGGTTTCCTCATCCAGGGTGAAATTATTGAATTTGGCGAGCCAATAGCCGGTCCGGTAGTCGTTGTTCTTGACCGGCTGATAGACGCCGAAGCTACCGACATCCGGCCCGGGCTGAGCGATGCCGATGCCATAGCTGATCTTGGTCAGCGACAGCAGGTCGGTCGGCTGGACCTCGGCCATGCGCGGCTCGTTCTGCAGGATGCTCTTCTCGTCCTTGGCGGCGCCGAGCTCGCCGGCGGCGCGCTCGGTCAGGTTCGAGAAGCGGGTTCCGGTGTCGAGCAAGGCGGCGACCTCATGGCCGTTCAGCTTGGCTTTCACCATCATCTGCCAGCCGCGCTTTTCCATATCGACCACGTTGTAGGCGTTGGTCCAATAAGCCAGGTTGGTCGTGGCGCAGCCATCCGGATGGTAGAGATTGATCTCATTACTTTTGAGGTCGATCTCGACATCGTATTGGCGCCAGAAATCGGTGCCCAGCACGGCGACGGTATCGGGAGAGCCGAAATTGTCGCGGGTGCCGAACACGCCGAACAGGGTCATCCGGACGGTATGACCGTCGAGATCGACGTTCTGCACCTGGGTGGTGCCTTCGGTGACCTCGGCGGTATAGAGGTTCCAGCCGGTCAGCAGGGCCGTTTCCAGATTGTTGAGGTTCTGCACGTCGATGCCCAGGCGCCGCGCGGCGGCGGCCGGGATGATGCTGGCCGGGAAGCTGGTGTCGAACAGAAAGCTGACCTTATGGCCGTTCAAGGTTCCCGGGATCAGGATCTGGTTGTTGTCGACGACGGGGTGAAGGGTGGCGACCTTGGCGAGACGGCATTCCGCTTGCGCCGAAGTCGCGGGCAGCGCTGCACCGAGCGCGGCGGCGGCCAGATTGGCCGACAGAAGAATTCGAGCAAACACGGCGATTCTCCCCTTGGTTCTATTTCATGAACCGAAGGTAAACTCACCGGTACTGAGGCCGCTACTGTGATTCATGACACCGGATAGCTGCGGACTATCGCATCGATAGCTTCCGGCCCGGATGCTTTGCTGACACTCTGATGGCCTGTTCCTCAACCACAGGTGTCCGCATCATGACCTCCCCCCTGACCAAGTCCCTCGGCCTGCTGATCGCCGCCGGCATCATCTCGGCCGCCGCCTCCGCCCAGGCCGCCGAAGAGGAAAAGTACGAGCATTGCTACGGCATCGCCAAGGCGGGCCAGAACGACTGCCAGACCTCGACCCATGTCTGCGCCGGCAAGAGCAATGCCGACCGTGACCAGCACGCCTTCATCTCGGTCCCGGCCGGCACCTGCGCGAAGATCGCGGGCGGCACCACCACCGAGCCGGCCGCTCCGGCCAAGAAGTAATTCACCCGGCCGGATTTGCGCCGCCTCAAAATCGGCTCGCTCCGGCCGGCTAGAATGCTCCCTGTCGACCATTTTCACGGGGAAGCATCATGTCATTCAATCGATCGGCGTGGATCGGGGCGGCCATCGCGGCTCCGATCCTGCTCGTATCCTGCGCCAATCCTCCCGCGGCCCCGGCGGTTCCGGGCGCCAAGCCGCCGCCGGCCCCGTTCTATGTCGATGCCGGCCTCGGCAGCGAACACGGCAACTTCATCGCCGTCCAGGATGGCGAGAGGACCGGCCCCGGCGGCGTCCATTGCGTCACCTATGCCTGGGACCGGCCGCTGACGGCCCAGACCGTCCTGCGCCTCCGGTCGGAATCCTGCGAGGTGATCAACCATCCGGGCATGTATGTCGCGCACGAGCTGGAGCGGATGGAGATCCCCATGGCCTCCAGCACGTTGACCCGGGGGAATTAGCGCCGCGCAGGCGACTCGGACAGAGTCAGCGCCGTCGTATATTTCACCTTTTCCAGCACGATCGAGGATTCCGTCTCGGCGATACCCTCGATCGTGACCAGCCGGTTGCGCAGAAAGTCGCGCAGCGCGCCGACGTCGGCGACGCGCAGATGCAGCAGGTAATCATGCGCGCCGGATACCAGATAGCATTCGGTGATCTCGGGCATGGCGCGCACCGACCGGTCGAACTTGTCGATCGTCTCGGCGGTCTGGTTCCGCAGGCGCACCGAGATGAACACCGACAGGTCCAGCCCCGCCTTCTTTTCGTCCAGCAGCGTGACATAGCGCTGGATCAGCCCGTCATCCTCGAGCCGCTTCACCCGCCGCGCGCAGGGCGTCGGCGATAGGCCGACCTGCTCGGCCAGCTCCAGCGTGGTGATACGGGCATTCTCCTGCAGGATGTTGAGAATCCGCACGTCGAGAGCGTCGAGATCAGTCACTTTCGGATTACCTTGGAGATATTCGCCAAAAAATTATGTTTTCTGAGTGAACTATCTCACGTTCATACGGTTTTGCAACCAGCCTTTGACGACTTTCCCTCTGGTTTCGGTGTTACTGTCTGCGCAAGCCGCACCGATGGAAAAGCGGGTGGCGAACGGGTTTGGAGACACGCCATGAAAAATACCGCCAACAGCGGGTTGCACGTTCCGGAGCCGACCGCGCGTCCGGGCGACAAGGTCGATTTCAGCTATATCGCCATTCCCCCCGCCGGCAGCGTGCGCATGCCCGACACGGCGGTCGATCCCAGCGAAATCCGCGATCTGTGCTATGACCTGATCCGTGTGATGGACGAGAACGGCCAGGCCGTCGGCCCGTGGAATCCCAAGCTGTCCGCCGACGATCTGCGGCGCGGCCTGCGCGCCATGACCCTGACCCGGGTGTTCGACGACCGCATGATGCGGGCGCAGCGCCAGGGCAAGACCACCTTCTACATGAAGTGCACCGGCGAGGAAGCCGTCGCCGTCGCGCAGGGTATGGCGCTGCGCCGCGACGACATGTGCTTCCCGACCTATCGCCAGCAGGGCCTGCTGATCGTGCGCGACTGGCCGATCCTCGACATGATGTGCCAGGTGTTCGCCAACACCAAGGACCGCCTCAAGGGCCGTCAGCTGCCCATCATGTATTCGACCAAGGAAGGCGCCTTCTTCTCGATCTCCGGCAATCTGGCCACCCAGACCAGCCAGGCGGTCGGCTGGGGCATGGCCGCGGCCTACAAGCACGACCAGCGCATCGCCGCCACCTGGGTCGGCGACGGTGCCTCGGCCGAGGGCGATTTCCACCATGCCTTGACCTTCGCCGCCGTCTATCAGGCGCCGGTGATCCTCAACCTGGTCAATAATCAGTGGGCGATCTCGTCGTTTCAGGGTTTCGCCGGCGGCGACCGCACCACCTTCGCCGCCCGTGCGCTGGGCTATGGCATTCCGGGCCTGCGCGTCGACGGCAACGACTTCCTGGCCGTCTACGCCGTCACCGCCTGGGCCGCGGAACGCGCCCGCGCCGGCCTCGGCCCGACCATGATCGAGCTGTTCACCTATCGCGCCTCGGCGCATTCGACCAGCGACGACCCCAGCAAATACCGCCCCGCCGACGAAGCGGCATGCTGGCCGCTGGGCGACCCCATCGACCGCCTGAAGAAGCATCTGATCGCCCTCGGCGAATGGTCCGAGGACCAGCAGAAGGCGCTGGAAGAAGAATTGACCGAATACGTCACCAAGACCGCCAAAGAAGCGGAATCCTACGGGACGCTGGATCAGGGCGTCGCCCCCAGCCCCGCGACCATGTTCGAGGACGTCTACAAGGAAATGCCCTGGCACCTGCGTCGCCAGCGCCAGGAAGCGGGGATCTGACCATGCCGGCGATGAATATGATTCAGGCCGTGAATTCGGCGATGGACATCATGCTGGCCCGCGACAACGACATCGTCATTTTCGGTGAGGATGTCGGCTATTTCGGCGGCGTGTTCCGCGCCACCGAGGGTCTGCAGAAGAAATACGGCCTCGACCGCACCTTCGACACTCCGATCGCCGAAGCCGGCATCCTGGGCGTCGCGGTCGGCATGGGCGCCTATGGCCTGCGCCCGGTCGTCGAGATCCAGTTCGCGGACTACATCTATCCGGCGCTCGACCAGCTGGTGTCCGAAGCGGCCCGCCTGCGCTACCGCTCGGCCGGCGAGTTCACCTCGCCGCTGACCGTGCGCGTGCCCTGCGGCGGCGGCATCTTCGGCGGCCAGACCCACAGCCAGAGCCCGGAAAGCCTGTTCACCCATGTCTGCGGCCTGAAGACGGTGATCCCGTCCAACCCGTACGACGCCAAGGGCCTGCTGATCAGCGCCATCGAGGATGACGATCCGGTCATCTTCTTCGAGCCGAAGCGCCTCTATAATGGTCCGTTCGACGGCCATCACGACCGCCCGAGCGGCATCTGGGCCAATCATCCCCTGGGCGAGGTGCCGGCCGATTACTACAAGATCCCCCTCGGCAAGGCGAACATCGTGCGCGAGGGCAAGGACGTCACCATCCTGTCCTACGGCACCATGGTCCATGTCGCGCAGTGCGCCACCGAGGAGACCGGTATCGACGCCGAAGTGATCGATCTGCGCACCCTGCTGCCGCTCGACATCGACACCATCGTCGAGTCGGTCAAGAAGACCGGCCGCTGCGTCATCGTCCACGAGGCGACCCGCACCAGCGGCTTCGGCGCCGAGCTGTCGGCCCTGGTTCAGGAAAACTGCTTCTATCACCTGGAAGCGCCGATCGAGCGCGTGACGGGCTGGGACACTCCCTATCCCTATTCGCTGGAATGGCACTACTTCCCCGGCCCCGACCGTGTCGGCGCGGCCCTTAAGCGCGTGATGGAGGGCTGAGCCATGGGTAAGTACATCTTCAAGCTGCCCGACGTCGGCGAAGGCACCGCCGAGGCCGAGATCGTCAAATGGCACGTCGCCGTCGGCGATATGATCAAGGAAGACGCCCTGCTGGTCGACGTGATGACCGACAAGGCCACCGTCGAACTGACCAGCCCGGTGTCCGGCAAGGTTCTCGAACTACGCGGCGAATTGGGCGAGATGGGCGTGGTCGGCGCGCCGATCGCGGTGTTCGAAGTCGAAGGCGCCGGCAATGAAGGCTCGGTAAAGGACAGCGCTCCGGCCAAGAAAGCCGAGCCCGCTCCGGCGCCTGCCCCGGCTCCCGCTCCTGAGCCTGCTCCGGTCGCGGCGGCTCCCGCTCCGGCTCCGACTCCGAAGCCCGTTTCCAAGCCGGCGGCAACGCCTCGTCCGATCGGGCAGAAGGTTCTGGCGCCGCCGGCGGTGCGCCGCCGCGCGGAAGAGCTGGGCATCAATCTGCAATTCGTCGGCGGCAGCGGTCCGGCCGGACGCATCACCCATGCCGATCTCGACGCCTTCCAGCAGAGCGGCGGCGCGGTCGCCCAGCCCGGTGGGCTGGTGCAGCGCCATGGCGCCGAGCAGGTCAAGGTGATCGGCCTGCGCCGCAAGATCGCCGAGCGGATGGCCGACGCCAAGCGCCGCATCCCGCATTTCAGCTATATCGAGGAAATCGACGTCACCGCGCTGGAAGAGCTGCGCCAGCACCTCAACGCCAAATATGCCGGCAAGCGCGAAAAGCTGACCTTCCTGCCGTTCCTGATGCGGGCGCTGGTCAAAGCGATGCCCGATTTCCCGCAGATCAACGCCACCTTCGACGACGAAGCCGGCATCGTGCACCGCCACGCGCCGCTGCATATCGGTATCGCGGCGCAGACCCCCGGAGGCCTGATGGTTCCGGTGGTTCGCCACGCCGAGGCGCGCGATCTGTGGGATGCCGCCGGTGAAGTCTCGCGTCTGGCCCGCGCCGCCCGCGAAGGCACCGCGACCCGCGACGAGCTGGCCGGTTCGACCATCACCATCTCGTCCCTGGGCGCCATGGGCGGCATCGCCGCGACGCCGGTGATCAATCCGCCGGAAGTGGCGATCCTGGGCGTCAACAAGCTGGTCGAGCGGCCGATGGTCAAGGACGGCCAGATCGTCATCCGCAAGATGATGAATTTGTCCTCGTCGTTCGATCACCGGGTGGTCGACGGCTGGGACGCCGCCAGCTTCGTGCAGGCGGTCAAGGGCCTGCTCGAATTCCCCGCCACTCTTTTCATGGAATGATGCGATGAACTGCAAAGTCCTGGTAATCGGCGGCGGGCCGGCCGGCTATGTGGCGGCGATCCGGGCCGGACAATTGGGTCTGGAAACCATCCTGGTCGAAGGCGACCGCCTGGGCGGCACCTGCCTGATGCGCGGCTGCATCCCCTCCAAGGCGATGATCCATGCCGCCGGCCAGTTCGCGGCGATGACCCGCGCCGCCGGCAAATCGCCGCTCGGCATCTCGCTGTCGGCGCCGCCGACGCTCGATCTGGGCCAGACCGTGCGTTGGAAGGACGGCATCACCGACAAGCTGTCGACCGGCGTCGGCGCCTTGCTGAAGCGCGCCAAGGTGCAGGTGGTCAATGGCTGGGCGACCATGGTCGACGGCAAGACCTGCGAGGTCGCGTCGGCCAAGGAAACCATCCGCATCACCGCCGAGCATGTGATCCTGGCCACCGGCTCCGAGCCGGTCGCCCTGCCGCACATTCCGTTCGGCGGCGTAGTGATGAGCTCGACCGAGGCGCTGTCGCTGAAGCAGCTGCCCGAGCGCCTGCTGGTGATCGGCGCCGGCTATATCGGCCTCGAACTCGGCATCGCGTTCCGCCAGCTCGGCAGCGCGGTGACGGTGGTGGAAGCCGCCGACGAGATCCTGCCGCTCCACGATAAACAATTGACCGATCCGGTCCGCCGCTGGCTGGACCGCTCCGGAGTGGCCGTCAAGACGGGCTGCAAAGCCGTCGCCCTTACCCAAGATGCCAAGGGCGCGGTGGTCACCATCGAGGATCAGACCGGACGCCGCCAGGACGTCGCCGCCGACAAGGTGCTCGTCACCGTCGGCCGCCGTCCCAAAGTGACCGGCTGGGGCCTGGAAAATCTCGACCTCGACCGAACCGGTCCCTTCGTCAAGGTCGACGACCAGTGCCGCACCTCGATGAAGAACGTCTGGGCGATCGGCGACCTTGTGGGCGAGCCTATGCTCGCCCACAAGGGCTCCGCGCAGGGTGAGATGGTCGCCGAGATCATCGCCGGCAAGCGCCGGCATTTCCGCCCCGTCGCCATTCCCGCCGTATGCTTCACCGAGCCGGAGATCGTCACCGCCGGCCTGCTGCCGCATGAAGCGGAAAAGCAGGGCATCGAGGTGGTGGTCGGGCTGTTCCCCTATGCCGCCAACGGCCGTGCGCTCAGCATGGAGGCCGGCGACGATAACGGCTTCGTGCGCGTGGTCGCCCGCAAGGACGACCATGTGATCCTGGGCGTTCAGGCGGTCGGCGCCCATGTGGCGGAATTGTCGGCGGCCTTCGTGCAGGCGCTGGAAATGGGCGCGCTGCTGGAAGACATCGCCGGCATCATCCATGTCCACCCGACTCTGTCGGAAGCGTTCCCCGAAGCGGCCCTTAAGGCGCTAGGGCAGGCCATCCATATCTAAGGGTGACCCGCCAGAAGAACGGCGAAATCTTCTGGCGGGACCCAATTCTTGAAGGGCTCGACGAATTCGGCCCAGCGGGAATCGTCGGCCAGAAGCGCGTCCACCGCGGCGATCGCATCCTTGCCCGACTGGTCCGACGAACAGGCGACGCCCGCTTCGGCCCGCGCCACCCCGCCCCGGATCGGCAGGACGGCCAGTTTCTCGCGCGCCGTCTGGTCGGTGTAGAAGAAAACATCCATCGGCAGGACGAAGGCGTAATCGATCCGTTCGGCCTGGATCAGGTTGAACAGCAGCCCGTTGACCAGGACGCTGGTGACCCCGTTGCCGTCATGCGCCTGGGTGAAGTCGGCGATCGGTGTGTCGTAATGGCGCATATGGGTGTAGCCCCCGGTCACTCCGGGCAGCGCTCCCAGCTTATCGAGATCGACCTCGCCCTTGACCAGCGCCGGCCCCAGCGCGGCCAGCCTGTCCTTGCGGGTGACCAGATGAAAGCCCGGCAGGATGATGCGGCGCGCCGAGAATGTCGCGAACCGCTGGCGCTCGGGGGTTACCAGCACGCCGACCTTGCAGACGCCCGTGCCGTGCTGCAGCTCGTGATTGGCGCGCGCGGTGCTGACGCGGACGATGTGATGGGTGAAGGCCGGAAGGTGCGAGGTGAGGAAAGCCAGTTCCGCGCTGTCGATGGTCTCGCTGGAATGCGGCACCGGCTGGGTATCGGTCACCCAGGTAATAGATTCCGACCGCGCCGCGCTGGCGGCGAGCAGAGAAAGCGCAAAAACGAGACCCCCGAACCGCAAACGCCGACCCCAACGCGATGGCCTGGGGTCACTATGGCACGCGGCGGATGGACGCGAAAAGAGCTAAGAGTTACAGTACCGGACAGCTAAGCCCGCATCCTTGGGCGGAGGATGGTGGTTGAGCGCGATGTCACCCTCTTGCTTGCAAAGGCGACCGACATGGATGCTTCACCTGCTGCTCCGCGACCTCTGATCCCGGCATTTCGTCCGTTACAGGAGGCCCTTTCCCCGCTCGGCGAACCGCTGGTCCGCTTCTCTACCGGCCTGTTTCTGATGCCGCACGGCGCGCAAAAGCTGTTCGGCTGGTTCGGCGGCCAGGGGGTCGATGAAACCGGCACCTACTTCGTTACCGTCTACAGCCTGCCCGGCTATCTCGCGCTGATCGCCGGGCTGGTCGAGTTCTTCGGCGGCATGGCCCTGGCCCTCGGCCTCGCCACCCGTCTGGCGGCGGGCATGATCGTCGTGCTGATGGCGGTGGCGATCATCGAAGTCCACTGGGCCAGCGGATTCTTCTGGAGCCAGGGCGGGTTCGAATATCCGCTGCTGTGGGCGCTGATCGCGTTCAGCTTCCTGCTGCGCGGCGGCGGGCGCTATTCGCTCGACGCCGCTCTCGGCGTCGAGCTCTAGGAACTGTGGACACTTATCGTAGCCACAAGACGATAGCGGCGAGCGTTACGACGGCCAGGTAATTCCTGGCCGTCTTCTCAAAGCGGGTAGCGACACGGCGGAACTGCTTGAGCTTTGAGAAGCA
>Ga0209166_10000055_pt1 | contig 156075 bp, 158 predicted proteins | sample Coa_R1_3_FD_187151 | JGI IMG/M metagenome (GOLD analysis project Ga0209166, IMG submission 187151) | Surface soil microbial communities from Centralia Pennsylvania, which are recovering from an underground coalmine fire - Coalmine... | ecosystem: Environmental > Terrestrial > Soil >... | reverse complement strand
GGCATGACGAAGATCTCATCGCCGAGATCATCGCTGACGTGCAAGACCCAGCCGCGCCAATCTTCCAGGCTCGCGGCGCTGATGAGAGACCGCACAACGCCGGCGGCGTGGTCACGCGCCTCGGCCGGATCGTCCACGACGGTGCCGCATCGATCGATCAAGGCCCCTTGAGTGTTGGAGCAATGGAAATAAACCTGAGCCATGTTTCGTCTCCTACGGACAGGAATTGCACCACGCTCAAGGGATAGCAGCGAGCCACCCGGCAGAAAATTCAGATAGATTCCCTAAGGGGATAAGCGGAGGACGCCGGAGCTTTCTCGCGCTCCTCGATGGCGTTGGTGGACTATCATTTCGTTGACTGATCCCCGACTTGCCAACGAAGGAGCGTCGACCCGGAACCCGGGCCCGGCGCGTTCAGGTGAATGGTTGACGTGCGCCAACATCAAGCGACCTGCAACCACTACCGTTGCTTAGTCCTAGCAACGGTGGAGGCAACCGATGGACCAGGCGATCAAGAGCAAGATCCTGACCCTGCTGGATCAACACCGCACCATGAGAATTGCGACGCTGCGCCCGGATGGTTGGCCGCAGGTGACCACGGTCGGTTATACGAACGACGGACTGACAATTTACTTTCTCTGCGGCCCGGACAGTCAGAAAGCGAAAAACCTGGCGCGCGATGACCGGGTCTCGCTGGCGATTGACGATGACACCTCGCAGGTGATGGAAATCACCGGACTATCCATGGCGGCGCGGGCGCAAATGGTGGTTGACCCGATGGAGGTGGAGAAAGCCATGCGGTCACTGATGTCGAGGTATCCGGAGCAGAAGTCCATTCCACTGCCGATGCCGACGCCCGCGGATGTCCGCATCTTTCGCCTGACGCCGATAGTGGTCTCCATGCTCGACTACTCCAAGGGATTCGGGCACACGGATCTGGTCTGCTGCTGAGCCCGCTTTCGCAGTTCGAAGAAATTGGCTCGATGAAAGCAGCATCGGCCACCTTCTGCCCGCCCGTGCGAGTTCACGAGAAAGCGTTTCCGCTCCGCAGACCCAGCTTCTTGAAGACGATCGCAGCTGGACAAAATCCGGTGAACGAGGCCTGGATCATGTTCAGGCCAGCAAAGGCCGTCAGCAGATACCAGTAGGGACTGACCCAATAGCCCAGCGCGAGCCCGAGCAGGACGACGAACCCCGCAAAGGTGAGAACTGCTCTATCGACATTCATGACATACTCCTCTTCAGTGGTTTTGATGGGCGTCAGGAGCGGGCAAGCCCGTTCAACGTCCATGCGATGATGGTCTTGGCGTCCATCGCGCCCGATCGGCGCGAAATCTCCTTCTCTCCATGTATCAAGAGCAGCGTCGGGATGCCCGTGATCGAAAAGCGCGAAGACATTGCCGGCGCCTTGTCGGCATTGAGCTTTAGGAGACGTACCTTCGGCTCAAGCTCCTTTGCCGCACGCTCGAACATCGGCGCCATCGCGCGGCAAGGGCCGCACCACGGCGCCCAGACGTCGACGAGGAGGGGGATATCGCTATGAGCCGCCTGCCGCGCGAAGCCTTGTTCGTCGACCTCGATCGGTCGGCCGTCGAACAGCGGTTTATGGCAGGATCCGCAGCGGGCAGCGCTCGCTGGCCGATCCGCCGGCAGGCGGTTGATCCGCCCGCAATTGCCACAGACGATTTGGAGGCCTCCACTCATGTTCCGGTCTTGACCTCCTCCTTGGTCCCCTTGACCTTCGCCATGTTGAGCTGGTCGAGCACGAAGCGTTCATAGAACGGTTCGCTCGTGCCGCGCCTGATCTTGCGCAAGAAGTATTTCTCGAAGGCCACCTTGGCGTAGTGCACCCATTCGCCTTTCGAGGACCAGTTGACGTTGCGCGGCGGAATCTGCGGCTGCGCCACGAAAGCAACGCCGGAATCGCCGAAATCGGCGAGGCAGATCGCGTTCCAGGTGGGCTCCGCCAGCGCGGGGCGGCCGCGCAGCAGCGCGCCGATATTGAGCGCGGTCGCCGTCACCATGGATTCGATCATGAAGCCGGTCTTCGGCACGCCGACCGGCACCGGCGTCGCCCCGACGGGCGCGATCGCCACACAGACGCCGACCGCAAACACATTCGGAAATGCCGGGTTGCGCTGGTTCTTGTCGACGATGACGAAGCCGCGAGGATTGGCGAGCTTGTCGATTCCGCGCACGGCTCCGACGCCGCGGAAGGCCGGCAACATCATCGAATAGGCAAACGGCAATTCACGGATCTTGTGGACCGAACCGTCCTCGTTGAGTTCCTCAACCGACATCTTGCCTTGCTCGACGCCTTTGACGCGGGCGTTGGTGATCCATTTGACATGCTTTTCGCGCATCTCGCTTTCGAGCAAGCCCTTGGTATCGCCGACGCCGTCAAGCCCAAGATGCCCGATATAGGGCTCGGAGGTGACGAAGGTCATGGGAACGCGGTCGCGTAGCTTGCGGCGGCGCAGCTCGGTTTCGAGAATGAACAGGAATTCGTAGGCCGGGCCGAAGCAGGAGGCGCCCTGCACGGCGCCGATCACCACCGGCCCCGGATTTGCGGCGAGCTTGTCGAAGGCTTCCTTGGCGTGGATCGCATGATCGACGTGGCAGACCGACTGCGTGAAGCCCTGGGGGCCGAGACCCGGGATTTCGTCGAATGCAAGCTCGGGGCCGGTCGCGATCACGAGATAGTCGTAGTTGATCGAGGTGCCGTCGCCGAGTTCAATCCGGCTTTCGGATGGGTGCACGCGCTGCGCACCCTGCGTGAGCAAGCGGATCCCCTTGCGTTTCATGATATCGACGAGATCGATCTCGATGTCGCTTTGCTTGCGCCAGCCGATCGCCACCCACGGATTCGAGGGGACAAAGTGATAGACAGCGCCTTGCGAAACGACGGTCAGGCGATCGTCCTTTCTCAGCTGGGGCAATAGTTCATAGGCCATCAGCGTTCCGCCTAGGCCCGCTCCGATTACAACAACTTCCGCCATGAGAGCCTCCGTTACGGTATACAGGGCCGGTTGGGGATCCGGCTTGTCGTTTCGACTTGACTATATATGCGATATTTCGTATATACGCAAGTATGAAGATAGATAGTGACGTCATGGAGCAGGCAGCCGACCAGGCGAGCGAGCTGTTGAAGGCGCTCGCGAACCGGCATCGGCTCTTGATCATCTGCCAGCTGATCGACGGCGAGCGCTCGGTGGGCGAGCTCGCCGAATTCCTGAACCTGCGCGACTCCACCGTGTCCCAGCATCTTGCGCTCCTTCGCAAGGACGGTCTGGTGTCCGCGCGGCGCGACGCGCAGACGATCTACTATTCCATCGCAAGCGCGCCGGCCCGCGAGGTGCTGAAGACGCTTTACCAGGTCTTTTGCGCGCCAACGAAGACTGCGCCATCGAAACGCAAATTATGAGCGCGCGCGCGACGGTGTGTTGAGCAAGATCAATGTCCGTCGCGGCAGGTGCAGTGAGATGGCGGGAAGCGCCGCGATGCAGCGCCATGATCTCGTATTGAACGATGGAATCGGCCGATGTGGGTACTAAGAATATTGACCGTGCTGACACCGATGTTGGCTTCCGTCTTTGCGAGCGCGGAGACGCTCACTGTCATCCAGCGTTCGATCGCCGACGAGAAGGCCGTCTTCGCCACCGTCGAAAGCATCAGCGTCGTACCTGCGCGCAGCCGGATCGGCGGCACGGTGGCCCAGCTCCACGTCAGGGAGGGCGACGCGGTGACGCGCGGCCAGGCGATCGCGGTCGTCGGGGACGACAAGCTCGTCCTTCAGATGAAGTCGCTCGACGCGCAGATCCAGGCCCTGCAAGCGCAGGCGGATCAGGCGCAGATCGACTTTGACCGGATCGAGGGATTGGTCGAGCGCGGCACGCTTCCCCGCGTCAAGCTTGACGAGGCGCACACCGCTCTCAATGTCGCCCAGAACGGTCTGCGGGCGAAGACCGCCGAGCGCGCCGTCATCCAGCAGCAGCTCAATGAGGGGCAGGTGCTCGCTCCGCAGGACGGACGCGTCCTGAAGAGGCTCGTGGCCGTGGGCTCCGTGATGCTGCCGGGCGACCCCGTTGCGATGATCGCGCAGCAGGACTTCAAATTGCGCTTAAGGATTCCCGAGCGCCACGCTCGCTCTCTGAGGGCGGGCGACAGGATTCGCGTCGAAGGGACCGAGCTCTCCGAGGAGCCGGTCAAATGGGGCGTCATCGATCTCGTCTATCCGCAGATCGAGGAAGGCCGGGTCATTGCCGATGCCAAGGTCGAGGGGCTCGGCGAATATTTCGTCGGTGATCGCTTAAGAGTGTGGATCTCGGGCGCCAAGCGGCCAGCCTTCGTGATCCCGTCAACCTATGTGAGGACGCGCTTCGGCATCGACTACGTTGAGCTGCTCCGAGGTGACGGTACCATCGAAGTCCCCGTGCAACGCGGCCGTGACGATCCGACCCCCGATCTTCCCGACGGACTTGAAATCCTGTCGGGTATCCGCGCCGGCGACCGGCTGGTGAAGCCGTGAATCTCGGTCTGTCAGGGCGGCTCACCAGGGCGACGCTTGGCTCGCCATTGACGCCGCTCTTCCTGCTCGCCGCGCTGGTGGTCGGCCTGATCGCCGTGGCCGTCATTCCGCGCGAGGAAGAGCCGCAGATCAGCGTTCCCATGGTCGACATCCGCGTCAATGCCGACGGCCTGCGCGCGCCCGATGCGGTCGAGCTCGTCACCAAGCCGCTGGAAGCCATCGTCAAGGGCATCGACGGCGTGGAGCATGTCTACAGCCAGACCGAGGACGACCGCGTGATGGTCACGGCGCGCTTCCTGGTCGGCACGAAATTCGATGATGCGATCCTGCGGGTGCACGAGAAGATTCGCGCCAATATGGATCGGATACCGATCGGCATTCCCGAGCCACTGATCGTCGGGAGAGGCATCAACGACGTTGCCATCATGGTGCTGACGCTGTCGCCGAAGCCTGAATCTGCCGATCGCTGGACCGATAAGGACCTCTATGAACTGGCCGATAAGCTGCGCGCCGAGCTGACCAAGGTCGACAATATCGGATTGACCTATATTTCCGGCGGCAGTCCCCAGGAGATCAGGGTCGAGCCCGATCCCGAAAAACTGTCGCTCTACGGTGTCACGCTGCAGCAGCTCGTCGCCAAGGTGAAGGATGCCAACCGCTCCTTCCTGGCCGGCGGCGTGCGCGAGACCGGGATCGTTCGCAACGTCGCGGCCGGTCAGACCCTGACCGGGATTCCAGATATCGGCCTCCTGCTGATCTCGTCCCGAGACGGGCGGCCGGTCTATGTCAAAGACGTGGCCAGGGTTGTCATTGGCCCGAACACGACGGAGCATCGGGTCTGGAACGATGCGCGGGACGGCAAGGGCCATTGGCAGCGCGTGCCGGCCGTCAGCGTCGCGCTCGCCAAGCGAGCCGGCGCGAACGCCGTCGTCGTCTCGCATGATATCCTGCGCCGTCTCGAGGGACTGAAGTCCCGCCTCATTCCGGATGACGTTCAAGTCACGGTCACCCGCGATTATGGCGAGACGGCCAACGAGAAGGCCAACGAGCTCCTGTTTCATCTCGGTCTCGCCACCGCCTCGATCGTCGTGCTGATCGCCATTGCGATCGGCTGGCGCGAGGCTGTGGTCACGCTCGTGGTAATCCCCACGACGATCCTTCTGACCCTGTTTGCCGCCAATTTGATGGGTTACACCATCAACCGCGTCAGCCTGTTCGCGCTGATCTTCTCGATCGGCATCCTGGTCGACGACGCGATCGTCGTGGTGGAGAACGTCGCGCGCCACTGGGCGATGCGGGATGGCCGGCCACGCGCGCAGGCGACGATCGAGGCCGTGGCCGAAGTCGGCAATCCGACCATCGTTGCGACGCTGACTGTCGTTGCAGCGCTGTTGCCAATGCTGTTCGTCTCGGGGCTGATGGGCCCTTATATGGCCCCGATCCCGGCCAACGCCTCGGCCGCCATGCTGTTCTCTTTCTTCGTCGCTGTGGTGGTAGCGCCTTGGCTGATGCTGCGTCTCGCCCCGAAATCCACCGCAGCTTCGCTGCACGCTCACGGCAACGAAGGCCTGCTCGGCCGCATCTACCTCTTGATCGCGAGCCACGTCGTCAAAAGCAGGCGTTCCGCCTGGACATTCCTGATCGCCGTCGGCGCCGCGACCCTGCTATCGATGCTACTGTTCGTAACCAAATCGGTGACAGTCAAGCTGCTGCCGTTCGACAACAAATCCGAGATCGCCGTGATGGTCGATCTGCCGGAAGGTGCAACGCTTGAAGATACTGAACGCACCCTGTTTGACGCGGCGGACATCGCCCGACAATTGCCCGAGGTCACGTCGGTGCAGGCCTATGCCGGCACGCCTGCGCCGTTCAACTTTAACGGCCTCGTGCGGCATTATTATCTGCGCGAGCGGCCCGAACTGGGGGAGCTACAGGTCAACCTGACCGGGCGGGGGGCGCGCAAGCGCGCGAGCCACGAGATCGCGCTAGACTTGAGGCAGCGATTGAAAGCGCTCACCCTTGCAAAAGGCACCAGCATCAAGGTCGTCGAAGTTCCGCCCGGGCCTCCGGTGCTGGCGACGCTGCTCGCCGAAATCTACGGTCCGGACGCGGCAACGCGCCGCGCCGTCACGCGCGAGGTCAAGCGGATTTTTGCGGACGTGCCGTTCATCGTCGATATCGATGATTCGATCGGCGAGCCGCGCCCGCGGCTGCGACTGTCGATCGACCAGGACCGGCTCGAGTTCTTCGGCGTCGAGCAGCGCGACGTCTACGACACCATTGGAGCATTGTTCGGCGGCGTCTCTGTTGGCTATTCGCATCGCGGCGAAGACCGCAACCCGATCGAGATCGCGATCAAACTGCCGAAGCGGGATCTGGTCTGGGATGAGGCACTGGCCTCCACGCCGGTGCCCGCGAACACGCTGCCCGGAAGCAAGACGGTTGTCGAGCTCGGGCAGGTGGTGAAAGCGACCGCCGAACAGGGCTCGCCACTGATCTTCCGCCGTGACGGACGCTTCGCCGACATGGTGATGGCGGAGCTCGCCGGCCGATTCGAAGCGCCGCTTTACGGGATGCTCGAGGTAGACAATCGCATCAACGCGCATGATTGGGGCACGCTGCCAAAGCCCGTGATCAGCCTTCATGGACAGCCGACCGACGAGTCCCACCCGACGCTGCTATGGGATGGCGAGTGGGAAATCACCTGGGTCACCTTCCGCGACATGGGTGCGGCGTTCGGGGCCGCGATTTTGGGCATCTATGTTCTGGTGGTCGCGCAGTTCCGCAGCTTCCGCCTGCCGCTGGTCATCTTGACGCCGATCCCCCTGACCCTGATTGGCATCCTGTTCGGCCACTGGCTGTTGGGTGCGCCGTTCACCGCAACCTCGATGATCGGCTTCATTGCGCTTGCCGGCATCATCGTTCGCAACTCGATTCTCTTGGTGGACTTCATTCGACATTGCGGCGGCGAGGGCAAGTCGCTCCGCGACGTGGTGCTGGAAGCGGGCGCCGTTCGCTTCAAGCCGATCCTGTTGACAGCGGTCGCGGCCATGATTGGTGCAGCGACCATTCTGCTCGACCCGATCTTTCAGGGGCTTGCGATTTCGCTCCTGTTCGGGCTCGCCTCGTCGACGCTGCTCACCGTTCTCGTCATTCCCGCCATCTACATCGCACTGCGCGAATCCAACAAGGCCACGTTGTCGAAAGCCAAATCCGCATAGAAAGCTCTGTCATGGACAAGAACTATTCCGACGTTTGCAAGCAAATCTCCAGCAATCTCAGGACGTTGCGCAAAGACATTCCCGACACCATGCAGGCGTTCTCGGCGCTGGCGCAGGCCGCAAGCCGCGACGGCGCGCTGGACAAGAAGACCAAGGAGCTGATTGCGCTCGCGCTTGGCGTCGCTGCACACTGTGACGGCTGCATCGGTTTCCATGCCGAGGCTCTGGTCAGGCTCGGGGCGACGCGTCAGGAAGTCGAGGAAGCTCTCGGCATGGCGGTTTATATGGGCGGCGGTCCGTCGCTGATGTATGCCGCGGACGCGATAGGAGCCTTCGAACAATTCCGGCAGCAAATAACTGTCGCTGCCTGACCTGTCCGTAGCCACGATCGCCAAGTAGCATCGATCCAAGCGTGACGGAAGTTTGTCAGCAAGCCGATTGTCGTGGGCCCCGCCGGCTGTCAGCCGCAACGGTTGCTTTTGGGGCAAAGTGTAAATCAAATGGCAGGCAAAGCCAGTAGATTCGCTCGAAAGTATTGCAATGGCTGCTGCAACGTCGGTAGACAACTGGCTACCTGCTGCTGTGCGTGCAGCAGCAGTCGACCGCAAGCTGACGGCGGGCGAGGCCCTATTTCGATCTGGAGGCAAGACCGAAGGCCTCCTTAAGGTCATAGCCGGACGGGTGCGGCTCACGCGGGTTGATCGCTCCGGCCGCGAAGTCGTATTGCACGTGGCCGGCCCCGGGGAGACCTTGGCTGAAGCATCGCTGTTTTCAGCGCAATATCACTGTGATGCAATCGCAAGCACAAATGCAATTGTGCGTGTGTATCCGAAGCGCGAAGTACTAGCCGCCCTCGAAGAAGACGCTAAGGCTGCTCAGGCTTTCTCCGCAACGTTAGCTCATCAGGTGATGAACCTCCGCACTCGGATTGAGCAGCGCAATATCCGCTCGGCACGTGAACGCGTTCGACACTTTCTCGCGCTGACCGCCGGTGCTGAAGGCCGCACAATCACACTGCGCGGGACCTTGAAGGACCTTGCCGCCGAACTTGGCCTAACACACGAGGCGCTCTATCGCACGTTGGCGGCACTCGAACATTCAGGCGAGATTAAACGCAAGGGATCAAAGATCATACTCGCCAAACGCGTATGATCGAGATCATATGCGACTGACTATCGGACCGGTATAAGACATCAGGGGCGCACAGCTAAAGAGGCTCCTTATGTCGAAATTTCCTTGGAAAACAACCCTCGCTGTTTCGGCGCTGGTGGCTGCAACCGCGTACGCCTTTGCGCAAATGTCGCCGGACGGCCCAATGGGTATGCATGGGCAGATGCAGCAAGGCGGAATAATGCACAAGATGCATCAGCAAATGATGCAGGGCCAAGGTGGCATGCGCGGCGGTATGGGCGGACGTAACGGGATGCACGAGGCGCAATCTGGCGCAACGGGCACACCAACCATGCCGGGGCAAGACGCTTTCGGTGCCATCCAGGAGATCGTTCAAATTTTGCAAGCCGATCCTAAAACGGATTGGTCGAAGGTCAACATTGAGGCGTTAAGGCAGCACCTCATCGATATGAATGAGGTGACTCTGCATGCAACTGCTACGCAACGTGACGTCGGTAACGGCATTGAGATCAACGTGACCGGCGAGGGTCGCACGCTGGAGGCGATCAAGCGCATGGTGCCGGCGCACGTCAACGAGCTGCGCGAGCTTGGTTGGAATGCAAAGAGCGATGATTCGCCAAATGGCGTCACCCTCACAATCATGGCGAGCGAAGCGCAGCCGCTCACCAAGTTGAAGGCGCTCGGCTTCATGGGAATTATGGTGCAGGGCAGTCACCATCAGCGGCATCATCTGCTGATGGCAATGGGCCAGTCCGTCCATTGAGAGTTAAGCGGAACAATATTTGAAGGCCAGCCCTAGTGTTCCGCGTACAGAGGCACCCACTCGTCGCCCATCTTGACATAGGATCGCTTCACCGCGGCCCACGCGGTGCGATGAGCGATCTCCTCCTGACGGATATCTCCAGTATAGGAGGCAAAGGCATGATTGAAAGCCTCACGATAGATGTCCTGCGCGTGTGGCGGCAGATGGCTGCGAACGCGAGAGGGGAGGTTGGTATTTGAACGGTAAGGCATCGTTGTAGCACTCACGTCAGGCAGGCTGTTCGAACTCTTCCGGTGAATGTCCGAATTGGGCGAGGGCCTCTTCGAGGTAATCGCCGAGTAGGGGCATGCCGAGAAGGTATTCGGCGGTTCGTCGGTTATGGGCCCGAGCAGCTTCCGCGCGGATATCTCCCCAATCGTCGAGTGCCCCGTCGCCGCGGCCAAACCAGGCCAGCGCGACCAGGTCAATCTGCTCGTCCTCGTTCAGGCCGCGGATGATCGCGATCAGTTCGGCGCGGACAGGATCGTCGGTGTGATCCTCAAGGACCGACAGCATCGCGTCGTCGCTGGCGTTTGAGCCGGAATCTGGATCTGTAACCACATCCTTGACATCAAACTGCCGAGCTTTGGTGAGGATCACGAAGACCTTCGCCGCTGATATCGCAAGATCGGGGATTTTCGTCATGCTCGACCCCTTGTTCATTCATCAAAACACCATAACCCGCATGGGGTGTCTGCTGGTTGATGGAGATCAAGAAGGGTCCGGTTGATCCAGCCGGACGCCCTTGATCCAGAACAATATCGGGTGCCGCGCGGTGGGCTAACCAATCCACGTTGTCGACATCCCGAGAGAAAGCATGAAAGCCGAGCCGTCGAAAAGGAAGCGCGCCATATTTGCGGCCAGTCTCACCGCGGCCGGCTTCGGGGTAATGCTCCTGCTGTCGTTTCTGGCTGCTCTCACGAATGTTGAAACCGTCCCTTACAGCAAGTTTGAGGAGCTGGTTGCGCAGGGCGCGGTGACCGAGGTCACAATCGGCCCGGACACGATCGAGGGGAAACTCAGAAATCCGCTTCCGAGCGGAAAGTCCGCCTTCATCGCTACACGAGTGGATATGGCTTTGGCCGAGAGGCTGGAAGCGAAAGGCGTGACGGTCACAGGAGCGACGGGGAGCACTTTCGGCGGCATTCTTTCTTGGATTTTGCCGTTTTTTCTCCTGTTTGGCCTTTGGTGGTTTCTCGGCGGCGGGATGGGCAACCGCCAAAGCCTGGGCGGGTTGATGTCGATCGGAAAATCTCGAGCCAAGGTCTATGTCGAAGAGGATACCAAGGTGACCTTTGCGGATGTGGCTGGCGTCGACGAGGCCAAGTTCGAACTGCAGGAGGTCGTCTCCTTTTTGAAGGATCCCGAGGGCTACGGCCGCTTGGGCGCACACGTCCCAAAGGGGATTCTGCTCGTCGGACCGCCCGGCACCGGCAAGACACTTCTCGCGCGCGCGGTGGCCGGCGAAGCCGGAGTCGCCTTCTTTTCGATCTCCGGTTCGGAGTTCGTCGAGCTGTTTGTCGGCGTCGGCGCAGCGCGGGTCCGGGACCTATTTGAGCAGGCAAGAAAGGCCGCGCCCTGCATCGTTTTCATTGATGAGCTGGACGCGCTTGGTCGCAGCAGGGGTCCCGGCGGCCTGGGTGGCCATGACGAGAAGGAACAGACGCTCAATCAATTGCTGGCCGAGCTCGACGGCTTCGATCCACGCGCCGGCATTATTCTGTTGGCGGCAACCAATCGACCAGAGATTCTGGACGCCGCCCTGCTTCGGGCCGGGCGTTTCGATCGACAAGTGTTGGTCGACCGGCCGGACAAATCCGGCCGGTTGGCCATACTCAGGGTTCACATCAAGAAGATCAAAACCGGAAGCGACGTAGACCTGGACAAGATCGCCGGCCTCACGCCGGGCTTCACAGGTGCCGACATCGCGAACCTGATCAATGAGGCTGCCATTGCTGCAACAAGGCGAAACGCAGATCAAGTGACGTTCAACGACTTTACAGCGGCCATGGAACGCATCGTTGCGGGCATCGAGAAGAAGAGCAGGACCCTCAGCAAAGAGGAGCGCCGCAGAACGGCCTATCATGAGATGGGGCACGCGTTGGTAGCTGCGAGTTTGCCGGGAGTCGATCCGGTACAAAAGGTCTCGATCATCCCGCGCGGCGTCGGCGCGCTTGGCTACACGATGCAGCGTCCAACCCAGGATCGGTTCTTGCTTACAGTGAGCGAGCTCAAGAATCGAATCGAGGTCTTGATGGGTGGCCGTGCCTCCGAGCGATTGATCTTTGATGGCGACGTCTCGACGGGGGCTGCTGATGATCTGCAACGAGCGACGGAAATTGCCATCGAAATGGTGACAAAATACGGGATGGATCCGAAGGTCGGCCAACGAACTTATGCCCCAAAGCCGCAGGCGTTTGTTCCCGCGATGCAGGATGCGGTCGTGAGTGCCGCCGAAGCGACAGGACGAGAGATCGACCTTGCTGTCCGGCAATTGATCGAGACGGGTGAAGCTCGCGCGCGCGAAATCCTCGAAAAGCGGCGCCCCGAGCTCGATGCAGGCGTCGAACTTCTGCTGGCACAGGAGACTTTGACGGCTGAACAATTCGCTCCTTTGCGCTCTTCAGTTGCTGACGGCGGAACGCAGGCGGCCGCTTAGGCAGATGCTCGTTTGATGCCACTCGAGGCGTCGACGAAATTGAGTCCAGTGCGGCGGCATGCCTTCATGCGGCATGATCGACGGCGGTATCCAAGATGCGGATTGTCCCAATCTTGCAAGCGCTTTTCCTTTTGACGCTGGCGAACGGAACGCCCGTTATCGTCAAGAGAATATTCGGCTCCCGCATGGCGTTCCCGTTGGATGCAGGAGTGCAATTCCTGGATGGCCAACCGTTGTTTGGAAGCTCGAAGACCGTCCGCGGTGTTGTATCTTCCATCGCCGTCACTGCAGGTCTCGCGCCGTTACTTGGGGTGAGTGTCGTTGCGGGCAGCCTCGCGGCGGCCCTCGCGATGGTCGGCGATCTGTTCTCCAGCTTCGTAAAGCGGCGCTTTCGACTTCGCCCCAGCACCCAGGCAATCGGGCTTGATCAAATCCCCGAATCCCTGCTTCCGCTGTTGGCGTGCCAAACAATGCTCTCGCTGACGTTCACCGATATCCCAGTTTGTGTCGGCATCTTTGTGGCCGGAGAGCTGATCATTTCGCGTCTTCTTTACCGGCTGCACGTTCGCGACCAGCCCTTCTGACGATCAGCCGCGGCTCAATCGGTGCAGGGTGATTTCCGGTGGGCAATTATAGCGGACCGCGACGACGCTGGATCCGGCACCGACCGAAGTATAGCCGGTCATGTCGCCATAGTGCCAGGCGCCGGCGCCCATGCGCCGGGGCAACACTGAATCGAGCGTGATGGGTATCGAACCGGGCAGGCAAATCTGTCCGCCATGCGTATGGCCGCTCAAGAGCAGATCAAAACCGGCATGGGCCGCCTGCCGGTAGATTTCGGGCGTGTGCGACAGAAGGACGGCGAATGCTCCTTCGGGAATCTGCGAAGCGGCCTTTTCGATGTTGTCGACCCTGAAGTAGTGGGCGTCATCGATGCCGGCCAGGTATATCGACTGGTCGCCCCGTTTGATCACCTCACATTCATTCTGTAACATCCGGATGCCCATGGCTTCGAGACCGGGCAGCATCTGGATCGTGTCGTGGTTGCCCAGCACGCCAAAGACGGGTGGCTTCAGATGGCCCACCAGCCCCGCCATGCCCTTCAGTGCAGCGTCGTAGGAACCAAACGTCTTGCCGCGAAAATCGCCTGTCAATACGCAGGCATCATATTGCAACCCTTCGACCAGCTCGGAGAGCCGGAGCATCGCGCGATGGTTCATGTCGACATGGGTGTCGCTGATGTGAAGAATTACAAAACCATCGAACGCGGGCGGTAGACCGGCACACCTGATGTTGTTTTTCTTCAGGACGACGCGCTCGGCATTCCTTCGCCCGCGCCAGTAGAGGCCGCTCAGTTTCAAGATGGTTCGGATGACGGAATGAATCGAATACCAATTCTCGATGTGAAAGAAATTCAGCCCTTGCCCGAAAATCTGGGCTTCGTGATCGGCTTCAATCCCGAGGCGCTGCCGGGCATGCAGCCGTCCAAGGCGTCGCTCCAGAGTGGAGAGGAGTTCAGTGGAGATTCCCATCGATGAGCGTCGACCTCTGCAGTCGGAACCCGGCTTGCTTGCCAGGCGAGACTACTACAAAGACAAAAACGCTCCAGAGCAATCCATGAGGAGCACACGCCGATGCAACATCGCCGCGGGCGCAAAAAGAGCGTCTCCGCCTCCGCGGTCGTGACCTGGAGAGACCGCCCATCGGGGTTCGAATTCAATGCGACATCAGCGTCGGCACCGTCGTCGTCCGCAGCATCTCACGCGTGACACCGCCCAAAATCCCTTCCTGCAGCCGGGAGTGCCCGTAGGCCCCCATCACCAGCATGTCGAGACTTTCGTCGGCGGCCAGAGACAGGATCGATGGTTGAATGTCGGAGCGTGCTGCCGGCAAGTCGATGAGCCTGACTGGAAGCCCGTCGCGCGCCAGATGCCTTGCGAGCTTTTCTGCCGAAGCTTCCGCCGGAACGCTCTCGGCTCCGTTGACCGAGATCGCGACCAACGCGTCCGCATCGGCAAGAAAGGGCTTTGCATCTCTCAGCGCGCGAGCCGCAAGGCGACTTCCGTCCCAGCAGATGCCGATGCGCCTGGCGTCGAAGGCTCCGCGAAGAATGTGAGGCACGAACAGGACAGGCCCGCCGGCCTGAAACAGGATTTCCCTGACGATCGTGTTATCGAAGGTTTCGTGTTCCGCCTCCGGCTGCAGGACGACCGTTAGGTCGTAAAGCCGAGCGGCGGCGACGACCGCGGCAGCCGCATCCCCGGGGATGTCTGCGATCGAACGGCAATGATAGGAGATGCCTGCGTTGCGCGCCTCAGCTTCAAAAACAGCCAGTGCAGCCTCGGCGCGCGCGGCGGCTCGTTCCTGCTCGATTTCGAAGACAGTTGCAACGGCGGCGGTGCCGTCCATGACAAAGGCGGTGTTGACCGAGACATAGCCGACGGCGAGCGCATCGAGGTGAGCACCGAACTTTTCAGCCAGGGATACCGACGCATCAATCACGGGGCGCATCGGGCGCTCAGTCGGGATGTGTACCAGAATGTCCTTGATCATGGGCTCCTCGAAAGATCGAGGTAACATAGTCTCAGTCATTCGGTAGGTCGTATTGACTTGAATCAAGCATCGACGATGCGACGTCTCTGTCTCGTTCGCCGCGCGAGGCAATACGGGAGGCGAGATCACCTCCGAAGCGCAAAGCGCTTGGCGAGCTCGGCGGCTGCGAGATAGGCGGCTGTAATGATCGCGACTGTTGCCGCAAGCCTTGAGGGCACCGCCACGAAGCCAAAGACATGCGCAAATGGCCCAACCGCAAGGAAGATTGCGGCTGCAAGTGCACCGAGCGAGCTTGCGATCAGCACGGAGGCTGGCCGGTTGGCTCGCCACGGCAGACGCCGGCTGCGGATAAGGAAGATGACCAGGATTTGCGTTGCGATCGATTCGAGAAACCATCCCGTTTGAAACAGGGCCGCGTCAGCGTCGAACAATTTTAGCAGCGTAACAAACGTCGCCACATCGAAGAGCGATGAGGTTGCACCCATGATGACCGTGAAACGAAGGAGGCTCGTCATATCCCAACCGTGTGGCGCGTAAACGTCATCATGGTCGACTTCGTCGAAAGGAATTCCGATCTCGGACAGGTCGTACAGCAGATTGTTGAGAAGGATCTGCAGGGGAAGAAGCGGGAAGAAGGGCAGCGCGAGCGAAGCAAGTGCCATCGAGAGCATATTGCCGAAGTTCGAGCTCGTGCCCATGCGGACATATTTGAGGATATTGGCAAAGGTACGCCGCCCCTCCTGCACGCCGGCCGCCAGGACAGATAGGTCCGGTGCGAGCAGGATCATGTCGGCCGCGGCTCGTGCGACCTCAGTTGCTCCCGAGACAGAAATTCCGACATGAGCTGCATGAATGGCCGGCGCATCATTGACGCCGTCGCCCATGAATCCCACCACGTGACCGCGATCGCGCAGGGCCTGGATGATCCGCTTTTTTTGATCCGGATCGATCCTGGCAAAAAGGGAGACCTGGCCCAAGCGCGTGCCCAGACCGCTGTCCGAGAGGCCAGCGATTTCGGCGCCGGTCATGACCGGCTGTGCCGCCATTCCGACGGCTTCGGCGACATGCGCCACGACCGCGGGATGGTCGCCGGAGATGATCTTCACCTTGACGCCCAGTGAGCCCAGCGTCTTCAGGGCATCGGCAGCGTCATGCTTTGGCGGATCGGCGAAGATGCACAAGCCGGCAAGGGTCAGATCGGTCTCATCGGCCACGGTGGCTTCCATTTGCTCCGCGGGCAGCTCCTTGATGGCCACGCCGAGTAGGCGAAACCCGTCACGCGAATATCTGTCCTGAATTTCGTCCAGCTTGGCGCGCCAGTGCTCATCAAGCGGTCTTGCGAGCCCGTCAACCTCCACCGCCACAGCCCGCTCCATGATGGCTTCGGGCGCGCCCTTGACGATCAGATAATTTTGGCCTTCATGGGCGACCAGCACCGAAAGGCGCCGCCTGCGGAAATCGAACGGGATCTCCGAAATCGCCGACCAGCCCTCGGGTGGGCTCGCAACCGCCTGGAGCAGGGCGTCGTCCAATGGACTGCGAATGCCTGTCTGGAATCTGCTGTTCACATACGCAAGTTCGAGCACACGGTCGCTGACCTTGTCCTCGGCGTTCACATGTCCGACCAGCGCAATCCTGGCTTCCGTCAGGGTCCCCGTCTTGTCGACACAGATCGTATCCATCGCGCCAAGGTCATGAATGGCGGAGAGCCGTTTGACGATCACCTTGCGTCTGGCCATCCGTTGCGCCCCGCGCGACAACGTGACCGTCATCACCATCGGCAGCAGCTCCGGTGTCAGTCCGACCGCCAGCGCCACGGCAAACAGGATCGATTCGATGGCCGGCCGATGGGCGGCGAGATGTGCAAGCAACACGAAAAAGCACAGAAAGATCGTAAGACGCAGGATCAACAGGCCCAGTCTGTGCACGCCTTCCTCGAGCGCGCTAGGTGGAAGGTTCGCCGTCAACGCCTTTGCGATGGCGCCGAAGCGCGTCCGCAGGCCGGTTTCGACGACCAGCATCACCGCCTCGCCTCCGACCATCGAGGTGCTGGCAAAGAGCGCGTTGCTGGCCTCCGCAATCGACTTGGCGTGACAGGGAGCAGGATCCTTTGTTGCGGGAAACGCCTCGCCGGTGAGCAGCGACTCGTTGACCTGTGCTCCGCGAGCGCTCAAGACCACGCCGTCCGCCGGCACAAGATCCCCGCTTCGGAGGTGGACAACGTCGCCGGGCACGATGGCGCTCACCGGCAGCATGACGATATGCCCATCGCGGACCACGTCGGCCTGGACGGCGACGGACTGCCGCAAGGCCTCGGCCGCCAATTCGGCGTGATGCTCCTGGACGATATCGAGTGTGAGGGAGAGCGTGACGACGATGACGATGATGGCAAAGCTGCCGACATCGCCGGTGGCTCCTGAAACCGCCGCTGCGACGATCAGCATGGCGAACAGCGGATTGGTCAGCCGCTGAAGGATCTTCCGAAGGATTGAACGGCTTTGCGAAACCTCGAACCGATTGGGCCCGAACTGAGCGAAGCGCCGCTCGGCCTGGGCCCGCGTCAGGCCGCCTTTGTCGCTTGCGAGTGATGCAAGCAGGGTCTCCGTCGGCGTGGTCCAAAATTCGGTGCTTTTTGCGGTGGAGACCTGATTGACCATCGCGTTCCCGGGAGCTGCTGCGCGGGTGTCATCATACGGACGGTGACCAAGGGACTGTTGACTTGGCTCAATCGGGGCCCGGCGCCCAAGGCCCTCACAGTCGGCGCCGGAACGGCTTTTCCGCTCGCTGCATCTGTTTCCGCTTGCTCTTGCGATAGCCGGGCGGCCGACCCTGCGCGGCCTTGCGCAGCCGCTTGAGGTCTCGGAGGTCACCCAAGGTCCGGTGAACGCGTTTGGCCGCTTCTGCGAAGGCCAGATCTTGCCGTGCAATGGTCACGCCAAGGTTCTGAAGCGCGCCAGCGACATAGCGGTAGCGTTTGCATCGGATCCGCAGGCGGTGCAGTTGTTTATTCCCTAAGGCTCGGAGATGCCGTCCCTGGCGCGAAATGCGAGCCTTCCAGGCGCGCAATTGCGCCTGGCTGTAAGCATCGAGTCACTCGGACCGAGTCGCTTGTTTCTCCAGGTCCACGTTGACGTGAATCAAGAACCCATAAGGCGACGCCGCTAGCCTGTTTTGCTAGCAGCTTCGTTTCTCGAGTCCGACGATCAGGGAACAGAAGGAGGAGGCCAAAGCCCATGCTTGCCACCGAAGTCATGCGGACCTCGTTTGCAACCATCAAGCCGACTACGCCGCTCATCGAGGCCGTGCACCTGCTGCTTGAGACCAACCAGCGGGGCCTTCCCGTGTTGGAGAGTGACGGCCGCCTGGTGGGGATCGTCTCGGAGGGTGACCTCCTGCACCGCGACGAGTTGGGCATCACTCCCCCGGAGGGGAACTGGCTCGAGATGCTACTGGGAGTCGAGGAGGGCGGGCCCGCGCGCGAGCGAATGCGCGCGCTTCGCGTCGCCGCCATCATGACTCCAGACCCCGTTTGCGTGGACGAGGATGCTACGGTTGACGACGTCATAGCCGAGATGGATATGCGTCGGGTCGCGCAGCTGCCGGTCGTCTGTGCGGGCAAGGTGATCGGCATGATCAGTCGTTTCGAGTTGATTACTGCGCTCGAGCGAAGCCTGAGTCGGAACGAGAGCCGGGAGAAGGCATAGTGATGAGCCGGAGGCTGCTTGCTGGACGCGTATGCGCCATCCTTTTCTCCGCTCTGCTCGCGGCATATCCAGCGCACGGTGAGGAAAGGGCGGAGAATCCTGGAGTCGTGCCGCCCGCGCTTGTGCCGCTACTCATGGGAAGCTCTGATCAATATGCGTAGCGAGCTCGTCGGCATCAACCGGCCGCATCGGACATGCGAATGCCGGTGGATTCGGCTTCGCAATGTACTTTGCTGTCCCATTGGGCTGACCTAGTAGACGACCGCCGGCTCGCGCAATAGATGGTCGTTGACGGCTTTCACACCGGAGATGTTTTCGGCCGCCACAGTGACCGCTTGCCGCTCCTTTTCGGAGTTGACATAACCCCAGAGGTCGACGGCGCCGGCCGTGACCGTGATATTCAGCCTATGAACGTGAGCCCACGGTTGCTTCTTCAGATCACTCAGCAATTTTTCGCGGATCATCGCGTCGGGAAGGCTGACGTCGAGCTTCGGCCGGGCGCTCGCGACGGCCTGAACGATGTTTGCGCGGCTGACGATGCCGACCAGATCGCCGCCCGCGCTCACGATCGGAACGCGCTTGATGTCATTCTCCTCGATCAGGTCCGCGATATCATGCAGGGGTGTCTCGGGCCCAGCCGTCTTGACGTCGCGGGTCATGACATCCTTGATCTTCACCGCGTGGGATTTGACATACTCCGCTGCGATGCCGCGGTCTCCGGAGATGAGGGACAGCCACCAGGAGGTCGGGCGTTCGGTTCCGGCCTCCACCCGGTGCATCAGATCAGCCTCCGTGACAATGCCGACCAGCTTTCCGGCGCTATCGACAACTGGGACCGCGCTGATGCGCTTGGCGATCAGAAGTCGCGCCACGTCACGAATGGTGTTGTTGTCATTCACCGTGATGACAGGGGAAACCATTACATCTCGTGCTTTCATACGAGCCTCCCACGCTGGCAATTGGGTTCTGATGTTGCAGTCCGGCGCGGTTGATCCGCGTTAATTGGCTTTGCGGTCGCACCTTCAGTCCAGAGCGAGGGGCGTCTGCAGCAATCGGAAGATAATCCATCCGACGGCGGCCAGCAGGACTGCCGCTAACCACAGCTTTTCGACCCGGGACACGCCGCGGACAGGATGGCGGCGGCTATCCACTTCAAACGCAGCCCGGACTTCGATGGCACTCCATTGCAGCAACTTGGCGCACACCCTCTTGAACCACAACCGAAGATCATGCGCGAATGCGATCCGGCTCACTGACTGGCTCCTTTCACGAACACTTCATATTCTGCTTGCGCGCAAGATCTCCATTGACCTGGATCAATTTGCGCCGCGTATCCTCGATCTCTCTTTGCGGATTTGACCTCCGTCAATTCCAGTTCATGCGCCATGTCTAGGCTGCGAATAGTCGCGTCCCGGGACTTGAAGAGGCGCGTGGCAGGCAAACGTGTGTGGAGCTATCGAGATGAATAAATTGAAGATCCCGCATAATGCCTTCGTATTCGTGGGCGACGGTCGCAGGGCACTGTTCCTGCGCAACGAGGGCGACGAGAAGTTTCCGAACCTGAAGACGGAAAGCGTCTTCGAGGGCGACAACCCGCCGACCCACGAACAAGGCAGCGAGCGGCCGGGACGCGTGAGCAAGGCGTTGGATTCGGGGCAGCGAAGCGCTGTCGAACCGGTCGACTGGCACCGCATCGAAGAGCATCGCTTTGCAAGGAAAGTTGCGGCCGCTATGGAGCAGGTGGTGCGGGCGAGGAATGTGCCGGCTCTCGTGGTTGTGGCGCCGCCCAGGACGTTGGCCGACCTGCGCAGCGCGTTTCACGCCGACGTCAAGGGGCGTGTCATCGCCGAGATCAACAAGGATCTGACCAGGCACTCCGTCGGCGAGATCGAGAAGCACCTGACCGACGTCGCGTGAAGCGTCTCTTGGCCCGTAGCTGCGCGACTGGTTAGCATCCGCAGCGCCTGCGGAGGGGAAATGATCGCGTTCTGTACGTCACATCGTCATTTCCGGCTCAGCCATGCGCTCCCGCTTCAGCTCGGGAATCTCGGTCATCGTTGCTTCCGTCAGCAGGAGCACGCTCGCCACCGAGACGGCGTTTTCAAGCGCCGTCCGGACGACCTTCGCGGGATCGACGATACCGGCCTCGACCAGGTCGACATATTCCTTGCGCGAGGCGTCAAAGCCGTAATTGCCCCGGCCGCTCAGCATTTGCGCCACGACGACTCCGCCGTCGGCTGCTGAGTTTTCCGCGATCTGGCGAGCAGGGGCCTCAAGCGCACGCTTCAGGATTTGAACGCCGGTCTTTTCGTCGCCTTCGCAGGCGACCTCTTCTTTGCTGACTGCCTCGATGCAGCGCAGCAACGCTAATCCGCCGCCTGGCACGATGCCTTCGGCGACCGCTGCCTTGGTCGAACTGATGGCGTCGTCCAGCGCCTCCTTCTTGGCCTTCATCTCCGCTTCCGTGGGTGCCCCGACGCGGATGACGGCGACCCCGCCAGACAGCTTTGCGAGTCGTTCCTCAAGCTTTTCCTTGTCATATTGGCTGGTCGTCTTTTCGATTTCGCGCCGGATTTGTTGCAGTCGTGCATCGATCAGGGCGCGATCCCCCTTGCTGCCGATCAGCGTGGTGTTTTCCTTGTCGGCAACGACGCGCGCAGCCCGACCAAGCTGCTGCAATGTGGTGTTCTCGAGCTTCAAACCGAGGTCGTCCGAGATGACCTGCGCGCCGGTGAGGATAGCGATATCTTCGAGCATCGCCTTGCGCCGATCCCCGAAGCCTGGCGCCTTGACAGCGCACCCCTTCAGTACGCCTCGCAAGCGGTTGACGATCAGGGTGGCAAGCGCTTCGCCCTCGATATCCTCTGCAACGATCAAGAGCGGTCGGCCTGATTTTGCGACCTCTTCAAGCAGCGGTACGAGGTCGTGCAGCGCGCTGATCTTGTGATCGGACAGCAGGATGAAAGGATCCTCAAGCACGGCCTCCATCCGCTCCGCGTCGGTGACGAAATATGGCGACAGGAAGCCGCGGTCGAATTTCATTCCTTCGACGACGTCGAGCAAGGTTTCGGTGGTCTTGGACTCTTCGACCGAAATCACCCCTTCGCCGCCCACTCTTTCCAGCGCGTCGGCTACCAAGGCACCGATCGACGGATCATTGTGGGCCGAGATAGTGGCGACTTGGGCCTTTTCCGCCTTTGTCTTTACGGGTCGCGCCATCGCGCGTAGCGCGGCAGTCGTTGCGCGTGTGGCGCGGTCCAGCCCGCGCTTCAGATCGATTGCACTCGCACCGGCGACGACATTTCTGACGCCATCAGCGAGAATCGCGTGGGCAAGGATTGTCGACGTACTGGTGCCGTCGCCGACGACGTCGCCGGTCTTTTCCGCGGCCTGGCGCAGCACCTGTGCCCCCAGATTCTCCTCGGGATCCCTGAGGTCAAATTCCTTGGCAATGGTGACGCCGTCATTGCAAACGATCGGCGCGCCCCAACTCTTCTGGATCAGGACTGATTTCGACTTCGGACCCAGGGTCACGCGCACGGCGTCAGTGAGCAGCGAGGCGCCGTGCAAGACCTTTTCGCGGGCGGCTGAGTGAAACAGGATCTGCTTATGGGCCATTGTTAGCTCCGAAGACAAGGCATTGGTCACGAAGAGAAAGCGGCCCCGCCGGAGATGGGCGGCGAGACCGCATTTCGCTTACTTCGCAGTGATCGGAATGGTCTTCTGACTCTTCTGGGCTTGTGGCGTCTTGGGAAGCTTGATCGTCAAGACGCCGCTCTTGTAGCTCGCTTCGACTTTGTCGGTATCGACGCTTGAAGGCACTTGCAGCGAGCGACGGAAAGATCCGTAGCGACGTTCGGACACGTAGCGGTCTTTGGTCTTTTCTTCCTTTTCTTCGCTCTTTTCGCCCTTGATCGTCAGGACGCCATCGGAAAGCTGGAGCTCGATGTTCTTGGCGTCCAGGCCCGGTAGTTCGGCGGTGACCTCGTAGGCATTGTCCTTCTCGACGATGTCGACCGCCGGCGTGACCGCGAAGCCAAAATCGCGCCGCCAGAAATTATCGATGTCGCGATAGAACGGTGTCTGCAGGAATCCGGTCTCGAAATCCCGGAACAGGCGATCGACCTGGTTGCGCAGGCTCTCGAAAGGATGCCATTCGGCGCTCCTTGCTGGCTGCGGGGTCGAGGGCGTCTCGGTCTTGATGGGTAGTTTGGTTGCTGCTTCTGCCATGGCTGTTGTCTCCTTGCGTTGCGGACCTGCGAACCAAGGATACGGCTCTTGTCGGCGCCACCGTTGATTTTGATCAAGTGCGGAGGAGGTCGACCGTGAGTCGGCGCCGAGGCGGCCGTGACCATCTCAGCGGAAAGTGAAAAAATGGCCGCCGGCTGAACTCCTGGCGGCCAAATCAGGGAGGAAACAATGGCAGTATTCACCTCCGCAAGGGCGGCTCGTTGATTCAGATCAAGTCAGGCGGGCGCCGGAGAGATTGCGCGGCCGCGTTTTCGGCGATGAGGGAAAACGGCCGCGAGTTTGTTCCGCGACAAAGAGAGCCGGTCATCCTTTGCCTACCGTCATTCTACGGAGAAAAAGTGAGTCTGACGGAGCCCAATCATGCAGGACTTCATCCGGCAAGAGAACATTGCGCTGTTCAAGACACGATTGGCGGATCCACGAATAGCGGAGCCAGAGCGAGCAGTTTTGCTGAGACTGCTGGCCGAAGAAGTGACGAAAGGGCAGGAGCCGCAGCTTGCGACCGCCGGCGCGGGACTTGCAGTCGGCTCAATCCATCATGTCGCTTCGGTGGCTCGCGTCTGACCACGCAATGGCGTGCACCAGGTTTCAATCGAGGCTGGCGACGCGCAAGCGGGGTGTGTTCGTGATGACGCTCGCCGACTACATCTTCCGCCATTTCGCCACTCCTTTATGAGCAGCTCACTCGACTCTGATGACGGCCGTGACGAGGAGCTTGATCCGATCGAGCAGCAAGGCGAAACCTGTCGCAGCCGCGAACAGGCCTGCAAGGAGTTGCCACGGCAGCGGTCTCATCAACGTGCCAGTCAGGACGAGCACGCATACGACCGCGAGATCCACTGCCGACGATGCAAGGACCCAGTTTCCTGGTTTTGAGCTCCATAGACACCGGCGCTCGCGCAAGACGTAGAGCGCCGCCTGATTCCCGAATGCCAAGGCAGCGAAGGCGAGCGTTTGCAGCTCGGTCGTGCCGAGGCCGAGTCGGAATCTTCCAAGCGCGAGGACGGAGATAGAGAAGGCGAGCTTGCAGGCGCCGAGCACGATCGCGGCGCGCGTGATGTCGCCCATGCGCCAGACGCTCGGCGAGGGGGCCGGGGTCGCGCGATCGGTGGTGAGCGACATGCTCAGAAAATCGTTGGTCAGGAATAGAAACACCATTAGTGCTGGCGTCATCACGGCATTGCCGGTGAGCGCCAGTCCGGCCGCCAGGAACAGGACGATCTCTATCTTCTTCACCAGCATGTTGAAGGTGTAGGTGAGGAGCCGCTGAAAGCCGATCCGACCCTCACGGACGGCGTAAACGATGCCCGAAAGTCCCGGCTCGGTCAGCACCATGCCGGCAGCCGCCTTGGCGACGTCGGTCGCGGTGGCAACGGCGATGCCGATCTGAGCCTGCCGGAGTGCGGGCGCGTCGTTCGTCCCGTCGCCGCACATGCCGACCACGTGGCCGTGGCCCTGCAACACCTTTACCAACTTATATTTCTGCTCAGGCACGACGCGGGCGAACACACCGATATCGTGGGTGCTGACGTCGTCGGTGAGTTGGTCGGCAGGACAGACCCGGCCGCCGATTCCGACAGCGCGGGCCACCGCAGCGCCGGTCGCCGCGGAATCGCCGGTGACCATGACGGTGCGCACGCCCATGCGGCGCAGCTCGTCGATCAACGGCTTGGCCTCGTCGCGTGGCGGATCACTGAGGGCGATCACGCCGGCAAGTCGCAGTGAGTCCGCAGCCCCGACGGCCACTGAAATGACACGGTGACCTTCGCCGGCAAGAGTGTCGACCATTTGTCGCGCGGCCTCCGGACACTCGGCAATGCACGAGACACGTTCAAACGCCCCCTTGACGACCCGCCGCTCTGACCCGTCGCCCCCCGCAATAACGGCTTCCGACATCTTGGTGGCGGGATCGAACGGGACGAAGCGGACCAGCCGGCCCAAGCCATCTGCGTTGGCCTGCGAAGCCGCGGTCCGGATCGCACTGTCGATAGGATCCTGATCGGCCGTCGCGCTTGCGCGAGCCGCCAACGCCAGGACCTCATCGCGGCCAAAGCCGGAAAGAGCAACAACCTCGGCAACGGCGATCTCGTTGCGGGTGAGCGTCCCCGTCTTGTCCGCACAAAGCACGTCCATGGCTGCGGCTTCGTGGGATGCTGATAGGCGGGTGAGCAGGACTCCACGGCCGGCGAGGGCTTGGGCAGCGAAAGCAGCGGATAGGGTGAACGTTGCGGGTAAAGCGACCGGGATAGTCGCAAGCAGTGCGGTGAGCGCGAGCCGGATGAGCTCGGACGTCGGCAGGGCTATGGCGTAGCCGCCGGCAATTATGAGGAGAGCGACAGCTCCATTGATAAGTGCAAGGTTGCGGGTTACGCCAAAGACGGCTGCTTGCTCCGTGCTTTCGGCCCTCGCAACCCGCACGAGTTCGGCGGTTCGCCCGAAATAGCTCTTCACTCCGGTTGCCGTGACCTCCGCGACTGCCTGCCCGCGGCGCACGAGGCTGCCCGCATAGACTGTGCCGCCGGCCGAGACTTCGACCGGAATCGACTCGCCCGTCAGCATGGATTGGTCGGCGAGCGCCGATCCAGAAGCGATCCGCGCGTCGGCCGGCACCAGCGCGCCAAGTGCCAGTGACACCACGTCGCCCGGCACCAGATCGGCCGCAGGTAGTCTGGTCCATTTGCCGTCGCGGAGCGCAAGCGCGGTGGGCGCCAGTCGCTTCTTGAGCGCCGCAAGGGCGCTGCCTGCCCGGCCTTCCTGAACGAAGGCTAGTGTCGCGTTGAAGAGGAGGAGCAGGGCGATCGCCGTCGCCTCGACGTGCCTTCCGCGCGCCACCTCAAGGATCATCGCGGCTTCGAGCAACCACGGGATGGGCGACCAGAACTTGGCAAGAAAGGTGAGCCAGCGCGGCGGCGTTTTCTCCGTGACGGAGTTGGTGCCGAATTGGCTCAGCCGCCGCGCTGCCTCAGCCGAAGTCAGGCCGATGGGCTCCGATGCGTCCCGGGTATCTCTTTCAACCAGTCCCATAAGCCGTCCGGCAAGTCGTTTTAACGCATGCGCAAAGTTGCCGCTGCTGCCACGGCGACCTTTTGATCCTTGTCAACTTCCGCTGCCGATGAAGTGGTAGCGAACCGTATACTGCGGACGGAGTTTCCGATGTGTGCAGCCGGCTCGCCTGGTGCCGGCCTTGATATCGTACTTGTCGGGGGGCGGTGCACTATCCGCCGCTCGCGTTGGCGGCGCGGCTGCTCGCGCCTGTTGACCCATGGCTCGGCGCGAGAACGACGCTCGGATGCGCGTTTATCGTCATGACAGCGACCAAGCATTCCCGAACCGGTCAGCCGAAATAGCGGAACGTCAAGGTCGCTTCAGATCTGCGCGGAATCTCCCCACGCGACGGTTGATAAGGATCAATTGGGTGGAAATGGAGCGTGCTTGAATTGCCATCTCAAAGGAGGCGGTCATGCGCAGACCTTTCCTGATTTCGGCAATCGTCGCGATCTCCCTTGTTGTGCTCTTGTTCGGATATGGGGCTCTCGTCGCGTCCTCATATCCCGCCGGCCCGTGGGGAATGATGGGGCCGCAGATGATGGCTGGCCCATGCCAATGGGGCGGCTGTGCCGCTGGACCCATGATGCGTGGCTATGGTCCGCTCTGGAGCGCGTCTGGCGATCTCAAGCTTTCGGTGGATGCCGTGAAGGATTATCTGGATCGCTGGATCTCCTGGCAGGGCAACCCCCACCTGAAAGTCGGCGACGTGAAGGAAAAGGACGCCGACACGATCGTGGCCGACATCGTCACGAAGGATAATTCGCTCGCGCAACGTTTCGCCATCAACCGTCACTCCGGCTTCTTTCAAAATGTGGAGGATTAGTCATGATGTGGAACGGTGGCTATGGGATGATGGGGTGGGGCGGTTTCGGCTGGCTTTGGCCGCTTCATGTCCTGATTCCGCTGCTCATTCTCGGATTGATCATTGCGGCCGTGATGGCGGCTGTTCGATATAGCGCCGACTGGGAAGATCGTTCGGTTCGCGCCGGGCGCAGTTCTCCAGGGCTTGATGCTCTTGACGCTCGCTACGCGCGGGGCGAGATCAACCGCGAGGAATATATGCAAAAACGGCGCGATATTCTTGGGTAGCCCGGAAGGAAGGGAATGCCGTAAGGCCTGAAAGATCAAAATGGATCGTGTGGCCGACGGCACAAACTCCATCCCGCCGCCACGATTGCGAAGCCAACAATGAGAATGAGGACGAAAAGGTCTCGATGACGCTGAAATTCAACGCGTCTCGCGACACGAACAGCGCCGTAATTGGAGCCGCTATCATGATCAGAATGCGCCAAATCAGGCCATAGCGGAATATCCCGACAATTCGCTCAGCCTGATCCGCCGGCAGCCTTCATGTCCTCGGGCGATTCGATATAGAAGCCTGAAGTGGTGTCGACGAAGCAGAGATGATCGTGCACCTCTTTGACACCTGCCTTATTCTCGGCTGCGACAATCGATGCCTGGCGCGAGCGTTCATTCAGGATGATGCCATGCAGATGCACGATGCCCTTCCGGACCGTGACCTGGAGCCCGATAGGCTGCCAATCGTTGGCGCTGATTTCGTGAGCTGAGGAAGCGTAGGTTGAGCGGACCCAACGATCGCCTTAGGCGGTCCTATCCGTCTTGCCGCACGTCGTTACGCCGATGATGGCGTAGAGCGGGCAATACGAGAAGAATGCTGTGATGATCAAAACCAACCCGACTACTCCGGGCACCAGCCAGTCGGAACCGAGCGAGCCGTCCTTTACGGTATAGGCGAGCAAAGCAAGGCCAATCACGATCCGAACAAACTGATCGATGCGTCCAACATTGCGGGTCATGGGCAGGTCTCCTTTTTGGGGCCAGTGAGGCGTGGCTCAACCGTTGGGCCAAGGCATTGATCTTGCGCAAACACGGCCGATTTGCCGTTGAAAGCTGCGCTTCGAGAGCGCCACAGGAATTGACCCAGCTCAACCCCACCCCGGAAGAAGGGCGCTAAATAAGTTAGAGGAGTTCAGTCATGACATTCCCAGTAGCACTGGATCGCGCGGTCGCGACTTCGATCCCGGCCGCTGTGGCGCAGGCTTCTGTCAAGTCGGTCTCAGCCGTAAAGGCTTCATCGGAGCCAGATGCGCCCCCAACGTATGAGCTGATCGACCGTTCGATTCGTGCCGCCGTCGCGCGTTGGACGGGCGGACTTTCGCCCGCGGCCCTTGCCCTCGCCTTTGCTGATTGGCGGGTCCATCTCGCGGCCTCGCCCGCGAAACGGTTGGCATTGACGCAAGAGGCAATCGGCGAAGCGTTGCGGTTCGCGGAGACTATTATGACTCCCCGGCTGGCGCTCGAACCGTGGGGCATGATCAAACCATCGCCGAACGACCGTCGTTTTGGCGATCCCGATTGGGAGTTGCCTGCCTTCAATCTGCTCGCCCAAGCTTTCCTGCTGAGCGAGCAGTGGTGGCACCAGGCCACGACCGACGTGCGTGGCCTATCGCGATCGAACGCCGCCATCGTCGATTTCGCCATACGCCAGTGCCTGGATACTATGGCGCCGACGAATTTTGCTTTCAGCAATCCGGCAGTGCATCGCAAAATCATGGAAACAGGCGGCGGAAACCTCGTGTCCGGGCTGCATAATTGGCTTGAGGACTGGAAGGCGTTGTTGAAGACCGATCAAACCGGGGAGGATCGGAACTTCGTGGTCGGTAAGGATGTGGCCACGACAAAAGGCAAGATTGTCTTTCGCAACGAGTTGATCGAGCTGATTCAGTACGCGCCAATGACGCCGAGTGTCCGACCCGAGCCGGTTCTGATCGTGCCGGCCTGGATCATGAAATATTACATTCTCGATCTTTCGCCGCACAATTCGTTGGTTCAGTTCCTGGTAGCGAACGGGTTTACGGTCTTTATGATTTCGTGGCGCAACCCGACACCGAACGATCGCGATCTCGCTCTTGAAGATTACCGAGAGCTCGGCGTGGACGCTGCAATTGAAGCGATCAGCGAGATCCTGCCGGGGCAGGCGATTCATGCTGCAGGCTATTGTCTTGGTGGCACCTTGCTATCCATCGCCGCGGCAGCGCTGCTCAACGAACGGCCCGGTTGCTTGCGATCGATTACGCTTCTTGCTGCTCAGACAGATTTCACCGAGGCGGGAGAGCTTACCCTGTTCATCAACGAAAGTCAGGTTTCCTTCCTGGAGGACATGATGTGGCAGCGAGGGGTGCTCGAGACCAGGCAGATGGCAGGCGCTTTTCAGATGCTGCGGTCGAACGACCTGATCTGGTCGCGGGTGGTTCGCGACTACCTGATCGGAGAGCGGGAGCCGCCGAGCGATTTGATGGCGTGGAACGCCGATGCGACCCGCATGCCATATCGCATGCATTCGGAGTATCTTCGCAAGCTCTTCCTCAACAATGACCTGGCCGAAGGCCGCTACCGCGTTGACGGAAGGCCCATCGCATTATCCGATTTGCACGCGCCGATGTTTGTCGTCGGGACGCTCCGCGACCATGTCGCTCCCTGGCGATCAACGCACAAGATCCATTTCCTCACGGATGCGGACGTGACCTTCGTGCTCGCGAGCGGCGGCCACAATGCGGGGATTGTTGCGGCGCCCGACGAAGAGTGGCATAGCTACCAGGTTCTGGAGAAGGCCGCGGACGGTCCCTATCTCGGACCCGATGAGTGGCTGAAGAAGGCTCCGCATCGCGAGGGGTCCTGGTGGCCGGAGTGGGCGCGGTTTCTGACTGCTCATTCAGGCAAGCCGGTTGCACCGCCTTTGATGGGCGGACACGGGAGACAGGGTGCGCCATGGGAAGACGCGCCCGGACAATACGTCTTGCAACGCTAGAAGTGTGTCTCTGTCGCCCGAGAACTGCAGTGCAGCGAAGCAGGGAGCCAGCTTGCTATCCACTCTGGAAGAAATTCAAACTGAGGTAGAGATTGAGCGCGATGTGCGCCTCGATGCATGTCGAGGTGTCGCCCTCTGGTTCGTCTTCCTTGATCATATTCCAAACAACATCGGCAGCTGGTTGACGCTACGCTACTACGGTTTCAGTGATACCACCGAAGTCTTCATGTTTGTTTCCGGTGTGACTTGTGCGTTGGCCTACGGGAGGATCCGGCTGCGCGACGGTTGGCTTGCCGTCATCAGCCACACGCTGCGCCGAAGCTGGGAAATCTATGCAGCATTCCTGATCCTGACCATCGCCTGTGGTGTCATGGTGTATCTCGCTGGCGGTAGTCAGTTCGCTGACGAAACCAACACCAAGTTTCTTCTGCAAGATTCAGGAGTGGCGCTCGCGCATGCGTCGATTTTGCAGTACCGCCCGGTCAACACCGATGTCCTGCCGACCTTCGTCGTCTTTCACCTGATGTTCGCTCCGTTGCTTTGGCTATTGGTCAAAATCCCCGATGTCACGCTCGGGACGTCGTTGCTCATCTATCTGTTGGCGCGGAGCTATGGTTGGAATCTCGCCGAGTGGCCGAGTCATGCATGGTACTTCAATCCATTCGCCTGGCAGCTGCTCGTGATTTTGGGCGCGTGGTGGGCGATGCGCGGCCGGCAAAAGCTTGGACGCTACCTGACGACGCCGATCGCGACGAGCTTGGCCGCGAGTTATCTGCTGTTCAGCTTGGTGGTTGCTCTGAGCTGGAGCATCAAGCCCCTGGAAGCCTTGATCCCACCGCTGCTGGCAAAACTGATCTATCCAATCGACAAATCTGGTCTTGATCCTCTGCGCTTGCTCCATTTCGTGGCATTGGCGGTTGTGCTATCGAGATTCCTTCGACCCGATTGGCGGGGACTCACGGCGCCTGTATTGCGTAGCGCCGTTCGTTGCGGCGAGAATTCGCTTGAGGTCTATTGTGTCGGTGTGCTGTTGTCGCTGGCGGGTCATATGCTGCTGGTAAAGGTGTCGAGCGGGATCGCAATGCAACTCATCGTCAGCGCCAGCGGTATCCTGTTTCTGGTCGCGTTCGCAACTGTATTGACCTGGATCGGGATCAGAAGCCGTCAGCATCCAAAACTTCTGTGATGGTGAAGCATCGTGGACGGCCTGCCGCCTCGCAAGCGTCTCGAAAAAATGCCTGCCGCCTTTTGGCGGGCGCCGGTACGGGATCAATGCCTGGGGAATCGTCGCTTGACGGGTATTGGCCGGAGCGCATAGTCGGCTTTCCTTGCCGGCGGCAGCAACGGCATCGCACGCAACAGGCGGGCACCCAGAACCCGGATCTCCGGAAGATGGAGCAGAGTTTCAAGGAGTCCGAACAGGGCGATCATCAGAAGCGCTTTGATTGTCTCGTTCGTCATTTCAGTACTCCTGCGAATGTCCGCGTCAGGCCTCCCGGCTGATTTTCACCCTTACGCATCCATATTGCGCAAGCGCTGGCGATTGCGCAGCACGATCTGCCGAGCGCCGGAAAACCCAAGCACGCCTTCATCGTTGAGTTGCGACAGTGCGCGTGAGACCGTCTCCAGCGTGAGACCGAGATAGTCGCCGATGTCGCGACGGCACATCGGCAGCGCCATCATCCCTGCGACGGCAAGTCGGCGATCCATCTCGAGCAGAAAATTCGCAACCCGTTCGATCGCGCTCTTTCGCCCAAGCAGAAGCATGTGCTCCTCGGCGTGCCGAAGCTCACCGGCCGTCATGGTCCAGAGCGTGTGAGAGATCTGTACGTGGGTTGCGGCCGCCTGTTCCAGGCTGCGCCGCTTCACCAGCCGCACGGTGGTATCGATGATCGCCTCCGCCGCCAACCTGTGAGTCACCCCGGCCTCGAGACCGAACACGTCGCCGGGCAGGTGGAGCGCGCCGATCTGGCGGCGACCGTCGGAGAGCAGCTTATAGGTCCGAACTGCGCCGCGGATGACCTGGTACACATATTCTGCCGGCTCGTCCTCGCCGTAGATTTCTTCATCCTTGCCGTAGGTGAACTCTGTCGCCACCAGACCTGCATGCCCGGTAAGGCCGAAGAATTGCTCTGGTGGCAGGTCAGCGATTGGAGGGATCTTGTTGCCGACGACGGAACGGTTAGGTGACTGGGTGAGCATGGGCCATCTCCATATGCGGCGGATGACTCATTCGTATGCGGAACAACCGCATTCGGAAATTTCGCTCGATGCCTTAAGGGTAACCCCCTAGGTAGAATCCCGGAGGTGCGAGTCTAGCGGCCGGCTGGCGGCCGATCTCGCTCAATGGCTTCCCGGACACAAGCGACAAGACTCTCCTCGACGAGCGGCTTGAGGAGGACGCGGCCAATGCCGGCCCCCGTGGCCTTGGCCGGAATAGTCTTGTCGGGAAAGCCGGTGATGAGAATGATGGGCGTGGTGATCTCGCGGCTCCGCAAAGCGGCGGCGAGGTCGATACCAGTCATGCTCGGCATCTTGTAATCGATGACGAAGCAATCGGCCAAACCGATTGTCGTCGTGTTGAGCAGCGCCTCGCCGCTGCGGAACGTTCGCACCTGAAAGCCGTCAGTCTCTAGCAGAAATCGCAGCGAGCCGAGCACATCCGTGTTGTCATCCACGACATAGACGACGGGTGTTGTGATTAGTAAATCTCCCGCAGTTTCGGGCGACCTGGAGCGGACGACATTGTTCATGGGCGAAACGAATAGAACGTTGCCGGCGCGGGCGTCTTGATTTGGCTCAATCTTTGAGCACGCCCGCCTGCAAGGCAAGACGGACAAGTTCCGAGAGACTGCCCGCCTGCATCTTGGTCATGACATTGGCCCGGTACACCTCGATGGTGCGCGGACTGATGTTGTAATCCCGCGCAATCATCTTGTTTGACAGTCCGGCGACCAGTCCCTCCATAACCTGCCGCTCGCGAGGGCTCAGCGACGCGATGCGGGCGGCGATATCCTGCGCAATGGCTTCGCTGTGCGCCCCCGATGCGGCCTGCTGCAGCGCCAGATCAATCATGCCGATCAGCCGATCATCCTCGAACGGCTTTTCCAGGAAATCGACGGCACCAAGCTTCATCGCCTCGACAGCGAGCGGGACATCGCCATGGCCGGTCATGATGATAACGGGCAACGCGCCGTGGCTTGCTTTCAGGCGCTTCAGAAGCTCGATACCATCGACGCCGGGCATGCGAACGTCGGAGACGACGCATCCGAACGCGAGGCCGGAAAGAGTGTCCAGGAATGTGCGAGCTGAATCGAAGAGGCTAACCTGGAAGTCCGCGGAATTGAGCATGAACTCCAGCGAATCCCGCATCGCCTCGTCATCGTCGATGACATAGACAGTTCCCCTACGTGCCATCTGTCAAACTTTCACTTGATGCGGCGGGCAACGTGAAGCGAAAGGTCGCGCCGCCCGCCTGATTGGACTCCGCCCACATCCGTCCGCCATGAGCTTCGATGATGGAGCGGCTGATGGATAGTCCAACTCCCATACCGGTTTCCTTGGTGGTAAAGAATGTTTGAAATAGATTCTTTTCGACGTCCTCGGGGAATCCATGACCCGTATCGGATACCGAGACTTCGATCATGTCGTCGTGAACGGGCTTGTTGGATGCGATCAGTTCTCGTACCTTGGACTGCGCCATCGCCTCCAGCGCGTTGCGAAACAAGTTGACCAGCACCTGCTGGACTTGCACCCGATCCACCAGCACCAGGTCGTATCCAGGGTCGAGATTGAACCTGATCCGTACCCCTTGTTCGCGTGCGCCGACGAGGCCGAGCGCGCCGGCCTCCTCGATCATCTTCGAAAGCCGTTCGACACGTTTCTCGGATTCTCCACGTGCGACAAAGTCGCGGAGCCGCCGAATGATCTGACCGGCGCGAATAGCCTGTTCGGCGGCGCGATCCATGGCGTTCTCGATCTTGGATCGGTTCAGATCAGTACTGCTGGCCAACAATCGGCGCGAGCCCTTCATGTAGTTACTGATGGCCGCGAGCGGCTGGTTAAGCTCATGCGCGAGCGCGGAGGCTATTTCGCCCATAGCGCTCAGGCGCGATATGTGCACGAGCTCCGATTGCAATTCCTGGAGTCGCGCCTGGGTTTGCTGCTGCTCGGTGAGATCGCGGACGAAGCCGGTGAAATAGGGTGCGCCGCCAGACTGGGTTTCGCCGACCGAAAGGTGCATGGGGAATGTGGTCCCGTCCTGGCGCTGACCCGTCACAATGCGGCCAATGCCGATGATGTGCCGCTCCCCTGTGGTCAGATAGCGGGCCAAATATCCGTCGTGGCGCGACCGATCCGGTTCCGGCATCAGCATGCTGACGTTCCTTCCGATCACCTCCTGCTCGAGGTAGCCGAACTGGCGTTCCGCCGCGCTCGAGAAGAACTGCATGATGCCCTTGCCGTCGATGACGATCATGGCGTCCGGAACGGTTTCCAGGATCGACTGGAGGTGTCCCTCGCGCGTACGCAGGCTCTGTTCGAGCTTCTTCTCTTCATCGACATCAAAGACGATACCGCTGAGATATCGACTCCCGTCCGGCTGCTTAATGACGCCGCCACGTGCGCGCACCCAATGTGTCGATCCCGAGGGCTTGCGCAGCGCGTAGGAGAGATCAAAGGATTTGGCGTTTTCGATTGCCTCGCGAACGGCGTGCTCGGTCCGCTTCCGGTCGTCGGGTTCAAGCAGCGAAAGGAAGAGGTCGTAGCTGGCCGGATCGCTATCGGAGAAGTCGAATAGCTTGCGGGTAGCCTCCGACCAAGTCAACTCCATGGTGCGAAGATTGAGGTCCCAGCTTCCGATGCCTGATCCCTCCACACCGAGCCGGATGCGTTGGTCTCTTGCCGATATTGCGACTGTGCCGGGCACGGTTACTTCACTCTTGAATCCGAAATGGGGACGGTTTCGCCGCCAATTATGATCCCAATGGCCGGACAGGCTCAAGTGGAGAACGACGGCTTCCTGCCATGGCTGGGCGCTATTCTGCGGGACCGGGCGCGCCCTACCGAGCGGCCAGGTCGGAGGCCGTCGCGGCTTCTTGGCCGAAACCCCTGCCGGCCGATTGATTTCAATCAACACTCCTCTGGAGGAGGGTGCTTAAATCGACCCCGAGCCGAAGGGGTGACGAGCCTTGTATGCCTTCCTCGAACAAACCGTTGCAGACTATATGACCCGCGAGCCGAAGGTCGTGAGTCGCGATCTTACCTTGCGCGAGCTTGGCGATCTCTTCGAGAGGGACGATTTCAATGCCTATCCCGTCGAAGATCAGTCGCAGGTCATCGGCGTGGTTTCAAAATTCGATTTTCTGGAGGCCTTCATATTCACGCCTGCTCACATCATCCCGCACTACGATGATCTGATGAAAATGACAGTGATGGATGTGATGACGCCAGAATTCATTTATGTTGGAGCGCAGACAAGACTGACCAGGGTGCTTCAACTCATGGTCAGTCACAGGATCAGAAGCATGCCGGTCATCGCGAGCAATCAGCGCCTCGTCGGCATGATTTCGCGCAGCGACGTGATGCGGGCCCTGCAATGCTGCGCCCGAAGCCACGCTTAGCACACTTCGCATCCGCGCGATCTGATTGAGCTGGCTCAATGATAAGGAGCGGGGTCGGTCGTACAAATCTTGAAGAGAAGACAGGAGCCACCATGACCATGCTCTCCGCAGCGCCCGCGCCAACTTTTGAGAAATCGGCTGCGGCTGGCGAAGCCGAATCTGCAAGAGCGGCCCGAAGCGCCCTGAGTTTTGCGGCTGCCCTGCAGGCGATGATTCTGGAGGAGGTCAGTTTCGTTGGGCAAGAGTTGCTCGACCGGGCGGTAACGGAAACCCATCTGTTCAACGAGTTCCTGTCGAAAGTGGCTGAGGCTCACTCCGTGAAAGACCTGAAGACAATGTGGGAAGAATGCGGTCGGCACCAGATCGATTTCATTCGCCGCGACTGCGAACGGTTGCTCAGGCACGACGAGCGAATGGCCGAAACCGCATCACGGCTGTTCGGGCGGGATCCACAAGCATGATCAGGTGTTAACAAGTCCGATCTTGCGTCCAAGCACGGTCACTTCGATTCGAATTTCCCTCCGGAGCATACGCAATGTCCACTTACCGGTTGAGCAACCTGCTCTCGCCGCGTTCCGTCGCGCTGGTGGGAGCAAGTCCACGACCGGGCTCGGTCGGCCGCGCCATCGTCCGGAACATTCGCAACGGGGGGTTCAAGGGCGAGTTTGGGCTGGTCAATAACCACTACGCCGAGATCGACGGCCTCGTGACCGTCGACAGTCTTGCCAAATTGCCGTTTGCGCCGGAGCTCGTGGTGATTACGGCGCCGGCTACGGCAGTGCCGAGCATTGTGGACGAGGCCGGGAAACGAGGAGCAGCTGGAGTTGTCATCATCCCCTCGGGACTCGGCCACAGCGCCGGCTCGCTCGCGGAGGCTGCCCAACGCGCCGCACAAAAATTTGGAATGCGGCTGATCGGGCCGAACTGCCTTGGAATTATGATCCCTCGTATTGGGCTTAATGCAAGCTTCTCTGCCCATACGCCGGCTCCTGGAAAGCTCGCGCTGGTCTCCCAGTCCGGCGCAATTGCCGCGGGTATGGTGGATTGGGCCGCACAGCGCGCAGTCGGCTTTTCCGGGATCGTTTCGATCGGAGACCAGTGCGACGTCGATATTGCCGATCTCCTCGATTACTTTGCTGCCGATACTGGGACACGGGCCATTCTGCTCTACATCGAAGCGATCAAGGACGCCCGCAAGTTCATGTCAGCCGCGCGCGCGGCGGCCAGGGTCAAGCCGGTCGTCGCGGTCAAGTCCGGGCGGATGGCACAGGGCGCGAAGGCGGCGGCGACCCACACCGGTGCGCTGGCCGGTTCGGACGCGGTCTATGATGCGGCATTCCGCCGCGCCGGCGTTTTGCGGGTCTCCGACCTTCGCGAACTGTTCGACTGCGCGGAAACGCTCGGACGCGTCGGCTCCCCACCGGGAAAGCGGCTCTCAATTTTGACCAATGGCGGCGGTCTTGGTGTACTCGCCATCGACCGCCTTGTTGAACTCGGCGGAATTCCGGCCGCGATTACGCCTGATACGCAGAGGGCACTCGATGCCGTGTTGCCGCCGACCTGGTCCAAATCCAATCCTATCGATATCATCGGTGATGCGGGTCCTGAACGCTATGCAAAGACGCTTGAGTTGTTGCTGACCGATCCCGGCAACGACGCGGTCCTTGTGATGAATGTACAGACGGCCGTCGCTTCTGCCGACGACATTGCCGATACAGTGACCGCCGTGGTTGCAAAACACCGTGAGCAACTTCACGGCCCGCTCAAACCGGTGCTCGCGGTCTGGGTTGGCGCGGATCAGAAGATCGGCGATCTCCTGAGCAGCCGCGGTATTCCGAACTACCCAACGGAAGATGATGCGGTTCTGGGCTTCATGCACCTCGTGCGACATCGCGAGGTGGTGGAGGAGCTGCAGCAAGTACCGCCGGCGATGCCCACTTCGTCCTCGCTGGATGCCGCCATCCCGCGGCGGATCGTCGAAGGAGCGATCCGCGATAGTCGCAAGTGGCTCGATCCGATCGAAATCAAGCGACTGCTTGGGGCTTATGACATTCCGATGGTGCCGACCTTTCTCGCCGCGAACGCGGACGAAGCGGTCGTCCACGCAGCCAACCTGTTCGCGCAAGGTGCAACCGTGGCGCTCAAGATCTTGTCGCGCGACATCGTTCACAAATCCGATGTCGGTGGCGTTGTCCTAAACCTTACCAATGCCGATGCCGTACGCGCAGCCGCCACCGATATCATTTCACGTGCGAAGGCGCTTCGCCCGCAGGCGCGGATATCCGGCGTTATCGTCCAGGCGATGATCGTGCGGCCGAAGGTCCGCGAACTCATCCTTGGCCTCGCGGACGACCCGACATTCGGCACTGTCATCGTATTCGGCCGCGGCGGTACGGCTGTGGAGATCATCAACGACAAGGCGCTGGCTTTGCCGCCTCTCGATCTGCAATTGGCGCAGGATCTGATTGGGCGCACCCGCGTCTCGCGACTGCTGCGCGCTTACCGCGATGTACCGGCGGTCAAACCCGACGCGGTGGCGATGGCGCTGGTCAAGCTCGCGCAAATGGCGGCCGATATCCCCGAGATCCGGGAGCTGGATATCAATCCGTTGCTGGCGGATGAAACGGGGGTGCTGGCGGTCGATGCACGCATCGCGGTGGGGCCTGCGCCACGCAAATTCACCGGGACAGATCCAGCCAATTTCGCTGTACGGCCGTATCCCTCGCAATGGCAGCGGTGCCTCGAAACCCGGGACGGTCGGCGCTTCCTGGCGCGACCCATTCGTCCCGAGGACGAGCCGGCGATTCACGAACTTCTGCGGCACGTCAGCCCCACTGATCTCAGGCTCCGATTCTTCGCGCCGATGAAGCAATTTACTCACGAGTTCATCGCCCGGCTGACGCAGCTTGACTACGCCCGCGCGATGGCCTTCGTGGCGCTTGACGAAAACACCAACGAAATCGTCGGCGTGGTCCGGATTCACTCCGATTCGAATTACGAGAACGCCGAATATGCGATCCTGCTGCGCTCGGACCTGAAGGGCAGGGGACTTGGCTGGGCGCTGATGCAGCTCATCATCGAATATGCGAGGTCGGAGGGCCTGAAGGCGATTTCCGGACAAGTGCTCGCTGAGAATACCGTGATGCTCGACATGTGCCGCCACCTCGGGTTCGACGTCAAGCTCGATCCCGCCGAGCGCGATATCTGCGATGTACGGCTGACACTCTAGACAGGCATGTGGATTATAGCTCGACTAGCGTCGATCGGCCTCGGCCTCTTGTTCCAACCGAAAAATATGCGCTCGTAGCGCATCGAAGCCGTCTTCGACGACATCGCTAAAGAGTGGATCCTTGTGAACGGTCGAGGCCGCAGCGATCTCCGTCCAATCGTCAGCGTCGAGCGCTTTCAGGGCGGCAGGAAAGAAATCGCGATCTTCCATCATGATGTGGCGCCGCTCATGCTCTATGAATTCGCGAACAAGGATATCCACATTTTGCCGAAGGATCTCGCGATCCGCCAGAATGGCATCGACCGCATGAGCGACCCGGCGCAAGCGTTCCGCCCCGTTTTGGTGTTCGCGAGCGAGATCGCCGACCCTCGCAGCCGCAGCGGGATCGCGAATTTTTAGCTTGGCGAAGACCAGATCTTCCTGGGGATGGTGATACACTTCCGGGTAAACTTCGAAGTAATGGATAACAGCGCGAATGACTTCATAGTCCGGGCGGTCCCCGAGATCGAAGATCTCAAATTCCCGCTCGAGGATGGCGAGCAGCTTCTCAATATTACGATGCTCTTGGTTGAGACGCTCAATGATCATTTGCCGCGGTCCTTAACTTTTGCACCAGGTCAAACGTGGGCCCGACAAGGTACGGTGATTTCAAAGGTGCGACACCGACACGACGCGGTAGGTATGCATCTCGCCGCCCTCGTTGATCGAGACATACTCGCCGACGACGAAATGCTCATCTGCGAAGTGAACTCCGATATCGTCGGGCACGCTCGGGTTCGAATCGTAGTGGAACGCCCAGCCGCCGCCCGAGCGATAGACGAGGTGGCCCAGCACGGTCTCCGCGCCGGGCCGCAGGCGCGCGACCCGACACGCATCACGAAAGTCGTGCCAAAGCATCGGATCGATCCTACCGTGTTCTTCCAGCGGGACAATGATGATGTAGCCAACGCTGGTATCGCCCTCGGGATGGCCGCGCTCTCGCGCAAGCTCAAGGTGAATTTGACGAAATTGCGATGGCAGTGACGCGTTCAGGATCGGTTTGAGATGCATTGTTCCCATGTGGATGTCGCTCCTTCCTCGCGGTTCATGCCGCCTGCGATGAATCCCGCGTTCCGGCGGGCTCCGTCCGGGGCTTCTTCAGGCTCTTGACGATGATGGTGATCAGGGGCGGGAGCAACGTTGGCAAAATCCCGCTCAGCGGATGGCGGATCACGCCGGTAAGCTGCGATTGCAGCGCGCGGGCCTCGAGCTGGAGCGCCTCGACCGAGGAGCCGTGGAGTTCAGTCGCGAGTTCGAGATCACGCCCGGACGGTCGACGCGCGGCGAGAGCGAACAGTATCGCGGCAATCGCGAAATTGATGGTGCCAAGGATGGCTGCGGCCAAGATCGCGCTCCAGATCTGCACCAGCGCGAAATATGCCGACAGCTCCAGCATCAAAAGCCCGAATGCTGCGATCAGAGCCGCGAAAGCCCGCAACCCCAGTCCGACAAGCAAATGCCGCATCCGGATGTCGGCGATAATCCTGTCGGTGCGCCAGAGCACGCGCAGGTTTCTGACCATATTCTCCGGGTTCACGCTAGTGCCTCCTCAGCGAGAAACCGACTATGGCGCCGAGCGCGAAGGCCGACGCGAGCGTGGCGACCGGCCGATCCGAGATGAGATCGCGGAGATGGCTCTCTTCATCCGTGAGAGTTTCGTTGAGTTCGTTCAGCGCGGTCGTGATCTGGTCGGCGAGCGCGTCAGCGGCAGCCTTCGAAGTATCGATAAATCCCTCGCGGGCCGTATTGAGAAGCTGTGAGACGTCTACCTTCAGAGCCTGCAGCTCATTGCCCAGTTCGCTCGAATTGAACATCGCGCTCACTTTCCTTGCATGATGCAAACAACTTTAGGCCGGCTGGCGAGGTCGCATTTGATTTGCGTCAACGTCGCCGCGACATTTCCTGGCTTGAGACAGGTCAAACCGCGGCGGCAGCCAATGGCGTAGGGAAAAGTGCTCGTTAGAAGGAATGCAATGTGGCGACTTCCCCTCTGTTGACGGCGACGCCGGCCCCCGGCGATCTGGTTGAGTTGCATGCTGGGGGATCCTGGATTGCCGCCAATGTGACGGCGCTGGAAGCGCTGTCCGACGCCGCGCTCGCCCGGATCGGTCGCGCAAAAAGAGTGATCGTCGACATGGCCGGCGTCAGCGACCTCGATACTCTCGGCGCCTGGCTGCTCGAGAAGATGTCGCGCCGGGCGAAGGCTGCCGGCCACAATGTCGAATTTATCGGTGTTGCCGAGAATTACGCCGGACTGGTCGAGGAGGTCCGCCAGGTCAATCGACGCAATCCTGCGCCGCCAGCCGCGCGAAATCCCTTTGTTGGGAGAATTGACGAAATCGGTCGCTCTGCGGTGGGATTGGCCGAGGATCTGGCGATCTTCCTGCAGATGCTGGGGGCATTGTTTCTGGCCGTCGTCGGCGTGTTGCGCCGGCCGAGGTCGTTGCGGGCAACCTCGCTGGTCTATCAACTCTATAAGGTTGGCTGGTCGGCTATTCCGATCATCGTCCTGATCACGTTCTTGATCGGCGCGATCATCGCGCAGCAGGGCATCTTCCATTTCCGCAAGTTCGGTGCCGATTCCTATGTCGTGGACATGGTCGGCATTCTGGTTTTGCGCGAACTCGGCGTGTTGATCGTTGCCATCATGGTGGCCGGTCGTTCCGGCAGCGCCTATACCGCCGAGCTCGGCTCGATGAAGATGCGCGAAGAGATCGACGCGCTGTCGACCATGGGGCTTGATCCAGTCGAGGTCTTGATATTGCCGCGCGTCGCCGCGCTGATTTGCGCGCTGCCGATCCTCAGCTTCATCGGGTCGATGGCTGCGCTTTACGGTGGTGGGCTGATCGCGTGGTTCTACGGCGGCATGGGGCCAGCCATCTTCATCGCCCGGCTGCACGACGCTGTATCGGTCACGCATTTCGAGGTCGGCATCATCAAGGCGCCGTTCATGGCGCTGGTGATCGGGATCATCGCCTGCAGCGAAGGCTTGCGGGTGAAGGGCAGCGCTGAGTCGCTGGGCAAGCAGACGACGACGTCGGTGGTCAAATCGATCTTCGTCGTCATCGTGCTCGACGGCTTGTTTGCTGTCTTCTTCGCATCCATAGGAATGTAGCGATGCGTGGGGTTTGGCAGTCCGCGATCAGCGTCAGCGACCTCGTGGTCGGCTTCGGCCGGCAGGTTGTGATCGATCATTTGTCCTTGGATGTCCGCAAAGGCGAGATCCTCGGGCTGGTCGGCGCCTCCGGCGGCGGCAAATCAGTGCTGATGCGGACGATTATCGGCCTTGTCCCGCGGCGGAGCGGAACGATCGAGGTCATGGGCGAAGAGATCTACACTTCGCAAGATCGAAATACCCAGAAAGCCGCCGGCCGATGGGGCATTCTGTTTCAGCAGGGCGCACTGTTTTCGTCGCTCACGGTCCGTCAGAACGTCCAATTTCCCTTGCGCGAAAACCTTGTGCTGTCCGATGGACTGATGGACGAGATTGCGACCGCGAAGCTCGAAATGGTGGGACTCACGCCGGAGGATGGCGACAAGTTTCCCTCCGAATTGTCCGGCGGCATGACCAAGCGCGTGGCGCTGGCGCGCGCGCTCGCGCTCGATCCGGCCATTGTGTTCCTTGACGAACCAACGTCAGGGCTGGATCCGATTGCCGCGGGCGATTTCGACGCGCTGATCAAGACATTGCAGGAAACATTGGGGCTAACGGTGTTCATGGTCACCCATGATCTCGCAAGCCTCAATACCGTGTGCGATCGCGTCGCAGCACTGGCCGACGGCAAGATCGTTGCCATCGGGCCGATGCGCGACCTGCTTCAATCCGAGCATCCCTGGGTGCGGGCCTATTTTCACGGCAAGCGCTCCCTGATGCTGCAACCAAAAGCGAGTTGAGAGATGGAAACCCGCGCACCCTTTGTCCTTATCGGCGCATTCGTCCTGGCCGCAATCGCCGCTGCGTTCGGCTTTGTGTATTGGCTGCATAACACCGGCGGCCTCGGTGCCCGCGCGACCTATCATGTTCAGTTCGAAGGCTCGGTGCCCGGTCTCTTGGTGGGCGCGGGGGTGTTGTTCAACGGCATTCGAGTCGGCGAGGTGACCGAACTCGGTCTCTCGCCGGATAACCCGCGCAGCGTCAGCGCGACCATTTCAGTTGACGCCACGACACCGGTTCGGCCAGACACCAAGGTGGGGTTGGAATTCCAGGGTCTGACCGGGGTCCCCGTGATCGCACTGGAAGGCGGCACGGCGCCTGCGGGCGCTGGGGGTGTGCCGACATTGATCGCAGAGCCCGGAGCAGGCCAGAGCATGACCCAGGCGGCGCGCGACGCATTGCGGCGCGTGGATTCGGTGCTGGCGGAGAATTCCGAGCCGCTGAAGGACACCATCGCCAACTTCAAGGTTTTCTCGGAAGGCCTGGCGCGCAACACCGGGAAGCTCGACGGCATCGTCGCAGGTCTAGAGAAGATGACGGGTGGCGGCGTGCCGGTGCAAAAGATCATTTATGATCTGGACGCCGTCAAGAATTTCGATCTCGCCGAGAAAACCCTGAATGGACAGTTGGCTATTCCCGAGCCGTCGGCGGTCGTGACGCTCGATACGCAGCGTTTTCTGTTCAGTCCAACCACGGATGTTCCAAGCTTTGCAGAGGCAATGTGGGCCGACACTATTCCAAAACTGGTCCAGACGCGCTTGATCGAGAGCTTCGAGAACTACGACATCACCCACGCGCCATTGCGGACAACCGATATCGGACAAGCCGACTATCAGCTTCTGATTGACATCAGGCGCTTTCGGATCGCGATGGACTCGACGCCGACAGCCGAGATCGCCTTATCGGCGAGGATTGTCGACAAGAGCGGAAAGATCATCGCTTCGCGCTTGATCGAGCAGACGCAACCATTGGACAGGCTCGAGCCGGCTGCGGCTGCGTTTAACATGGCTTTCGGCCGGATTGCCAAGGACATGGTCGCCTGGACCATCAAGGCGCTGTAGGGCGTCACGTCAAGGCGCTCGCGTGGCGCCGACACGGAATGGCTAGCGCGCCTTGCGCCGTTTTTTCGCATGGCCTTGAGCCAGCGGGATCGCGTCCTCTCCGACGCATTCTCGATCATTCCGAACATCGTGGTTCGAACGGGCGAGAACCCGACGAATTTGAATACATTCCGACAGTGGTCGTTTTCAATTCCTGCCGGCCTCCAGCTCTCAAACCAGGATCATGCGGCCTTTGAATCAGGCACGGTGTCCTTACCGGCCGTCTGAGCCTTGAGTTCGATGGCCCCAAGGGTACGTGCCGCTTCCAGCGCATACATGGCATCCTGCGCGCCTCGTTCCGTTGCACCTTTCAGCCATGCCTGGGAAATTTTGATCTTTTCGGCAAGGGACGGAGTGCCGTTGGACCTCCAGAGCAGATCCCAGAGCTCATTCGCTTCAGTTTGAATCCGCTCGAGCCAATGCCGATTGAACTCGACCAGCTTCTCCGAAAACTCAGATTGCGTCGTGATCGCCTTGGCCGCGAGGCTTTGAATGGACTTGGCCGTGTTCGCTGAAATGGATTGCCCGTCTGACATTGTGCAAACTCCTCCGCTTTTGGAGCATGGTGCTGCGGCTGCCAGAAAAATCGTTGACCTGTATCAATTTTCAGGAGTGGCTTGATTTAGGGTGTTCCTGGTTCGCTCAGCTCTTTGCACTCCGGCGATAGCTCCCGGCCGTGTCATCCGCGTAGCGACGCGCTGTTCGGCGCTTACGGTTTGATCCAGATCAATAGCAGTGAGGCGGCAAGGAAATAAGAAAAGTGGAGGCCGGCGCTTGCGCCGGCAAAATCATTACACGTGCGGCAGCGATGAAAGTCCTGTTCATCATCAATGATCCGCCTTACGGCACCGAGCGCGTCTACAACGCGCTGAGGCTCGCGCTGACTCTGCTCAAGAAGGATCTGGATACGCAAGTCACCGTCTTTCTGACGGCGGATGCCGTGCTGGCGGCCAAGGCGCGGCAGAAAACGCCAGACGGCTATTACAATATCGAGCGGATGCTAAAGCGCGTCCTCGCCGGCAAAGGCGCGGTACTTCTGTGCGGCACGTGCATGGACGCACGTGGGATTGCCGATGGCGAGGTCACGGAGGCGGCTCACCGTAGCACGATGGACGAGCTCGCCGCGGCTATGGTCCAGGCGGACAAGGTCTTGGTCTTCTAAATTTGGTGTCTATGAGAAGACCTTCGTTGGTTCTCGATCCTTCCGATCGCAGCTTTAGTCGCTCGGGTTGTTCCAACAAAAGCCGGCCGTTCCCGCCGCTCAATTGATCTAGCGCAAAATCACTTCGGCCCAAACGTGGCGATCTTGTCTTCCAAGCATCTCGGAGAATCTATTATGGACGCCGCAAGTATGAGTAGAGCCCGCGAAGGTCGCGCGCTCTGGCTTTCGACGATCGCTTTCACGATTTGCTTTGCGGTCTGGACGATCTTCTCGATCATCGGCATCCGCATCAGGCAAGAGCTCGGGCTGAACGATACCGAGTTCGGGTTGCTGGTCGGCACGCCGATCCTGAGTGGCTCGTTGATACGTCTGGTGCTCGGCATCTGGACCGATCAGTACGGCGGTCGGCGCATCTACACGATCGTGATGCTGTCGGCGGCGGTTGCGACCTACCTATTGACCTGGGCGCACAGCTATCCTCAGTTCCTGATCGCCGCCTTGTTCGTCGGCATGGCCGGTGGTTCCTTCGCCGTGGGCGTCGCCTATGTCTCGCGGTTCTATCCCACGGCCAAGCAGGGGACCGCGCTTGGCATTTTCGGCGCCGGCAATGTTGGCGCTGCCGTCACCAAGTTTCTGGCTCCGTTTGTCCTGGTTGCCTATGGCTGGCAGGCCGTGGCCCAGATCTGGGCGATCGCGATCGCCGCGATGGGAATCATCTTCTGGATCTTTGCCGACGAGGACCCGGTCGTGCGCGCGCGGCGCGAGCGTCACGAAAAGCCAAAGAGCACTTGGCTCGAACTCGAGCCGCTGAAGAACATCCAGGTCTGGCGCTTTGCGCTCTATTACTTCTTCGTATTCGGCGCCTTTGTAGCCCTCTCGCTTTGGCTGCCGCAATACCTGATCAAGGTCTACCGCGTCGACATCGAGACCGCCGGTATGATGGCGGCGATGTTCTCCTTCCCCGCCAGCGTATTCCGCGCCTATGGCGGCCATCTCTCCGATCGCTATGGCGCGCGGCGCGTCATGTATTGGACGTTCCAGGTCGCCGTCGCGGCCACCTTCCTGCTCTCCTATCCGCCGACCGACTATCTGGTGAAGACCGTCAACGGCACCGTCGGCTTCCATCTGGAAATGGGATTGGTGCCGTTCGTGATTACTATATTCGTGCTCGGGTTCTTCATGGCGCTGGGCAAGGCGGCCGTCTACAAGCACATCCCTGTCTACTATCCGAATAGCGTTGGCGCCGTCGGCGGCCTGGTTGGCATGATCGGCGGTCTCGGCGGCTTTGTGCTTCCGATCGCTTTCGGCGCGCTGGTCGATCTGACCGGGCTATGGACCAGCTGCTTCATGCTGCTGTTCCTGCTGGTGACGGGCGCACTGATCTGGATGCATGTCTCGATCCGCCAGATGGAGCGGGGCGTCGTCGGCGAGGCGCTGAAGAAGCTTCCCGAACTTCCCGAGATGGAGGAGATTCACAAGCCCGAGCATGTCGGCGCCTTATCCGGCGTGGTGCTGACCGACTGGCGTCCCGAAGACCGGACGTTCTGGGAAAGCGGCGGGCGAGCGATTGCGAGACGTAATCTCTGGATCTCGATCCCTGCGCTCTTGCTGTCGTTCGCGGTCTGGCAGGTCTGGTCGGTGGTGGTGGCAAAGCTCCCATCCGTCGGCTTCAGGTTCACGACCGACGAGCTGTTCTGGCTGGCGGCGCTGCCTGGCATTTCGGGCGCGGTCCTGCGGATATTCTATTCCTTCATGGTACCGATCTTCGGGGGAAGGTTGTGGACGACACTTGCGACATGGTCGCTTTTGATCCCTGCCGTCGGCATTGGTTACGCGGTGCAGAATCCAGCGACGCCGTATCCGATCTTCCTGGCACTGGCATTGCTGTGCGGCCTCGGTGGCGGCAACTTTGCCTCTTCGATGGCCAACATCTCCTTCTTCTTCCCGCGTGCGGAGAAGGGCAATGCGCTCGCGCTGAATGCCGGCCTCGGTAATCTCGGCGTCAGCGTTGTGCAGTTCGTTGTCCCGATCGTGATCACGGCCGGCGTATTCGGCTGGTTCGGCGGCGATCCGACGATGGTGAAGAGTGGCAGTGCTCAGGCTCCGCTCTGGCTCCAGAACGCCGGCTTCATCTGGGTGCCGTTCATCGTCGCGAGTGCCTTTGCGGCGTGGTTCGGCATGAACGACATTGCCTCCGCCAAGGCGTCGTTTGCCGACCAGGCGGTGATCTTCCAGCGCAAGCACAATTGGCTCATGTGCTGGCTTTATACAGGCACCTTCGGCTCGTTCATCGGCTACTCGGCGGGCTTCCCGCTCCTGGCGAAAACCCAGTTCCCCGCAGTGGATGCGTTGCAATTCGCCTTCCTCGGCCCGCTCGTCGGCGCGCTCTCGCGCTCGGCGACGGGGTGGATGGCCGACAAATGGGGCGGCGGCCGCGTCACGCTCGGCGTATTCGCGCTGATGATGGTCGGCGTGCTCGGGGTGCTCTACTTCCTCGGCATCAAGGATCAGCCCGGTGCATTCTGGGGATTCTTCGCGATGTTCCTGTTGCTGTTCTTCGCGACCGGTATCGGCAACGCGTCGACCTTCCAGATGATTCCAAACATCATGCGGACGGAGATGGACCGGCTGATGCCGACCGCCGATCCGGCGACGCGGTTACGCCAGGCCGAAAAGGAATCAGCCGCCATCACCGGCTTCACCTCGGCAGTCGCCGCTTTCGGCGCATTCTTTATTCCGAAATCATATGGAACGTCGATTGATCTCACCGGCGGCGTGCAGGCGGCGCTGTGGGCGTTCTTCATCTTCTACGTGACCTGCGTGGTCATCACCTGGGCTGTCTACACCCGCAAGGGCGGCCTGCTTCACGACATCGAACGCAATGGCCGCCTTCCGGCCGCGACGCAGCCTGCTGAATAAGGAGACGAGGGATGAGTCATTTCCTGGACCGGCTTTCGTTCTTCACGCGGAAGAAGGAAGAGTTCGCCGGCGGACACGGTGTCACCACGACCGAGGATCGCTCGTGGGAAGAGGGTTATCGGAAGCGTTGGCAGCACGACAAGATCGTGCGTTCGACCCATGGCGTCAATTGCACCGGCTCCTGCTCGTGGAAGGTCTACGTCAAGGGCGGTATCGTCACTTGGGAAACCCAGCAGACGGACTATCCGCGCACGCGTCCCGATCTCCCCAATCACGAACCGCGCGGCTGCGCGCGCGGCGCGAGCTATAGCTGGTATCTCTATTCCGGCAACCGCGTGAAATATCCGTTGGTGCGATCGCGGCTGATCAAGCTGTGGCGCTCGGCGCGCGCTACGATGACACCGGTCGCAGCATGGAAGTCGATCGTCGAGAACCCGGAAAAGCGCGCCTCCTACGTGCAGAAGCGCGGTCTCGGCGGCTTTGTTCGCGCGAATTGGGCCGAGGTCAACGAGATCGTCGCCGCGGCAAACGCCTATACCGCGAGGACCTATGGTCCGGATCGCGTGTTCGGATTCTCCCCGATCCCGGCGATGTCGATGGTGAGCTATGCGGCCGGCGCGCGATATTTGTCGCTGCTCGGCGGCGTCTGCATGTCCTTCTACGACTGGTATTGCGACCTGCCCCCGGCGTCGCCCCAGACCTGGGGCGAGCAGACCGACGTACCGGAGAGCGCGGATTGGTACAATTCCAGCTTTCTTATCCTGTGGGGTTCCAACGTCCCGCAGACGCGCACGCCTGACGCGCATTTTTATACCGAGGTTCGTTACAAGGGCGCGAAAAGCGTCGTGATCTGCCCGGACTATTCCGAGGCCTCGAAATTCGCGGATCTCTGGGTGTCGCCGAAGCAGGGGACCGATGCCGCGCTGGCCATGGCCATGGGCCACGTGATCCTCAAGGAATTCCACATCGATCGGCAGACCAAATATTTCAACGATTACGCGCGCCAGTATACGGATATGCCATTTCTGGTGCGTCTGGTGAAATCCGACGGCCGGCTCGTTCCTGAGCGGTTCGTGCGCGCCTCGGATTTCGCCACTTCGCTCGATCAGTCAAACAATCCCGAGTGGAAGACGGTCGCCTATGACGAGACAACAGGTGAGATCGTCGTGCCGAACGGCTCCGTCGGCTTCCGCTGGGGCGAGAAGGGCAAATGGAATCTGGAAGAGAAGGACTCCAAGAGCCGCGCGACAAAACTTCGTCTGTCGCTCGCCGACATCAAGGATGAACTGGCCGATGTCGCGTTTCCCTATTTCGGCAATCGCGAGCATGATCACTTCCGCGGCACCGATCATCCGGACGTCCTGATCCGCAAGGTTCCCGCCAAGCGCATCGCCCTGACGGACAGCGAAGTCCTCGTGGCGTCGGTGTTCGATCTGTTCGTTGCGAATTACGGCGTCGATCGCGGTTTTGGCGGCGATCATCTCGGCAAGAGCTATGACGATGTCGAACCTTACACGCCGGCATGGGCCGAGAAGATTTCCAGTGTGCCGCGCGAGCAAATCATCACGGTGGCGCGGGAGTTCGCGAAGAACGCAGAAAGGACCGGCGGCCGCTCCATGGTCATCGTCGGCGCCGGGCTGAACCACTGGTACCACATGGACATGAACTACCGCGGCATCATCAATATGCTGGTGATGTGCGGCTGCATCGGCCAATCCGGCGGCGGCTGGTCGCACTATGTGGGTCAGGAAAAGCTGCGCCCGCAGTCGGGCTGGACACCGCTGGCCTTTGCGCTCGACTGGGGACGACCGCCCCGACAGATGAATTCGACCTCGGCGTTCTATGCCCACACCGATCAGTGGCGCTACGAGACGCTTAATGTCGGCGAGATCTTGTCGCCGACAGCGCCGAAGGGACCGTGGGACGGGGCGCTGATCGACTACAACGCGCGCGCCGAGCGGATGGGCTGGCTGCCGTCCGCGCCGCAGCTCAAAACCAATCCGCTCGAGGTTTCCAAGCGTGTGGCCGCGCTGGGCTTCGATGCCAAGGAATATGTCGCCAAGGCGCTGAAGTCGGGTGAGTTGCGACTTTCCTGCGAGGATCCGGACGATCCCAAGAACTGGCCGCGCAACCTGTTCGTCTGGCGCTCCAATCTGTTGGGCGCCTCAGGCAAGGGCCACGAATATTTCCTCAAGCACCTGCTTGGCACCAAGCACGGCGTGCTGGGGAAAGATCTCGGCGAGCACGGTAGGAAGAAGCCAGCTGAGGTGACCTGGCATGACGAGGCGCCGGAAGGAAAGCTTGATCTCCTCGTGACACTCGACTTCCGGATGTCGACGACCTGCATGTATTCCGACATCGTGTTGCCGACCGCGACCTGGTATGAGAAGAACGACCTCAACACCTCCGACATGCATCCCTTTATTCACCCTCTGTCGGCGGCGATCGATCCGGTCTGGGAATCGCGCAGCGACTGGGACATCTACAAGGGCATCGCGGAGGCCTTCTCGAGGGTCGCCCCTGAAGTGCTCGGCGTCGAGAAGGACGTCGTGCTCACGCCCATCATGCACGACAGCGCCGGCGAGATCGCGCAGCCCTTCGACGTGAAGGACTGGAAGAAGGGCGAGATCGATCCGATCCCCGGCAAAACCATGCCAGCGGTGACCGTGGTCGAGCGCGACTATCCGAACCTCTACAAGCGCTTCACCTCGCTCGGGCCGTTGATGAACAAGCTCGGCAATGGCGGTAAAGGTATGGCCTGGAACACCGACCACGAGGTAGATCTGCTCAGGAAGCTCAATGGCGTCGTGGCCGAAGAGGGCGCAACCAAGGGTCTGGCCCGTATCGACAGCGCTATCGACGCCTGCGAGGTGATCCTGAGTCTGGCGCCGGAAACCAACGGCGAGGTCGCAGTCAAAGCCTGGGCTTCCCTCGGTGGGTTCACCGGGCGCGACCACACCCATCTTGCGATCTCGAAGGAGGACGAGAAGATCCGTTTCCGCGATATCGTCGCGCAGCCGCGCAAGATCATCTCTTCGCCGATCTGGTCCGGCCTGGAATCGGATAAGGTCTGCTACAACGCCGGCTACACCAACGTGCATGAGCTGATCCCGTGGCGCACGCTGACCGGCCGGCAGCAACTCTACCAGGATCACCTCTGGATGCGCGCCTTCGGCGAGGGGTTCTGCGTCTATCGGCCTCCGATCGACACCAAGACGATCAAGCCGGTGATCGACCGCAAGCCGAACGGCAATGCGCAGGTGGTGCTGAACTTCATCACCCCGCATCAGAAGTGGGGCATCCACTCCACCTACACCGACAATCTGTTGATGCTGACCTTGTCGCGCGGCGGACCGATCGTGTGGATCAGCGAGACCGACGCCAAGGCAGCCGGCATCGTCGATAACGACTGGATCGAGGCCTACAACACCAACGGCGCGCTGGTGGCGCGTGCCGTGGTCTCGCAGCGCGTCAAGCAGGGCATGTGCCTGATGTATCACGCGCAGGAGAAGATCGTGAACGTGCCGGGCTCGGAGCAGACTGGCCAGCGTGGCGGCATCCACAATTCGGTCACCCGCACCGTACTCAAGCCGACGCACATGATCGGCGGCTATGTGCAGCAGGCCTATGGCTTCAACTACTACGGAACCGTCGGCTCCAACCGCGACGAGTTCGTGATCGTCCGCAAGATGTCGAAGGTCGACTGGCTGGATCAGCCAGCCGACGAGCGGCCCGGAAACGCCCGTCTGGAGGCAGCAGAATGAAAATCCGCGCTCAAATCGCCATGGTGCTGAACCTCGATAAATGCATCGGGTGTCACACCTGCAGCGTGACCTGCAAGAACGTCTGGACCAGCCGCGAAGGCATGGAATACGCTTGGTTCAACAATGTCGAAACCAAACCAGGTATCGGCTATCCCAAGGATTGGGAAAATCAATCGCGCTGGAATGGCGGATGGAAGCGCAATCGCAATGGCTCGATCCAGCCGCGCATCGGCGGCAAGTGGCGCGTGCTGGCGAACATCTTCGCCAATCCGGACCTGCCGGAGATCGACGACTATTACGAGCCTTTCACCTTCGATTATCCGCACTTGCAAGCGGCGCCAGAGCTGCCGGCGATGCCGACGGCGCGCCCGCGCTCGCTGGTCTCGGGCGAGCGGCTCGAGAAGATCGAGTGGGGCCCGAACTGGGAGGAAATCCTCGGCGGCGAATTCGAAAAGCGCTCGCAGGACTACAATTTCGAGGGCGTGCAGAAGGAAATCTACGGCCAGTTCGAGAACACCTTCATGATGTATCTGCCGCGGCTGTGCGAGCACTGTCTCAACCCGGCCTGTGTCGCGGCGTGCCCCTCCGGCGCCATCTACAAGCGCGAGGAGGACGGCATCGTCCTGATCGACCAGGACAAATGCCGGGGCTGGCGGATGTGCGTCTCCGGCTGCCCCTACAAGAAGATCTATTACAATTGGTCGTCGGGCAAATCGGAGAAGTGCATCTTTTGCTATCCGCGCATCGAGGCCGGCCAGCCTACTGTCTGCTCGGAGACTTGCGTCGGACGCATCCGCTATCTCGGCGTGGTGCTCTACGACGCCGACCGCATCGCAGAAGCCGCGAGCAAGCCGGATGAGCGCGATCTCTATCAGGCTCAACTCGACGTCTTCCTCGACCCCAATGATCCCGCGATCATCGCGGAGGCTGAGCAGCAGGGCATTCCACATACCTGGTTGGAGGCGGCAAAAACCTCGCCGATCTGGAAGATGGCGATGGAATGGAAAGTCGCGTTCCCGCTGCACCCCGAATATCGCACGCTGCCGATGGTCTGGTACGTACCGCCGCTGTCGCCGATCACTTCGGCAGCATCCGCCGGCAAGATCGGGCTCGACGGCGAGATGCCCGACGTCAAGTCGCTGCGCATTCCCGTGCGATACCTGGCCAACCTGTTGACCGCCGGCGACGAGAAGCCGGTCACGCTCGCGCTCGAGCGTATGCTCGCGATGCGCGCCTTCATGAGGGCTAAGACGCTCGACGGCGTCGTGGACGAAGCCGTTGCCAACCGGGTCGGACTCAGGCCGGAACAGATCGACGACATGTATCGCATCATGGCAATCGCCAACTACGAAGACCGATTCGTCATCCCGACAGCGCATCGCGAGCTGGGGACCGACGCCTTCGACATCCGCGGCTCCTGCGGTTTCACTTTCGGCAACGGCTGCTCCGGTGGAGAAAGTGAGGTCAATCTGTTCGGCTCGCCGCGCAAGGCGAAAAATCCGATGGAGATGGCGTGATGAAGACCTTCAAGGTACTCTCTGCACTGCTCAGCTATCCCAGCGAGGAACTCGCCGATGCGGCGCCTGATTTCGGCGCAATTTTGGCTGCCGAAACCCTCATTCCTGCGGCGCAACGGCGCGCGCTCGATGTCTTGATCGAAGAAATCGCGACACACGACGTTTGCGGTCTGCAGGAACGTTACGGCCTGTTGTTCGACCGCAGCAAAACGCTGGCGCTCTATCTGTTCGAGCACGTCCATGGCGAAAGCCGCGACCGCGGCCAGGCCATGGTCGATTTGCGCGCCATGTACGAAAATGCAGGCCTTGTCATCGCTGCGAATGAGCTGCCCGACTATCTGCCGCTGTTTCTCGAATTCCTGTCGACGCGTCCGGTGGCGGAGGCGCAGGCACTGCTTGCGGACACCGCCCATATCCTCGCTGCCCTTGGCGAACGTCTCGACCGGCGGCAATCAGCCTACAAGGCAGTGTTCGACGCTCTGCTGGCGATCCCGCAAAAGGCGCCCCGGCGCGACGTCGTCGACGCGCTCCTGCAGAGCCCGGACGTGGATCCGATGGATCTCGTGGCGCTCGATGCGGCCTGGGAAGAAGAGGAAGTGCGGTTCGGTCCCGGTGAGCAAGGGCAGGGTGCCTGCAGCCATGATGGACTGATCGCAAAACTTCGCCACGCCACGCGTGCCGTCGGCCCGGCGCAGTCGCAATCGCAATGAGAGAGCCCAGACCATGCAAACGCTCAACGCAATCGTTTTCGGCTGGTATCCCTACCTTTGCCTCACCGTCTTCCTGTTTGGCAGTCTGGTCCGCTTTGACCGCGAGCAATATACGTGGCGAAGCGGGTCGAGCCAGTTGTTGCGGCGGCGACAGCTCGTCTGGGGTTCCAACCTGTTCCATGTCGGCATCCTCGTTATCTTCTTCGGCCATTTGGGCGGCCTGCTGACGCCGATCTGGGTCTTCGACATGCTCGGCGTGTCGCACGGATTCAAGCAGATGCTGGCGATCATCGTCGGCGGGATGGCGGGGCTGATGTGCCTTGCGGGAATCTCGCTGCTGACGCACCGCCGGCTATTCGATCCGCGCATCCGTGCCAATTCGTCCTTCGGCGACACCGCGATCCTGCTCATCCTGTTTGCGCAGTTGCTGTTGGGCCTTGCTACCATTCCGGTGTCGCTCGGCCACCTCGACGGGCATGAGATGGTGAAGTTCATGGGATGGGCGCAGGGAATCCTGGCGTTGCAGCCGGGGATCGCCGCCAATATCCTGGATGTGCATCCCATTTTCAAAGCGCATCTCGTGCTGGGCATGACGATCTTCCTCGTCTTCCCGTTCACGCGCCTGGTTCACATCTGGAGCGCGCCGGTCTGGTATCTCGGCCGCCGTGGCTACCAAGTCGTGCGCAGTCGTGATGGTGGCGTCCGCGCCAGGCCGCCAATGCAACCTGCGGAGTAAGGCCATGGACTGCTCTCTGGTTGAAGCGCTGCCCAAGCCGAAGACCGTCAGCGTCAACGGCACCATCATCCCGCACGAGATGATCGCCCGCGAGGTGCAAAACCATCCTGCGGAAAAGCCGATCTTGGCCTGGCAGGCTGCGGCGCGCGCGCTGGTGGTGCGCGAATTGCTGCTGCAGGAATCGCGACGTCTCAATATTGCGGCCGAGCCGCTGCGGGATACGGAGGGGCGCAGTGAGACGGCGGAAGAGGCGGCGATGCGCGCCCTGATCGAACTGGAGGTCGTCACGCCGGAGCCGGATGAGGCGGCCTGCCGGCGCTTTTACGAGCAGAATCGGCGGCGCTTCGGCACGGGGGATCTGTATGAGGCGGCGCATATCCTGATCGCTGCGCCGCGCGGCGATGCGACCGCGCGCATAGCGGCGCGCGCGACTGCCGAAAATATCCTGGCGTCGGTGCGCGAGGATCCCGACTTGTTTGCCGAGCTCGCACGCACTCGCTCCGATTGCAAGACGTCTGCAGCGGATGGCGGCTGCCTCGGGCAGGTAACCCGCGGCCAAACCGTCGACGAGTTCGAAACAGCGCTTGCGCGAATGCGTGAGGGGGAGCTTGCGATCGTGGAAACCCGCTATGGCTTCCATGTCGTCCGGCTTGACCGATGCGCGCCGGGGCAGATGCTGCCGTTTGAGCTGGTCCGCGATCGCATCGCCCATTACCTCGCAACCAGCGTTCAGCGCCGGGGTTTGGCGCAATATCTCGCTGTGTTGGCCGGCCGTGCCGAAATCACCGGAATTGCGCTCGTAGGTGCAAGCTCGCCGCTCGTGCAGTAGGGAAGGCCCATGCAGCTCGGAGAAATCATCCGGAACTTCAGCGAGGAGGCGAGGGCGGACGAGGCGCTGCTCGCCTGCAGCGATCTGGTTCTGCTCGCGCGCATCGGTGAAATGGCGGGCCGTTTTGACGAGACGATCGCGGAATATGCGGCCGGCGCGGTGCGGCGGTTTGCCAATCTGGCCTCGAGCGAGGACTGGCTCGCCTTGATGAACACGATCGAGCGCTCCGATGACCCCGGCATCGATACCCTGAGCCACATGCTGAACTGGTCGCTGAAGCAGGATGAAGCCGCAGCGAGATGCCGATGATCCGAGAGGGTATGCCGCCGCCTAGTGCACAATGGTGCCCCCGGTCATCAACATCCGCGGCACTGCATCGCCGCACTTGCGCATCTGGCTTGGGCCGGCGCACAAGGGGATGTTCGCTTCGCCTACAAGGCGGGGAGCGGATGACAGGGCTCAGGCCCCCCGCCCGTGCCTGGCTGGCGTTACAGCCGGAATTTGAGACCACGGAGCGGCGGTCAACGGACTAATTTCGGGCACGAGCAAACAGACCCATCACAAAGTCGCGCACTAGGGTGCCTACCTGTGATCGATCAATCGCGGCGAATTTGCAAGAGCGCGGCTGCGCCGACGAGAATGGTAAGCAACATCACTGCGACCAGCATCCGCATCACGCTGAAGTTCAACGCGCCGCGCTCAACAAAGACGGCGGTTACGAACGCGGCAATCGCAAACAGAATGCGGATGATCCAAGTCACTGGCGCGTCTCGCGCTGCGGCGTGCAAGTCAAACTCAGCCCGCCCTTGCCATTCCTTCGTCTTCGGGTGAGTTCAGGTACATGCCTGACATGGTTTCAACCCAGCAAAGATGATCGTGCACTTTTCGCACGCCATCGACGTTTTCTGCAGCGACAATGGCGGCCTCGCGGGAACGTTCGTCGGTGATAACCCCGCTCAAGTGAACGATGCCGTCGCGGACGATGACATTCAGACCGATAGGCCCCCACTCGACCTTTTCCAGCGCGTTGATAATGCGATTTCGGATGTGATCATCGTCGGCTGTGGGATCCGGGATATGCCGCGCCATACTCGCGACCGCCTGCAGCAGGTTCGCGCGCGTGACAATGCCGACAATCTTGTCGTTTCGAAGCACCGGTAGCCGCTTGACATTCCGCTTTTCCATGATGTCGACAATGTCAGCCAGATGCGCGTCTTCCGTGACGGTGACGGGCGAGGGGGTCATGATCTCAGAAACCTTGCAGCCGTGCTCGTGAACGAAGTCGCTCGCCGACTTGCCAGCGCCGAGAATGAATCTCAGCAAAGCGCCGCGCCTGCGCTCTGTCCCGATTTCACTCCGACGAATGAAATCTCCTTCCGAGACGATACCAACCAGCTTGCCGGATGCATCGACCACTGGAAGGCCGCTGATGTGCCGTCTGAGCATCAAGTTTGCCGCGTCAGCAATCGTCACATCAGGCCGGACTGTAATGACCGGTTTGGTCATTATCTGATGAGCGCGCATGTTGGTCTCCATTCAGTGTGACATCAGAGTCGGGATCGTCATGGTGCGCAGCATCGCGCGCGTGACGCCGCCCAGGATCCCCTCCTGCAGCCGCGAGTGGCCGTAGGCTCCCATCACGAGCATGTCGAGGTTTTGGTCAGCGGCCAGAGACAGGATGAAAGGTTGAACCTCGGAGCGCGACGCCGGCAAATCGATAAGCTCGATTGGCAGCCCGCTACGGGCCAGATGTTTGGCGAGCTTTTGCGGCGAAGCGTCCGCCGGCACGTTTTCTGCGCCATTGATTGAAATCGCGAACAGCGCGTCCGCTTGCTCAAGGAAGGGCCTGGCATCCTTGAGCGCGCGAGCAGCCAGTCGACTTCCATCCCAGCAGATGCCGATCCGCTTGGCGCTAAATGCGCCGCGGGAAATGTAGGGCACGAACAGGACGGGGCCGCCGGCCTGCAGCAGAAGCTCGGTCGGCACAGTGTTGTCATAGGTTTTCTGGTCTGTCTCCGGCTGCAGAACAACGGCGAGATCATAAAGCCGGGCGGCCGCTATAATCGACCCTGATGCGTCGGCCGGGATATCCGCGATGGCACGGCTGCCGTAGGAAATGCGGGCCAGACGCGCTTCGGTTTCAAAGACCGCGAGTGCCGTCGCGGCGCGCTCGGCAGCTTTCTCCTGCTCCATTTCGAAAACAGCGGCAACGGCGGGAGCTGCGGCTCCGTCAAAAGCAAAAGCGGCAGCGCCGGTCGATACATAGCCAAGCGCCAAAGCGTCGAGATGGGCGCCGAAGCCCGTCGCCAGAGCGATGGACGCATCGATGACGGGGCGCGACGGGCGCTCCGTTGGGATGTGTACGAGGATGTCCTTGATCATGTCGGCCTCCCTAGGATGAAAACATCATTTCACCCGCAAGAAGTGCTCGTATTGACTTGAATCAAGAGCCGGCCGCGGTCGCCTCTTACGTTTCGAGAAGCAGGGTTTCAGCTGTGAAGGACAAGACCATGACGTCGTTCGACGAGCGCGAAAATGCCTTCGAGGCGAAATTCGCGCACCAGGAGGAGCTCAGGTTCAAGCTGCGGGAGTACGCCCTCAGATTGCTGGCGCTTTGGGCCGCGGAACGTCTGGGCAAGACTGCCGAGGCCAGCGAGATATACGCGCGCAACATGGTCGCAATCGACGTCGCCAGCCCGATGCGCGAAGCCGCGCTTGAGTGGATCGCGACGGATCTGCGCGCCACAGGCATCAGCGAGCGGAAGGTCCGCCAGGCCATGGACAGATTCCTGGCACAGGCCGGTGCCCAGATACACGCCTCCGCGTCGTAACACCGGAATTATGCGCGCCTGCGACGTCAGGCGAACGTCATTTGCAACTGTCAAGCCGAGCACGCCGCTCCTTGATGTTGCAAGCCCGCCGCTTTAGGCCAATCATCGAGGCCTGCTCGTTCTTCATGATGAGGGCTGTCTCGTTGAAATTGTTACGGAGGGCGATCTACTCAGCCGTCTCCAATTGATTGTGGCACTGGAGCCAAGTCTCAGCGAGAGTCAGAGCATCGCCGAGGTGACATATTGACCGGGATGCGATGGAATTTCAGATTGCCTGAACTCGAGGAGAAGCTCGATCGGCTGGCAGATCGGGCGTTGCTTCAGATTTCCATGCAGGACTATCAACGTCTCTTCGGCGCGAACGATGCGGCCGCCGCCCGCCTCCGAAATTTCGCAAGAGGGCATGCTTGCGTTCCAATCACGCAACGCAGGCGATCTTCTTTCGCAAGAAGCTCATACGGTCCGATGAGAGTTTTAAGCCTCCGGAAAATGACCAAGTTGAGGGTCCGTTATGACGCTTCGTGTTCGTGGGCGACAGCCGGAAGACCTCGTTCCTGCGAAGCGAAGGCGATGAGAAGTTTCCGAATCTCAAGACCGATAGCGTGTCCGAGGACGACCAGTGGCGGCCGCTCGGCACTCACCTGACGAAGCTGAGATAGGAGGCGAGCGCCTCGATCTCGGCCGGCCCCAGTTGGCGAGCGACAATGGGCATCGGAGTGCCAACACCCGAATGATATCCTTGGCCCCACTGTTCGAGCCGCGCCTTCAGATAGAAGTAGGCTAATCCTCCGAGCCGCGGAATGTCCCGTACGCCAACGCCATTGGGGCCGTGACAGGCGTAACAAGCTGCAATGTTGGCTTCAGGAATGCCTTCCATATAGATCGTCCGGCCCGCAGCCGCGAGGGTCGGATCACCATCATTCGCGGGTTTGGGTTGGATGGTTGCAAAATAGGCCGCGAGATCACGCGCGGCTCCAGGATCGAGCGCGGCTACGGCTCCCCACATGTATTGCCTTGAAAACGGGTTGTCTCGCGTGTGCTCGCGAAAGTCTCTGATCTGTTTGAAGATGTAGGCCGGCCGCTGACCGGCCAGACGCGGGGCGACCATGTAGCCCTGGCCTGACGTGCCGTGACACCAGGTGCAATTCTTGACGTTGAGACCATCCCACGCCGCAGCCGGAGCGATGAAGGCCACCACCGCCAACAAGGCCATTTTCAGTCCGACGCGCCTCATGACCTCTGGCTCTTTCCTACGTTGGCCGACCGATACGGCATGATCCAATCGCGAACTTCATCGCAGGGTACCGACATAGGCGGCGACGGCCTCGATCTGTGCTCTCGTCAGATTGTGCGCCGTCGGCGCCATGATCGCGGATGTGTCGACCGCCGTTCCCTGACCTCGCACCCTGCTCCAATTCGTGAGCTGGCCAACGGTGTACTCATAGAGCTGGCCCGCCAGCCTTGGTATCTCGTTCTCGCCTTTCGCCTCGGCGCCATGACAGGCCGAGCAGGCCGGCACGTTGGATTCAGGCAGACCGTTGTCGAAGATTTCCTTGCCCAGCGCCAACGACCGCCGCGGCGCGCCTCCGATCGGTGGCGGATCGAGATGCTTGAAATCCGCAGCCAGCGCCGAAACCATCGAAGGGCTCAGCACATGTGCGACGTTCTGCATCACCGGGTTGGTGCGCCGCCGTTCGATGAAAGCGCGCAACTGAGCCTCGATATATTGCGGCTGCTGCCCAGCCAGTCGGGGCATCGGAAACCAGCCGCGATAGCCCTCGCCGGAGAGGCCGTGGCAAGTCTTGCAGTATACAAGCTTGCCCTCGATGCCGCCTCTTGCCGCGACTGCAATGATGCCTCCGTCCGCGCGACCGGTTGCGGTGAACGCAAAAGCCGCGATCCCGGGCAGCAGCGCCGCGCCGAAGACCAACGCCCGCCAGGCTATCGTCAGCCTTGCTGGGAGCAGAACGGCCATTACCAACCAGCTCCCCAGATGTGGAAGTTGAAGCCGACCTTCACGACCTGGACGTTTTGCTTGACGTCCACGAGGCCCGAAAATCCGTTGATCCCATCGGTCATCAGGACGTTGCCGTGGCCGAATTGATAAAAATCGTACTCGACGTTGGCGGACCAATGTTGAGTAAAAGCCCAGTCCACACCGCCGCCCACGACCCAGCCAAAGCGATTGTCCAGCCCCCTGAAGTCGTAGGGCAGCCCCGTGAACGCGCCGCTGACCTCGAACTTGTCGCCGGCCAGCGCTGCGCCGCCCCGCGCATAGAGCAGCACATTGTCGAATGCGTAACCCACGCGCCCGGTCACGCTGGCGAGGAAGTCAGTGTTGGCCTGGACCAGTGCGGCGTCGCCAGGAAAGCCGAGCGGCAGCCCCGTGGCTTTCGAGCCTCGCATGGTTGAACCGGAGGCCGACCCTTCGATACCGATCACGAATGAGGATGGAAATTCATAGTCACAGCCGATCTGCCCACCGATCACCGCACCGGTCGGCGCCGGATTGACGGTCGTGACCCCTGTCGTCGTTCCCGCCCCCAGGAACGAGTCCTGCACAAGCTGCACAGGATCGGTGATGTCCTTCTGCGCGAAGGCACCGCCGATATGTCCTCCGAGATAGCAACTGCTCCAGGTGAAGCGCTCGACGAAGGGAGCCGGCGCCTTGATCGGCATGTCGGCTGCGAGTGCGGGTCCCGCTACTGTCGTCGCGAGCGCCGCGAGGTTGGCAAGAAGCAATCTTTTCATCGAACGTTCTCCCTCGGCGGGGCGGCTCCTACATGGCGAACCAAGCGTGGAGGAACAGCGTGTTGTTGTTCTGGGCACCGACCGTGGTGCCGTTGAGCTTGTTGTAATAGGTGTATTGCAGACCGATCCGCGCGTTGAACCAGGGCCATAGCGGCGATTTGCTGACGCCGAACGGGATGTAGGCGATCTCGGCGGTCCAGCCGTTGCTGTTTGGCGTCAGCGCCACTCCGGTGAGCGGGTCAGTCCCAAACAGGATGGCGTCGCTCGTGCCCCAGACGTTGAAATACTGCCCCGTCAGGACCACGCGGTTGTCGCTGCCCAGGGCCAGCGAGGCCTGCAGCTTCATGGTGTTGAGTTGATTGGTCAGATTGGACGAGCCGGCGTTTGCAAACGTCTGGTCGAGCCGCTGGAATTCGCGGATAAAGCTGCCGCGCAACGTGAACCAGAAATTGTCGCCCTGATACTGGTATTGCGAGTCAAAACCGATGTCGGTGAACTTGTCCGCCATCGGAAACACGTCGCTCGTCCAGCTCGCGAAACTCGTATCGATCCACGGATGCACTTGCGTATACAGGCCGAAGGTGCCGAGCATGAAGGAATGCCGGCCCCAGTGCGGCTCGATCGCGGCGCGCCAATACGGCGCAACGCCGCCCAACAGGCCCGGCGCGGCAAACGGATCGGTGCCGACGGCGTTCTGCTGGCTGAAGCTCAGCGTCTTGTAGCCAGTGACTTCGAGATAGAGCAGATCGTTGATGAACGTGTAGACACCGACGCCGCCGACATGCGCAGCAAAGGCGCCCTCGACGATTGTCGTGGGCTGTTGCGGTCCCAGGATCGTCGACACGGCATATGGGAAGGACCAAGCCGGCGTGGTGTTCCAGACGTCCTGCACGGACGGATTGTTGTTGGCGGTGATGCCGTAGATGAAATCAAGCGGTCCGAGACTGCCGGTGCCGGCAAAACGGACATCGGTGTTGTCCCAGGTCCAGGTGTGACCGAATGGATCGCCGAATCCACCGGGCGGCGGCGCGTTGTAGGTGACTTGCGCAAAGGCGCCGATGTCATTGGTGATCGCGCCGCCCCAGAAGGCGCTGAACGGGGACAGCACGACGTTGTCATTCGGATTATAGGGAGCGGTCGGCGGCGGCAACGGCGCCTGCGTGTGCGTATAGCCGACGATCGCCATCATCGAGACCGGCGGCACCCACTCCTTATCGTCGCCGTTGATGCTCGCATTTGCGTTCAGGTCACTGGCGCCCGGAGCCGGCGGCCCCGCGACCGCACTCGCATAGGCACGCAGCTTCTGGTACTCCGCACGCGCCGCGATGCCGGCATTCGAAGAGAACGGCGTGGTACGAAACGGACCGCCGCCCGGCGTATAGCCAAGCAGCTTGAAGCGTCGCCCATAGGGCGTGAGCGCGGGAAAATCGGTGTGACAGGTGCCGCAGGGCTGACCGGTCTGCCGCGCAAAACTCGGCAGCGCGTTTGCCGGCGTGACGCTTCCGACGATCAGGATAGTCGCCGTCACGGCAGCGAACGCAATCGCAGCGACGAATCTGCCCCGCGGCCAAGTTCGATAAAGACGTGTCCCCCGCATCGTGCGCCAATCCGTCCTTGCGGCGCTTGAACGCAAACGCGAACCGCGCCGCCCGCGTCACAAGTAGGCCAACACTTGCGTCCTTTCGCCAAGCTGCATTCGTTGCTACCGATTTGATTTCGGTAACAGCGCGACAAATTTGCAACTATAGATTGAGTAAGCAGAACCCCACCGCGCGACGAAACGAGGCGTCCCGTCGAGTGCACCGCAATAGAATCGACGAGAGTCCCCTCGTCGTGAATCAGTAGAAGGCGGCTTGGTCGATCCGGCCTTGATCTCGATCAAATGCGTTCGAAAAAATCCGGCTGGACCAGATCGGGCGTCGAGGCGTAGCTTGCGCCTGTTCGGGGCAAGGGGAGGTCTATGAGCTCACGATCGATATCGCGGATCGCTGGTCTGTCATTCGCCCTTGCAATTGCCGCGGTGCCGGCCGCCGCGGAGAACAAGGAAGCGGCCGTTTCTCCGCAGGCGCTCAAAGCCAAGACCGACTATTGCAAGACCTGCCATGGCATCCAGGGGCAGGGTTTTCGCGGAGCCGCTCCAATGCCTCGGCTGGCGGGGCAGCAACCGGAGTACATCAAGAATCAATTGCAGGCCTTTATCGAACACAGCCGGGTAAACCCGGTGATGAACAACGTGGCGCATGTGCTGTCGCCGGAGATGGTGACGGCCTTATCCGACTATTTCAAGGACCTCAATCCGAAACCGCTGGGGGGAGACGAAGCATCCACGGAGCCCGTGGCGGAAGGAAAGAAGATTTTCGAAGAAGGCATACCGAGCGCCAGCGTCCCGCCTTGCGCCTCATGCCACGGGGAGGACGCGAAGGGTAACGGTGAATTTCCGCGCTTGGCGGGTCAGCTTCCGGACTACATCTTCCGCAAGCTGACCGGCTGGGACAAGGAACGACATTCCGAAAGCTCGGCCATCATGCAGCCGATCGCGCATGAGTTGAACCAAGCGCAAATCAAGGCGGTCGCGGCCTATGTGAGCCAATTGAACTGAGCGGCAGCCTCGCGTCAGTTCAATAGACGCCGCTCGTAGTCGATCAGAAGCTTCTTGATATCCGCGAGATTTATCAGCGTATCGGCGAGCGTCAGGACGCGCAACCTTTCGTCGCTACATTCGATCCGCGCAGCCTGCGCGATACGGGCATCGGCAAGCTTCCTGAGTTGATCCGGGGTCAGAGCAAGGCTCGGTGCGGTTCTCGACATTATCGATTTCCCCACAAGCGTCGGGCGCAACAGCACGATCTCATGCCCTAGAGAACACCATGACGCCTTCACATAGGTTAGTGTCTTGCGGTTACCAACGCGGTTTGCTCCAACCCGGTCAGCAAGACCCCGTTCGGCACGATGCGGATGACGTTCCGCTCCTCGAGCTTGGCAAGGGTGCGACTGACCGTTTCGAGCTGGAGCCCGAGAAAGTCGGCGATGTCCTGGCGCCGCATCGGCAAGGGCACAGGTTGCGATGGCCCTAGGTCCGCGATGCGATTTCGCCAGCCGACGAGGAAGGCTGCAACCTTTTCTTCCGCCGAGGCGTTGCCAAGCAGCATCAACTGCTCCTGAGCGGTCTCAAGCTCTCGGGTCGCGAACTCGATCAACAGGCACATCACGTTAGGGCTTGATTGAATGAAGCGCTTGAGCTCCTCGCGCGGAAATTGGCACACGCTAGCCTCACCAACGGCCTCGGCCGAGAAGCTGAACCGATCGACAAGCGGCATCGCCAGAAAATCACTGGGCTGCGCGAAAGCCACCACCTGACGCCGCCCGTCCGGGAGCATCTTGTAGAGGCGCACGACCCCGCGGGACAGTCCGAACGCGCTTTCGGCGCGCTCGTCCTCAGAGAAGATCGTCTGTCCTGCGTGGAATGCGAGGGGCGTCGCGAGGCGTTGCAGCTCCGCCAGTTCGCGTCCGTCGCAGGACTCGCCGCAGAACAGCGTTGGAAAAAAGGTCGCCGTACGAGGCATGTAGCACCTTCACCGCCATGCTCGCGTCGAAGAGGGCTGTTTTCATCACAAGGCCCCCAGTCGGGATTTGAGCTATTATCTTCCCTTAATGCTTGTGATCGAATTTCACTTTGAGGCACATCAACTAATCCGGAAACAAGCCCTCTCGGTGGTATTCGTGTTGGTAGACCCGTATTCTGCATTTTGAAATATAGAATAGAAACAAGATATTAGGAATGAAATTCGACGCCGCCCCCGGCACCAAAACCAGCAATCTCGGAGATTGCTGGGGTTTTGTTCCTGCCTTCTTCTCGTTTTCTCGTTGCCTCGAACCCACGGCTACGCCCAGTTCGCCGTGACGCGTCGCATCCATTTCGTCGATGGGGGCCCGGCCGCAAGACCATTTGCCCCAAATCGGGCTTCTCGGAGAGCCCCCGCCGCTTCGGTCCGGTTGCCGTGTCGTCACGCGATTCGAATGGCAAGGGGAGAACGATTCCCGCAGTGTCGTTGCCTTTCAGAGTCATCGCGAAATAGCCACAACAGGCGGGCTAGGTTTTACCCGGTCAGAAAGACGCATGGGACGGCTACGATGTTCTGGAAATCATCTCTCGTTTTGGGAGCCGCCCTCTACATCGCCGCATTTCCTGCAAGCGCGCAGCAGAGCGCGGAGTTCGACGCGTGCATGGGCCAAGCCGACGGCGTTTCCTCGAAAATGTTGGATTGCGGCAAAGCCGAAATCGGTAAGTGGGACGTGAGGCTGAATGCCGCCTATCAGACGCTTCTGCATGGGGCCGCGGACAAGAAGCCAGCGCAATTGCAGCAAGAGCAGAGGACCTGGCTCAAACATCATTTGAGCGAGACCCACCGTCTGGCTACTGACCCTAACAATGGGTCCGTCGCATTCCTCGACTCGCAGTCTTTTGAATTGGATGACCTGGTCGAGCGAACGTTGCAGCTTGAAAAGCGCGTCAACGGGAAGCCCTGAGCGGTCACTCCGGTCCGTCTTACGGTTGCGCAGGGAAACGGGATACCTTCGTCAAATCAATACTTGAAGCGGATATCGGTATCGGTGGTTGCGCCTCCAGGATCTGAACCTAGCCAGGGGTTCCAACAAGCGGCAGCTTCCGGCGAGACATAAAGATGCTTCCCAGCGAGCTAGTCTAGGCTGCTCGCCAATAACAAAACAAAGCTCCCCGCGATTGTTGGTTTCGCGATGACCTCCGCCACTGTTCCAAGCGCTCACGCCACCATGCTGAGGACAAACAGCGGTTCGTCGTGTCGGTCGTTGCGTATGATTCCCTCCCTGGCTACCATGCTTCGCCCTTCGGGCTACGCGGGGCGCAGCCGGGCATCGCGCGTGCCAACACTCTCCTTCCACCACCGTGAAACGATCAGCCCGCCCTGGACCGAGGTGCCGTCCCTGTCGCTTGGCGAGGGCGAGGCGCGCGAGCATCTGCTTGTCGCAGAAGATGGCGTGCCGTTGCGCCGCCTTGATCTGTGCCGGGATGGCAGCGAGACCTGGTTCAAGGTCGAGGCCGTCGCCTGGGACGATCTGATCGTCGTCGGCTTTGCCGCGCGCGTCTATCTCCTGCGTGGCGCCACGGTGGCGTGCTGGTTTCGGCTGTCCGATTATTTCTGCGGCCTTCATCCCGGCGATGGCTGGCTTCTGATTGCGTCTGGCACGAACGTCACCCGCATGGATCAGGCGGGCCAGGTCATGTGGCGAAGCGCGCGGCTCGCGATCGATGGCGTCATCATCGAACGTGTTGCGTCCGGCGTCGTTGAGGGGCAGGGCGAGTGGGATCCGCCCGGCGGCTGGAAGGCATTTCGCATCCGGCTCGCAGACGGCAAGGTCGCATCGTAAAACGCGGGCCATTCGAGGGACGGCGAGAGCTAAAGCGGACTGCCGCGTGCTGCCAGGCGTCAGCATCTTTTATTCAAATGTCAAACAGCCACTCTGTCGTCGTCCCGGCCAAGCGAAGCGCAAGCCGGGACAACCGTGTAGAGAGGCGAAGATGCGTCAAATCACTGTCGCGGCATGATTTGCCCGAGTTGCGCATCGCCGGTGTCCCTCTGAGGCGCCGCGCGCAAGATCAGGCCAAATCAAGGCCGTCACTAACCTGGGCTAATTTTTTGCGCCATCGCGCGGGACGCAGCCCGCCCACAAACGCATTGCTCGATCACCTTTCGAACAAGATGGCGACACGTTTGCTCGTTGCCGTCGCGCGCGGCAGGGGGATTCACACCAAGGAGTCCTCCCAATGTACAGAGCTGTTTGTATCGTATCCGCGTTATTGGCTCTCTCCGTTCAAGCCGAAGCCCGCCCTCATCATGCTCGTCACCGCGTCCAATATCATCGCGTCGTATATTTTCATCGCGTCCGACATTTTCGGGAAGCGATGACCATGCTGCCCAGCGACGAACGTATCGTCGGCGGCCGTCCTGCAGGATGCCCGCACGCGTTCTGCGGATGCGAGGCGTCGCTCTACAAGTTCGGTCGCATTATCCCCGGACTCAATCTCGCATCAAACTGGCGCCGTTTCCCTCGCGCCGCTCCCGCGCCGGGTATGGCGGCGGTTCGCTCAGGCCACATCATGATCCTGCAGCAGCAGGTCGCCGGTAACGTCTGGGTTGTGCACGACGGTAATTCCGGCGGCCACGTCACGCGAGAGCACCCACGCTCCATCGCCGGCTACACGATCGTGGACCCCAGCGGGGCGACCGGCGTCTACAGCTTCACCAATCCCCCTCGGGCTTCGTACCGTTCTGCGTGGAGAGGCAGAAGGATCGCACGCGGCTTCAACGGCTAGCCGCAAGACCGTTTGGCTCCGGCACCCTCGTGAGTGCTGGAGCCGCGGACGGCCGCGGCTTCGCTCAGTCGCATGCGTCTCTCATTGCGGCGATATCTGGCGTCGCGGTGTTGTCCGGATCGCAGATGTGACGAACAGCTTCCGCCCATGATATGGCGGCTGGATGATCTCCTGACCCATTCGGGCTGGGCACAGACCATGTAATATCCCGGCAAAGGCGGGTGCCGGTCGAGATGGATGCGGGGCGGCATTTATTTATGGTCTATGCTGTGCCAGTTGCGATCATCAAGGAAATGGAAGCCGCGGCGCGGGCCGGCCGGTCCATCGATGGGCTGGCCGAGTACATGCCGCCCTGGCTCAAGGAATTGGCTGGGCTGCTTGACCAACTGATCAGCGCCGAAAGACGCCCCGATTTCCGGACTGCACTTGTTGCGAAAGCGCGCGATTGGCATGTGCTGGATGCCGCAGCGTGGGACCGCATCCATGCCGCGTTTCTTGTCGCCTGCATCGCGCAGGCGCTGAAGGAGGCCGAGGCCGTGCAGCCGCAGCGGCTTCCGGCCTACCGGGAGACAATCGAAGCCGTGTGCAACGACGCCAGCGCAGCCGTGGCCGGCCAAGGCGACCTCGCCGCTGCGCATGCCGCCGCCTGGCCGTGGTCAGCTTCGGAAGGGCCGTTGGCGTCCCAGCCGCCGGACATGCCGGCGGAGGCGACGTGGGCGGCAAAATGCGCGGCGGAGGCGGCGTGGGCGGCGTCGGCCGGTGAGCCGTGGGGGACGAACTCCGCGGCGCATTCTGCGGCGGTTGTGATCTGGGGCGACCCCGGCGCATGGGCGGCAAACGCCTGGTCCCTTGTCGGACGCCTGTTTTCTCTGTTCAACGCCGAATTCGCGACGGCGAAGGGATGGCGCGCGCCCTTGCGTCCGTGAGTGTGAAGGGCGTCCTTGACGCGTGTTTGAGGATGCGGCAGCTCATTTTGATATGTTCACTGCCCCATCGAGTCACCCATCATGAGCCGTTTCTGGAGCCCCGTCGTCCACACGCTCTCGCCCTACGTGCCGGGCGAGCAGCCGAAGCAGGACGGCGTCATCAAGCTCAATACCAACGAGAATCCTTATCCGCCTTCGCCGCGCGTGGCCGAGGCGATCGCTTCGGCTATGAGTCGCCTGCGGCTCTACCCCGATCCGCGAGCTTCCCTGCTGCGCGAGGCGATCGCGTCGCGCTACGGCGTTGCGCCGGACGAGGTCTTCGTCGGCAACGGCTCGGATGAGGTTCTGGCCCATACCTTCCAGGCGCTTTTGAAGCATGACGCACCGCTCCTGTTTCCGGACGTCACCTATAGCTTCTTTCCAGTCTGGTCCGAGCTCTATGGTGTCAGCTGCGAGGCGGTGCCGCTCGATGCCGCGATGCGCCTGCAGCTTGCCGACTACCGGCGGCCGTGCAGCGCGATCCTGCTGCCCAATCCCAACGCGCCGACCGGCATCGCCTTGCCGCGCGCAGCGATCGAGCAGCTTCTGGCCGAGCATCCGGAGCAGCTCGTGGTGATCGACGAGGCTTACGTCGACTTCGGCGCCGAAAGCGCGGTGCCGCTGGTGGCGCGCCACGACAATCTGCTCGTCGTTCAGACCCTCTCCAAGTCGCGGGCGCTGGCGGGCCTCAGGGTCGGCTTTGCGATCGGCAAGCGGCCTCTGATCGAGGCGCTGGACCGGGTGAAGGACAGCTTCAATTCCTACCCGCTCGATCGACTCGCTATCGCCGGCGCCGTCGCGGCTCTCGAGGACAATGCATGGTTTGCCGAGACGTGCAAAAGGATCATCGCGAGCCGCGAAACGCTCACCCACGCCCTCTCCGGTCTCGGCTTCGAGGTTCTGCCGTCGCTCGCGAACTTCGTGTTCGCGCGTCATCCCCGCCGCGGCGGCGCGGAGCTCGCGGCCGCGCTTCGTGAGCGCGGCGTCCTGGTGCGGCACTTTGGGAGACCGCGGATCAAGGACTTCCTGCGCATCACGGTCGGAACCGAGGATCAATGCAGCCGCCTGGTTGGCGTCCTGCGCAGTCTGCTTTGATCGCCGCCGGCGAATTTGGAACTGCCAGGTCCGTCGTGGTTCGAATCGCTGAAAGCAGCGACCAATCGCGGCTTGCGGGATTATGATTGTCGCCAGGCGAGGGGGATGCCCGTCAGACCTTGATCACGAATCGTGTAAGGGCAGTGTCCGATCGGGAGTCAAAGTCGTGGCACTATTTCCGGACCGGAAATCAAAGGCACTCGCCATCGCACTGGCTTGCGTCATTGCGATCGTCTGCTTCGGCACGCTGTACCTCGTGGGCGATCTGGCACGATTTCAGGAGGTCAACGTAATCGAGGAGAGCCAGACGGCCCTGCGCGGTGTCAATGATCCGCAACAACTGGATCAAGTGCTCAAGCGTCATCCTTCCAATCGGGTTCTGAAGCTGGTTGCGCTGGCGAACCGGGACTCGATCGAGATGGATGCCGCCAGCCGCAAACTGTTGAGTGAAGCCGAGCCTGGGGAGCTTTGGCAACGAATGGAGAAGGGATTCTCCAGCCGTGCCGATGTGGAGGCGCTTGGCCGCGATCTGAAGCTCGCGGAAAGCAACGCGGCTGGTCTTGGGTCGCGCTACGACAATCTGCTCAAGGCTGCGCGCGACAAGGTCGAGCACGACGCAGGCGTGCTGGAAGGACGAAGCGAGACGTTCACGACCTTCATGACCATGATCGACGGGCAGCACGGGCGCATGAAGGCCGTCATGTCAAAAATCGCGGCCTCGCGCCTCGAATATTTCGTCGCCTACGAGACATGCGTTGCCCTGTTGGCCCACGAATTTGCCGTAACCAAGGTGGTCAACGGGCAGTACATCTTTCCCCTTCAATCCCAGGCGGACAGCTACAACAACGCGGCGGCGACGATGGCGGCGGCTGCGAAGCGTCTGTCTGAGCTGGAGACTGAAAGGACGAGTCTGAGGCAGTCGCAGTTCGGCAAATGGAAGAATTTTGTCGGCGATTGAAACGACAGACCCGGCGCGCCGTCAGCGCTCGCGCGGGGCGATTCACGCGCACGCTCTGCCGTCCCGTTCATGGGGGTGCGCCAGGCCGCTAGTCCCAAAAGGACTAGTCATTAAGCTCCGTTGAAAAGACGCAATTTCCACCGGTTTCGCCACGATCATTTGACTCGACTTTGGGGTCGTGGCTGGAGAAGCGCTCGCGCCATGGTGGACCGCGACGGACAGCGTATCGAATCGCCGACGGACATCTGGCGGCTCCGTTGCCAAAGATGCGCGGCGTACGCCTGGCTCACCTGTTCAATTCTCGATTCCCGCCGCGGCAACACCGTCCGCTTGTACCGGTGCGCCGCGTGCGGAGAACACGTTTGGGACGACGGAAGCCAACCTAGTCAGCGCGATATGGGGAGATTCGGGGACGAGTTGATGCATCCATAACGCTTTCGCAGTTTGAATTGCCGGGGCGACATGCGTCCTCGAGCCCGAGGCGCCGGCCTGGCGATCCGCGGGCTGGAGGCAACCAGCTCTTTTGGAGTGAGTAACATTGCCGGAGGAGTGAATACGATGAGAGGACAGAATGCTGCGGTGAGGCCCTTCGATGTCGGTCAGATCGAAGGGGATATCCGGGAAGTCATTCAACAAAGGCCTCCGCACATCCAGGCGGTCGAGCACGTGACCCGACCTCCGGCGGTTCCGGAGTATGTCAGCCATCGCGAAGACGTAACCGAGATCGGCAAGCTCTCGGCCGAGGCCCTTGTCAGGGAATATGAGGTGACTGCGAAGGAAATCGAAGCCATGGGCGAATTTGTGAAAGAAATGGCCCAGCGCTGCGAGCAGCTCACCACGTCGGCGTCCGACATGCTCAAGGACATCAGGGCGACCGCGGCGCGCTATCGCAAGGAGGGAAAGCGCATCTTCAACGAAATCGAATCCTGCTCCAGCGCGACGGACGAAGTCCGTCGGCTATGCGAGACATTCCGGGACAAGATCGCGGCGAAAGCCGCCGAGGGGGCGACATGATCGTCTACTGGGTGGTGCCGTACCTTGTGGTCGCGGCACCGCCCATCATCGTGCTGCTCTCGGTCATGGTCGGCGGTTGCACGATGACGAGGACCGCCAGCGGGCCGGCCGATCAGGCGCGGTTCTATTCCGACCCGGACAGCCGGGCCGGCGATGAACTGATCAAGGAGCTGAAGCGCCGCGAGGTCCGCGCGGAGCTCCGGCGCATCGTCGAGGAGGCGCAGCGATGATCTGTGATTGCTGCCGGCGCAATGTGGATGACGTCAAGGCTTCATTCTGGCATGGGGAGGCCATGATGTGCCGCGAGTGTTTCGCGCAATGGTGCGATCCCGATAACGTTCACATCGGCGCGGACGATGCGGCGAGTGTCGGAAACTATGTTCGCCTCCAACATGGTCTTCCACCGCTCGCCGCAGCGCTGGTGGCGCTGTTGCTGACCGGCACGCCACCGGCGCACGCCTCTCGTCATTGCCTCGACCATGCTCGAGCGGCGAGGACATGGCCGGCGCGGATGCTGGCGAAAGACGACGACGGATGCTGGACCTACGATCATCATTCGCCGCTGGTGCAAGTGCCCGTCGCAGTGCCGGAGACGCCCGTGCCAGTGCAGGAGGCGACGCTGGCGGATCGCTGGGCGGAAGCGAACATGCTCCAGGTCGAACTGCGCGAGCTCGAGCCGGAGCGCATTTCGGAGCCGCCGTCGCCGGAAGAGCCGTTGGTGAGCGCCAGCCAATTCGCGCTGTTCGTCTCGCTCGTGCTTGCAACCGCATCCGTGGTCGAGGTTGCCACCGGCGGCCGCGCGAGCAGGGCCCGCCGCCCCCGATGGCCGGACTGGAAGGCCCGTTAATGCCGGAGCGATGGGATTATTGAGATCGCTGCCTGTTCGGCAGGGCCGATGCGCTCAGCGGGCCGTTTCGTCGTCGAGCATCGGAAGCTCGGCCTGTTCCTCGACCCCCTGATCGAACACCCGGTGGTGAAGCGCCCAGGTCGCAGCCTGCGTACGATTGCTCGCGCCGATTTTTCTCAGGATCGCCTTCACATGGGCCTTCACGGTCGGTTCCGCGATCTTGAAGAAGCGCGCGACATGCTTGTTGGAATCTCCCCGGACAATGCGTTCAAGGATTGCGATCTCCCGCGCGGACAGCTTCATGGTCTGAGGCTCGTCTGCAACATCACACAGCATCTCGCTTGTGATGGGAGGCGAGGACCGCTCCTCCGCCTTTGGCTGAGTTTCCAGCGGCCAGAGACGTGCATCTATGAGAATGAGCTTGCCGTTGATGACAGCCTGCAGCGTGCTGACGAGGTCATCGGGACTGACGGTATTGAAGATCGCGGCGTTTGCGCCGCCGTCCAGGGCGCTCGCAAGCGAGCGCGGATTGCTCTCATCGGCGACCGCCACGATGAAAGCCAAAGGATATTGGCTCCTGATCTTGCTGCAGATAACAGCCTGGTTCGCGTCGACCCCTACGATGAACAGGATAGGCCTGTCATCGGGAACGTCAGTGAGATCTTCCAACTCGATTGCACAGCCGTGGGCACGGAAGCGGGTCTTCGACAGTATTAGCCGAAGGCCTTCCCGGAACAGGCCATCACTTTGCAGAATATACGTCGGTATAGCGGACTCACTCGACATACTCTCACAGCCGCTCCAATGAATGACATTCCTCAATCTTCGGCAGCCGTCCCGATTGTCCGCACCGGGATTGAGAATACATTTTAGGACGTATTTGGTAATAACCTAGGATAATTTTGACACTGAGCCTTGGACAATAACCCTGTCCCAATAGAGACTTCGCAGGAGTTTAAATCTTGCATATTTAATTTTTGAGAATTAAATCCTGCATTACTAGATCTTTCAGGATTTAAATCCTGCGTAATTAAATATTGCAGAATTAAATTCTATGTCGGCGGTATTGTCATTGCTCGCATGCCAAAAACGCGCGGGTTCCCCTGAGTAGCCGTCAAGGAAAGGAATTCTCCCGATCTCCCAAAGGACTAGTCCGAATTCACCACGTCGGCCTGGTTTGATCGTTTGAGCCTGGGCCTCGACCAGGCGCTACTGCGCCCTGATCTCCGCGAATTTCGCACGCGCGCGCTCGAACTTGTCGTTGAAGAGCCACATCGCGTCCATGATCTCGCGGAAGGTCGCGGAAGTCTTTGCTCTATCCGTCTTGCCAAAGGCGAAGACGCTGTTGTTGCGCAGATATTTCATCACCGTGGAATCCGTGATCCGGTAGGCAAGCAGATTGCCTGACCGCAGCGCCGCGCGTGTCGGGCTCGGAATGATCTGGATCAGCTCGAACAGTTTCATCTGATCGATCGGGTTCGGCAGCGTCTTCACGATCGACGGGATCTGCAGGAACAGCTCGGCATGCGCGTTCATCAGGCCGTCGCGTATGGCGGTCCAGTGGTTGAACCGGTGGTCCAGGCCGCCCGCGCGCGCCTCTTCCTTGTCATCGCGCGCGATCAATTGCGGGTCAAACGCCGCAACCCGCGAGCGGATCGCAGCCCACTTCTTCCGACCATTCTGATCTTCCGACGGCCCGGTCTGGAAGCTGCCCTTGTAGGTATTCGAGCGCGCATTGCCGACGTTCTGGTGGCCATTGGTCTCGGCAAAGAAGATGCCGAGGCTGATGCGGCCGGCCGCTTCGGCATTGGCCGCATCGAGACCCTTGGCGCGCGCAATCGCCATGCCGAGCTCGACGACATCCTTGAACGGCGTCGGCGAACTCTGCGCGTTGGCGGGCGGCGCCTCCATGAGGTCGAAAAGCTTCAGGTATTCATCGAGCAGCGGCTCGTTGTCGGCGTCGAAATAGGCCGGCGGAATGCCGAACTTGTTGGGCCTGCCGATTTTGGACGGAACGGCGTCGGTAAGGTCCTTGTACGCGCTGATCAGATTGTTGCGCGCGAGATAGACGGCCTGCCCCGGCAGGTTCGGAAGCCGCTTTGCCTCGATCTGGCTGCGCCGCTCGGCGAGGATCGCTTTGAAACGGCCCAAGGCGTCGTTGTAGGTCGCAAGCGCATCTGCATGCGCCACCGCTTGCGCGAGCGCCGGCGGCGTGAAGCCGGGGCAAGCCGCAGCGAGGAGAAGGACCCCGAGCGCAAGGCTTGCCGTCGTTGCGGCAGTCGCAGGTCTTGTTCCCATGGCGGATGTCCGAACGGCCCCAAGATTTGCAGATCGTAAACAACATCGGCCCGGCTTGGCCAGCCGGTCAACGTGTGCGCAGCCTTCCGCCGGCTTCTGCGGGGGTGGGGAATCAGGTACCCCTCTCGCCATGGCCAGGGCAAACGCCGGGAGCGAGGCATCGGGACAGCCGGCGGCGCTGTTCGATGCGGCCGTGCGCGACTTTGTCGCCGGCCGGCTCGCGCTCGCGGAAGAGCTCTGCCGGCGGCAGCTCGCGTCCGATCCGCAAGCCGCGGACTGCCTGCATCTGCTCGGCCTGATCCAGGCGCAGAAAGGTCATCTCGATCTTGCGATCGACCTTGTCGCGCAGGCGATCCGCCACAACCAGGCCAATCCCGATTATTTTTCCAGCCTGGGCGCGCTGCTCGCGCGTTGCGGCCGTTTCGACGAATCCTTCAAGAGCTACGACCTCGCGCTCAAGCGCAAGCCTGACTTTGTCGAGGCATGGATCGGGCTCGGCGATCTCCTGCAACGCCAGGAGCGTGCCGAGGAAGCGCTGCGCAGCTATGAGCACGCACTAATGCTCGACCCGCGCCATGCCGAGGCGGCGGAGAAATCGGCGCGGCTGAAGCGGGCGCTGCAGCGCTTTGGCGAAGCCGCGAGCGCCTATGCGCAATGGGCCGCGCTTGATCCAGGCAATTACGATGCCCGCAACGATTTCGGCAGCCTCTTGGCCGGCCTTCACCGCTTCGAGGAAGCCGCCGTCGAATTCAAGGCGGCAGCCGCGATCAAGCCGGACGCGCCGGCAGCACTCAACAATCTCGGCATCGCGCTGACCCATTTGGGGCGATTTGCTGAAGCGGTCACCGCGCTCGACCGCGCGATCGCGCTGTCGCCCGCGCTCGCCGAGCTCTACAACACCCGCGCCAATGCGCTTCGTGCGCTCGACCGTCTCGACGCGGCGCTTGCCGACTACGATCGCGCGATCGCGCTAAAGCCCGATTATGCCGAGGCCCACGGCAATCGCGGCATCTGCCTCGACGATCTGGCGCGACCCGAGGATGCGTTGTCATCCTATCGAAATGCTCTGGCGCTCAAGGCCGACCATGCCGACACCCATTGGAACCTTGCAGTGAACCGCCTGCGCACCGGCGATTTCGGTACCGGCTGGCGGGAGGCGGAATGGCGCTGGAAGTCGCAGTCGCTGCGGCTGAGATCGCGCGCGTTCGACAAGCCGCTCTGGCTTGGCGCCGAGCCACTTCGTGGCAAGACGCTGCTGTTGCACAATGAGCAGGGGCTGGGCGATGCGATCCAGTTCTGCCGCTATATCCCGCTGCTTGCCGAGCGCGGCGCGAAGGTGGTGCTGGAGATCGATGCAGCGCTCAGGCCCTTGCTGTCAGGCCTTGCGGGCCTCTCGCAGACTGTAGCGGGGGATGAGGCGTTGCCGCACTACGATTTCCATAGTCCGCTGACGAGCCTGCCGCTCGCCTTTGATACCACCCTCGCGGCCATCCCCGCGTCGGTGCCTTACCTTTCGGTGCCCGACGGTGCGAGAGACTGGAGCGCCTGGCTCGGCGAAAGCGCGATGGCGCGGATCGGCCTTGTCTGGTCCGGCAATCCCAATCACATCAACGACCATCGCCGCTCCATTGCGTTGCAGGCTCTCACGCCCCTGTTCGACGTCGACGCGCAGTTCGTCAGCCTGCAGAAGAATGCGCGCGACGGCGATCAGGCGGTCTTGCGCGCGCATCACGGCTTTCTTGACGCCGGTCCCAAGCTCGAAAGCTTTGCCGACACCGCGAGCCTGATCGTCGAGCTCGACCTCGTGATTTCAGTCGACACCAGCGTGGCGCATCTGGCCGGCAGCCTCGGCAAGCCGGTCTGGATTTTGCTGCCTTACGTCGCGGACTGGCGCTGGCTCACGGGTCGCGTCGATTCACCCTGGTATCCGACCGCGCGGCTGTTCCGGCAGGATGCGACGCGCGCCTGGCAACCGGTGGTGATCGAGCTGCGTGAGGCGCTGCGGCGCTTCGTTGCAGGACGCGCGGGCCTCACTGATATGGATCGCGCCGGATCGTCGGCGCCGACATCCGCACCCGCCGCACGGTGATCGGTGACCCATCGGAGACGAACTGAAGCTGGTATTGCCGGCCCTTGTGGTCGGTCGCGCTGCAGGAGATGGTCGAGACCTCGCGCCTTGCGATATAGCCCTTCTGCCGGCACACACCATTCGACAGCTCGATGGCCGGCACCGGAAGGCCGTCGACCTTGGGCCGGTCCTTCGAGTTCAGCTCCATCCGGTCCACCGAGAGCACATAGAGGTCGTCCTGCGTCCGGCGGCCATATTCTCCGGAGAATGCGATCACGTGGCTGCCATCGGTGGGATCATCCAGCGCCACCGTGAAATTGGCGCGGCCGCTTTCACTGTGGAAATAGCCCACCGCCCGGCAGGCGAAATCGTGCCCGCCGATTTTTAGCGTGCTGCATTCGCCTTTCATCAGCGCATAGAGGTCGACGTCGGGCTTCTCCCGGTCGGGAAAGTTCGGCTCGGCCGCAGAGGGCGTTGCGAAGAGGAGGCCGGCAGCGGCAAGCGCCAGCCAGCAGAGACGTCTGGTCATGCCGTTTCCATCATCGAGCCGGCGAAGGTGGGATAGCTTTCGGCGAGTTCGTCGATGATTCTTCCGCGCAAAAGCGACAAAGTCGCGGCATCGGGCTGGGCCGTTGCGGGAATGGTCGCGGGCTCCTCGTAGTCGAAGCCGGTGTTGGCGCGGATGTCCTCAGGCGAAAAGGGAGGATGCACCGAACGCAGGCGAAACCCGCCGCGCGTCTTGTCGAAATCGAACACTGCCATATTGGTGAGCAGCGCGTGCGGTCCGCCGCGGCGGGGAACCTCGGGTGTCACCGCGGCCGCGCTGATGAAGTCGACCTTTGGCACGAGCACGCGGGGCGAATGTTCCTCGCGGAACAGGATGACGCGCGGCACCAGATGATAGAGATAAGCCGAGCCGAACGAGCCCGGCCAGCGCACGGCTGATGTCGGATAATCGCCGGTGCCGACCAGGTTGACGTTGCCGTGGCCGTCGATCTGGCCGCCGCCGAGGAAGAAGGCATCGACGCGGCCCTGGGCGGCACAATCGAACAGCTCGACGGTGCCATTGGTGAAGAAGTTGTGGCGCTCCGAGCCGAGGATCGAGATCCGGACCGGCGGCTTGCCCTCGCGCTCGTTGCGGGCGCGCAGCAGCATGGCGCCTGCGGCCGGCATCGGCGAGGAGGCGTCGACCGCAACGTGGCGTACGCCCTCGAGCAGGTCGGCGATGGTCGCAATCAAGAGCTCGCGCCGCTCGCGCTCGGCCAGCATGATTCAGGCGACTTGCTTGCGGCGGGTGAGCAAGGCCGAGAGATAGGCGCGAAAACCCTCGTCGCTGCGCGCCATCGCGGCATAGCGCGCCACCTCAGCGGCGTCGCCGTCATATTCATCCCACAGCGGCAGCGGCCAGGCGCCGCGTTCGGCCACAGCAACCGCCTCGACATAGAGCGAGGGCAATACGCCTGCCGCGGAATCCTCGGTCTCGAGCAGATCGCGGTCGACGATGCGCTCGACCGTGACGAGGGTGCGCTTGGCGGCATACGCCATCATCGCGAGCTCGCGATGGCGGCCGATCCTGATATTGCCGGCGCGATCGGCCTCTGGCGCGTGGAACAGCGCGACATCGGGGGTGATCGCCGGCACCACGACGACCTTGCCCGACTCGCCCACCGGGCTGTCGATGATCTTCCAATCGGGCCGCACGGCGAGCAGGTCGCTGCCGATGATGCCTGCGATCGGCATGAACGGCACTCCCTTCTGCGCGGCCAGCAGGCCCGCAAGAATTGCTGGGCAGGTGGAATCCTTCAGCGCAAAGGCGCCGCTGCGGACGGCCGCGCCAAAGCGCGGCGCGCCACCGGCTTCGCCGAGGGTAATTGCGCTGGTCTCGAGCGAGGTGATGGCACCGGCGCCGATCAACAGGTCCGCCTGCAGGCCCGAGATCGGAACGCAGACGAGGCGAAGGCCGTTCGTGCCGCTCTCGAGCAGCGCTGCGGTCGCCGCCATCGCGACCCCGGCAACGGGGATCGCCAGCGACTGGCCAGGCCGGATACGCGCAGCGAGCGCTTCCAGTGCAACGATTTCCGTCATGGGCGTCCCTCCCGCTTCTGCCGCGCCATCTTGCCTCAAGCCGCGGCCCTCTGCCAGCGCTTATCGCGCGCCGACGGGCGGCGGTGCAAGCGGGCGTCGAGCAGCGTGCGCGCCCGCTTGAGCTCGCCCGAGCGGATCAGCGCGACAATGAAAGTGTCCTCGACGATCTCGCGCTGGGCGTGGCTGCCGCCGATGCGGACGACTTCCCCGAGCACGTCTTCGAGGTGACGCGCGCAAGCCGCGTAGTCCTTGCCGGCGAAGGCGCTCATCGCGCGGCAGATCTTCGGCACCACCGGACCGGCGGGAAGCTTGCCCTCGGCGAGCCGTTGCTCGACGGCGTTCAGCCGTTCCTCCAGCGCCGCCTGGTTGCCCGTTGCGGCCGCGAGCAGCGCCATATGCATCTCGACGAAGGGCAGGCTCATCTTCGGGAAGTATTTTCGCGCGTAGGCGTCAGCATCGGCCCAAAGCTGCTTCGGGACAGTGTGGCCATAGGCTTCGAGCCGCCATAACAGCGAGGCGCAGTCGGACATGACGTTGAGCGGCGGCGCCGCGGTCGCTGAGGGCTGCAGCACGTCCGCGTAGATCGAGAGCGCCCTTGCCGCGTCGTCCCGCTCCAGCGCGCCGAGCGCCTGGTGCCAGCGGATGTGGCCGTGCAGGATGCCGGACCGCTCATAGGTGCCGATCCATTGCGTGACCAGCGCGTCGGCGTCCGCAACCGAGCCGTCCTCGAACATCGCATGCAACAGCGCATGCGCGGCATAGGCGTTGTTGCGCCTGAGATCGAAGGCGCGCTCGGTCATGGCGCGGCCTTTTTTGACCTGGCCGTTCTCGGTCATCGACCAGCCGTAGTTAGACAGGAACCACCAGTCCTCGCCATAATGCGACACGTAGCGCTCGCAGAGATCCTGCCGTGCCCGGTCGTGGTCGGCCATGCCGGAAAAGGCGAACAGCCCGAACGCGCCGAGCGGCAGCGACAGCACCACCGCATCGCGTGGCCAGCTTTCGACATGCTTCAGTGCGGATGAAAGCGCCGCCGGCAACCGGCCTTCAGCGGCCAGCGCCAGCGTCTCGACGTGGCTCTTCTCGCGCTCGCTGCCGCGGCGCTTGACCAGATCGCGCGCGTGAGCTGCTTCCTTCCGCGCCGCTTCGCCCTGCTGGTAGAACGAATGCACGCGCGCGCGGGCGATGTGGGCGAGCGTGAACTCGGGATCATCCTTGATGGCGCGATCGAACGCCTCCGCCGCGCCCGGCCACGCCGACAGCATTCTGTCGACGCCGTCGCGATAAGCCGAGGCGGCGGTCGGCGAGCTGGTGGAGAGCGGTAGTCCGTAGCGATCCTGGTGAACCATGCATGCCTCACCATCATTTTCTCTGCCGACATGATGACCGCAAAGAACCCTCGATGGAAGATGTCTTGCCTGCGCTCTTGCAATTGCCGAAAACTACTATATATGCCGCTTATTCGATTTTGAACGCGTTTCCTTGTTGATTGCGGCCTAAGCCTCCTTCCCCGAGACATCGCTGAGATTGAATGGGAGCCTGCACGATGGTCGTGCGGGCATACGGCGCATTGCGCCAGAGCATGATCCGCCGCTATTGCCTTGCGACAGACGCGAAGCGTTCGCTCGGAGATCATGATCAAGACAGGAAGAGAGTTACATGGCTACCGGTGTTGTGAAGTGGTTTAACGGCCAAAAGGGTTTTGGCTTCATTCAGCCGCTCGATGGTGGAAACGACGTGTTCGTTCACATCAGCGCGGTTGAACGGGCCGGCCTTACCGGCCTCGGCGAAGGTCAGAAAGTATCTTTCGAGCTCAAGACCGACAAGGTGCGTGGCAAGACCAGCGCGGAAAATCTTGCGCTGATCTGATCCTCGAGAGCATGATCCGGAAAAAGGGCAACCAGTTTCCCTTGCGACAAGCGCGAACGATTGCGCGGAGATCATGTTCAACGAAGAAAACTGGAGCGCACGCGCTCCGGCGATGAATATTTCACGGATGTACTGAGTATTTGTCGAACGAGAACCCTGCCGGAGACGGCGGGGTTCTTTGCGTTGCCTGACGGCTAATTTCCCGTCCGCGCCCTTCGCCCCTCGATTGGATAGGCGGGATCGTTGAAGCCGGGGGTCGAGGGATGGCCGGACACAACTAGGCGGTCGATCAGGGCCTCGTCTTCCGCGGTGAATTTGTAGTCGAGCGCGCGGATGTAATCGTCCCATTGCGCCTCGGTGCGGGGACCGGCGATGACCGCGCTCACCAGCGATGCGTTGAGTACCCACGACACCGCGAACTGGCCGGCGGTGATGCCCTTCTTCTCTGCATGCGCCTTGATCTCCTGCGCGAGCTTGAGCGACTCCGGCCGCCACTCGGTCTGCATCATGCGGGTGTCGTTGCGGCCGGCGCGCGTGTCTTTATCAGGCGCGGCGTCGGGCGCGTATTTGCCGGTGAGCACCCCGCGTGCCAGCGGACTATAGGGCACGACGCCGAGCCCGTAATAGGCGCAGGCCGGAAAATGCTCGACCTCGGGCATGCGGTTCATCGCATTGTAATAGGGTTGGCTCGCCACAGGGCGATCGATGCCGAGCCGGTCGCAGATGTTGCAGATTTCGGCGACGCGCCAGGCGCGGTAGTTCGAGACGCCGAAATAGCGGATCTTGCCCGCGCGGATCAATTCGCCCATCGCGCGCACTGTCTCCTCCAGCGGCGTCGAGTGGTCTTCCTTGTGCAGATAATAGATGTCGATGTAATCGGTGCCGAGCCGCTTCAGGCTTTCATCCGCGGCTTGAAGCACCCAGCGCCGCGACAGGCCGCCGCGATTGGGATCGTCGCCCATCGGATTGGCGAGCTTGGTCGCGAGCACCCAGCCCGGCCGGTTGTTGGAAATGGCGCGGCCGACCACCTGCTCGGAGCCGCCCTTGTTATAGGCGTCGGCGCTGTCGATGAAGTTGATGCCGGCTTCGCGCGCCCTGGCAACAATGCGCGTCGACGTCGCTTCGTCGGTCGGTCCGCCAAACATCATGGTGCCCAGACAGATCGGCGAAACCTTAAGGCCGCTGCGGCCGAGCTTGCGGTAGTGCATCGGAGATATCCCTCGCGTGGGACCGAGAGCTTAGCGGCTATCCTCCGTCATTGCGAGCGAAGCGAAGCAATCCAGAAATGTTTCCGCGGAGATAGTTTGGATTGCTTCGTCACTTCGCTCCTCGCAATGACGGCGGAGGCTAACCCTCGCCCCTCAGGATCTTGAACACGCCATTGGCCATGGCGATGACGCGCTTGTCGACGGTTACCTCGGTTGAGACGAAAATCAGGCTGCGGGTCGCGCGCACCACGCGCGGCCGCGACACCAGCATCTCGCCGATCCGACCGGCCTCGACAAAATGCACGTCGAGCTGCGCGGTCGCCATGGTGGGCTTGCCGGTCACAAAGCGTGCGGTCATGCCGCAGGTGCGGTCGGCGAAGGTCATCAGCACGCCGCCCTGCACCAGGCCGCGGCGGTTGTGGTGTTTGTCCTCGGCGAGCAGCGCATATTCGTAGTGGCCGTTGACAAGGCGCTCCCAGAACGGGCCGATGAGCTGGATGAAGCCCGTGGATTCGACCTGCTTCCAGCCGTCGGATTTCAGCCTTGCCGCGGCCTTGTCGACCATATCGTGCATACCTCGCCCTCGCGTTCTGCCGTCATTCCATCCAGCGCAAAGGTGATGTAGTCAAGCGGGATGAGGCGTCCATTCGACGATACCACCCGGCGGAATATCGCAGAGCTCTGCGCCGCCTTTGCACGGTCGCAAGCCACGGAGGCCACGCAAGCCAAGACGGAGCTGAAGCGCGCGGCGGTTGCCATCGCGCTGACCGACGGTGAGGCTGGTAACGAAACCGCTTTCCTCCTGACGCGGCGCGCCTCAGGCTTGCGCGCGCATCGGGCGCAATGGGCGCTGCCGGGCGGGCGGTGCGATGCCGGCGAGACAGAAGTGCAGTCGGCGCTGCGCGAATTGCGTGAGGAGCTTGGCCTGGAGCTGAACGCGGATGCGGTGCTCGGCCTGCTTGATGATTATCCGACGCGCTCCGGCTATCTCATCACGCCGGTCGTGGTGTGGGCGGCCGGCAATGGCGCGATCGTACCGAATCCGCAGGAAGTCGCGGCCGTCCATCGCATTCCTCTTGGCGCGATCGAGCATGATGCGGCCTTCGACTTCATCGCCATCCCCGAGAGCGCGCGGCGCGTGATCCGCTTTCACTGGGAGGCGCGGCTGATCCACGCGCCGACGGCGGCGATGATCTATCAGTTTCGCGAAGTGCTGGCGGGACGCGACACCCGCGTCGCCGATCTCGAGCAGCCGGTGTTCGCCTGGAAGTAGTTAGCGCACCCTCTTCCGGTGTGGGAGAGAGTGCACTAAGCAAGGTGAGGTACACGACTCATTCCGAGCCGAACATGAACGAGCCGTCGCCATCCAGATACGGGCCCTTGCGCATATAGAGCTGGCCGTTGTGACCGATGAAGAACAGCGTGCCCTTCGGCACCTTCCTGGCGCCCTTCAGCAACAGGCCGGCATTGTTGGTGCCCATTTTGTACTGGAAGGTCTTGCCGTCCTTGTCATAGGCGTAGCCCATGTCCGGCTTCAGCTCCCACGGTGTCGGCCCAGCTGCTTGCGCGAAAGCGAATGTCGCCAGGGCGCTGATCGAGGCCGCCAGCACCAGCGTCTTGGTTGAAATGCTGATCATGCTCATCCTTCCCTTCGCCCCCATTTCTTGAACAAATCACGAACGTTGCCGCGTCGTCAACAAGAAGCGTCGCGGATCATCTCACGCTTCAACGATGACTTTGTGATTTCCCGCCGCACATGACGCGACTATCTTCCTGTTACCGTCTACAACCAATTCGACAAAAGCCGTTATGGGGATGATTCGAATGAACCACGTCATGAAAGTTTGTTTGCTTGCAACGTTTGCCATGGTGACGCTGGTTTCTGCAGCAGGCGCGGACGAATTGTTCAAGCTTTCCAACAGCCACCGGATCGCCTGCAGCCGCGGTTTGGCCGCGGGCAAGCTCAACACTGCGACCTGCAGGTCTTACACCTATGTCTTCAACACCAAGACCTCGGAATATTTCCGCTGCCAGGTCACGCTCGCGCTGACGCGCGATAACAAGGAAGTCATCAACGTGCAGGCCGACGGCGGCTGCACCAAGAAGCCGCGCATCTTCGACACCGACTCCCACTACACCTTCGATGCCACCGAGACCGAGCCGCCGAACACCAATTCGTTCTTCGGCTCCGGCGGCTATGCGATCTGGGCCGCCGACACCACCCAGCAGAAGGTGCGGGGTTGCATCACCATCGCCTCGGGGCTCGGCTCGGACATCAGCAAATGTCTGGACATGTCGTTCCAGTGAGCCTTCCGCGCCGAAGCTGAACTGTCGGAGAACGAGGCCACATCATGCTCGCGCTTGGGCGGGCGATGTCGCAGCGCGTCGTGCTCGGTCGGCTTGACGATGTCGCGCTGTTGCGGTCTGAGGGCGATTCTCACAGGAACAAGCAGAGGGAGAGCAGGGCAATGGATCGGCTCAAGGGCAAGGTGGCGATGGTGGTGGGCGCCGGCTCGATTGGCCCCGGCTGGGGCAACGGCAAGGCGACTGCGGTCACCTTTGCCCGCGAGGGCGCGCAGGTGTTTTGCGTCGATCGCAATCCGGCCGCGGCCGAGGAGACGGTGAAGATCATCGCAAGCGAGGGCGGAAGGGCAACGGCGCATACCGCCGATGTATCGAAAGCCGCCGAGGTCGAAGCCATGGTCGCGGCCTGCCTGAAGGCTTGCGGCCGCATCGATGTGCTCGACAACAATGTCGGCATCGCCGAAGTCGGCAGCGTGGTCGACGTGGCGGAAGCCGAATGGGACCGCGTCTTCGCCGTCAACCTGAAGAGCGCCTATCTCACCATGAAGCACGTCATTCCCGTGATGGTCGGCCAAGGCGGCGGCTCGATCATCAACATCTCCTCGATCGCCTCGATCCGCCACGTCGGCATCTCCTATGTCAGCTATAATGCGAGCAAGGCCGCGATGAACCAGATGACGCGCACCACTGCGGTCGAGTTCGCGCCGAAACATGTGCGGGTGAACGCGATCCTGCCCGGGCTCATGAAGACGCCGATGGTGGAGCATTCGGCCGGGCTCGCGCAGAGCTACGCCAAGGGCGATGTGGAGGCGATGTGGCGCGCCCGCGACGCGCAGGTGCCGATGGGCCACATGGGCGACGGCTGGGACGTGGCGAACGCGGCGCTGTTTCTTGCTTCCGACGAATCCAGATACGTCACCGGCATCGAGCTCGTGGTCGATGGCGGCATCACCTGCAAGTCGGGTCAGTGAAGCGACGTCATTGCGGACGACGCGGATTGATGATGAAGCCTCCATTCGCGAAGGGCATGTTGGTGCTGTTGTTGCTCGCGCTGACGCCGCGTGGTGCCCATGCAACCGGCGCGGACACCGCGACGGTCCCGCCCGCCGATCCCGCGCCGTGCATGGCGGCCATCACGGCCAATGACGACGACAAGGTCGTCGGCGCATGCGGCGCGCTGATCGACAATGAGAAGACCGAGAAGCCCGACCGCTTCAAGGCGCTGATCGCGCGCGGCGCGGTCTTCGCCCACAGGGACCAGCTCGGCCGCGCCATTGCCGATTACGACGTGGCACTGCGGCTCGATCCGACACAGGCGGATATCTTCAATGCCCGCGGCGAGCTGTGGTGGAAGAAGGGCGATCGGCCGAAAGCGCTCGCCGATTTTGCCGCCGCGCTAAAACTCAATCCGGATCATCCAGCCGCGAAAGACAATAACAGGAAACTCGCGCTGGAGCTGGAGCGTCTCGGTGCGCTGATGGCAGTCGCGGGCAAACCCAGCTTCAATTGTGCGACCGCGCGCCGCCCGGTCGAGAAGGCGATCTGCGCCAACCCGGCGCTGGCCAATCTCGACCGCGAGATCAACGCGGCAAACGTCAGGGCGATGCACGAAGCGCGAGACGCGCGCAAGCGGCAGGCACTGCGGCGCGAGCAGGACGATTTCATAGCCCGCCGCAACGCCGATTTCGGCAAGCGGGGCTACGACCTGAAGAAGGTCATGAACGACCGCTTGCAGCGCCTGTTGGAGGCCAACGGAACCTAAAATATGAACCGGATGGGGGGCGTCCGCGACAACGGAAAAACCGTTGTTTCGGAGTTAGCAAGGCCGTGTCCGGCAATCCCAATCCCACGCATTCGTTAACGCCATTCGGCCTTCTGAGGCGGGCCGGCCTGGTCGGCTTCGGCCTTGCGCTGGCCGCCGCAGGATCGGCTGCGGCCGCCGGCGCCAGCGTTGATTGCGTATCCGGCAGCCCCGCTCCTCTGGAGCGGCTCATTGCCGCCTGCAGCCCCATTATCGACGACACGACGGCTTCGCGCGGCGACCGCGCCGCGGCGCTGGTGGTCCGGGCCGACGCCCGTTCGCGGATTTCGGGCGGCCTGAGCGAGGCGCTCGCCGATCTCGATCGCGCCATTTCACTCAATGGCAAGAACGCCGCCGCCTACCGGCTGCGCGGCGAATTGACGCGCGAGGCCGGCGGCAATCTCGGCGAGGCCGAGGATGATCTGACCACCGCGATCAAGCTCGATCCGCAGGACGCCGAATCCTATGAGCTGCGCGGCGTGATCTATACCAGCCAGCGCCGGATCGATCGCGCCATCGCCGACTACGACCAGGCGATCCAGTTGAAGCCCGATGACGCCCAGGCCTGGTCCGACCGTGGTGTGACCTATTATCTCGGCGGCGACAACGAGAAGGCGGTTCACGACGCGGGCGAGGCGCTCAGACTCGATCCGAACCGGCCGCGCACCTATACCAACCGCGCCGCCGCCTACAAGAAGCTCGGCCAATTGGACAAGGCGCTCGCAGACGATAGCGACGCGATCCGGCTCGATCCGAACGTAGCGGAATATTTTGACAACCGCGGCCTCACCTATGCGGCGATGAAGGATTACGACAAGGCGATTGCCGATTACGACCAGGCGCTCAAGCTGGAGCAGCGGGCGAACTTCTTCACCAACCGCGGCGATTCCTACCAGTTCAAGGGCGAGCTCGGCACCGCGCTCTCCGATTACGACTCTGCGCTCCGCCTCGATCCGAATTTTGCGCTCGCCTACAACAACCGCGCCGTGCTGTACAAGAAGATGGGCGAGCGCGCCAAGGCGCTGGCTGATTATGAGTCGGCACTCCGTCTCGATCCCGGCAACGAGAACGCCGCCAACGGCCGCCGCACCATGAGGGCCGAAATTGCCCGCTTCGGCAGCGAACCCCCGCAACCGATGCACGCGCCCGATACGCACCCCTCGTTCGATTGCGAGACGGCCAGGCTGCCGGTCGAGCTGGCGATCTGCGCCGATCCGCAGCTTGGCGCCCTGGATCGCGAGATCGCCGAAACCTATAGCCGCCTGATCAACAATGCGAGCCGCCGTTCCGCCGATGCCCTGCGCCGGGCGCAACGCAATTTCGTCGCAGCGCGCAATGCCGGCTTCGGCAAGCCCGGCTATGACCTGCATCTCGCCCTGCAAAAGCGCCTCGACGCGCTGCAGTCGGCGGCGCGTTAATCGAAGGGCGCAGACTTTTCCGGCTTGAATTGTCGGGTCGGCGCGTGACAATGCGCGTCAAACCACGCCATGCCCCCGCATCGTCATGCCCGAGGGGCCGGGAGAGAGACGCCATGAACATTCAGGAAAAGAGCCGGTATCACGAGGTCCACGCGCGATCGCTTCGAGACCCCGAAGGTTTTTGGGCCGAAGCCGCGCGCGAGATCAACTGGATCGAGCCGGCGAAGAAGGTCTTCGATCCCGCGATGGGGGTTTATGGCCGCTGGTTTGCCGGCGCCGTGGTCAACTCCTGCTATAACGCGCTCGATCGCCATGTCGCCGGCGGCCGCGCCAATCAGGTGGCGCTGATCCATGATTCGCCACTGACCAACGCGATCACGAAGTTCACCTATGCCGAGCTTCTGAAAGAGGTGCAGGCGCTCGCCGCGATCATGCAGGATTTCGGCGTCAAGAAGGGCGACCGCGTCATCCTCTATATGCCGATGGTGCCGGAAGCGGTGGTGGCGATGCTCGCCTGCGCCCGCATCGGCGCGGTGCACAGCGTGGTGTTCGGCGGCTTCGCGGCGAAGGAGCTTGCAACCCGCATCGACGATGCGAGGCCGAAACTGATCTTCTCGGCAAGCTGCGGTATCGAGCCGGGACGCATCGTGCAATACAAGCCGCTGCTTGACGAGGCAATCAAGCTGGCTGCCGCCAAGCCGGAAACCTGCATCATCCTGCAACGGCCGCAGCATGCGTGCGATCTGGTTGCGGGGCGCGACCACGACTGGGCCAGCCTCCGCCGCGCCGCGCTCGATGCCGGCAAGGCGGCTGCTTGCGTGCCGGTGCTTGCGACCGATCCGCTCTACATCCTCTACACGTCAGGGACGACGGGGGTCCCCAAGGGCGTCGTGCGCGACAATGGCGGGCATCTGGTCGCGGTCAAATGGTCGATGTTCAACCTCTATGGCGTGCGCCCCGGCGAAATCTGGTGGTGCGGCTCCGACATCGGCTGGGTGGTTGGCCACAGCTACATCGTCTACGGCCCGCTGTTCCAGGGCGCGACCTCGATCATGTACGAAGGCAAGCCGGTCGGCACGCCCGATGCCGGCGCGTTCTGGCGCGTCATCAGTGAGCACAAGGCGGTCGCCTTCTTCACCGCGCCGACCGCGTTCCGCGCCATCAAGAAGGAAGACCCCGACGGCAAGCTGATCCGCAAATATGATTTGTCGAAATTCCGCACGCTGTTCCTGGCCGGCGAGCGCGCCGATCCGCCGACGGTGGAATGGGCGGAGACGCAGTTGAAAATCCCCGTGATCGATCACTGGTGGCAGACCGAGACGGGCTGGTGCATCGCCGGCAACCCGATGGGGCTGGGCCAACTGCCGGTGAAGCACGGCTCGCCGACGGTGCCGATGCCGGGCTATCAGGTCGACGTGGTCGATGAGGCGGCGAAGCCCGTGCCGGCCAGCACCATGGGCTCGATCGTCATCAAGCTGCCGATGCCGCCGGGCTGCTTGCCGACCCTGTGGGAGCAGGACGATCGCTTCAAGGAATCCTATCTCACCGAGTTTCCCGGCTACTACAAAACTTCCGACGCCGGCTACAAGGACGAGGACGGCTATGTCTTCGTCATGGGCCGCACCGACGACATCATCAATGTGGCGGGCCACCGCCTCTCCACCGGCGGCATGGAGGAGATCCTGGCCTCGCATCCGGATGTCGCCGAATGCGCGGTGCTCGGCATCCACGATGCGATCAAGGGCGAGGTGCCTTGCGGCTTCCTGGTGCTGAAGGCCGGGGTTGCGCGCAAGTCCGCAGATATCGAGCAGGAGATCGTGACGCTGGTGCGCGAGAAGCTCGGGCCCGTGGCGGCGTTCAAGCTCGCGATCACGGTGGCGCGGCTGCCGAAGACGCGCTCGGGCAAGATCCTGCGCGGCACCATCAAGAAGATCGCCGACGGCGAGCCTTGGACCATGCCGGCCACGATCGAGGATCCGAAGGTGCTGGACGAGATCACCGACGCGTTGAAGGGCAGGGTGTGACAGCCCTCCGCTCATCATGCGCGGGCTTGACCCGCGCATCCATTGCTGGGCAAACAACGCCATGATTTTGATGGATTGCCGGGTCAAGCCCGGCAATGACGAACTAGTCCGACAACGGAACTCATCGATGCGGGTCAAATCCGTCCGATTGCCATTCGTGGTGCTGCTCGCCGCGTTGCCGCTCGCCGGCTGCTTTTCGCGCACCGAGCCGCCGCCTTACTCGGGGGCGGACCTCACGCAGGACGACGACATGTACTGCCGCGCCGGCGGCAAGGTCGCGGTCGGCTCACCCGACTATGTCTATTGCCGCAAGGACCGTGACGCTCAGCGCAACCTTGCGGTCACACGCGCCAACCGCAAGCAGCGCGACCTCGCCGATTGGATGCTGAATCATCCGGATTAGCTGCAAGCCCGGGAGGCCTCAATGAATGAAGACGTCTTCAATGGCAGCCTTCGCAGATTCCTGAAGAAGGTCGGAGTCACCTCGCAGCGAGAGATCGAAAAGGCGGTGCGTGAGGCGCTCGACAGCGGCCGCCTGAAAGGCCACGAGAGGCTGCAGGCAAAAATGGTACTGACCATCGGCGGCATCAGCCTCACGCACGAGGTCAGCGACGATATCGAACTCGGCTGATTCGCAAGCGACTCGTCGCTGCGGGGCGGAGACGGTGTGTGTGACCGCGTCGCTCCGCCGCGCTTTTCGCGATTGTCATGTCCAGGCGCTGGAGCCTTACTCCTCCTCCGCCTTCTTGCCGCCGATGGTCTTCAACTTGGCGAATACGGCGTCGACGTTGAGGTCGTCGCTCTTCTTCTCCGCGGTCTCGTACTCAGGCTCCTTGCGCGTGGTCTCGGAAGCCGGCAGCAGCGTGGCACCGCCATACTGCGTGTCGGCCGGCTTTTCCTTGGCAGCGCGCTGCACCTCGAAATCGAGCTCGATCTGCGAGCACAGGCCGAGCGTCACCGGGTCCATCGGCGTCAAGGTCGAGGCGTTCCAATGGGTGCGGTCGCGCACGCTCGCGATCGTGGTCTTGGTAGTGCCGACCAGGCGCATGATCTGCGCGTCTTTCAATTCGGGATGGTTGCGCACCAGCCAGAGGATCGCGCTCGGCCGCTCATGGCGGCGCGACACCGGGGTGTAGCGTGGACCCTTGCGCTTGGCGGCCGGCGGCAGCACCACCTTGCTCTCCTCCAGCTTGAGGCGGTAGTTCGGGTCCTTCTCGCCCTTTTCGATCTCCTCGCGGGTCAACTGACCGCTGGAAATCGGGTCCGAACCCTTGATGCCCTGGGCGGCGTCGCCATCGGCGATGGCCCGGATCTCGAGGGGGTGCATCTTGGTGAAATCGGCGACCTGGTCGAAGGTCAGGGCGGTATTGTCGAGCAGCCAGACGGCGGTCGCCTTGGGCATCAGCGGGGCGTTGCTCATGGCAAATCTCCTTTGTGCTTCACCCGCCCGTTGGGAGGCGAAGCCGGTAGTCATCAACGATGACGGGAATTTGGCTCTATATAGGCCCTCTCCGCCCTGCGGCGCAATGGTTTGCTAAAGTGCCTTGACAGGGGCCGAAACCAGTCCCAAGTCGTAGCCGGAAACGACCGTTCCCTGCCCGTCGGTGAGGGATGATTCGGTCCCGAGATCACTCCATGTCAGCCCCCTTGGCCGCCAAACCGGACCTCAAGATCGTGCTTTGTTCACCACGGGGCTTCTGCGCCGGGGTGGTCCGCGCCATCGACACCGTGGAACGGGCGCTCGCCATCTATGGCGCCCCGGTCTATGTCCGCCATGAAATCGTCCATAACCGCTATGTCGTGGACAGCCTGAAGACCAAGGGCGCGATTTTCGTCGAGGAACTGTCCGAGATCCCCGACAATACCAACGCACCGGTGGTGTTTTCGGCCCACGGCGTGCCGAAATCGGTTCCTGCCGAGGCCCAGGCCCGCAATTTCTTCTCGCTGGATGCGACCTGCCCGCTGGTCACCAAGGTGCACCGGGAGGCCGCGATCCACTTCAAGCGCGGCCGGGAAATCCTGCTGATCGGCCATTCCCACCACCCTGAGGTGGTCGGTACGCTCGGCCAGCTCCCGTCGGGCGCGGTGACCCTGATCGAGACCGATCGGGATGCCCGCACCTTCACGCCGAAGGACCCGGACAACCTTGCCTTCGTCACGCAGACGACACTGTCGATCGACGACACCGCCGACATCGTCGCGATCCTGAAAGAGCGCTTCCCGAACATCAACGGGCCGCACAAGGAAGACATCTGCTACGCCACCACCAACCGCCAGCTCGCTGTGAAGAAGGTGGCGCCGGTGGTCGACGCCCTGATCGTGGTCGGCGCGCCCAACTCGTCGAATTCGCAGCGGCTGCGCGAGGTCGCCGAGCGCGAAGGCTGCAAGATCTCGGTGCTGGCGCAGCGCGCCGGCGATATCGACTGGAAGCGCTTTGAAGGCATCAAGAGCCTCGGCATCACCGCGGGCGCCTCGGCGCCGGAAGTGATCGTCGAGGAGATCATGGGCGCCTTCGCCGAGCGCTACGAGTTGCATGTGGAGACGGTCTCGGCTGCGGAGGAGAACGAGTTCTTTCCGCTGCCGCGTTCGGTGCGCCCCGAAGCTGCCGCCGAGTAGATCGGCATGGCGGTCTACACCGACGTTGCCGCCGACGAATTAGCGGAATTCCTCTCCCTGTACGATCTGGGCGAGCTGTTGTCGTACAAGGGCATCGCCGAGGGCGTGGAGAATTCCAACTTCCTGCTGCACACCGCGCGTGGCTCCTTCATCCTGACGCTCTACGAGAAGCGGGTCGCACGCGGCGACCTGCCGTTCTTCCTCGCGCTGATGACGCATCTCGCCACGCACGGCATCACTTGCCCGCAGCCGGTGACGAACCGCAACGGCGAGGCGCTCGGTTCGCTGTGCGGCCGGCCGGCGGCGATCATCACCTTTCTTGAAGGCATCTGGCCGCGCAAGCCGAACGCGATCCATTGCGCCGGCGTCGGCGCGGCGCTGGCGAAGATGCATCTCGCCGGCCACGACTTTGCGATGTCGCGCTCGAACGCGCTATCGGTCAAGGGCTGGCGGCCGCTGTTCGATCTCGCAGCTGCCCGCGCCGACAGCGTGCAAGTGGGTTTGCGCGACACCATCGCGCGTGAGCTCGATTATCTCGAGAGCGGCGTCTGGCCCGGGAATCTGCCGCAAGGCGTGATCCACGCCGATCTCTTCCCCGATAACGTCTTCTTCCTCGGCAACGAGCTGTCCGGCATCATCGATTTCACCTTCGCCTGCAACGACACGCTCGCCTACGATGTGGCGATCTGCCTCAATGCCTGGTGCTTCGAGGCCGATCATTCCTTCAACGTCACCAAGGCGCGCGCGTTTCTTTCCGCTTACGGCCGCGAGCGCAAATTGTCGGAGGCCGAGGAGGCGGCGCTGCCGCTGCTGGCGCGCGGCGCGGCGCTGCGTTTCCTTTTGACGCGGCTGGTCGACTGGCTCAACGTGCCGCCCGGTGCGCTGGTGCGCCCCAAGGACCCGCTCGAATATGCGCGCAAGCTGCGCTTTCACCAGAGCGTTGCGAGCGTGCGCGACTACGGCGTCATGGCCAACGGATTGGTCACGTGAGCGAATTGCCCAACGTCATCATCCACACCGACGGCGCCTGCTCGGGCAATCCCGGGCCGGGCGGCTGGGGCGCGATCCTCAAATTCGGCGAGGTCGAGAAGGAATTGAAGGGCGGCGAGGCCCACACCACCAACAACCGCATGGAATTGATGGCGGCGATCTCGGCGCTGGAAGCGCTCAAGAAGCCGTGTCAGGTCGATCTCTACACCGACAGCCAATATGTGCGGCAGGGCATCACCGGCTGGATCCATGGCTGGAAGAAGAATGGCTGGCGCACTGCCGACAAGAAGCCGGTGAAGAATGCCGAGCTGTGGCAGCGCCTCGATGCAGCCCTCAAGCCGCATCAGGTGCGGTGGCACTGGGTCAGGGGCCATGCCGGCCATGACGAGAACGAGCGCGCCGACCAGCTCGCCCGCGACGGCGTCGCGATGGCGAGGTTGAAGGGGTAGCCGGGAACGCGTAGGGTGGGCAAAGCCAACGGGTCCGCGCGAAGCGCGGCCCGATGACAGGCTCCGCGTGCCCACCATTGATGGTCGTCGAGAAAATGGTGGGCACGGCGCTGCGCGCCTTTGCCCACCCTACGATCCACGCGCCGTCATTGCGAGGAGCGAAGCGGACGAAGCAATCCAGTTTTTGGTCGCTCTGGATTGCTTCCGCGGAGCCTGTCATCGGGCCGCGCGTTCGCGCGGACCCGTTGGCTCGCAATGACGACTATCTCAAAGCTGGCCCAGCAGCGTGTCGCCGCCGGAGACTTCGACCTTCCCGGGTGCGGGCTCGAGGTTGAGCTTCTTCACCGTGCCGTTCTCGACCAGCATGGAATAGCGCTTGGAGCGGATGCCAAGCCCGTTACCGGAGGCGTCGAGCTCCATGCCGATCGCCTTGGTGAAGTCGGCGTTGCCGTCGGCGAGGAAGGTCGCCTCGTCGCGCTGGTCGGTGTCGCGCTTCCAGGCGTTCATCACGAACGCATCGTTGACGGACACGATCGCAATCGTGTCGACGCCCTTGTTCTTGATGGCATAGGCGTTGAGGAAGATGCTCGGCAGGTGCATCTTGTGGCAGGTGCCTGTGTAGGCGCCCGGAACGGCAAACAGCGCCACTTTCTTGCCCTTGAAGATGTCGTCGGTGGTTTTGACCTGCGGGCCTTCCGCGGTCATCACGCGAAACTTCGCTTCGGGCAGCTTGTCGCCAACTTGGATCGCCATCGTCAATTCTCCTTAATTTATGAGCGGGATGGGTCTTAGACCGGGAGGGCGGCCGGTACAATATTCGGGCTAACGAAAACAGCAACGGCGTTTCACCGTTATGTCATCAGCCGGAAAAGCCGCCGTCCTCCAGAAAGGCCTCTTCTTCGGGGGTAGTCGTGCGTCCCAGCAGGCGGTTGCGATGCGGGAAGCGGCCGAAGCGGCGGATGATGTCGGCGTGCTCCTCGGCATAGCGGAGGTTGTCGGCATTGGGGGAGTTTCGGAATAGCTCGACGCAGCGAAGCTGGTCGGTCAGGCTCTCCGAATGCATGAACGGCAGGTAGAGAAATTCCCGCAGGACCGGGTCGCTGCGCGCATCAACGCCGCGGGCGACGGCGCGGCGGGCGACCTCGCGCGCTTGGGCGTCGCTGGAAAAGGCCCTGGCATCGCCGCGGAAGATGTTGCGGGGAAACTGGTCGAGCACGATGGTCAGCGCCAGCGCGCCCTCGTCGCTGGCTTCCCAGGCTGCCAATTCGCCGGCGGCGGCCTTGTACCACAGTTCTAGATAGCGGCGACGGACTTCGGTGTCGAAGGCGTCGTCCTTCTCGTACCAGCGGTCCGGGCCGGCCTCGCGCCAGAACGCGAGGATCCCCGCCGGAGTTGGCAACTCACTATCTGGCATTGTCAGCAGAGCTCTGGGCAGACCCTCATCCCGAGGAGCGGCGTCGCTTGGCCGCGTCTCGAAAGATGAGGCCACGGTGGGGCCTCGTGGTTCTCCCGGCGATGCGTAGCATCGTCCAGAGACGGCGCTGACGCGCCTCCTCACCATGAGGAGGGAGAGATTTACGCCGCGGCGGCCTTCTTCTCGTCGCGGAGCTGGCGGCGCAGGATCTTGCCGACATTGGTCTTGGGCAACTCGGTCCTGAACTCGATCAGCTTCGGCACCTTGTAGGCGGTGAGCCGTTCGCGCGCGAACTTGATGATGTCCTCAGGCGTGACGCTCTGGTCCTTCTTGACGACGAAGGCCTTCACCGCCTCGCCCGATTTGTCGTCGGCAACGCCGATCACGGCGCATTCGAGCACGCCCGGGTGGCTCGCGATCACCTCCTCGACCTCGTTCGGATAGACGTTGAAGCCCGAGACCAGGATCATGTCCTTCTTGCGGTCGACGATCTTGGTATAGCCGCTCGCATCCATCACGCCGATATCGCCGGTGCGGAAATAGCCGTCGGCGGTCATCACCTTCGCGGTCTCGTCCGGCCTGTTCCAGTAGCCGACCATCACCTGCGGGCCCTTGGCGCAGATTTCGCCGGGCTCTCCCAGCGGCACTTCCTTGCCGTCGTCGTCGCGGATCGAGATCCAGGTCGACGACACCGGCAGGCCGATCGAGCCGTTGAACTCGCTCGAGGTCGCGGTGTTGCAGGTCAAGGTCGGCGAGGTCTCGGACAGGCCGTAGCCTTCGGCGATGCTGCAGCCCGTGATCTGCTTCCATTGCTCGGCGACGGGCCGCTGCACCGCCATGCCGCCGCCGTTCGAAATCTTCAATTTCGAGAAATCGATCTTCTTGAAGTCGGGATGGTGCATCAGCCCGTTATAGAGCGTGTTGACGGCGGGGAAGGAATTGACCTGGTACTTCATCAATTCCTTGATGAAACCCGGAATGTCGCGCGGGTTCGGAATGAGCAGGTTGCAGCCGCCGGCGCGCACCGCGAGCAGATAGCACGCGGTCAGCGCGAAGATGTGATAGAGCGGCAGTGCGCAGACGATCAGGAGCGCGTCGACATGCGGCGGGATCGTGAGCGCCGGCTGCAGCCAGGCGTCATTCTGCAGCACATTGGCGAGGATGTTGCGATGGAGCAGCGTGGCGCCCTTGGAGACGCCGGTCGTGCCGCCGGTATATTGCAGGAAGGCTACGTCATTGGGTCCGATCACCGGCTTTACGAATTTCGCGGCCCGGCCTGCGGCGAGCGCATCGTTGAATGCGACCGCGCCGGGCAGCGAATAGGCCGGCACCATCTTTTTCACGCGCCGCACCACCAGATTGACGATCACGCCCTTGAAGCCGAGCAGGTCGCCCATGCTGCCGACGATCACATGCTTGACGGAGGTCTGTGGCAGCGCCTGCTGCACGGTGCTCGCGAAATTCTCCAGTACGATGATCGCTTCCGCGCCTGAATCCTTGAGCTGATGCTCGAGCTCGCGCGGGGTATAGAGCGGATTGACGTTGACGACCGCAAAGCCCGCGCGCAGCACGGCTGCGGTCGCGACCGGATATTGCAGCACGTTGGGCATCATCAGCGCGACGCGCGCGCCCCTGGATAGTCCGAGGCTCTGCAGGTAGGCGCCGAGCGCCAGCGACATTTCGTCGAGGTCGCGATAGCTGATCGACTTGTCCATGCAGATGAAGGCCTTGCGGTCGGCATATTTCGAGAAGCTCTCTTCGAGCAGCTCGACCAGCGATGAATATCGGCTGGTGTCGATATCGGCAGGCACGCCGGCCGGATATTGCTTGAGCCAGATGCGCTCCATGGTCCTTCCCCTCTCAAAATCCGGTACGTCGCTCGGTCGGCAACGATGTCTTTTGAGGCAGTATTGAGCCTGCCGCCGCCCGTGGCAAGCGGCGCAGCGTTAACGGTGCGCACGATTAGAAAGGCCGTCATTCCGGGGCGCGCGAAGCGCGAACCCGGAATCTCGACCGTCCGGGTCTGGTCCGGAGCCTGTCATCGAGCCGCGCTTCGCGCAGACCCGTTGGGACCATCCCGGAATGACGTCGCTTTGTGTTGGTGTAACGATCAGCCGGCCGGCTTGGCGTCGGTGGATTTCGGCTTCGGTTTTGCCGCCGTCTTGGGCTTGTTGGGCTTCGCCGGCTTCGCTGCCGACGCATCAGCGGACGTTGCCGGCTTCGGCTTCGCCGCGGCATGGCGCACCGCAGCCGGCCTGGCCTCGGGCTTGGTGCTCGCGTCCGCCGCCTTCGGCTCGGCGGCGGCATCGGGCTTCTTCTTGGCGGCGGCGTGCGAGCGCTTGCCCTTGCCGTGCTTGGCGGGAGCAGCCTGGCTCGCGCTGTCGGCGGCTACCGCTGCAACCAGGGCCGCGCCCGTGCGGGTTGGGCCGGTATAGACCACGATCGGCTCGGACGGCTCGGGCGGGGCCGAGAGCCAATCCGTCGGTTTCGCGAGCGGCGCCTGCAGCGCGGAGGAGAGGAACACCGCATTGCTACCGTCGCCCGTGGCCGAACTCGATCCTTGTGTGGTAGCGCTCGCCGTCAGCGCATCGTCCTCGTCGCTGGGCGCATGGTGATGCTTGCCGCTGCAGACCTCATCGTGCAGGTTCGGCGGCGATTCGTCGACCGGCTGGAGCTGATCGACAGTGCCGAGCGAGGGACGGAGCCACGACAGCGCATTGTTGGCGAAGCCGCGGTCGAGCAGTTGCGCGGCGCGCACCGCGCGCATCGTTCCTGAGGACGCGCCGAGCACCACCGCGATCAGCCGCCGGCCGTCATGCGTGGCGGACGCCACGAGATTATATCCGGATGCGCAGATGAAGCCGGTCTTGAAACCGTCGGCGCCGGGATAGCGCCCGATCAGCTTGTTGAAGTTCTGGGTGACGCGTTTGCCAAAACGGATCGCGGGGATGTGGACGTAATATTCGTATTCCGGCAGGTTCTTGATGAAAGAGCGCGCGAGGATCGCCATGTCGCGCGCCGAGGTGATCTGGCCGTCCGCGGGCAGGCCGTTCGGATTGACATAGCTCGTCTGTGTCATGCCGAGCTGGTGCGCGGTCTGGTTCATCATCGCCGAGAAGCCGTCGATCGAGCCGCCGACGCCTTCGGCGAGCACGACCGCCATGTCGTTGGCGGATTTCACCAGCATCATCTTCAGCGCGTTGTCGACGGTGAGCCGTGTGCCCGGACGCAAACCCATCTTGGACGGCGATTGCGAAGCGGCGAGGGGAGACACCGTCAGCAGCGTATCGAGCGTGATCCTGCCTTCTTTCACCGCCTCCAGCGTGACATAGGCCGTCATCAGCTTGCTCAGCGAGGCGGGATACCAGGGAACGGTGGCGTTCTCCGCCTCCAGAACCTTGCCGGTGTCGGCCTCGATGAGGAGCCTGGCTTCGGAATGAGCGGCGCGGGGGCCAAGCACCGCAAGCGCTGCGGCGAAAATGATCGGTGATTTGAAAAGCAATGAGCGGAGAAACTGCACTGTCCGATTCCGGTCCTTTGAGACCCGCCTTGAATGCATCAATTGAACGCGATCCAAGGAGGTCCTTGAGTTCTGACTTTCGGGTTTCAAGCTGTCCGGCGCACCGCCATTTGCGGCGCGTGCAAACCTATACCGGAGAGGAGAAACAGAACAGAGGCTTGCACGATTAATTCAAAACTTACGAGGGCCGAATTTCGGCGATTCCTAGACCTTGACAGCAGTTTGATCGCCTTCCGGCCGTGACATGCTGGCGCGTGCGCTCTCCTGCACCATGAACTGGGCGCGCGCGAGTTCCGCAAAGCGGCCGCCGCGTGCGACCAGTTCATCGAAAGTTCCGTTTTCGATCACGCGGCCGTTGTCGAATACCAGGATACGGGTCGCGTTGCGGATCGTGGAGAGACGGTGGGCGATCACAAAGGTGGTGCGTCCCTTCATCACTTCGTCCAATGCCGCATTGACCTTGGCTTCGGTGACGGCGTCGAGCGCACTCGTTGCCTCGTCGAGGATCAGGATCGGCGGATCCTTCAACAACGCACGCGCAATCGACAGGCGCTGCCGCTCGCCGCCGGACAGCATGCGGCCGCGCTCGCCGGCCTTGGTGTCAAACCCGTGCTTGGCCTTCTCGATGAAGTCCAGCGCCTGCGCGCGGGCGGCAGCCTGCCGCATCTCGGCTTCGGTCGCATCGGGCTTGCCGACCCGCAGATTGTCCGCGATCGAGCGATCGAACAATAGCGCTTCCTGGAACACTACGCCGATGTTGCGCCGGAGCGCGGTGAGCTGCAGCCCGCGCACGTCCATGCCGTCGATGCGGATGAAGCCGGATTGCGGATCGAAGGCGCGGTGCAACAGCGCGATCGCGGTGGATTTGCCGGCGCCGGTCGGGCCGACCAGCGCGATGGTCTGGCCGGGCAGCGCGGAGAAAGAGAGGTCCTCGACCGCCGGCCGCTTGCCGTCGTAGGAGAACGACACATCGTGGAATTCGACGAGGCCCGACAGCCGCCCGGTGTCGAGCGCGTCTGGGCGGTCGCGCACCGCGGGGACGGCGTCGAGCACGTTGAAGAATTCCTGCAGGCGCGGCGCCTCCATGAACACATTGTTGATGAAGGCGACCACCTGCTCGAGCTTCTGGATCAGCATGGTCGCGAAGGCGACGAAGGTCACGATCTCGCCGACCGAGGTGAGGTCCTCGTTATGCAGCGCGATCCCGAGCGTGAAGATCGCAAGCACCGTGATCGTGGTCGAGGCGCGGGTGATGACGGTGACCAGTGCCCACCACGACAGCACCGGCATCTGCACCGAGAGCAGCTTGTCGGCGACATGGCGCAGACTCTGGACCTCGGCGTCGATGCGCACGAAGCTTTGCACGAGCGCCACATTGCCGAGCGCGTCGGAGGCGCGAGCGGAGAGGTCGCTATAATGCTGCTCGACCTCGCTCTGCATGCCGTAGGTCTTGCGCACCACGAAGGTGGTGAGAAAGGTGAACACCACGCACAGCACGAACAGGAGGATCGCAAGCCGCCAGTTGAGATAGAGCGAAATCGGCAGCAGCACGAGAACCGACATGATCGCGGCAAAGTGCTCGCGGAAGAAGCCCAGCCAGAGCCGCCACAGCGCGTCGGTGCCGCTCAGCATCACCTTCATCAGCTTGCCGGAATGCGTTCCGGTGTGGAACGTCATCGGAAGCTGCAGGATGTGCTCGAAATAGCTGGTTAGAACCGCCTGGCGCTGGCGGTGCGAGAGGCGGTCGGCATGCAACGCCACCCAGGCGCTCGTGCCAATGGTGAACAGGCCGAAGGCCGCCCAGGCGCCCAGCAGCGGCCAGGCCGAGGCGCCGGCCGTCTTGTCCGAGAGCGCGTCGACGATCCGGCCGAACAGCACTGGTTCGGCGAACTGCGTGGTGGCGAGCAGGAGATTGGCAAGAGCAAGGACCCAGCCAAGCCGCGCCTCCTTGCCGAGCATGTCCAGGACACGGGTGTAGAGGCGAAGCAGGGACATGCCGGCAAACTACCTTCGACCCGTTTTTCCTGGCTCGTCTTGCCTTCGCCCGTAGGCGGCCGCGAGGATGCATTCTAAGCAGGGATTGCCGTCGCAAGATAGGCCAATAAGCGACGCGATCGCTCGCTGGCGCTTTCCCGGCCATCTCGCGTCTTGCGCGATCAAATGCGCTTGTATCCGCTCAACGGGAACCCAACATGTTCGGTGGGGATTGATCAGTAGCGGCCCGTCCGGGCCGACTGTGATGGAGGATTTAAGATGTTTGTCCGAAAGGCTCTGCTTGCGTCCGCGGGCCGTGCGACCGCGATTGCGACGATTGCTGCACTTGCGATCACCGCCATTGCGCCATCGGCGGCGAGTGCCCGGCACCGGCACCGGCTGGGCGGTGGAGCCGCTGCTGCTGCGGCCTTTGCCGGCATCGTCGGCACGGGGCTCGCCATCGCCGCGGCCCAGAACCGGCGCGCCTATTATGACGAATACTACGGCGGCGGCCCGGTCTACGTCGCGCCTGCGCCCGGTTACTATTATGGCTATGGCGCCCCCGCTTATGGCTATTACGGTAGCGACTCGACCTCGCCTTACGTGGATAGCCGCGCGTACGGCTGGTAAGTCCGGAATGCGCATAGCAACCGATCCGACGGTCACGATTTGTTGCGCCCGGCGGATTTTTCGCCTTTGATGCTTGGTGTTAACGCCTCTTTGATGCTCGGTGTTAACGCGTTGCGTACGGGTTTCGTCTAAGTTCGCGTCATGAGTGATTCGATCGAACGGCTTTACCTGGCGGTGCTTGCCGCCAGGCACCTGGACCCCGCCACGTCGCGGACAGCAAAGCTGTTCCAGCACGGGCCATCGAAGATGGCCAAGAAGCTCGCCGAGGAAGCCATCGAGGTGGTGATCGACGCCGTCAACGGCGACGCCCAAGCGGTGGTCCGCGAGAGCGCCGACCTGCTCTATAACCTCACCGTGCTGTGGGCCGCGGCGGGCGTGCGGCCCGAAGACGTCTGGCGCGAGATGGAGCGGCGCGAGCATATGCTCGGCATCGCAGAGAAGCTGCCGAAGTCGGCCATGAAGCTGCCAAAGGCGGTGTCGCCGCGGGTCGCCAGGCGACCAATTGTCGCGCTCGAAGGTCGTTCCTTGCGGAAGCGCCACTGAAGCAACCCGGGAATTTCCCGTATTTCCCTGATCCCCAGGCATGGACAAATCGCGCCGGTGATGGTTCATCGCGCCATGCTCAAACGTGTCTATGACTGGTGCATCGCCGCCGCCGAGAAACCCTACGCGCTCTGGATCCTGGCCGCGATGGCGTTTGCCGAAAGCTCGTTCTTTCCGGTCCCGCCGGACGTGATGCTGGCGCCAATGTCGCTGGCGCGGCCGAAGCGCGCCTGGGTCTTCGCCAGCGTCTGCACTGTCGCTTCCGTGGTCGGCGGCTTGCTCGGCTATGCCATCGGCGCGCTGCTCTATGACTCGGTCGGACACTGGCTGATCCAGTTCTATCATCTCGGCGACAAGGTCGAGGCGTTCCGCGAAGGCTACGCGCGCTGGGGCTCGCTCGTCATCCTGCTGAAGGGGCTGACGCCGATCCCCTACAAGCTCGTCACCATCACTTCCGGCTTTGCCGGCTACAACATCTGGCTGTTCGTACTGCTCTCGGCGATCACCCGCGGCTGCCGCTTCTATCTCGAGGCCGTCGTGCTCCACCGCTATGGCGACTGGATCCGGGAGCGGGTCGAGCGCCATCTTGCGCTGTGGGTGATCCTGTTTCTGATCGTGCTGGTGCTCGGCTTCGTCATCGCAATCAAGTTCGTCTGACGTTTGCCGCCGCTCGCCGCTTCGGCTACGGTTTGGACCATGACACTCCGGCCCGTCCTATTGGTGTCGCGATGTGGCGCGCACGTTTTGGCCGTCGCCCTGTCCTTGCTCGTGACGGCCGGATCGGCATGGCCGCAGGCGGCTTCGCCACAGCAACAGCCCGCGCTTGGCCTGCAGGAGCAACCGGCGCCGTCATCGCCACCACCAGACCAGCCCGCGCCGGAGGCTGCGCCGGAAAAGCCCGGTCTGATCCATGAGATGGGCAAGCTGATCGACAGGATCATGCCTGCCATGAAGAGCCCGAGCGAGACGCTCGGCGATCTCGATGCACGCGCGAAGGAGGCCGCCAAAGACGCTGCCAAGACTGCAGGCGACGCGCTGTCGCGGCTGAAGCCTGGTTCGATGGTGTCGGGGCGGACGGTCTGCGTGTTCGCCGCCAACGGCACGCCGGATTGCAAGGCGGCCGCCGACACGCTCTGCCAGGGCAAGGGCTACAAGGAGGGTAAGAGCCTCAACACCGATTCCGCCGAGAGCTGCTCGGCAAAGGTGCTGATTCCCGGGCGGCAACGCAAGCCCGGCGATTGCCGCACCGACACTTACGTCACCACCGCGCTGTGCCAGTAGAGCCAACCACGCGCGCAACGCTTCAAGCACCGGACAAGGAGGACCCATGAGCCGCACCGAGCAGGATTTCCTCGGACCGCGCGAGATCGCCGACGACATCTACTACGGCGTCCAGACCATCCGGGGTAAGGAAAACTTCCATATCACCGGCATCCCCATGAGCCAGGAGCCTTACTTCGTGAAGGCGCTGGGCTATGTGAAGAAGGCCGCCGCCATGGCCAACCGCGACCTCGGCGTGCTCGATGCGAAGGTCGCGGACGCCATCATCAAGGGCTGCGACCGTGTCGTCGCCGGCGACATGATGGATCAGTTCGTCACCGACTTCATCCAGGGCGGCGCAGGCACCTCGACCAACATGAACGCCAACGAGGTCATCGCCAACCTTGCGCTGGAGCAGCTCGGCTTCAAGAAGGGCGAGTATCAGCACGTCAGCCCCAACGACCACGTCAATTACGGCCAGTCGACCAACGACACCTATCCGACGGCGTTTCGGCTTGCGCTGATCTTGAGGCTCTCGAGCTACATCACCGCGCTGCGCCAGCTCCAGGATGCCTTCTTCGCCAAGGGCAGGGAGTTCGACGGCGTATTGAAGATGGGCCGCACGCATCTGCAGGATGCGGTGCCGATGTCGCTTGGCGCCGAATTTCGCGGCTGGGGCACCACGATCGGCGAGGAAGTCGAGCGCATCTCCGAGGCGCGGTCGCTGCTGCGCGAGATCAATCTCGGAGCCACCGCGATCGGCACCTCGGTGACCGCGGCGCCCGGATACCCCAAGGTCGCCGTGAGGCACTTGAGCGCGCTGACCGGCGTCGAGTTCGTGCTCGCAAGCGATCTGGTGGAGGCGACCTCCGACACCGGCGCCTATGTGCAACTGTCCGGCGTGCTCAAGCGCACGGCGAGCAAGCTCACCAAGATCTGCAACGACATCCGCCTGCTGGCATCGGGGCCGCGCTGCGGGCTGAACGAGATCAACCTGCCGCAGTTGCAGCCCGGCTCCTCGATCATGCCCGGCAAGGTCAATCCGGTGATCCCCGAAGTCGTCAACCAGACGAGCTTCCTCGTCATCGGCCTGGACACCACGGTGACGCTCGCCGCTTCCGCCGGCCAGCTCCAGCTCAACGTGATGGAGCCGGTGATCTCGTTCGCGCTGTTCTTCTCGATCCGCACCATGGAGCGGGCGGTCAACAGCCTGCGCGAGAACTGCATCGTCGGCATCACTGCCAACGACGAGCACACCCGCAACATGGTACTCAACTCGCTCGGCATCATCACCGTGCTCAAGCCGCTGCTCGGCTACAGGCAATGCGCCGAGATCGCTCGGCAAGGCTACAAGGAGGGCAAATCCCTGCACCAGATCATCGTGGTCGAGAAGAAGCTGCTCACGCAGGAGACGTGGGACGAGATGTTCTCCTTCGAACGGCTGATCAATCCCGACCTGATCGAGGGATGAAGACCGCTGGAAGCTCGCGATTTTTCGCCATGGCCGGCACCAGGCCCGGGCATGACGAGTCTGTGGAGCCGGTGCCGCCGGGTAAGGCCGGAAGTTATGCCGCAGCCCGGTGCGCAAGACGTCGCGCCGCGTTCAGACTCTTGCTATGATGCCTGGCATCTTTACAGTGTAAACCTGTATCTTTACAATGTAAACACAATCCCGCTTGGCGGAATAAGCACGAGGAATTTGCCGCAATGTCCATGCCTGCCCTGTTCAAGGGCCGCCTGTCGCTGCCCGTGATCGGTGCGCCGCTCTTCATCATCTCCGTACCCGATCTCGTGATCGCCCAGTGCAAGGCGGGCGTGGTCGGCTCGTTTCCGGCCTTGAATGCGCGCCCGCCCGCGCTGCTCGACGAATGGCTGGCGCGGATCAAGGAGGAGCTTGCGGCCTACGACAAGGCGCATCCGGAGCGGCCCTCGGCGCCGTTCGCGGTCAACCAGATCGTGCACAAGTCGAACAACCGGCTCGATCATGACGTTGCGCTCTGCGAGAAGCACAAGGTGCCGATGATCATCTCTTCGCTCGGCGCGCGCGAGGAATTGAACCAGGCCGTCCACAACTGGGGCGGCATCGTCTTCCACGACGTGATCAACCAGAAGTTCGCCCACAAGGCGATCGAGAAGGGCGCCGACGGGCTCATCCTCGTTGCGGCCGGCGCTGGCGGCCACGCCGGCGTCATCTCGCCGCTCGCCTTCGTCGCCGAGACGCGGCAATGGTTCGACGGACCGATCGCGCTGTCGGGCGCGATCGCCAACGGCCGCGCCATCCGCGCCGCGCGCATCCTCGGCGCCGATTTCGCCTATATCGGCTCGGCCTTCATCGCGACCAGGGAGGCCAACGCGGTCGAGACCTACAAGACGATGATCACGGCCTCGTCGGCGGAAGACATCGTCTATTCCAATCTCTTCACCGGCGTGCACGGCAACTACCTGAAACCCTCGATCGTCGCGGCCGGCATGGACCCCGACAACCTGCCGACCTCCGATCCCTCCAAGATGAGCTTCGGCACAGATACTTCCGGCGAGCGCGCCAAGCCGAAGGCGTGGAAGGAGATCTGGGGCTCGGGCCAGGGCGTCGGCAGCGTCGGCTACATAATGCCCGCCGCCGAGCTGATCGGCCGGTTCAAGAAGGAATATGACGAGGCGCTCGATCCGGCGCTGTGAGGTGGGCTGAATCGCTCCGCGACGTCTTTCACCTCTCCCGAAGGGAGAGGTCGGATCGCATCGTGAGATGCGATCCGGGTGAGGGGTTACGGTCTCGCGTTGGAGCCGCGGCCCCTCACCCGGATTGCTTCGCAATCCGACCTCTCCCCAACGGGGAGAGGTGAGGGACAAGCCCGGCGTTAATCCAATTCCAGCGGCGTGTATTTGCCGGCGTCGTTGATCTCCGTGCCCCAGATCTTGTGCGAGGCCTGGTGCTCGGACTTGCCGAAACTGAGCGGCGTGCCGAGGCCGAGGTCGAGGTTACGCGTCAGCTCGAGCGTATCGATCAGCTTCTCGGTGTCGATCTGCGGACCGGTCTTCTGGATGGCCTTGATCAGCACGTTGGCTGCGATATAGCCCTCGAGCGAGACGTAGTCGGGTTCCTCGCCGGGGAAATATTTGGCGAGCGCGTTCTTGTATTCGAGCACCGCAGTCGAATAGCCGCCGACCGCCGGCACCACCTGAGTCACGATCACGCCGTTGGCAAAGCGCGGGCCGAGCAGCATCAACTCCTCGGCGAGCTCCGTCGAGCCGACGAACGACACGTTGGTGTAGATCATGCCGGGATAGGTGTCGCGGGTCCTCTCGATGAACTTGGCCGCGGCACGGTAAGTCGCGACCATCACGACCGCCCTGATCTGTGGCTTCTGTGACTTGAGCTGGCTGACCGCCTCGTCCACATCGATCGTGTTGCGCTTGTAGTTGAGCCGCAGGATGGCGCTGTCGTTGGCGCCGAGCGCGCGGAAAGCCTTTGCGACGCCGGCATAGCCCGCGTCACCATAGGCGTCCTGTTGGGCAAACACGGCGATCTGCCGCGGCTGCAGCCGGCGGATCTTGATCAGGTAGTTGACGACCGCGCTGGTCTCCTCCGCATAGCTGGCGCGGTAGTTGAAGACGTAGCGGTCGGGCGGATCGTTGCGCAGGAGATTGGAGCCGGTGAAGGCGCCGAAGAACAGCGCGCGGTGCTCCAGCGCGTAGGGAATGGCGACCGCGGCCGTCGGCGTGCCGACATTGCCGATGTAACCGAACACCTGATCCTTCTCGTAAAGCTGCTTCATTGCATCCAGCGTCCGCGACGGCTCGTAGCCGTCGTCGGCCGCGAACAAGTGCAGCTTGCGACCGTTGACGCCGCCGGCGGCGTTGACGCGGTCGAAGGCGGTGTCGATGCCGAGCTTCATCTGGCGTCCGAGCTCTCTCGACGCGCCGGAGAACGGCCCCACAATCCCGAAGCGGATCTCGTCGGCACTGATGCCGTGGACGTTCGGCATCGGCGTGAGCGGTACGGCCGGTTCGTTCGGTGTGATGGCCGCAAGCTTGGTTTGAGCGGGCGCGGGAGCACTCGCTGCGGGCGGCGCGACCGATGCCATCGGCGCAGGCGCGGCGTTCGCCGCCGACGGCGCGATCACGGCCGCGAGCGACGGGCTAGAAACCGATCGTTCAAGCTCCGTGAGTTGGCGGTCCGCCGTCTTGCAGTCGGTACGGCCCGCGGTGATCGCGCCGCGGCCGTCGATGACGTAGTGATCGAACTGCTGCGAGATGTCCGCGCGCTCGGCCTCGCTGGTCGCGACGTCCTTGATGACGGCGTTGAACTTGTCGGAGATCGTCTGGATGCGCGACTGGGTAATCTCGGGACAGGCGAGCGCGGAGCCAAGGATCGGCCCCACCCGGCTTGCGAGGTCGCGTACCACGCTGACATTGTCACCCGGTGCGGCCGTCACCACAGGTCCTGCCAGCAGCAAGCCGCACAGCGCGATCGCCCAGCGCAGATGCCGGCGAGGATTCCGTTGCTTGTTCAGTCCAACCCCATGATCAGACATTGTCGTTACTCCCAACACTCACGGTTTGTCGGTCAAAGCGGTCTTCTGTCGCCATTGCACGAATTGCTGCAGCAGCTGTTCAGACTGCTCGTGGGTCAAGCTCTGGTTACCGCCACCCGTCGGCGCCGGCGCGCGGGATGGCGAAAGCGCGTCGTCGGCGCGAGGCGCTCGCGACGCGGCTGCGATGAATTGCTCGAGACCCCTTTGCCTGGGAAAGAGCGTGACGAACAGCAGCGCCGCGACCGATGCAACCGCGACCGCAGCCACGACGCCGACGAATCCGGCGAGCAGTGTGCGGCGTTTGCTCTCGCGCTTGAGATCAGGCGGCTCGGGCACGACCGCGGGCTTGATCTGGCGCCGCACGAATTCGGACATCGCGCTTTCCAGCCGGTCGCCGGCCGAGGCCGCAAGCCGCGGCGGCTCGACCTTGAATGCGCGTGAGAACGGGCCATCTCCGATCGCGGCAAGCCGCGGCGGCTCGGCGCGTTCGGCCGCTCGCCGCGACGCGGAGACCAACGCGTCCAGAGCCTCTATCGGATTGTTGGTGGGGGATTCTTCGCTACTGCTACTCATACGCTACTCCTCTCGCCACTGACTGCTACGCATGCGGCCGTGCCGCGGCGCCTGGCAGGGTTTCAAGCCAAAGCGCGTGCGGGAAAATCGGCGGGAACATCGCTATGGGTGCGTTGAACGACGCCAACGGCGATCGCGTGGCGCAAATCGGGCGCGCGCGTGCTGCGCGCTCGCGTCGCACATTGGCAATTCCATGGTCCGGAAAACCGGAAGAACCGCGCTTCCCCATCGTTCGCACTGCCTGTCCCCGGCAAATGCCGCCTAGCAGAATGAGACGGCCCCCCGTCTCGCGTGATTGTGATGCAACTCGCGAGCGACATTATTAAGCTCGAATCGGGGCAGAACGGCGTTGAGTTTTTGTCTGCTGACAACCGTTGTGTGTCATTCCTGCGGCATAAATCCTCGTAGCGGGCTTCGCCCGTGTGATATGCGAAGGTATGGAGAGCGTCCGGCCTCAATCATGATCCGGCCGCATATCGCGAGATGAGGAGACAGCATGATTATCGACCACGCCAGGCTACTTGCATTCGCAAGCCGCATCGTGGCGGCCGGTGGCAGTTCGCCTGCCGAGGCAGCTATCGTTGCCGAGCACCTGGTCGAAGCCAACCTGCGTGGCCACGACAGCCATGGCGTCGGCATGCTCGTCGCCTATGTACGCGACTTCGAGGGCGGCACGCTCAAAGCGAACCAGGCGCCGGAGGTCGTCTCTGACACCGGCACGATTTCGGTGTGGGATGCGCATGCCGGCTATGGCCAGGTGGTCGCCCGCAAGGCGGTCGAATGGGCGATCGGCGCGGCGCGCGAGCATGGCGTCGCGGTGAACGGCTTGCGCAACGCCCACCACATCGGCCGCGTCGGCACCTATGGCGAGATCGCCGCGCGCGAAGGCATGGTGGCGCTGCATTTCGTCAACGTCGCTTCCGGTCCTCCGGGCGTCGCGCCCTTTCGCGGCCGTGAAGGGCGATTCCTGACCAACCCGGTCTGCATCGCCATTCCCGGCACCGCCAGCAACGAGCCGATCCTGCTCGACTTCGCCACCAGCCGCGTCGCGCTCGGAAAGGTGCGGGTGGCCTACAATGCGAAGAAGCCGATGCTCGACGGTGCATTGCTCGACCATACGGGCAAACCCACGATCAATCCCGCGGTCATGTACACGCAGCCGCGCGGCGTGGTGCTGCCGTTCGGCGAGCACAAGGGCTCGGGGCTTGCGCTGGTGTGCGAATTGTTGGCCGGCGCCATCGTCGGCTCGTCAAGCGTCACGACGATGACGCCGCCCGAGCGCGGTATCATCAATGGCATGCTCACGATCGTCATCGATCCGGCGCGGCTTTCCACGCGCGATGCCATGTTGGCCGAGATCGACGCCATGATCGCCTGGGTGAAGTCGGCCGCGCCAGCCGATCCCGATCTTCCGGTGCTGGTGGCGGGCGAGCCCGAACGCATCGCGCGCGCTGAGCGCCTTGCGCGCGGCATCGAGATCGACGGGGAGACGTGGAGCCAGTTGTCGGCAATCGCCGAGCGCTATCAGATCAAGGTTGATCGCTGAGGGTTCGAACTCAAATCGGCGAGGAGGTGGATCGATCATGCTCAAGTTTCCCCCGCCAATCTGGATGCTCATCTATCTCCTTCTCTGTGCCGCGCTGAGCTGGCTGCTCGGCTGGCCGAGGATTCCAGGCCTGCCACTTCCGCTCCTGGGAGCGGCCCTGGTGGCGGTCGCCTTCATCCCGCCGGTCTGGGCCTTCATCCTGTTCCAGCGTGAGGGCACCGAGATCGAGCCGACCTCGCCGACCAATCGCAAGCTGGTGACGAGCGGTCCGTACCGCTTCACGCGCAACCCGATGTATTCGGGCCTCGTGCTCCTCGCCTTCGGCATCGCCATATGGGTCGGCGCCTGGCCGATGATCATTGCGCCGGTCGCGGTGTTCGCGACCGCCAACTGGGTCCACATTCCCTTCGAAGAAGCCAAGATGCGTCGCCAGTTCGGGGCAGATTATGACGCCTATGTCGCGCAGGTGCGGCGCTGGGTCTGAGAGACGGCTGCCGTTCGCCCCGACGTTGTAGGGCCTCGCGCCTCGCGTGCACGCGCCACGCTTTTGTCAGACTTTGGCCCGCGCGCGTCCAGAAAGTCTTAAAGAGACGTTAACCATGACGGGCGCTCTGTAACCTTTCAGTAAGAAAGGCGAGTCGTCAGCCATGACCACGGAAGCATTGGACTCCCAACTCGAACCCAAAATCCAGCCGGTTCGTTTGCGCGGCCGCTCTTATGTTGCTTTTGTCTTTGCCCCCGCCGTGCCGATCGTCGACTGGCTCACCGAAATCGACCAAACCCTGGCCCGCTCGCCCGGCTTCTTTGTCGGCAAGCCGGTGGTGCTCGATCTCTCCGCGGTCGACCTCAGCCCGCCGGCGATCTCGCATCTCCTGTTGAGCCTTGAGAAGCGCAACATCCGCGTGCTCGGCATCGAAGGGGTTGATGCTGCGAGGCTGGCGTCGAACATGCCGCCCCTGATCTCGGGCGGGCGGAGCTGCGCCGTGCCGCAGCCTTCGGAGGAGAAGGTCGAGGCGGCGCGGCCGGCGCCGCCGACCTCGCTCCTGCTCGATCAGCCCGTGCGCTCCGGACAATCGATCGTGTTTCCGGAAGGCGACGTGACGGTGGTGGGCTCGGTTGCCTCGGGCGCCGAGATCGTCGCCGGCGGCTCCATCCACATCTACGGCACGCTGCGCGGCCGTGCCATGGCCGGCATCAACGGCAATGCGGCCGCGCGCATCTACTGCCAGAAGATCGAAGCCGAACTTCTGGCGATCGACGGCTTCTACCAGACTGCGGAAGAGTTCGACGCCGCTCTTCGCAACCGACCAGCGCAGGCGTGGCTTGAAGGCGAAACGTTGCGGATTACGCCGCTCAACTGATTCAAACCCTATTGGAGGATAATCAAGATGGCCAAAGTGCTGGTGGTGACGTCGGGCAAGGGCGGGGTGGGCAAGACCACGACCACCGCTGCAATCGGGGCCGCGCTTGCCCAGAATGGCAAGAAGGTCGCGGTGGTCGATTTCGATGTGGGCCTGCGCAATCTCGATCTCGTCCTGGGCGCCGAGCGCCGCGTCGTGTTCGACCTCATCAACGTGGTGCAGGGTGTCGCCAAGCTGCCGCAGGCCTTGATCCGCGACAAGCGGCTCGAGAATTTGTCGCTGTTGCCGGCTTCCCAGACCCGCGACAAGGACGCGCTGACCGAAGAGGGCGTCGGTCGCGTCATCAGCGAGATGCGGGGCAGTTTCGATTATATCCTTTGCGACAGCCCGGCCGGCATCGAGCGCGGCGCCATGCTTGCCATGCGCTTTGCCGACGAGGCCATCATCGTCACCAATCCCGAAGTGTCGTCGGTGCGGGACTCCGACCGTATCATCGGCATGCTCGATTCCAAGACAGTGAAGGCGGAGAAGGGCGAGCAGGTCTTAAAGCACATCCTGCTCACGCGTTATGATCCCGCGCGCGCCTCGCGCGGCGAGATGCTCGGCATCGAGGACATCCTGGAGATTCTGGCGACGCCCTTGCTCGGCATCATCCCGGAAAGCCAGGACGTGCTGCGCGCTTCCAATGTCGGCTCGCCGGTGACGCTGAACAGCCCGACGAGCGCCCCGGCGCGCGCCTATTCGGATGCGACCAGACGGCTGCTTGGCGAGACCATCCCGATGCTGGTCCCGAGTGAACCCAAGGGCCTGAGGAAACTATTCGGACGGAGAGCTGCATGAACATGTTTCGGCTATTCGCCAGCCGACCCGCTCCACCGGCCACCGCGCCGATCGCGCGGGAACGGCTGCAGATCCTGCTTGCCCATGAGCGGGGCATGCGGGGCCAGCAGCCCGATCTTCTGATGCTGCTCCGGGAGGAAATCCTGGCCGCGGTTTCGCGCCATGTTGCGCTCGATCCCGACAAGGTTATTGTGCGAATGGAGCGGGGGAAGAACGTGTCGACGCTTGAGGTCGACGTCGAGCTCCCGAACAACGGGCTCGAGCCGGTGCTTGCCGTGGCGAGTTGAGACCTGGAGCAACGCGTTTGCCGCGATCGATTTGAGTTGATGGAAGCCATTTTTCGCGTCGACGGCGATCGCGTCAGTGTCAGTCCTCTGGCCGCCGGTCCCTGGGATCCGACCATGCAGCACGGCTCCGCGCCGGCCTCCCTCGTGGTCTGGCTCGCGGAGGCGATCCCGACCGCGGTGCCGATGCGGATTGCGCGCGTCACGATCGACTTGATGCGGCCGGTGCCGCTGAAGCCGCTGACGATCGAGAGCGAGATCCTGCGCGAGGGCCGCAAGATCCAGCTTTGCGCGATCCGCCTGCGCGCCGACGGCGTGCTGGTGGTGGCCGCGACCGTGCTCAAGGTGAGGCACAAGCGCGAGGCGCTGCCGCCGGATATCTCCGGCCCGAAGGTCGAGCTGCCTTCGCCGGACGAGTCGGTGGAGGACCCCGCACAATTCTCGAACAGCCCGTTCGTCACCGGCATGCAACTCCGTGCCGCGCGCGGAAAATTCGGCGTGCCCGGGCCCGGGGCCATCTGGTATCGCGTGGTGCGTCCGCTAGTCGAAGGCGAAAAGGTGTCGCAGGCGGTGCGCGCGGTGGTCGCGGCGGACTTCTGCAACGGCACCGGGGCGGCGCTCGACTTCCGCCACTGGATCTTCCTCAATGCCGACCTCACCGTCAGCATGGCGCGCGAGCCGATCGGCGAATGGATCCTGCTCGATGCGGAAAGCTGGATTAGCCCCGATGGCGCGGGGCTCGCCATGGCGCGACTCGCCGATCAACACGGTTATTTCGGCCGCGCTGTGCAGAGCCTTGTGATCGAGAAGCGATAGAGAGAGCAGCAGGATCGCGACGGCCCAGGCAAAAGGCCGCTGAAGTGGTGATATTCAGCGGCCTTGCCGGAAATAATTTATACGGAATGAAATTCCCCCGCTCGCGTGCGCGAGTATGGGCAAAATTCCGCATTTTGTGGATTCCGGGCGAATACGGGTCTCTGGCGTCCGGTTCAGCGGCGCGTCCCGCTGCATCGCACCTGGGAACGCGATGGCGCTACCCCACCATCCGCTCGCGCCCCGCCCAGAAGCGCGCGCGTAGCACCTTCTTGTCGACCTTGCCGACGCCGGTCATCGGCAGTTCCTTCACGAACTGGATCTGCTTCGGCGCATGCGCCGAGCCCTTGCGCGCCTTCACGAGGTTGATGAGTTCGTCCGCATCAGGCTTTGCACCCTCGCGCGCGACCACGACCGCGGTGACGGCCTCGCCCCATTTGTGGTCGGGGATGCCGACCACCGCGCACATCGCAACATCGGCGTGCTGTGTCAGCACGTCCTCGACCTCACGTGGAAAAATGTTGAAGCCGCCGGAGACGATCATGTCCTTCTTGCGGTCGAGGATGAACATGTAGCCGCGCTCGTCCTTGCGCGCGATATCGCCGGTATGGAGCCAGCCGTTCTTCAGGGTTTCCGCGGTGATGTCCGGCCGCTTCCAGTATTCGGCCATCGCATGGGGCGCGCGCACGCAGATTTCGCCCGCCTCGCCGGTTGCGACCTCCTGGTCGTTGTCGTCGAGGATTTTCACCTGGCAGGCCGCGATCGGGAAGCCGCAGGACAGGAACAGCTCCGGCGTCTTCGGATCGTGATCCGCCTTGCGCAGCACCGAGACCGGATAGCATTCGGTCTGACCGTAGAGTTGCGAGAATACCGGCCCGATGCGCTCGATGCCTTCGGCGAGGCGCGATGGCGACATGGCGGAAGCGCCATAGAGGACGAGCTCGAGCGAAGAGAGATCGGTCTTGGGAAGCGCGGGGTGGTCGAGCAGCACGTAGATCATGGTCGGCACGAACAGCGTGAAATTGATCCTTTCGTGCGCGATCGTCTGCAGCACGGCGTCGGGATCGAATCCCTTCAGCATATGCACGGTGCCGCCGCGCATCAGCGTCGGCAGCACCTTGGTGCCGGCAACATGGCTGATGGGCGCGACCGTGAGATAGCGCGCGCCTTCAGGTATCTCGAAATCGGCAAGGATCGCGTTGGCGAAGCCGCCATATTCGCGGTGAGTGCGCAGCGCGCCCTTGGATTTTCCGGTGGTGCCGCCGGTGTAGTTCAGCGTGGCGAGGTCGTCGGGGCAGACGAGGCAACGCGGGCTGACGCTGCCTTCTCGCTCGACTACGGCGAGCAGATCGGTGCCGTAGCTTGCGGGTCCCATCGTGAACACTGTCTTGACGCCCTGCGCCCGCGTCGCGAGGTCGCCGCCGCGGTCGCGGAACGCGGATGTATCGACCACCAGCATCTCTGCTTCGGAATCGTCGAGCTGGAAGAGCTGGTCGTCGAGTGAGCCCAGCGGATGCAGGAAGGTGAGCGCGAGCTGCGAAAGCTGGGCGGCGACGCCGGCGCACCAGCTCTCGGCGCGGTTGGCGGTGAGGAAGGCGACGCGCGTGCCGGCTTTCAGGCCGAGCCGCATGAACACCGCCTGCAAGCGGCCGATCAGGTCGGTCGCGCCCTGATACGACAGCGATCCGCCCGGCCACGCAAAAGCCGTCCGCTGTGGATAGCGCGCCAGCGCCCGCAGCGTCTGCTCGCAAGCCGGCGGAAACCCGTAGAGCGGATTGCTCATGTGGTCGGATCCTCCCATCTCCGTCGTCATTCCGGGGCGATACGCAGCATCGAACCCGGAATCTCGAGATTCCGGGTCTGGTCCTTCGGACCATCCCGGAATGACGACGACGTTTTGTCTTCGGCCTCTCTCGTGCCAATCTTCGTCAACAACGTTAGCAAGGACCAACGCCGTTGCAAACCGCCGATCCGCTTTCGCGCTTTCGCGACCGTCTTCGCCTGCCGCTCGTCGCTGCACCGATGTTTCTGGTCTCCGGCGTCGAGCTTGTGGCCGCCGCCTGCTTGAACGGCGTGATCGGCGCCTTTCCGACCGTGAACTGCCGTTCGTCGGACGAGCTCGACCATTGGCTCAGCGAGATCAAAAGCCGCTTGCGCGACCAGAATGCCGCGCCGGTGTGCCCGAACCTGATTGTGCATCGCTCCAACGCGCGGCTCGCCGAAGACCTGAAGGTGCTGCTGCGGCATCAATGCGAGCTCGTCATCACCTCGGTCGGCTCGCCCGCGCCGGTGCTCAAGCCGCTGCATGAGGCCGGCGCGGTCGTGCTCGCCGATGTCGCGAGCATTCGCCATGCCGAACGCGCGATCGAGGCGGGCGCCGACGGCCTCGTCCTGCTCACGGCGGGCGCGGGCGGGCAGACCGGCTGGCTCAATCCGTTTGCCTTCGTGCGCGCGGTGCGGACATTCTTCGCCGGCCCCATCGTGCTTGCGGGCGGCATCAGCGACGGCCAGGCGCTGCGCGCCGCCGAGGTGCTTGGCTGCGATCTCGCCTATATGGGCACCAAATTCATCGCCACGCGCGAGAGCATGGCGGATGCGCGCTACAAGGCGATGCTGGTTCAAAGCAGCGCCGACGACGTGCTCCTGACCACGGCCTTTACGGGGCTGCAGACCAACATGCTGAAGCCCTCGATCGTCGCCGCCGGCCTCGATCCCGACAACCTGCCGGCGCGCGGCGCGATCGATATCGCCAGCGACATCGACATCGCCGCGCGCGAAGCGCGGCCGAAACGCTGGCGCGATATCTGGAGCGCCGGGCATTCGACATCCGGCGTCACCGACGTGCCTGCCGTGGCGGAACTCGTCGCCCGCACCATGGCCGAGTACCGCGGCGCTCACATTGACGCGCGCGACGATCCCCCGGCAAGGGCGCAGCCTTTCGTTTAACGCGGCGTTAACCATCGCGCCCCAACAATCCCTCGGAAAGCCGGCCTCTCCAGGGCCGCATCGATTGGGATTCGCAGGGGGATGCGCGATGGATTTTGAGATGCTTTTCGCCAAGACACCCGCCACGCTCGATGAGCTCGCCGCCCGCGTGGCCCACGCGCTGGAGCGTCATCCGCTTTGCCGCAGGGTGCAGTTCGACGTCGTCTCGACTCCGCGCACCAAGCGCGGCGCCAACTGGACAGTCAATCTACGGTCGATTGAGCCGCGCGCCCTGTTCGAGGCTTCCGACATCGTCGCCGATATCCAGGACGCCTACGAATTAGCCGCCTGATTGCTGTCGTTTTTCAGAGGTTTATGCGGAAACGCGGCAATGCCGCGGGGAAAGCGCGGTTAAGCCTTATTTAACCCCCAGTCTTGGGGCAAAGGGCCTCAACGGCCACCCTTGAGGAGTTTGGTTTGTCGAAGGCGGTCACCATCATCGCGCTGACCTGTTTCCTGGTGGTGGGTGCAGCCGTCACCAGCATTCTCTCGCAGGCAAGCATGATCGCGCCGCCGGCCGAACCCGCGCCGGTCGTCAAGAACCCGGTCGCCAACCGCGAGGCCAAGCAGGACCGCCTCTCGGTGATGAGCCTCGCGCAGGCATCGTTCGAGCAGCCCGAGAAGCCGGCGACTTCCGCGACCCCGTCCGCGACCGAGGTGTTGCGCCAGGCCTATGCCTCCGCCGCCGACGTCGAAGCGGCGAAGGCGGTCGCGGCCCTGCAAAAGGTGGCGCCGCCCGCGCCACAAACCGGTGCACTACCGCCGGAGCCGCAAGTGGCTGCGCTGTCGCCCGAGCCGCAAGCGGACGCGCTGCCGTCGGCGACGGTGCCGCCGGCCAAGCCGAAGGTTGCAGCCAAGCTGGCGCCGCAAAAATCCTACACGCTCCTGAGCGACGGCCAGATCGCCGGCATCAAGCAGCGGCTGAGACTTTCATCGGATCAGGAATATTACTGGCCGGGCGTCGAAACCGCGCTGCGCGCGGTCGCCCGCAAGATCAACGCCGAGCGGCTCTCCAATCCGCACGCCAAAGCCGCCCAGCTCGATCCCGACTGCGCGGAAGTACAACAGCTCAAATCGGCGGCGATGCCGCTTCTGTTCCAGCTCCGCGACGACCAGAAGGAGGAGGTGCGCAAGCTCGCCCGCCTCATCGGGCTGGAGAAGGTCGCCGAGCAGATTTGACGCGGGGCGCGCAGCCCAGACGTTGCTCTCTCATTCATTTGTATCGTAGACCCGCTTTTTCGTGAACGCGGGTTCCGCCCGCGCACACGGAACATCGCTTGACGCCGGACGTTGCCCGCCTGCTCTCGAAGGAGGAGCAGGACCATGCGTGCTTCAATCGCGTTTTTTGCGGGGGCAGGAACCGTCGTGGCTGCGATCGCCGTCGGTGTCGGCGGTGGCCTCGTGATGGGCAACATCATGAGTCCGCATCCGGTAAAGCACCAGGCAACCCGGCTCGAGCAGCGCATGTCATCGCAGCCTCTTCCTCCGTCGAACCAGGTTGACCAGCCGCAAGAAGCCCAGGCTCCGCTGCCGTACATCGCTGCCTCGCTGGCCGCATCCGGCGCAACGGATGCGGTCGCGCCGACCGCGCCCAATCCTGCGCCGCCGCAAGGCCAGGCGAGCCGAACCCAGGCGAGCCACCCCGCGCCACAGGCCTCACAGCCGCCCGCGCCGGCGCAGTCCGCCGGGACGGCGGGATCGACGAATACGGCGGCGAAGCCTGCGGACGGCCAGCCGCAACCATCCTCACCCTATGATGCCTATGCCAAGGCGCACGACGCGGATCTGAAGCGGGCGGACGACAAGCGCCGCGCCGAGCGCCGGCAACAATGGATGGCCCGGCGTCAGCAGCAGCATGATCAGGATCAGCGCAACAGCGACGATCAGGGCTGGAACGACAACGGGCGATGGGGTGACAATCGAGGATGGCACGACGACAGAAGCGGATGGCGCGATAGCGGATCGCGGGAGGTCATCGTGCGGCGCGCGGATCGCGACGATTCCGCTTCCCGCGGTTTTGGCCAGCCGATGCCGTTCGGGCTTCCGGGCTTCAATCTGTTCGGCCCGCAGGATTGAGTCTTTCTGATCGACGATCGAGGGTATCTCGAAACCAAAGCGACCTCCCTGTTCAAGGGAGGTCGCTTTTTTGCGGAGGCGGCGAAGCGATCGTGCGATCAGCCGCCATGCGCCTCCACGACCTGACGGCAGGGCGTGGAGAGCTTGGCCTTGTTCTGCGCGAGGCAGGCCCGCATCTGGTCCGGCTTGCCGACGAACTGCGAGCAGAAGCTTGCGGCGTCGGCGCGGCAGGCCATCTTCTCCTGCATTGTCGGGCCGTTTTGTGCGGAAGCTTGCGCGATGCCCGCGATCATGAGGGCAAGGGCGAGAGCGGCGGATTTCAACGTGGTCGACTTGGTCATGGGAGCACCTTTTTTCGATGTGGGTTGTGTTGGACGTTCGAAAGCGCCGCGAACCTCGTCGAAAAGCCACGCACGGTCGATCCCATGTTCATGGTGCTTTGTGAAAGCTATTGAAATAACGACGTTATTTCGCTTGCGCCGGAATCCCCCATGTCCATGGGATATTGCGCTTCGCCGATCGGGTCCATGTGTCTCCCCGCGACGGCTGCAGTGGCCAACCGGCCCAACGCAAGACCGCCAAACGCTTCAAACAGGAGAAGGACCATGACCAAGACATCTCATTTCGTGAGCGGCGCGATCGCTCTTGCCACTCTCGCCGCCGTTTCGTTTGCGACCGCGCCGGCCAATGCCGCCGTGATCTGCAAGACCGCCGGTGTGCCGCAGGGCTGCATCGTCGCCAAGGCCCCGGTCGTCGTCGCGCCGGCGCCGGTTGCGACCACGGCCGTCGTCCGCACCGCCGCCATCGCGCCGGCGGCTCCGGTTGCGGTGGCGCATGCCGGCTACACCCGCATCACGCCCTATGGCGTGCGGCACGTCGGGTACACCCGCGTGTGGCGCTAACGCGCTGACAACATCGGCGGATCACTTCGAACGCGGTGGCGATGATGATCGCCACCGCGTTCGGCGTTTTTGGAGCAGGGATGACGCATGAATGGATCAGCTCGCATCCTTTCGAGCGTGATGAATGCGACAAAGCGCACACCCCATGTTCGTGGGATTTTGCCGACGACTGTTCGGGCGCATGTATCGCCGCACAACGGCTGCGGTGATCATCCGATGCATCGCAAGACCGCCAGATGCTTGAACAGGAGAAGTCCCATGTCGAAGTCTCGTTTTATTGGCGCCGCAATTGCCTTTGCTGTGCTCTCGACCGCTGCGCTCGCTGCCGCGCCGGCCAATGCCGCGGCTGTCTACTGCAAGACCGCGGGCGTGCCGCAGGGCTGCGTCGTTCGCACGACACCGGCTGTCGTCGCCCCTGTGGTGCGGCCCGTGGCGCCGATCTACCGCGCGCCTGTCGTGGCACCGGCAGCCACCGTGCGCCATGTCGGCTACACCCGCGTCACGCCCTACGGCGTGCGGCACGTCGGCTACACCCGCGTGCGGCGCTAACGAATAAGAAAATGAAAAATTCAGCCGGCGGCGGCGTCGCCCTCAGGAAAGCGGCGGGGCAATTGCAGCCTCACCGTGGTGCCGCCATCGCCGGAGGAAAGCTCGAGCGCCGCGCCGCATCTTGCGGCGCGGTTTTTCATGTTGGAAAGTCCGCGCGAGGCCCGTCGCTTTTCGCCATCCGTCGCAAATCCCTTGCCGTCATCGGCGACGGTGATGCAGCCATGCTCGCCATCGGCCTCTCCGACCGTTTCGATCCTCACGCTGATGCGCCGGGCGGCGGCATGCTTCACCGCATTGGTAACGGCCTCGTCCAGGATGCGGATGATCTGGATGACGTGCCAGGGCCGAAGCTCAGGATAGACGGGAAGGCCGGGCGGCGCCGCGCGCCAGTCGAGCGCGATGTCATGCGGGCGGAGTTGCGCCGCGGCGCGATCGCGCCACGAGGCCAGCGCCAGCATCAGGTCGCCGCCGATGTCGTCCATGGAATCGATGACGAGGCGGAGATCCTTCAGCGCGGCGCGGGCGGCATCACCGATGCCGGCGCTATCCGTGTTGCGCTCGCTCAGCGCCACGATCGAGACGAGCTGCCCGCCGAGCCCGTCGTGCAGGTCGCGCATCAGCCGCGTGCGCTCGCGTGCGAGGGCGGCGGCGCGCTCGCGCTCCTGCTCGCGGGCAAAGCTCGCCTTCAATTTCTCCTCGGCCTCGCGAAGCTGGATCGCAAGATGCGCGGCAAAGCCGTCGACGCGATTGAGCGCCCGCGCAAAGCGCCAGGTGAGACCCGCGCCAATCGCGACCAGCATGGCGGAATAGGACAGGCGCGTGAAGAACACGCGATCGTCGGGAATGAAGCCTGCGACCTCAACGATGTCATGCACCAGCGAGGTCAGCACGATCGTGACCCCGCAGCCAAGCAGCAGGCCCGGCACGTCGGGACGCCGCATCTCCGACCACGCCACGATCGACCCGAGCAGCACCAGGTGCACGACAAGCGCCGGCATGCCGATGATGAGAAAGGATTTCCGGAGCGTGAATGGATCGCCAAACACGCCGATCAGAACCAGGATCACGCCGGGCACGAAGATCAGGGGGCCGAGCAGGCGCGGCCATTTGCGGCCGAAGAACAGAATGCCGAAGGTGAGCACGAAGCCGCTTTCGAGCGGCGCGGACGCGAGCAGCGCGGCGTTGAGCTCGGGATGGGCGGGCTGGTCGATCGTAGACGACAGGAACGCCTGGATCGCGCCCAGCGCCATCGCCGCGGCGAGCGCGCCATAGGCGGCTTCGCCGCGCCGCATCGTCCACATCACGGTGAGGATCACCGCCAGGATGCCCTGCCAGGCCGCGAACACGGTCGGGAGCGTGACGAACCACAACGTGCGCTGCTCGTAATCGCGGCGCAACTCCTCGTCGGGGCCGACATAGACCTTGTCGAGGAAGCCCGAGATCGGGACCCAGACGAAGAGGTGGATGACGAGCGCGTTCTCACCGTCGCGGAGCAGCGAGGCGGGAATGATTGCGATTTCGGGCGTGGCGCGATCGGGACGGTTGGCGGAGGGATCGCGCCGGCTGTCGAGGATCTCGACGCCATTGACGTCGACGGCGACGCCATTGGTGAAGCGCGGCAGATAGACCGACCAGGTGCGACCCTTCTCGCGCGTGCTCCAGCTAAAGCGGCCGGTGAAGATCGCTGGCTCCTTCATCGAGCTGCGGGACGGCACGAAGGCGGGCGGGGTGACCGCTCGCGTCGCGCCGCGATCGGTCAGGCTGAACGAGGTGACCCGCGTCGTCGCCGGCGGCTCGGGCAGCCTTTGCTGCAGCAGAAAGATCAGGAGCGCCGCGATCGCGGCCTGCAGCAGACTGTATTGAGCAAGACGGGTGCCGGTGTTGCGCGCGCGCAAGACGCGCGTTGCCGGGACGGACGGCCTGGCCGCGCCCTCGGTCACAGCTTGATCAGGCCCTGCTGCACGGCCTCGAACACGGCTTCGCCGCGGGTGTGCACCTCGAGCTTGCGGTAGATGCTCTTGATGTGGCCGGGCACGGTCTGCTTCGACATGCCGAGATGATCGGCGATCTCGGCATAGCTGAATCCCTTGGCGATGCCCCAGAGAATATCGATCTCGCGCGGCGTCAGCTTTGCAGTATTGAGCTCCGGCCCCGGCGGCGGCTCGACATTGGCTTGCGTCCGTCGCACGATGAAGCGCGCGATCGAGGCCGAGATCGGCGAGTGGCCGGCGACGAGGTCGCGCACCGTCGCGGCGATGTCGGAGGGAAACGCGTCTTTCAGGATATAGCCGGTGGCGCCGACCGTGATGGCCGAGATCACCGTCTCCTCGTCGCCGAGCGCCGAGATCACCATGATCTCGGTTGCGGGATGGCGCGCCCTCGTCTCGCGGATCAGCTCCACGCCGTGGCCGTCGGGGAGCTGCAGATCGGTGAGCAGCACGCGCGGCACGCGAGCCGCAAGCGAGGTCCGCGCCTCGGCAAGCGTGGCGGCCGCCGCGACATCGAAGCCGGCCTTCACCAGCGCGTCCCGCAGCCGCCATAGCGTTGGCGGATCGTCCTCGACGAGCAGGATCGTGATCTCCTGCGCTGGTATCTCGTTCGGCGAAGTCATTGCAGTGGGTCCCGTGCGCCAATTCGCTCCGTGCACGGATAGCTTAAGCGAGATGCGGCAATTTGCTATCCCCATGTTTATGGGGGGCGGCTCGATCGCGACCTTACGACCCACGCGCCGCAACGCGATCAGCGCCTCCCGCTGCCTGCATCTTTCGCCACCGCGCCGGCGTCACGCCCATGTGGCTCTTGAAGGCACGCTGGAACGCGGCCTCGGATTGATAGCCCACGGTTTCGGCGACGGCACCGGTCGATATCGACGGCTTCTTCAATTCGTTGGCGGCGAGCGCCATGCGGATGTCGGTCAGGAGATCACCGGGTGATCGGCCAAGCTTGTCCTGAAACTGGCGCGCCAGCGTCGCGCGCGACATGTTGCAGAGCTTTGCCAGCTCCGGTAGCGACCACGCCCGCGCCGGTTCGTTGAACAACGCCGCGAGCGCCGGCGCCAGCCGTGGATGGCCCGCGAGCGCAAGCAATCCTTTCGGCGCCTCCTTGTCCCGGCTTGCGAGTCGCAGCACCAGCGCGAACATCGCGCTCGACAACGCGTTCAGCATGGCGCGGCCGCCGAGACGATCGGCCTCCGTTTCGCTGCGCATCAGTGCAACGAGCGCGGAAAGTTCTGCAGCCGTACCGCTCCGTTCGTTGCCGCCATCCTGCGCGCCGGCATGCACAATAAGCCGCGGCGGCAGATAGTTGCGCAAGAACCGGTCGTGCGGCGGCGCGACGACGAAATGACCGCATAGCAGGTCGAGGCGCTCGCCGCCGCCGGCGTTCTCGCTGATCACGAGATTCTGCATCGCGCGATTCTGCGCCGCGCGCGGCCGCCGGCCACCGCCGTCATGCATCACATGCCTGGGATTGCCGGGAAGCAGCAGGATGTCGCCGACCTTCAACTCGGACGGCCGGCTACCGGCGGGATCCTCTAGCATCGCCGAGCCGCCGATCACCGCGTGGTAGGGAATTTCATTGGCTTCGCTCGGCCCCTGATCGATGCGCCACGGCGCGCCATAGAGACAGCGCAGGTCGAGCCGGCCGCGCACCGGCATCATCTCGAAGAGGCGGCTGAGCCAATCCATGGGAAGCGCACGTCGGATGAATTGTTGAGACGATTGAGCATATAATCGAGACACCTTGACATTCAACATCTCATTTCGGGCGCCTAGGTTCACTCCGCAATCGTTGCTCACCCCAACACGAGGAGTGTCACCATGTCCCGTCTTCCCGTCCCCCATTTCGCGACCGGCGCCACCGCCGAGGTCTATGCCCAGATCAAGAAAGCGATCGGCAATGTGCCGAACACCTTTGCAGGGATCGGCGCCCATGGTCCTGAAGCGCTCAAGGCGATGCTGCTCGCCGACAATGCGCTCGCCAAGGGCTCGCTGTCCAAGCGCGATCAGGAAACCATCAAGCTCGTGGTCAGTGACGTCGTCGGCTGTGACTACTGCGTGGCCGCGCACAGTCTGCTCGGCAAGCTTTCGGGTCTGAAGCCCGAGGAGCTCAAGAACATCCGCGAGGGCAAGCCAACAGGTGATGCCAGGCGCGACGCCTTGATCCATTTTGTCCGCACGCTCGCTCAAACCAGCGGCACTGTCACCGACGGCGAGTTCGCAGCGATCAAGGCCGCCGGCTACAGCGATGCGCAGCTGGTCGACATCAGCCTCGCGTTCGCGACCATCACCTTCACCAACGTCTTCAACCGCATCAACGACACCACGCTCGACTTCCCTGCGGTCGCGTAACCGGCCGCCTTCGTCGAGGTTCAGGCAAGGAGCAAGCACAATGAACACGCTCATCAACACAGCACGCAATCCGCTCATCGGCTTCCTGGAGAAATCCGGCCTGCTCACGAGCGATCTCGATTACCACCTCGTCCGCGCAGCGATGGTGATCCTGTTTTTCTTCTTCGGTTACCAGAAGTGGTGGTCCTACGAGGCGGAGCGGCTGGTGCCCTATATCAGCAACGGCCCGCTGATCTTCTGGCTCTATCCCGTCTTCGGCCACCAGGGCGCAAGCTGGTTCCTCGGCGTCTCGGAGTGGACTTTCGGCGCGCTCTTGCTCGCGGGCTTCTCGGACAAGCGGCTCGGCATCCTCGGCGCCGCCGGCTCGACCGCAACCTTCATCGCAACGGTCACGATCATCCCCTTCATGCCTGATGGCTGGGACCCCGTGGCCGGCTTTCCGGCCATGACCGGCAACGTGCCGTTCCTGATGAAGGATGTCGTGCTGCTCGCGGTCTCGCTCTATCTGCTCAAGCAGGATGTGGTTCGCGTTCTGCAGCGATGATCCTTGCCACCGCTCCAGGAAAGCGGACCACCGCCGCCGGCGAGCCAACCGCTTGCCGGTGGCTTTTGGTTCACCTCTCCTTGGCGGGGAGAGGTGACTTTCAGATGCCGCTCCAGTTCACCGAATCTCGTCCGCGCTACCCCTTCTCGAACGCCTCGGCAAAACGCATCAGATATTCGCGGAAGACGGAAAGCTCTTTTGCTGAGAACGCATCGAACACCCGCGCTTCCATCGGCACGATGCGCTCGCGCGCGGTGACGAGCGCCTCGCGGCCGGCGTCGCTCATGTGGAGCTCGAGCACGTTGGGGTGGCGCGGATGAAACGAGCGCGTGATCAGGCCCTGCTGCTCCATCGATTTCAGCAGGATCATCATGGCTTGCGGCGAGACGAGGCAGGCCCGCGCCAGCGTCGCCGCGGTGATCCCCGGCTGCACGTCGAGCTCGTGTAGCGCCACATATTGCGCCGGCGTTAGCCCTACGAATTTAAGCGCGTTGCTCTTGGCGCGCACCATCGCCTGCTCGGCGCGCTTGACCAGCATGCCGAGCCGCAACTCCTCGTCCGCCGTCATCTGTGGCGCGTCGCGCCGCGTGGGTGGCGGCCTGTGCCTTGTCTTCACTGCCATGGCACGATCGAGCCGGTGCGGATCACGTGTCCGAAGCTCGCACCCGGCTCCTCGCGTCCGACATGGACAAGCTCGCCGTAATGCGCCTCATCGAAATCAGGATCGAGGGCAAAGTCGATGAGGGGGCCTGCGACCTCGTCGGGCTGTGGTGCGCCCGAAAGATCGAGCCACGGCCGCGAGGCGCCGGTGTCGATCAGTCCCGGCGAGATCGACGCGATCAGGATGCCCCGCGAAAGATCCTGCGCGCGGCGCTGCGCCGCCAGCACCCGCACCGCCGCGACCTGTCCGATCTTGGAGGGGATGTTGATCCAGGCCGGCCAGGCCTGTCCCGGCGCGCGGCCTGAGCGCACCGCATCGCGCCAGCGGCAGACGGCGTGGTCGACATCGTCGAGCGATGTGAGATTCGCAAAGCGCGGATGCAGCGCCGGGGCCAGCGCGCGCAGGCTGCCGGCGCGACTCGCCACCACGAGGAGCCGGCCGCCGTCGCGCAAGAGCGGCGCGAAGCTGCGCAGCATGTTGGTGGTGCCGAGGTTGTTGGCCTCGACATAATAGTCGATGACGTCAGCCGGATTATCCTCCGGCTGCACTCGCGTGTAGTGGTTGGAGAACACGATATCGATGCCGCCGTGACGATCGGCGAGATCGCCCGCGAAACGCTCGATCGCCTCGCGCATGGAAACATCCAGCACTTCGCCGCGGATCTCGGCCTTCGCGCCGGCGATGTTTTTCAGCGACTGCGCGACGCGTTCGCCATCGCGCCCGGTCAGGTACACCGTGTCGGTGGGATCGAGGCGACGGGCGAGCCCCTGCGCCAGGGAGAAGCCGAGGTTGCGCGTCGCGCCTGTGATCAATGCTACTTTGTTCATGGTTTTATTGTTATCAACATATTGATATGAGTCAAGGGGTGCGATTCGAGAAAACGACCTTTCGCCCTGCTGTTTCCTTACCGGCCTTGACGGGCGATGATCGGAGAGAACATCAAGAACGCCACGCCGAATGGCGGCGTCTTCGAGTTCCGGAGATGGCGGCTACGCCACGAATGCAGGAAGAGGAGATCGAATGCGTCTCGTCATCGGATCCGACCACGCCGGCTGGTCGCTCAAGCAGACCGTGATCGACCACGTCCGCAGCCTCGGCCACGAGGTCATCGACGTCGGCTCCCATGACGACAAGCCGGTGGACTTTCCGGATATTGCGCGTGCCGTCGCCCGAAAGGTGACCTCCGGCGAGGCCGCCCGCGGCCTTTTGGTGTGCGGCACCGGGGTCGGCGCCTCGATCGCCGCCAACAAGATGAAGGGCATCCGCGCCGCGGTCTGTCACGACGTTCATTCGGCGCATCAGAGCGTGGAGCATGACGACGTGAACGTCATGTGCATCGGCGCCCAGATCGTCGGTCCCTGGCTCGCCAGGGATCTGATCACCTCGTACCTCGCGGCCGAATTCTCCACCGACGAGGATTTCCGCCGCCGTGTCGAAAAGCTCCACCTCATGGATCGCGACGGCTGAAGTCTGCTACTGTTGCCGGCAATGATCCTCGTCTTCGGTTCCCTCAACATCGACCTGGTCGCCCGCGTGCCGGTCATTCCCGGCCCCGGGCGAACCGTGCTCGCGCCATCCTATGAGACCCATTTCGGGGGCAAGGGCGCCAACCAGGCCGTCGCCGCCGCGCGCATTTCCGGTGCGGGGAAGGTGGCGATGGCGGGACGGGTCGGCCGCGAAGGTTTTGGCGATGCCGCGATCAGGAATCTTGCGGAGAGCGGCGTCGCGACCGGCCTGATCGTCCGCGCCGACGAGCCGACCGGCTGCGCTTTCATCACGGTCGATGCGAGCGGCGAGAATGCGATCACGGTTGCAAGCGGCGCCAACATGGCCGCGCGCGCGGCCGATGTGCCCGACGCGTTCGTCACACCGGATACCATCCTGGTGCTGCAGATGGAGGTGCCGTTCGCGGAGGCGCTGGCGATGGCGCGCCGGACCAGGGCAGCCTCGGGCAAGGTGGTCTGGAATCTGGCGCCAGTGCCGGAGAAGATGAGCGGGGCGATGGTCCGCGATCTACTGCAGGCAACGGATTATCTCATCACCAACGAGCACGAGGCACTCGATGCAGCGTCCGCGCTCGGCACAAAGCCGGCCGATTTCGAAACCGCCGCCGCAGAGCTGGCGAAGGCGGGCCAACTCACCTGCGTCGTTACCGCCGGCGCACAAGGCGCCTTCGCCTTCGCAGCCGACGGCGTGCGTGTTCACGCGCCGTCGTTGAAGATTACCCCCGTCGATACCACCGGCGCCGGCGACACGTTCGTGGGCGCGTTCGCCTGCATCCTCGGCGAAAAGGCGTCGCTGAAGAAGGCACTTGAAGTCGGCTGTGAGGCGGCGGCGCTGAAATGCCTGAAGCTGGGCGCGCAGGACGGGATGCCGGCGAGGGGCGAGATCAGGGCGCTGCGTGCGTAAGCACGTCGCGATCCGGCCAGCGCTCGCGCCGAAGCCCATGCCGCGCTTGAGTTCGGGTGCGATCGTCGCCTGATTTGCCCGACGCCCCTGATTTTCCGAAATCGTGTCAAGCCCTGAAGCGAAAAATATTTCGCTTTATCGGAAGATGGAATCAGGTCTAGCTTCCGCGCCGTCCTGCTTCCACCAGAGGGGCGCTTCGCGATCGTCACGGACGTGGGAGGCGGGATGCGATGGACGCGGCGGCATCAGAAGACGAATGATGCCGAAGCGGACGGCGAAATCGTGTGGTCCTGGCCTCCCGACGCTGGGGTCAAGCCTGTCATGATGATTGACAGGCGACGGTGGCTAAAAAGCCCGGACACCGGGGAGATCACGTATAAGCCGTAAACCATTGCGCAGGGAGTGCCGGTGTTCCGGCGTACCTGTGGCGTTCTTTTTTGCATGCGAGCCGCGGGTGCGACTGGTGCATCCGGTGCTCCCTGCGCCCTCGTATCGACCGAGGGACGATGATGTCGCAAAACCCGGACGAATCGCGCCGCGGGAACGTCGAGGCTTGTCATCTGGAATGCTGAAGCTCGTCATTGCGAGCGAAGCGAAGCAATCCAGACTTTCTCCGCAGAGGTGGCCTGGATTGCTTCGTCGCTTCGCTCCTCGCAATGACGGTGCTACCCTCAAACGCGCAAGAAGAACAACAAGGGAAGGCGACGCACGTGGATTTCAGCCTGACGGAACAGCAGCGCAGCATGGTCGCAAGCGTGCGGGAGCTCGTCGAGAACGAGTTCAAACCGAACGCGGCCAAATACATGAACGGCAGCTTTCCGTGGGCCAACATGAAGAAGCTCGCCGAGATCGGCGTGCTCGGCATGTCAGTGCCGGAAGAGTATGGCGGCCTCGGTCTTTCGATCTTCGATACGGCGCTCCTGCTCGAGGAGATCGCCAAGGGCTGTTATGTCACGGCGATGGCGACGCTGGGAGAAGCCGGCGTGCAGACGCGCGTGATTGCGACCTATGCGCCGAAATCGATCCGCGAGCGCATCCTGCCCAAGGTCGTGAGCGGCGAGTGCATCCTCGCCATCGGCATGACCGAGCCCCACGCCGGCACCGATGTCGCGAACTATCGCACCAATGCCGACGTCAGGGGCGATCGCATCGTGCTCAATGGCGTGAAGACGCTGATCAGCCGGGCGAAGGAAGCCGGGATGTTCGTCATCTTCAGCCGCATCGATCGCAAGCCCGGCCGCGAAGGCATCGGTTGCGTCCTGGTCGAGCCCGACACGCCGGGCTTCGAGGTGACCGGCACCTATCACACCATGGGCGGCGAGAACCTGCACGAAATCCAGTTCAACAATTGCGAGCTGCCGCTGGAGAACCTCGTCATCCGCGAGGACGGCTTTCGCAAGCTGCTCACCGCCTTCAACACCCAGCGCTGCCTCAATCCGAGCATCTCGCTGGGGCTCGCCGAGGGAGCATTCGCCGAGGCCGTGAAATACGCTCGGGATCGCGAGGTGTTTGGCAAGCCGATCGGCGATTTCCAGGGCAACCGCTGGAAGCTCGCCGACATGTACAAGGACATCGAGACCGGACGCAGCATCCTTTATCGTGCCTGCGCAACCGCCGATCCGTTTCCAGATCCCTTCATGGCCGCGGTCGCCAAGGTGTTCTGCAACGAGATGGCCCTGCGCGTGACCAATGACGCGCTGCAGATGCATGGCGGCTTCGGCTTCACCGAGGAATATGCCGTCAACCGCCTCTATCGCGGCGCGCGCTACGGCACGCTCGGCGGCGGCACGTCGGAAACCCTGCGCGACCTGATCGGCAAGCACATCATGGCCGCCGACGGTCCGGATGATCTGTTCGGCTACGACATGGTGGGAAGGTGAAGCGTGGCTGCGCCAGTCCGTCTTCGCTTTCGCTTCGCTCAAGCTACGCCGGACACGCTTCGCCTTTCGGTCATGCGTGGCTGCGCCACGCGTAGCCCGAAGGGCGAAGCGTGGTCCTGGCCGGCGTCGAAGAATATCACCAAGCAACTGATAAACCACAACTTTGTTGTTAGCGAAAACCGAGAATACCATCAGCAATACCAAGCCAATGTTTCACAATTTCGGTTCGAATCCGCTTCGGGCTGAGCTTGCGAGATTGGGAGCTATTCTCGTCAATTCCCTGTGAGCCGCCGCGTCCTTGAAATCCTTGGCGCCTACGCTCCCCGGATGTTCCGCTGGATCGCGCTTCAGACGCTCTCGCGGGTTCCGGAAGCCGCTTCCGACCTTGCCGAACGCTTCTTGCCGACAAGGATTGCCGCGGCTTGGTGTCAGGAAGAATACGGCAGACTTGCACGCGCCTGATTCAGTCAGCTTCCGGCCGAGTGGCCGCGGGAGATCTTCGGCTACATCCAATCGAGTCGGTAGAGCTTCTTGAGAGATGGCATGCGAGCTTCGAAGCGCACTATAAGCGCAGGGCCGGTCCCGACGACGACCGCGCTTATATCGAGACATCATTCCGGGACATCGTGTGGGAATGGCAGGATGTCTTGCCGCCCGACCTGAAGGCGGCCTAAAGGCCCGAACACATGGCAACACCGACCAGCCTGCGACGTCAAGAAAGTCCTTGCCAATGCGGTCGTCCACACATGGCACGGCTGAGACATGCCAACGAGCACCGCGAATGTCTGCCCTCTGGGGCACCTTGGCCAATTCAGGAAAGCTTTTGGAGCTAGTTTGAAAGGTGAGCAATTTTGAACAGCCGACTGCCGCACCGTATGTTGTCTTGGGGATGAGGAGCGGCAAAGTGACGGATAATAAAGAACAGTCACCGGGCCTACGGATCCAAGATACGCAGCGCCGCTGTCCGGTCTGCGCCGCCTTTTGCCTCGCTCAACCCATACTCGATAGCCGCAAAGGCAAGTTGGTTCGTGTATTCCATTGTCAGTGTGGCGAACTCTTTTGGGTCGATTGAGGCCGAGTACTGGCCTTGACCGCGCCCGTTTTAGAAACGGCAGGGAGGGAGCCATGCCGGGTTTCGTGCATATTGTCGATGACGATGTGTCCTTCCGGAGAGCGGTGGAACGTCGTTTGACGAAAGCCGGTTACGGGGTCGCGACCTACGCTTCGGCTGAGCATCTGTTGGACCGCTTGCCCAGCGATAGCGTCCTCGGCTGCATCCTCCTCGACGTGCGGATACCGGGAATGAGTGGGCCACAACTCCAACGGCGCTTGAGCGAACTCGGTTCGACGTTGCCTATCATATTCCTGTCTGGTTATCCCGACATTCCGACTACTGTGCGAACCATTAAGGCGGGTGCAGTGAATTTTCTGACCAAGCCCATATCGTCGGAAGAGCTTCTTCGGGCGATTGAACAGGCCATTGCACTTCATACCTCGAAGTATCGCCAGAAGACGATGCTGGACATCGTTCGCACCCATCTCGCAGCACTGACGCCGCGCGAGCGGCAGGTCTTCAACTTTGTCATTCGCGGTGCAACCAACAAGCACGCCGCTCGCGCATTAGGCTGTACCGAACGCACCATTAAGGCTCATCGCCACAGGCTCATGGAGAAGATGCAGGTCCAATGCTTAGCGGAACTTGTGTCCGTTGCCGAGCGGATTGGCGTTCTTATGTAGATAGGCCACTCCGGCTGTTCACCCGTTGATGGCTTCAAGGTCTGCACCTGCATATCCGCCCGTTGTGAAGGGTTTCGGATGCGGCCCCATGAAGGTCGTGCCACGCACGGCGGGGGCGGCGTCCGAAAGCCTCCAAGGGAGGAAACCGCGCGTAAGGAACGTAAGGCGGTGCGGCAGGTGCTATGGGGATTTGAGTGCCGCGGGCGGGCTTGCTGATTTGGATGGAGCTGTTGCAACGAGTTGTACGACGGCGAAGCCGCTGACGAATGCGCGGTGGAAGGCGTCGAACTCCGAAGGTTGTCTGACGATTTGCGGCGGCAGGCGGATGTCTGGGCGTGCTCTGCCGTGGCCGGTCGAGGCGTGCCGTTATAGCAAAAAAGGCCGCTCCCATGAGCGGCCTTCCGATCATTCAAAAAACGCCCCGGTGTGAACCGACGCGTTTAGCCAAATTAGCGCTGGTCAGGCTTCTGCTGGCCACCTTGGCCGGGCTGCTGATGCTGCTGGCCTGGCTTTTGATCGCCGCCGCCCTGCTGACCTGGCTTGTTGCCCTGCTGGTTCTGTTGGTCCTGGTTATTCTGGTTCGCGTTGCTCATCGGATTTCCTTTCATGAGTATGCCGGGCCAATGGACGGTAGAAGCCTTCGTTCCTGGCCTCCGCCGAAAAGAAAAACAAGCTTGCCCTTGATATTCACCGGCTAAACCAGGGTACGGTGTAGGGCTATTTGGGCGAGCAACGAATGGAGTTAAGCGCTGAGAGAGGTTGTTTACATCAGCACTGCCGTGCGCCGAGCCCCCCGATGAATGAACGGGCGCAATAAGGTCCCGTTGCCGTCATGGCGAGGTATCCCGCTTTTGAAGGCTATAAATCCGTTCGAAGTGGGCCGGAATGGTCAGCAAAGCGCGCGAGTATATCGATTTTTGGGTTGAGAACAGCGTTCATGCGACGGAGGAGTATCGATCTCCGGGCGGTTCTCAGGATGTGACGGAATTAGTCCGCCGATTGGTCAAGGGTGCTAAAGGGCAAGTGCATCACCGAGCAGTCAATGCGGGACGAGGTCGGCGATCTGGCCAAATACGTGTGACAAGCTGAAGGCCGCCAACGCGGTGCGTGAGGTTCGCGGCGCCATCGCGTTCGCGGCGTCCTCGATGACGGCCGCATTCTCAACATTGCCGGCAACTACATCGCCCATGGCGTCCGCCACCGGGCGAGCGAGCTGGTGACCCGGGAATTGGGTCATCAGAGCGAGATCGAGCTTCAGACCAAACTGCAGAATGAGGTCGAGGCCGAGCGTGTGACCCGGCTCGATAAGATGCTGCTCACCGAGCAGCAGGAGCGGGGCGTGATAGACCTGCGGCCAAGAGAGGGGGCGACCTGGCTCGTCCGCGAAAACCGCAACCTCATGATCGGCCGGGTGCGCCACCTGGAGCGCTATGGAATAGCAACCGAGCTTGAGCCGGGACGATGGTCCCTGTCCGACCGCGCCGAGCAAGTCCTGAAGGATCTGGACTACCGCAATGAGGCCATCAACTCGATCCATCGGGCGCTCACCAGGAATGGTCTCGCCGAGGAGCGTGGTTCTGGCCAATTCGCTCTTCACAGCGAAGGCTTAGGCGAGAAGATCGTCGGCCGGGTCCTGACCAAGGGTCTGGCCGGAGACGAGATGGGGGAGCGGGTTTACCTAATCGTCGATGGCATCGATGGCCGGGTCCATCACATGGAGTTCAAGGATCCGAGTCGGATCGAGGAGGTCGGGCGGGACATGATCGTTGAAGCAGCACCCGCGGTCTCCGGTCCAAGACCTGCCGACCGCAACATTGCCGGCAATGCCGGGGAGGACAACGGCATCTACCGGCCGAGCCGGCACCTGGAGCGTATCCGCGACAGCTTTGAGCGGCAGGGCAAGGACCCCGAAGCGTTCGTGCGTTCCCATGTCCGACGCTTGGAGGCATTGCGCCGGGCTGGCCTTGTCGAGCGAATCGATGCCGACAATTGGAAGGTCCCGAAGGACATCGTCGCACGTGGACAGGCTTACGACCTCAGCCAAGGCGGCGATGGCTTGAGAATACGGACGCTCTCGGCCATCGACCTCGACCGGCAGATTGCCAGCGATGGTGCGACCTGGCTCGACCGACAGATTATTGCCGAGGACCGCTCGCAAATCAGGGACAGCGGTTTTGGCAGAGAGGTCAACAGAGCTATTAGTCGTCGGGCTCGGCAACTTGTCGAGATGGGTCTTCTTGCGACGGCAAAAGATGGCAACGTTCACATCCCTGTTGGCACCTTGTCGACTCTTGGGCGACAGGAGGTTGAGCGTGCCGGCCATCAGATGGCAAGAGAGCGCGGCCTAACGTACATGCCAGCAAATGCCGGTGAGTATATCAGCGGCCGCCTCGCTGGCGTCGCCAGTCTTGTCAGCGGACGCTTCGCCATGATCGACAACGGGCTTGGCTTTCAGCTCGTGCCCTGGCAACCCCTCCTCGAGAAGCGCATTGGCCAGCATATCGGCGGCCTTATGCGCGACGACGGTGGCATCGAGTGGACATTTGGAAGGAACAGGGGGCTCAGCTTGTAGTGCAGTCACTGCGAAGGACGCCCACTCCCTTCAATTGGGCCGGACCGCCGCCGCCCTGTTAAGGCGGGCGCGTGCCGCACCCTCGCTTCGCAGCTGGCGGGCCTGACAGGTCATCGGCGGCCCGGCCTAGGCTCGCCGTGCAATTGACGGGGATGGAAGCATCGCGCTTCACTTCTAAGATCGCGGGCTGAGGGTGCCATCATTTTCCGCGGCTTGCTTAGAAGAACAGCTAAAATGGCTGTTGATGCAATTCAGTTTGATAGCGGCGATTATTTTTGAGGCCTCGCTAGATGTTTTGCCTTGGCGTCGAGACACACGTTCGACCTTGAGCCAGCGCACGGCTGCAATGCCAGCAACCCCGCCGCCGGCCGGCGCCCCACCTTGAAGGCGGGACAACTGATCGGGTCGCGCGACTTTTGGCGGGTCTTTCTGCTGAAAAAACGCCCAGACATCCTTCCCTGCCTCGCTGTGACCCCACGCAGCACAACAAACAGCCACCAACGGTGACTGGCGAACGCAGGGGGCGACTCTCTGAAAGTTGGTCGGTCAGCTCCCATGACCCGTCCGGCGAGAAAGCGATCTTTTCCGGTATATCGACGGCGCGCACCGCGGAGAGGTTGATATTGGGTGCCGCAGTATCCATATGGATGATTAGCGCAAGCTGTTCTTTGCAATAAGGCGTGTCCCGGAACGCGACGCCTTAGCCTCGTCAATCCTATGAACGACATCGACTGACCGCACGTCGCTTGGACGTGGGCGTCTGGCGCGCCTTGTGCGTTTCTTGGGTCAGGAGAAATATGCCTGTCGAACACGCCTCCGTGCGAGCCGTTCGCAAGCCGTGGGGGGTTAGCGATCTGCAGCCCTGGAGCGGCATCGACGGTACGGTTGATGCCGTGGGAGAGCTGTGGTTCGAGCGGGCCGACAACGACGCTCCGATTCCTGCCTTGCTGCTCAAGCTGCTGTTCACTAGCAAGCCATTGTCCATCCAGGTCCATCCGGATGATACTTACGCGCGCGCGATGGGAATGCTGAACGGCAAGACCGAGGCATGGTACATCATCTCGGCAGAACCGGGCTCGCGGATCGGCGTTGGATTGGAGCGCCGAGTAACGCCGCAGGAGTTACGCGCGTCGATCCACGACGGCTCGATCGTCGAACTGGTTCGATGGCGTCCGGTCGAGAAAGGCGATGTCATCTTCATCCCGGCCGGCACGATCCACGCTCTCGGTGCCGGCATCGTGCTGGCCGAAGTTCAACAGCGCAGCGACACTACATTCCGCCTGTTCGACTATGGCAGTCAGCGCGAATTGCACGAAGACAATGGCGTGGCGGTGGCCAACGCATGGCCGCTTCGACCTGCGCAAAAGCCGACCCGCCTGACGGCTGAGCGGACGGTTCTCGTCGCCAGCCGATATTTCATTCTCGAGCGGCTTGATCTGCCCGAGGGCTCAAGCTGGGCGTTGCTCGCCGAAGCAGAGACCTGGGTTCTTGTTCTCGACGGCCACGCCGCGATCGGACTGGTCGCGGCATCGATAGGACAGGCGGTCTTCGTCGCCGGCGGCCCCACCAGCATCGAAGTCGGCGTCAATGGGTTGACCGCGCTCGTCGCCTATCCGGCAACCGCGCCGATCGGTTCGCTGTTGCAGCGGCTCGGCGAGTCATCGGTCAATACTGTTTCACGACGCGCCGCTGCCACTGCCGCTCCGGCGCTGATGGACCTTGCCCAGGTGCGAACGTGACGTCGCTCCGCAGGATCGCGGTGATCGGCAACTCGCTGCCACGCCGCTGTGGAATCGCGACATTTACGACCGACCTGCAACGCGCGATCTCGGGGTCCCGGCCGAATCTCGAGACTTGTATCGTGGCGATGACCGACCACGGTCAGGTCTATCATTATCCCGCTTCCGTCGCCTTCCAGGTCAAGGATGACGCGATCGAGGACTATTGTCGTGCGGCGGACTTTCTGAACGCCGGCCGTTTCGATATCGCCTGTCTGCAGCACGAGTTCGGAATTTTTGGCGGAGAGGCGGGCGCCAGCATCCTCGAGCTGCTTTCGCGCCTCACCATGCCGGTCGTGACGACGCTGCACACGGTGCTCGCCAAGCCGACCGTGGGTCAACGTGCGGTGATGGAACGCATCGTCGAAGGGTCCTCGAGGATCATCGTGATGGCCAACAAGGGACGCGAGCTGCTGCGCGGCGTCTATCATGTGCCAGACGAAAAAATCGAAGTCATCGCCCATGGCATTCCCGACTTTCCGTTTGTCGAGCCGGACGTGGCAAGGGCCAAGCTCGGATTCGGCGGCCGTTCCGTCATTCTGACATTCGGTCTGCTGTCCCCCAGCAAGGGCATCGAAGTCATGATCGACGCCATGCCCTCGATCCTGAAACGACGCCCCGACGCGGTCTATGTGGTGCTCGGCGCGACCCATCCCAATCTGGTTCGGGATCAGGGTGAAGCCTATCGCCAGAGCCTGCTGACGCGCGTGCAGCAACTCGGCATCGAGAAGCAGGTCGTGTTCCTCGACAAGTTTGTCGACCAGTCCACGTTGCTCGAATTCATTTCAATGTGCGACGTGTATGTTACGCCCTATCTCAACGAAGCGCAGATGACGTCGGGCACGCTGGCCTACAGCTTTGGCCTGGGAAAACCGGTCGTGTCGACGCCTTATTGGCATGCGCGCGAATTGCTGGCCGACGGACGCGGCGTTCTGGTTCCCTTTGGCGATGTGGCAGCGATCGGCAGCGAAATTGCCCAATTGCTGACCGACGGTCCTCGCCGGCAAGCGATGCGCGAGCGGGCCTACGCGGCCAGCCGATCGATGACATGGGAGCGCACCGCCGAACGTTATTTGGCTGTCTTTGAGAATGCGCGGCATGGACATTGGCTGAAGGTCATCGCGCGCGGCGAGCCGGACACGATCGCGCCGCACGGCCCCGCGGTGCCGGCCATGCAAACCGGTCATTTTCTGTCGATGTGCGATGATACCGGCCTGTTCCAGCACGCCGTACATTCGGTGCCGGATCGCTCGCATGGCTATTGCGTGGACGACAACGCTCGCGCGCTGTTATTGGCCTGTGCCCTCAACGGACCGGGCGAGCAGCCCCTTGCGGATGCGCTGACCGCGCGTTTTGCCGCCTTCGTGCAGCATGCCTGGAACCCGGACAGCGGGCGCTTCCGCAACTTCATGGGCTTCAATCGGACCTGGCTTGAAGACAAAGGCTCCGAAGACAGCCACGGACGGACGCTGTGGGCGTTGGGTGAATGCGCGCGCAAGGATGCCAGTCCGTCACGGCGCCGATGGGCGGCCGCCTTGTTCGCTGCTGCACTGCCGATCGTGAAAACCTTTCATTCGCCCCGCGCGTCGGCGTTCACGCTGCTGGGTCTCGACGCTTATTGCGCTGCGGCTCCCGATGATCATCAAGCCTGCGAGATTCGTCGTGCGCTCGCCGAAAGATTGATGTCGAGCCTCGCCTCGGTCGAGACGCCGGACTGGAAGTGGTTCGAGGAAGGCCTCGCCTACGACAACGCGCGACTGCCGCAGGCCTTGATAGCGACGGGCATGGCGACGCAGACACCGGGCTATGTCGACGCCGGCCTGAGATCGCTGCGTTGGCTGATGACACAACAAACGGCATCGGCGGGGTATTTCCGGCCGGTTGGTACGGCCAGTTTCGGCGAACTCCGGAAATCCCCTCGTACTTTCGATCAGCAGCCGGTCGAAGCGACGGCGACGATTGCCGCCTGCCTGACGGCGTGGCGCGCGAGCGGTGATGCCGAATGGAAGTCCATCGCCGCCAACGTCTTCGCCTGGTTTCTCGGCAGCAACGACCTTTCGCTCGCGCTCGTCGATGTCACGACCGGCAGTTGCCGGGACGGACTGCATCCCGATCGTGCCAACGAAAATCGGGGGGGCGAGTCGGTTGTGTGCTATCTGTTGGGTCTTGCCGAGATTCGGCAGCAAGCTCGCATCAATGTCAGCCTGACAACTGCCGTGGCGATTCACGCCGTTGGCGCTTGATTTAATGCCCGTTCCGACCAACCGAGGGCACGCCGTTGCACGCCACATTTCTGCATAGACAGGCGCTTTATTTGCGGCCCGATCCCGCGCGCGTCATTGTACGCCCGTTCAAGCCGGCGACGGAGCCGCGCGATCTCAACCCGACCGACAAGGCACGCGCCAACCACATCGTCGAACGCGTTCTCGCGCTTGAGCCGGAGGTTGCGGCCAGCCAGCTCGAGGATGTGCTGAATAATTTCGAGGGCCGGCATCGCAACCTGCTGGAGACGTTCGAGCTCCGTGCCGACGAGATGGAGGAGGCCTTCGCGGCGCATGGCGGTTTCTCCGAAACCCAGCGCCAACTCGTCGGCGCCTATTTCATGAACGAGTATTCGTTCGAAGCGTCGGCCCTGTTCAATCCGAGCATCGTACCGCACCCCGACCAGTCGGGGACGTCGACCGGCAGCCTGCGCTTTGTTCTCAGTCTGCGTGCCGTCGGCGAAGGACACGTGTCGTCACTAACCTTCCGCGCCGGCACCGTCGGGGCCGACGGCAGCATCGCGATCGATTCCACGGCCAGGCTCGCGTCGAGTCCCCGGCTCGGGCATTCGATGCCGGGACCGATCGGCGACGAGGTGGAGCTCGTCTTCAGGCCGGATCAGGATATCAGCGAACGCGTCATCTTTCCGGTAACGGACTCCCAGTCGCACGGCATCGAAGATGCCCGCTTCGTCCAGTTCACCGATGGCGGCCGGAAGACCTATTACGCGACCTATACTGCCTACAAGGGCACGGCGATCCGGTCCGAATTGATCGAGACCAGCGACTTCCTGACGTTTCGGATGTCGCCCCTCCAAGGCGCCGCCGCGCGCAACAAGGGCATGGCGCTGTTCCCGCGCAGGATCGACGGCAAATACGCCATGATCGCGCGACAGGACAACGAGAATCTCTATCTCGTCTATTCGGACGACCTGTACACTTGGGAAGGCGGCCTGGCCATCCTCAAGCCGCAATTTCCCTGGGAGTTCGTGCAGATCGGCAACTGCGGCTCACCGATCGAACTGGACGAAGGCTGGCTGCTGCTCACGCACGGTGTGGGGCCGGTCCGGAAATATTCGATCGGCGCGGCGCTGCTCGACAAGCGCGATCCCTCCAAGGTGCTAGCGCGTTCAAGCGAGCCGTTGTTGCGGCCCGGACCATCCGAACGCGAAGGATACGTCCCCAACGTCGTCTATACGTGCGGCGCCATAAAGCACAACGACCAGATCATTCTGCCATACGCGGTATCGGATACTTACTCCAATTTTGCGACCGTCAATATCTCGGCGCTGATGCAGGCGATGCGGGCCTAGTTGCGATCTCCGCGAAGGCAAGGCGCGGCATGCAAGTGCGTTCGACCCATGATGCGAGGAGAGGTGATGGCCCGCGAAACGATTTATTTCGTCCAGTCATTCAACGCCGGCCGAGGCAGCAATCTCAAGGCCGATGCTCCCATACCCTGTAAATCGGCGACAGCGGCCGTCCGAACGGCGGAGCGACTGGCGCCGAGCAAACTCGGCGTCGTTGCCTTCTCATCCACCGGGGATCCGGAAATGGGCGACTATGATGACGAGCCTACGGTCATCTTCCGCATGGGCAAGTTTCCTTCCGCCTTTGACTGAGATCCCGGTGGTGATGCGTGCTGGCGCAACAGCTCGCGCGCGATCGCGAGCCTAACAACGCGCGCGGCGTGTTCGAGCTAACGATCACAGCGGGGCCCTTCTTTATCATCTGGGCCTTGATGTGGGTTGTTCTCGCCCACGGCCATTGGAGTGGCTTCCTGCTGATGGTGCCTGCGGCTGGTCCTCCGTCTCTTCATGATCCAGCATGATTGCGGCCACCGCGCGTTCTTTCACGGCCGCCGTGCGAACGACTGGGTCGGCCGCGCGATCGGCGTTGTGACCCTTACGCCTTGCTCTTAAGCACCGCCACGTATTCCGCTCTACAATCTGAGTTGCGGCATTGAAAGCCGTGTGAAGGCGCGTCAATCATGTCCGCCGCCAGACCTGCCATATCGGCCTAGAGGGTTGGGTGGACTCGGCAAGCTCTTCATGCCAGCATCCTGAAAGTCGATCAGTGAGCGCGTTCCACCGCCTGCGCATTCGGTGATCGCGCTGGCGATCTTCTTGCGTAACTCAGGCGAGTCCTTGTCGCCGGGAATCCTCTTTACAACAATCGCGTCGATGGCGGAGCGCTCTCAGGTGTTCGTGTTTGCTGAATAGTTCGCTCGCCCGAGGCGTAACCGAACTGGGACACTCCGAATTTAGGCTGCTAACTGAGACGGCCCTATTCAGACGCGCGCTATGATAGATTCCGCCGATTGGCAATGCGCACAATAGTAGATTCTCCGATCAAACCCGGCTTTATCCGGCTCGATCCTCGTCAACACCAATGGCCTACCACATCTGGAACAGGGCGGCCGAAGATTGTTGGCGAACTTAAAATCCAAGGGGTCCATGGTGACGTGGACTCAATGTACCGTTCGGCTTGGAGCACGTAACCCAGGCGATGCCAGCCACCCATTAATATGCGACGCGACATCAAGCTGACGAATCTTCTCCAGAAGCTTGTTGCGGGTTAGGCCGGGATCGGACCGACTCGCTTCGGCTTCGAGTCGCTTCTTTTCTTGGGTGAGGCGTTCGTACAGTGTCGGGGATTTGTTGAAGAGCCAAGTCATAGACACTCCTTCCAATATTGGGCGGGAGCGTTACCGGACTCTCAGTCACCGATATGGGCCATATGACAGCGCGGTGATGTAAAGGACTACGCGCTTAATTTGCCCCGAAGTCCATCTAATTCGTATTTCGTCCCTGCGCGCGGGGCAGCCTTACTCCATGTCCTCGATCCAACTGAGCTAGCCGCGAGAAAGAAGAGGACGGCCAGCGCGATCCGGTCCATCGCTATTTCCATGGCTGCAGGTCGAGTTAGTTGGCCTGTCGCGCTTTCTTGAGAAGTAGATCGCGTTGGCGGCTACTAACTGAGGCGGCCTCAATTCTTGCGGCCGACCTCAATCTCGATGGAGAACCGGACGGACATGACTTGCCCCTTGTGGTCCCGGACCTCTATCGAAATTCCTCCCGCCCTAATGGGCCAGCGTAACACCTCCCGTATTGCGTCTGCCAGGGAGTCAGTTGCTTCTTTCTGCACGGCTTCCAGGCTGCGCAGCTCCGTCCCTTCGTCATCAACGCAGAGTCCGTCCCAGTCTCGCTGATCGAAATAATAACGCATTTAGTTACGTTCCCATTGGGCGGGAGCGCGGAGCGTCTCTCAGTCACCGATGTTGGCCAAGTCCGGGCGGTGATGGGGATCAATTTAACAGGTCAGTCCGCGTTCCAAAATCGATTTAGGGCACCTCATAATTTCACTTAAGACAAATGGGGTTGAACACGGACAGCACCCAAGCCGACCGCTGAGAACAGATCGCAAAACGGGAACGGAAAAGAACTTCCGCAAACGGGCAAAACAATTTCCGGCTCGGGTCCCGTATTCGCCCGGAATCCCCAGGCGCCCCGCTCTTCTAAGCTGCGCGCCTTTAATGGCTAACTGGCTAACTGGCGTTCCATTCAACTTTTCAAACACTGCCGCCGAGTTTGCATGTGCATAGACCGCGAACTTTTCGGGGCCCACGCCGTCGGGAATCGGGCCCGCCGGGCAGATCGCGCCATCGAGGCCTACCGTGGCGCCGCAATAGTTACGGTTGCCGGCGCATCGTCCGTCACCGTCGGGAGGATCGCCAAAGCCATTCTCGATCCGCTGGAGCGCCCTCCTGCCCACGGTCGTCACCGCTTCAAACCAAAACGGCGGCCTGACGTGCCCCGTCGATCCTTCCGCCCAGCCGCCTCACTCGTCGCTCTTAATTTCGGGCTTGTCATACAAAACCGCGTTCAAGAGCGAACTATGAACTTCGATCTTTCCATTATAGGTGATGAAGCCGAGCTTGCGAAACTTGTTCATGAAAAAACTGACACGGGAGCGGGTTGTGCCGATCATCTCGGCAAGCGTCTCCTGGCTAACCTGCGTGGTGATGGGCTGTGGGGCGCCATCCTTTCCGAAATTTGCCAGAAGCAGGAGAAGACGCGCGAGCCGTTTCTCGCTCGAATTGAATAACTGGTCTATTAGGTCTTCTTCGATGCGGCTGTTTCGACTTAGAAGATATGCCATGAACAATTCGGAAAACTGTGGCTCGCTTTTGAGTGCCGCGAGCATCGCGGCTTTCGTGATGGAAGTGACCACGCATTCTTCCATTGCCGTCGTTGTTGAAATTCGCAAGGGATGGCCATTCAGGCATCCTTCGCCGAAGAATTGTCCGGGCTCCATGATTCCGACCACGGCTTCCTTGCCCTGCTCGGAGACAACGAGAACCTTGATCTTTCCCTTTTGGATGTAGAAAACAGAATCTGCGGCGTCCCCCTGCGAAAAAACGACCGCGTTCTTTTCAAAATTCAATATGGTTGTGCCCTCGCTGACCTTGGCGAGAAAGAGATTTGGATCAAACAAGCTTTTCGCCGCTTTTGACATGAGGCCCTTGCGCCCGGTGTTGACCTTAGTTTAGCAGATCCGGCGGCCAGCATATTAGGGAACTTGGCTGTTTTGCGCCGGCGAGCCTTGCGCATGGACGCCCGCGGCGGTCGCTTCATGGAAGGGGAAATTGCGGCTCTACCTGATCCTGAAACGAATCTACCTCCGGGCCAACCAATTCGTGGTGGCTTGGTTCCCGCGAGTACACCCCGCGTGGCCGTCCGGCAAACCAGATTTAGCGGTCTGTTTGATTCATTAACTTTTCCGATGTGAGCAATATTGATCAGCAGCCTTGGACTCGGGAAAGCATACTGTCCCAATATCGACGATCTCATTTTAGTTGGTGGGGCGTTCAAATGAGTTCTCTTCAAAAGCGCGCTGGAAACGTCATTGACCCGCGCCTTACAGCGATTGCCAACACGACAGCCAATCTAAGAACTCAAATGCAGGAATTAGACGGGCTACGTGACCGGATCAGGAAGGCGCGCCTATCGGCTCGCAGATCGCGGTTCCCGGTTGTCCAACGCCAAGGGCGTGAGCGCCGCGACCAATGGTCCTGCGGAATTGAGTCGCTTTGTGGGTCGGACAAGCGTTAACGCCGCCTCAGTCGGTGCTGTCCGCAATTCTTCCTTTCCCCGCGCAAATCGTGCACTTTTCCGGATAGATCTTGTGAGTTGCCAGCATGGGCTGCTTCACAGTGGGGAAGCCCGTTCCGTTGCAGGCCGTGCAGGTATGCTCTTTGACCTTCGGCGTCACGATGAACCTTTCAGGTTGCCCTCAGTTCGCGGCCTCTTTCCTTTGTGCGGCTAAAAAATGGACTCCGTGAGGGTTGCGCACCAAAGACCATTCTTAGATGCCAAAGGTCAGCTTGCAGCACCCGTCACAAAATTATCATGTCGGCACGTCTGCGCTGTGCAATTTTGCTCACTCTCGCCGAAAATTGCCCTGCGACGCCTGGATTCCAGGCTGAGCAATATTGCTCAGTAAAATATCGAGAAATGGATCAGTGTCCGGGTTCGGGGAGCGGTCTCTCGACCAGGAGCCGAAAGTGAATCTCATCACGGCATTTGTCGCTGCGCGAGATGATCGGCTCGTCGATGCCGTCAGCGCTGCGCGGGCCCGCGTGACGCGGTCCCGGAAGGGGCGGCGAATAAACGTGCTTTGAATGCACATGTTCGAAAGCAGTCCAGAGATGTTTGAAAGCCGACCAGAGGAGCGCGTGCTGGCGCAACAGCTCGCGCGTTATCGCGAAGCCCAACAACGCGCGTGGCGTGTTCGAGCTGACGATCACAGCGGGGCCCTTCTTTATCATCTGGGCCGTGATATCGATCGTTCTTGTTCACGGCCATTGGAGTGCTCTGCTGCTGATGGTGCCCGCGGCGGCCCTGGTCGTCCGTCTCTTCATGATCCAGCATGATTGCGGTCACGGCGCGTTCTTTCACGGTCGCCTTGCGAACGACTGGGTCGGCCGCGCGATCGGCGTTGTGACCCTCACGCCTTACGATTACTGGCGACGGAACCATGCGCGCCATCATGCGAGCTCAGGCAATCTCGATCAGAGAGGCGTCGGCGACATCGACGTATTGACGGTCCGCGAGTTTGTCGCGCGACCGCGATGGCGCCAGATACTTTATCGCCTGTATCGGCATCCGATCGTGATGTTCGGCATAGGTCCTGCCTATTTGTTCATCCTGCGGCATCGGTTGCCGATCGGGATGATGCGAAACGGCTGGGCGCCCTGGCTGAGTACGATGGGTACGAACGCCGCCATCGCGATTCTGATCGCTGGGATGATCCGGCTGGTCGGCGTGGGACCTTATCTGCTGGTGCATCTGCCCATCATGATTCTGGCTGCATCGATCGGCGTCTGGCTGTTCTATGTCCAGCACCAGTTCGAGTACACGTCCTGGTCCCGCGGTGAGGCCTGGCGTTTTCACGAAGCCGCGCTGCATGGCAGTTCGTACTATCACCTGCCGGGTGTCCTGCGTTGGTTCACGGCGAACATCGGCGTTCACCACGTCCATCACCTGTGCAGTCGAATTCCTTGTTATCGGTTGCCGGATGTATTGCGCGATCACCCGCAGCTCGCTGCCGTCGGACGAATCACCCTGTTCCAGAGCTTGCAGTGTGCACCGCTCGCCTTGTGGGACGAGAATGGGGGGCGTCTGGTTTCATTTGGAGAGGCGGCCGTACATCGAGCGCCCGTTCAGGCAACGGCCACCGGATTTTCGTTTCAGAAATTATGGGCGACCAGGTCGTAAGAACCCCTGCTTCCGCGAACATAAACCTTGGCGGCAGCAGCGCATATCCGGTCACGGTTGGAATCGAACGCGTTCAGGAAACCGGCCTCGTCGGGGCGGGTATCTGGCTGGATGTGCCGGAGCGCGGCCTCGTTTATGAAGAAGGATGCCTCCATTGCGCTATCATATCCCCAGAACCGCACGGCATGCCGGGTTCGGTCGTAGGAGCGGCTATAATTTGGGAACGCAATCATTGCCTGGAACCGATCAAGTTGCCAGTGCACGAGATCCGTGCCGGCCTGCGCACGATCTGCACCAGATATTTCGATGGCCACAGTCCTCACCGCAACGCCGAAAGGCTGCGCTCTCATCTATGTGGCTACGCTGAAATCGGATTACAATGCGGGCCATCCCGGCCGAATAAATAAGTCGCGCAGAGCCTCGTTATCCGGCGAAAGGTCACCATATGTCTGATATCACCGCGCGCCCCCCGGCCGTTATCGGTGACTGAGAGCTTCGCGCTCCCGCCGCGACCAAAGGCGGTCAATATGTCATATGTCAACAAATTCAGTATTCGGGAGTGGCTCGTGCCCCCGATATTACTGCCGATCTTTCTTGTGCTGTTGGTCGCCGCTGTGATGCTTATTCGGTGGTAATTCACCTCGACAGAGTCCCGCTGTCAGCTCAGGCAAAAAGTTCGTTTGTGGTCAAACGACCCTTGGCATCGCTAGCTGACGAACTGAACGTTAGGGCGACGGCCGCCCTGAATGCAGCTCGCGAAATGCCGCCGGGAATTCGGCGTACGAGGGCGATGAACAAGGCAATGATCCTTCGCAACGCCGCAGAAATTCACGAGCATTTCCTCGGCAAGGGCGATGCACCGGCCAGATGAAGGCCGGTCGGTGGCCCCTCCGGGTCCACCGACGAGATGGTGCCACCCATGCGGGCGTTCGAATTGGCGCGACTTCAAAACGAAAGGGGTCAGCATGTTCAAATCCCGGCAGTATCGCGTGAAAGCAGCTGAGTACGGTCAACTCGTCAAGAGCTCGGCTGACGTTGAGGAAAGCCAAAAATACCAAGACCTGGAGGACCGCTTCGTCGCTCTGGCGAATAACGAGCGTAGCCTCGCAGATGCTTATCATGATGCCGTGCACGTTGACGAATCGGACCGGACCCGCGGCGAGGTCCTTGCTGCCGAAGAAGAGCAGGTTTTGCGCTGTCTCGGCGCGGCGATCATCATGCAATGGAACAGCTTGCCGACGTCGCTGCAACGGGAGATCTTCGATACCGCCGGGTCGGTCGGAAAATTGTGGGAGACAGCGGCGCTCCGCGGGCAGATCGCCCGATTTCTGCACAAGCACAAGAATGAATCCGGTGGCGTGCCTTTGAAAGACACGGCTGGCGATGCGAGATCCGGCGCTGCGGCTTTGTTGCGGTGGGATAACGAGGGAGGCGCAGTTCGCGACGGACTGCCGATGTGAATGAATGCTGAGCATAGGAGGATTTTCGATGTCACTTGCACAATTCAGCATCGATGACGGACCCCATAACATGGACGGGCTGCGGCTTTTTGCCCTGGATGGAGCTGAACGGGTCGAGGCGTTTGTAGGCCGCAAGGTACTGGACGTCTGGGCGGAGTCCGTCGAGCATCGCGGAGGACGACAAAGTCTGCTCCGTGATCAATATAACGCGCTTGGCAAGCTGAACCTTGCCGCGCTTCAGCGAATCGTAAGCGGAAAATACCAGCGAGGCGCCGCGTCCAACCGACAGCATCCCTTTGTCGAGGTATTGTTCTCGGACATCACGGAAAGCGGCGAGGATCTGAATTTAACCGAACTCGTGCGCGAACCTTTGCCGCCGGCATTTCATAGGCAATGAGCAACCGCGAAGAAGCAACGATGAAAAAACCTGTTCTCTCAATTGACGAGCCGGAGCCGAAGAAGGCGGTGCGAGCCGACTGGCCTCCCACCGAAGGGTTCGCGACGATCGTCGATGGCCACTTCAAGTCAGAGTTCGACACTGCCGAGGCTGCTGAAACATCGGGCCGGGAGCTGAAGTCGGCTTATCCGAGACTCCAGATCGAAATTTATGACGCCGCCAATAAGGTCCGCACGTTGTTGGGCTAGCGATCTTGACTATTTCGTTCCAGGGATCGCACTCGCTTATACCACGCGCATATTTCTCGATGGTCCAGTCCGGGTTGTCGCGCCATCCTTGAAATCGGTGTGTTTAAATGTCAGGCTTACTTGCCTGAGACCCCGTCAACTCCATGCCGTTATCATCGTCGACGACAGAAAGGCCAGGCATCGCTGCCGGACCTTTCTTTTTCTTTTGAGCACTGAACGGTTGGAGTTAGAAATCCATACCACCCATGCCTCCACCCGGAGGCATGCCGCCAGCGCCGGCACTCGCGTTTTTCTTCGGCACTTCGGCCACCATGGCTTCGGTGGTGATCAACAGCGCGGCAACGGAGGCCGCGTTCTGGATGGCTACGCGAACAACCTTGGTCGGATCGATGATGCCCTTGGAGATCAGGTTGACGTATTCGCCGGTCTGGGAGTCAAAGCCGTAGGAGTATTGGTCCTTCTCCAGGATTTTGCCGACGATCACCGAGCCGTCTTCACCGGCATTGATCGCGATCTGGCGGGCCGGATAGGACAGCGCCTTGCGGACGATCTCGACGCCGGTCTTCTGGTCGTCGTTCTTGGTGCGAAGCCCTTTGAGGTGCTGGGAAGCACGGAGCAGGGCGACGCCACCGCCCGGCACGATGCCTTCTTCAACCGCCGCACGGGTCGCATGCATCGCGTCATCAACGCGATCCTTGCGCTCCTTCACCTCGACCTCGGTCGCGCCGCCGACGCGGATCACCGCGACGCCACCCGCAAGCTTGGCCAGACGCTCCTGCAGCTTCTCACGGTCGTAGTCCGAGGTGGTTCCCTCGATCTGCGCCTTGATCTGATTGACCCGTGCCTCGATGTCGGCCTTCTTGCCGGCGCCGCTGATGATGGTTGTGTTCTCCTTGTCGATCATCACCTTCTTGGCGCGACCGAGCATGGCGAGCGTAACGTTCTCCATCTTGATGCCGAGATCTTCCGAAATCGCCTGACCGCCGGTCAGAACCGCGAGGTCCTGCAGCATGGCCTTGCGGCGGTCACCGAAGCCCGGCGCCTTTACGGCGGCGACCTTGAGGCCACCGCGTAGACGGTTGACGACCAGTGTGGCCAAAGCCTCGCCTTCGACGTCTTCGGCGATTATCACAAGAGGCTTGCCACTTTGCACTACGGCTTCCAGCAACGGAAGCAATTCGTTCAACTGAGATAGCTTCTTCTCGTTAATCAAGACGTAGGCATCTTCCATTTCCACGCGCATCTTGTCGGCGTTGGTGACGAAGTAGGGAGAGATGTAGCCGCGGTCGAACTGCATGCCTTCGACGACCTCGAGTTCGGTCTCGAGCGACTTGGCTTCCTCGACCGTGATCACGCCCTCATTGCCGACCTTCTTCATGGCGTCCGCGAGGAACTTGCCGATTTCCACGTCGCCGTTGGAGGAAATGGTACCGACCTGGGCGATCTCCTCGTTCGAGGTGACTTTCTTGGAGTTCTTGACGAGGTCCGCAACCACGGCTTCGACCGCGAGGTCGATACCGCGCTTGAGGTCCATCGGGTTCATGCCGGCGGCAACCGACTTGGCGCCTTCACGGACGATCGCAGCCGCGAGCACGGTCGCGGTGGTCGTGCCGTCGCCGGCCGCATCCGCCGCCTTAGAGGCCACTTCGCGGACCATCTGGGCGCCCATGTTCTCGAACTTGTCGTCGAGCTCGATCTCCTTGGCGACGGTGACGCCGTCCTTGGTGATGCGAGGAGCGCCGAACGACTTGTCGAGCACCACGTTGCGGCCCTTCGGGCCAAGCGTCACCTTGACCGCGTTATTGAGGATGTCGACACCGCGCAGCATGCGATCGCGGGCTTCGACGCCGAATTTGACTTCTTTGGCTGACATAATGATCTCCGTTTTCGACGGTCCCAATCCCACAGGCCGCGCAACCGCGCGAGTTCTCGAGGGACGAGATTTTAGCTTTCGGCCTCATCCTTCGAGATGCCGGCTGCGCCGGCTCCTCAGGATAAGGAGAACTGGCCGCGCTTACGCGGCCTTCTTCTTGGCGGCGGGCAGATCGGTGAGAACACCCATGACGTCGCTCTCCTTCATGATCAGAAGTTCCTGACCATCGAGCTTGACCTCGTTGCCCGACCACTTGCCGAACAGCACGCGGTCGCCGACCTTGAGGTCGATCGGGATCAGCTTGCCGGCTTCGTCGCGGCCGCCCGGACCAACGGCGATGACTTCGCCCTGGGACGGCTTTTCCTTGGCTGTGTCAGGAATGATGATGCCGCCAGCGGTTTTGTCTTCGGCGTCGATGCGCTTGACCACGACGCGGTCGTGGAGCGGACGGAATTGCATGCGATCCTCCTTGCCTTTTTGATTATTTCTGGATTGGCAGTCGCAATGAACGAGTGCTAGCCGCTGCTCACATAAGCCTGCGCCACTGAGACACAAGGGCCTCCGCCCGCGATGTTGACGATAACTTGAGTTTCCCAGGTAAAGCGAGCGCCGGCCTGCGGGTCCGTTACGTCACGCGTTGCCCTCGCGTTCGCCCCTCGTGGACGCATCAATTCTCAAGGCCGTTTTCGATCCCGTCGACCCGCAGCTGAAGTCGGCAACAAGAAAGGCCGAATGAATTGGACAAGTACAGATTGCTATAAAGGAACTTATTCTCGTTTTGGTTGTTGTATTGCCGACCCCCAAAAGTGGAGGGATCGAAGATGAAAAAGTCAGCAGCCCCAAATGGTCAAATCACTGTCAGCCCTTGCAGTACTCGCGCTCCTCGGAGCGTCGGTAATCGCCTTGCCCGGGTTTGCTCCCAAAGTGCAAACGGATGATGTTGCGGTGCTGGCCAAGGGCGACCGGCTTGAGGTGCGAGCCTCTGCCTCGAATTGCTCAACACAGGTCTGGCCAGATTTCGCCGCATCCTGTTTGCGAAACGCGGGCTCTGGAGCGAAAATCCTGGAAGCCCGTCTTGTGACCGCCCGCCGATAGCAGCGGGTCCCGTCTCATCCATTTCTCTTGCCGACGTATCGGATACTTCATGACTTGTTCCGCACAGCAGGGCGACGTTGAGATCAGCCGCCTCCAAACGTGGCGATCTGCAAGGAAATCGGTGAATAGCTGGCCATTTGTATGAAGCCGAAGCCCCCTGGGATGCCGCCGCATTTGCTGATGCTCATGAAACGATTGCGCGATGAGCCTCTATCACGTCTGCCCGCCTAATTCGCTCGAGTCATGGTGCCTGTCATCGCTCGAGATGACACGCTGTCGAGCGCTGCGAATTAGCTCGCTATCCTTGCTTGAAAGGCGCAGCAATGATCGATGTCGTGGCGCTCGGCAGGCGCTAAACGGCCGGACGATCGCTGTACCAACGTTCGCTTCGGGCAACTCAAATCGGCTCCCTGTGAGAGAGTGAGGTTATCCATGTCGACAGATTCAACTCAGGTGCCGAACGTACTCGTCGTGGAAGACGAGATGATTCTGCGCATGCGCGCGGTCGATCTTGTGGAGGATGCCGGGTTCTGCCCCATCGAGGCCGTCAATGCCGACGAGGCAATGTCGATTCTCGAGTCTCGCTCGGACGTCTCCCTGCTGTTCACCGATATTCAAATGCCCGGCGGCATGGACGGCCTGAAGCTCGCCCACGCGGTGCACGAACGCTGGCCCTCAATCAAGATCATACTGGTTTCCGGTCAAGTGAAGCCATCTGACGCGGAAAGGCCCGCGGACAGCCGGTTCTTCGGCAAACCGCTTGGCGTCGAGCAAATGATTACCGAGTTGCAGGCGATGGTGGGCGCGGGCGCACTAAGGATCGTTCCGAACGCAACCGATTGGCCGGCGGATCAGGCGCTGCACGCCATGGAGACGGTTGATCCCTCGTCCCGATCCGCACAAGAGGCCGTCCTCTCAGCGGAGAACGACAGCCTTCGCCTTCTGCTCGAACAAGCCGGGACAGACGCGCAGGCCCTACTAATTCAGGCTGGGATCGAAGCCGAGCAGCGCGATGCCGCCCACAAATTGCAAAAGCTGATACTCGGGGAACTTCATCATCGCGTCAAGAATACCCTTGCCATGGTCAGCGCGATCGCGTCCCAGAGTTTCCGTGGAGCGTCAAGTATCGAGCACGGACAGAAGGCGATGGAAGGCAGGCTGATCGCGTTAGGACGGGCCCACGATTTGCTGATGCAGGTCAGTTGGGCAAACGCGAGCCTTACGCACACGTTAAGCAGTGCGACGGAGCCCTATGACAGCCAGGGGGACAGACGCTTTCATTTCAACGGACCGGATATCAGGATTACCTCTGTAGCCGTCATTGCACTTGCGATGACGTTCAACGAGCTGTGCACCAATACTACTAAATTTGGAGCTCTGTCCGTCCCGACAGGCCGCGTGGAAATCGCATGGACGATAGACGAGTTGAAGCAGAGACTCCGCCTTGTTTGGACGGAAAGGGGAGGTCCGGCGGTCGAGCCTCCAAAAAGGCGAAGCTTCGGCACGAGAATGATGGGCTCTCTCGGCCAACAATTGACCGGTCAGGTCCAACTCGTTTACGAACCGGGTGGATTCATCTACTCGTTGGATGTGCCACTTGGCTCAGTCGCGGCGGTCGCATGAGTACTGCTATTTTCCGGCTATTGGCACCTTTGAGACATGCCGACGAACCCTAAGAATGTCCGTTCGCCGGGTAGCCCCGGAGGTCGTTTGCTCAGATCGTGCTTTTCCGGCTTTGACTGTCAATCGGCTCCCAAATATTGCAGGCCGAATGACAACGTACATGTCGAACTGCCTCAGGGCTTCTGCTGCGGAGCGCATCACCACGACCATTGAGCCAATCTGGACGAGAAACGGCATCAGGATCAAATCGCTTTGAGACTGCGAAGAACAACACGAATTCCCGACACGGGACGCAGAAAAAAGTCTTTCCTGACAGAATCATCGGCTGCCTGCATTGCGGACAATTCATTTCGTCCAAAGCTCCGAAACCGGAGCTATGTTCCTAGGTCGGAGGCTGCTGAAGGCCTGGTGACTGCGCCCATTGATCGATACCGGCGACTATGATCATGAGCAGATCGAGCGCGCGCGAGAAGTCGTCAAATTTGCAAGGAAGGTGTTGGCGGAGTCGGATCCCTCCATTCTGCTTCGCTGGCGCACGCGCGAAGCACCCTCTGATGGCCAATAGCTGACACTCGCGTGATAGGGCCTGTTTCGCCAATCGTCCCACCAGCGCACCGCGTCGAATGTTTACGCCCCCTGGTTTCCATGCTCTGGCACCCTCGATCGACTGAGGACCGAAACGTCCCCCTGAATGAGCGTGAACAGTGTGAATATGGGTGTGGCACTCGAAACAGGGCACCGCGCATCGCCGCCAATCACCGAAGCGGCATCTCGAAGGTGAATTTTGTTTCCGTAGGGGTCGACGTTGCGGACAGGACGCCGTCGTGAGCCTTGGCGATTTGTGAGGCAATGTGCAAGCCGAGCCCCAAGCCCTGTCGGCTGGCGCGCATTTCGCCCCGGAAAAATGGCTCGAACAACTTTAACATAGCCGCTTCGGGAATGGGCTCACCTCCGTTCGCAACGGAAAATCGGAACAATCCATCGGTTGTTTCCGCATGCACGCGTACAGCCTCGTTTGCTGACCCGTGGCTGAGCGCATTCCCAACCAGATTGGAAACCAACTGGCCGACTCGAGATCTGTCGCAATTCGCCGGTGCTTTGATCGCGTAGACGGCATCGATTTGACGGCCCGGTGAAGACAGCCGCAATTCGTAGATGACCTGGTGCAGAACGGGCTCGAGCAGGACGCGGTCGTTGCGATCAAGAGTGATTCCCCCACCAAGTCGTCCACGCGCAAAATCGAGCACGTTGTCGATCAGGCCTGCCATGCGCATGATGGTCGTCTGCATCATCGCAACGACTTGATGCTCCTTTTCCGTCTTCGCATCGCGCCCGATTATTCTTGCCCCGGCACTTATCGACGCCAGCGGATTACGCAGGTCGTGACCCAGCACTGCGATGAACTGTTCGCGCAATTCCGACGCCTCGCGCTCGCTTGCCAGACTGCTGGTTGCTACTTCGCGAGCCTGCAACAGTTCCTGTTCGTAACGACGCCGATCTGTAGCCTTAAACATCGCAAGTCGAATAAAGGTGGGCTGGCCCTCGGTGCCGCGTCGTTCCAGCGCATTGCATATCAATTGGATCAGCCCACCATCAGCCTTAAGCATGTCGATGGCGAACTCGTTGAAGTAACCTTGCATCCTCAGCAACGGCGCCAAGTGGGTCTCATAATAGATGCGGCCCGCTATGTTGAGAAAGTCGCTGAATCGCTTGCCAATCATCTCATCCGGGCCGCGGCCAACCCATCCGAGCAGCGTCTGGTTCACAAGTTCGATGCGACCATTCGTCTGCAGCGTAAGGTAGCCGCACAGCGAATTCTCGATCATGTCCTGGTAATCATCGATCCGCGGATCACGCACGGCAAGCTCAGACAAACGCGCGCATGACGGAAATAGCTTCGTCGGGCGCGCTCAGGTTGGGGCAATGACCGGTCGCCTCCAGTATCACCATTTCGCTGTCGGGTATGCTATGGTGAACAAATTCACCCACTGGTTTTGAGGCAACGATGTCCTCGCTGCATTGAAGCACGAGCGTTGGGATATCGACCTTGGCCAGGTCCGCGCGATTGTCGGACTTGAAGGTAACGCGCGCAAACGCTTTTGCGATTTCGGGATCGGTCCTGCAGAAGCTGTTGGTCAGCTCCTCACCGAGTTCGGGTCGGTCTGGATTGCCCATGATTACCGGTGCCATTTGCGCCGACCAACCCATATGGTTTGATTCGAGAAACTGCAAGAGCTCCTCGATCTGGGTTTCGCTAAATCCCCCGACGTAATCGCCATCGTCAATGTATCGAGCCGACGGCCCGATCATCACCAGTCTCCCGAACATGCCTGGAGCCCGTTGCTGGGCCAGCACGCCAATCATGCAGCTCACCGAGTGACCGACGAAGACTGCATCCTTCAGACCGATCTCGTGGCCAATCTCGACCACATCGTCGGCATATCCGCCCAGTGTCGAATACTTCGAGTTGCTGTAAGCCTTCAGATCGGACCCGCCAGCACCGACATGGTCAAAGAGGACCGTTCTGAAATCGCTTGCAAAGGCAGGTTCGACGAACCGCCACATGTTCTGGTCGCAGCCGAACCCATGGGCGAACATCATGGCTATCTCGCCTGATCCCCGAACATGAACATTATTTCGTTCGATTACGCCCACAACCCGCCTTTCCACCGCCGGCCTACGAGCCTAGCGACGTAGACCATCCCGGCGTCCTCGGTCGATGGATCGTTCAAAATACCCAACTTACCACGCACGAACGGCCTGCAAGAGCTGCGATTTGTTGAATGGCTTCGACATAAACCGGGTTTTGGACGGAAGTTCGTCCAAAGTCGGACGCTGCTTTCCTGACATGAGAACGATCCTTACAGATGGCCATCGATCGCGCACGGCGGCTGCCAACCCGATCCCGTCCATTGAGCCCGGCATATCGATATCGCTCAATACGAGGTCCACTGCTTCATTCCGCAAAACGACGATGGCTTTGTCAGCATCTGAAGCCGAAACGACGAAATGAGAGTCCTGCTGTAGCTGCAGTTCGATGTCCATCAGGATGAATGGCTCGTCCTCGACGAGAAGGATTTTCAACTGCACACTCCCGCTAACCAAGTCCAAGCTGCCACAGCCGGATAAGTTCCTACCGCGCCTTCAAACAGGCGATGCGCTCTCTTGCATGCGGCACCACTGCCTATCGGCCGCGAAGCAAATGGGCCGCATGACTAGCAGCAGCAGCACAAAAGCGCCGACGGCAATGCCGGATCAACAAGGTGAATCGGCTCGATCGAAAGCTTCCTCCTCAGCAGTCGCCACGATCGACGCGGATCTTCATGCTGTGGGGCCCGTTCCGATTGCATTGTTCGGGAAATGGCAGAATGCCCGAAGCGCGCTGGTGCGAGTTCCGGCCGCGAGGCCCCGCGACACTCGACCGCAATGGTACTTGCATGCTTAAAATGGCAACGAAACAAGCCGAATACAATGTAACGCGAGGATTTAATCTCGCCTGCGCCGTAAATTCTCAAGAAAACACTGGCTAATTGGAGTGAGAGAGCGCACCGTCCCTCGATGGATAATACTCGAACCGGTCCGAAGCCGTCTTCGGATTGCGTCTGGCGATGACCACACGCTCGCGACGGGAAACTATCACGTTCAAGCACTCGTTCCGGATTAATGGCATCGATCGGTCGCTGCCGCCGGGAGATTACGAGGTCATCACCGACGAGGAGATGATCGAAGGATTGTCGTTTGCTGCTTACCGCCGTGTCGCCACGATGATCGTGGTTCCCGCGGCGCCACCACGCAATGCAACGATGGAGATGATTTCCATCGGCTCGGTCGACTTGTCCGACGCGCAACGCATCGACGCGTCCACGCCCGATGACTGACGAGCCGCTCGATCTCGACAGGCACCGCGGCAGAGCCGCGCAGAAGGCGACCGACTTGAGACGATCGCTGGCCGACGCAGAAAGCAGCGCGCGAGTCCTTCGCGAGCGGCAGGCCGCGCTCGAGAATGAACTTATGTTAATCCCAGCAACGTCGTGGCCGGAAGCGGTCGCAAAAGCAAGTTATGTGCTGAATTTATACGCAGCAGGTCTCTCGCCCGCCGACACGCATCATCGCGACCTCGTGGCCGCCATATTTGCCGACTTCGCGCGGCTGTCCACAACAGCTGAGCCAAAGTCGTGATCTTCCAAGCGGCCAACCCCCTGACAGCGTTCGATGGTTGAACGCCTACAAGAAAGCGATTTTCCATGCAGAATTTAACGCCGCGCCGCGTCACTATCGAAGAGTCGCTTCGACTTGGCGTCGAAGCCGGATGGTACAGCACAAAAGTGAGCGGTACGTTCGTCTCCGGGCCGCACGATACCGAGGCCGATTGTCTTCACAAGATCGCGGAAATCAATCCGCCGCCTGCAAAAGGCCGTCCTCGTTAGCCGAATCTCGGCTCGCCAGTGCCGGCGCCTTCTTCCCGGCTTTCTTGATCTCGGTGGCCTCCTATCGACCACAACGAATTCCACGTCCGAGGAGCAAGCCCGGTGCAAGTATTTGTCCGAGACAATGATGTCGAGCAGGCACTTCGCGTTCTGAAGAAGAGAATGCAGCGTGAAGGTGTGTTCCGGGAGATGCGCCGCCGTCGCTTCTACGAGAAGCCCTCCGACAGGATAACAAGAAAGAAGGCTGAAGCGGTGAGGCGATCGCGCAAGCTGGCGCGCAAACAAGCGATCCGGGATGGACTGATCGCCGCACCCGCAAGGAAGGTACCTCCTGAAGGCAAGAGTAAGCCGAGATTGTCCGTCAATATTGTCGGATCAAATGCCGGCCGATCTGCGTGACGGCCCGAACGTTTTCCGGCTCAACGCGCGACAAGCATCGGCGATCGTTGGCAGGACACGCGCCATATTGTTCTGTCCGGCTTCGGCCGCGTCGATCCTCAGGACTAATAGCAATCGCAGAGGCGCTGGCCAGAGCAGGAGTCCACGTAGCGACGAAAAGAGTGCTGAGCCAGCATCGATGACAGCTTGATAAGTATCGGACGAAATAGCTTTGCCGGCAGCCGGAACACAAGTCGCGATGTCAGGTTGTCTCACCGAAGGCAGAAAAACTTAGGCCAGGAGTTGGGGTAGTCCCCCTTAGGCCAGATACCTTGTCTGCCCGGCGCATCCATTCACCCAAAAGGAGACACCCCATGCACCGACGCCATTTTACTGGCGCGCGCAATAAGTTCGACCTGAACGACCGCGTACAGGTCCGGATCCTGCGAAAGCGCTTAAAAATTTCCCATCAGGAGCTTGCCAAAGTGGTTCGGACAGCCGGCGATTCTATCGCCGCGGTCAGCAAAGAAGCTGGTGATCGACGCCGTCTTACCTTGCCGGCGAATACTATTC